>Ga0247812_10000068_pt1 | contig 156715 bp, 150 predicted proteins | sample UWRJL149409B1_FD_178011 | JGI IMG/M metagenome (GOLD analysis project Ga0247812, IMG submission 178011) | Plant litter microbial communities from Arlington Agricultural Research Station in Wisconsin, United States - UWRJ-L149-409B-1 | ecosystem: Environmental > Terrestrial > Plant litter >... | reverse complement strand
AACGAATCGATCGGCTTCAACGCGGTGTGGAAGGCCAGCGCCGACCTGCGCCTGGAGTTCGACGCGCACCATTCGACCGCCGAGTCCGGCGCCGACAGCCCGTTCGGCTCCGAAAACAACCTGTCCAACGCCAGCTTCAGCCGCGGCACCACCCGGGTCGACTTCACCAAGGAACTGCCGGTGCTGAGCATGCCGGCCGCCGACCTGGCGAGCCAGCCGTTCCAGGCCGCCGGTTCGTGGTTCCACAACAGCTGGCAGAAGGCCACCATCAACCAGGCCCAGACCAAGGGCAGCCTGAAGCTGATGGAAGCGTCCGACCTGAACTTCGGCGTCAGCTACACCGACTCGACCAGCCGCTCGACCTACTCGAACGTGCAGAACAACACCTGGGGCGGCGCCACCAAGCCATCGGACTACCCGGCCAGCATCTTCCAGGCCAATCCGCTGGGCTCGTACTTCAAGCAGCTGGGCGGCCATGACGCGCCTAACCTGTTCGGCCAGCTCTACACCTTCGACTTCGCCACGCTGCGCGCGGTGACCGCCAAGGCCACCGGCAACGCCGCCGGCTACCTGCCGAACTTCGCCAGCGCCGACAGCGACCGCGAGCTCAAAGAGAAAACCAGCTCCGGCTACCTCTCCTTCGGCACCGACTGGGATACCGCCATTCCGTTCCACTCGGCCGTCGGCGTGCGCGTCGAGCGCACCAAGGTCACCTCGGTGGCCCAGGTATTGCCGGGCACGGCCGTGGTATGGGGTTCGCAGAACGAATTGCCGATCACCTTCGCCGGCAGCTCGTACAGCACCACCGACGCGTCGTACACCAACGTGCTGCCGAGCCTGAATCTGGACTTCGACCTGCGTCCGGACATGAAGCTGCGCGCCAGCGCCGGCGCCACCATCGGTCGGCCGCGCTACGACCAGCTGCAGGGCGGCCTGTCGCTCGGCACCATCGTCAACTACTTCACCGGCGGCACGGCCTCGGTCGGCAACCCGGCGCTGAAACCGGTCAAGTCGAAGAATCTGGACCTGTCGTGGGAATGGTATTACGACAAGCAGAACATCCTGTCGCTGGCCGCCTTCCACAAGGAGATGGACAACTACGCCGGCCAGACCATCGTGTCGCAGCCGCTGTACAACCTGCACACGCCGGTCGGCGGCGCCTACTACAAGGCGGCATTGGGCGCGGGCGGCTGCTCGGCGGCGGACACCAACTGCATCCGCAACTACATCCTGGGCAACTTCGACGGCCAGCCTGGCGTGCAGAAGACCGGCGTCAAGGCCGACGGCAACCTGAACGGCAACATCACCGGCCTGGCGAGCGATCCGCTGGTCAACTTCCTGACCACCACCTATGCCAACCAGAAATCGGCCACCGTCAAGGGCGCCGAGATCAACGTGCAGCATATGTTCGCCCGCACCGGCTTCGGCGTCCAGGCCAACTATACCTACGTGAGCTCGCCGACCAAGTACGACAACGGCAACACCAACGACCAGTTCGCCATTCTGGGACTGAGCGACTCGGCCAACCTGGTGGGGATCTACGAGGATGACAAGTGGTCGGTGCGGGTGGCCTACAACTGGCGCGACAAGTTCCTGGCGGCGACCGTGGACGGCAACGGCCGCGCCGCGCCGGTGTACACCGACAGCTACGGTCAGACCGACGTCAGCATCGGTTACAACTACAATAAGAACCTGAGCTTCCAGCTCGAGGCGATCAACCTGACCAACGCCACCCAGCGTCAGTTTGGCCGCACCGAGGCGGCGACCTTGAACGTGACGCAAGCCGGTCCGCGTTACATGATCGGCGCGCGCTACAAGTTCTAAGCTGTAGTGTCTAAGTAGTGCCGCAGGCCGTCGCCGGTGCGACGGCCTGTTTTCTTGAGAGAATCCATGCAGTACAAGGCAACACCCATCACGGAAATCGATTGCGCGCGCAGCCAGCTGCTGCGCGGCGACGGCAGCGCGCCGCTGCCCGACGAGATTCTGACATCGACCGTGCCGCTGGTGCTGCGCGGCCTGGTGGCCGACTGGCCGATGGTGCGCGCCGCGCGCGCGTCGGCGGCCGAGGCCGAGTCCTATCTGCGCCGCTTCCACCGCGACGCCACGGTGCTGGCCACCCACGCCATGCCCGAGACGGGCGGGCGCATCTTTTACAACGACGATCTGAGCGGCTTCAACTTCAGCGCCCAGATGGTCCGCTTCGACCAGGTGCTCGACGCGCTGCGCACGCACCTGGACGATCCGGCGCCGCCGACGTTTTATGTCGGCTCGACCACGGTGGACACCTGCCTGCCGGGCTTCCGCGCCGAGAACGACTTGAATTTCGGCGCGCGCGATCCGCTGGCCAGCATCTGGATCGGCAACCGCACGCGCATCCCGGCCCACTACGATGTGCCGGACAACCTGGCCTGCGTGGCGGCCGGGCGGCGCCGCTTCACGCTGTTCCCGCCGGAGCAGTTGAAGAACCTGTATGTGGGGCCGCTGGACTTCACGCCGGCCGGCCAGTCGGTCAGCCTGGTCGACCTGGCGCGGCCGGACCTGGAGCGCTTTCCGCTGTTCGCCGAAGCGCTGGCGCACGCGCAGTCGGCCGAGCTGGGGCCGGGCGACGCGATCTTCATTCCCAGCATGTGGTGGCACGACGTCGAGGGGCTGGAGCCGTTGAATATTTTGATCAACTACTGGTGGCGCCAGTCGCCGGCGTGGATGGACACGCCGCACACCACGCTGCTGATGGCGCTGATGACCATGCGCGACCTGCCGCCGGCGCAGCGCGCGGCGTGGAAGGAAATCTTCCGCCACTACGTGTTCGACAGTGACGGCAGCGAGGCGGCCCACATTGCGCCGGCCGCGCGGCAGATGCTGGCGCCGCTGGACGACACCGGCGCGCGCATGTTGCGGGCGCAGATCCTCAAGCGTTTGAACCGCTAGGGTCGCAGTTTTCAAGTCTCTGCAGTCCGAGAGGGGGAGGGGCGGGTCGTGCCGCCCCTGCACTTTCAGCAGGCCGCGCCATTCCGGCGGCCTGCTTTTTTTTGCCCGGCTGGACAGGCCCGGCGCGGGCCGGTAGAGTTGACGGATGCTCGCGACCATCGACAACCATCTACTGGACGGCGCCGCCCGTCCCGGCCTGCGCGGCGTACCGCGCTTCCTGATGGAATTTTGGTATTTCGGCATCAAGCAGGCGCGCGCCTGCCTGTTTGTCGGACTGTTCTTCGGCGCGGTGTTGCTGACGCCGCGCGCCGGCCTGTTCGGCGTGCCGCGCTACGACCTGTTGCTGGCGGCCGCGATCGGCATCCAGGCGTGGATGGTGTGGGCCGGGCTGGAAACCTGGGACGAGCTGAAGGCTGTCAGCCTGTTCCATATGGTCGGCTTCGCGCTGGAGGCGTTCAAGGTATCGGGCGGCATTCAGTCGTGGAGCTATCCGGACTTCGCCTACACCAAGGTATTCGGCGTGCCGCTGTTTTCCGGCTTCATGTACGCGGCGGTAGGCAGCTACATCATCCAGGCCTGGCGGCTGCTGGACCTGCGCGTCCGGCACCATCCACCGTACTGGATGGCGGCACTGATCGCGCTACTAATATATGCCAACTTCTTCACCCACCACTATATCGGCGACTATCGCTGGTATCTGGCGGCCTGCGCGCTGGGGCTGTACGCCCGCACCAGCGTGGTGTACCGGCCGCTCGACCGCGAGCGCAGCATGCCGCTGCTGCTGGGTTTCGTGCTGATCGGCTTCTTCATCTGGCTGGCCGAAAACATCAGCACCTTCTGGGGCGTGTGGCGTTATCCCAACCAGCTGGGCGCCTGGTCGGCGGTCCACGTCAGCAAATGGAGCTCGTGGTCGCTGCTGGTGATCATGACCTTCACCATCGTCGCCAACCTCAAGCACATCAAGGCCCGCATCCACGTCCCCGAGCAGTAAGTCTGCGCCGCCTCATGTCCGGTAAGGAGCTTTGTGCTAGATTGGCCGGCGAAGGGAGGCGATATGAAAACACATACCATCGAACCTGACGCGCTTGCAAAGCTGGCTGACGCAGGGGGCAATTTCAGCGTATCGGTGCTGGCCGAAGGAAGGGGCTGGACCGTGTGCGTGCATGACGAGGTGGGCGACCGCGCGCTGCTCGACTTGGATAGCAAGGTGGCCGCCGTATTTGATGCGCTGCAAACAGTTGAGCAGCGCCTGCGCCAGTTGGGTGTCGTCCGGTTCGAAGTCGATGCTGGTGGCGGCCGCGCTGGCGATCCCGATTATGACGGGTGGCTTAGTGTCGCAGTGCAGGAGGCGCTCGATGACCCGTCGCCTCCAGTCCCGCACGAGGAAGCGATGCGCCAGATCCGCGCTGCGGTGTTGGCGAAATAAAGTGCCCCATGCTCCGGATCACCTGGAGCGCCCGAGCGATCCTGGACATGTCCAGGATTGGCCGCCATATTGCCGCCGACAGTCCCGCACATGCTGCTGCGTTGCTGGATCGTATAGAGAAGGGCGTTCTCCGTCTGGCGACTTACCCGAAAATCGGCAAAATGGGCACCAGACCGGGTACCCGGGTGCTGGTGGTTCATGCGCATTATCTGGTGGTCTACCGGGTGCTGTCGGACAGCATTTATATCCTTACTATTAAACATGTAGCAAGGAAATGGCCACTTTAAAGTGCGGGCTGCCAAGTCGACAGGGCAGCGCCGCAGGCCGCATGGGGCCTGGTTTTGCGCGCCGGGGCCGGGCCGCGCAAATAATGCCGCGCAAAGGCGACATACCTCGTATTAAGTTGTTGCGTCAAGGGTCTTTTCACGATACACTAGCCGGCTTCGGTATGGATTCGTCCTTTTATTGGTCCGTACTAATTTTAGTAGTTCAACATATCCCCGCCCAATCGTAGGTGGGAATTGGAGAAAAAATGAGCCTTGGCCTTCTCGGTCGCAAGGTTGGTATGATGCGCATCTTTACCGATGACGGGGATTCGATCCCAGTCACCGTGTTGGACGTATCGAACAACCGTGTTGCGCAAATCAAAACTCCTGAAACTGATGGTTACTCCGCAGTTCAGGTCGCATTCGGTCAACGTCGCGCTTCCCGCGTAACGAAGGCTGTTGCTGGTCACCACGCTAAAGCTGGTGTTGAAGCCGGTACTCTGTTGAAAGAGTTCCGCGTCGACGCCACCAAGGCAGCCGAACTGAAAGCTGGCGACGTTGTTGCCGCCTCCCTGTTCGAAGTCGGTCAAAAGATCGACGTGCAAGGCGTCACTATTGGTAAAGGCTACGCCGGTACCATCAAGCGTCACCACTTTGCTTCGGGTCGCGCGACCCACGGTAACTCCCGTTCGCACAACGTTCCAGGTTCCATCGGTATGGCGCAAGATCCAGGCCGCGTGTTCCCTGGTAAGCGCATGACCGGTCACCTCGGTGACGTCACCCGCACCGTGCAGAACCTCGAAATCGCTCGTATCGACGCCGACCGTCAGCTGCTGCTGGTCAAAGGTGCGATCCCTGGCGCCAAAAACGGCCAGGTTGTGGTTTCGCCTGCTGTCAAAGTTAAAGCAAAGAAGGGAGCTTAAACGATGGAACTCAAGCTCTTGAACGCTCAAGGTCAAGCCGCCTCCAACGTCGCCGCCGCAGATAGCATCTTCGGCCGTGATTACAACGAAGCCCTGATCCACCAAATCGTCGTCGCTTACCAAGCCAATGCTCGCAGCGGCAACCGTAAACAAAAAGACCGTGAAGAAGTTCACCACACGACCAAGAAGCCATGGCGCCAAAAAGGTACCGGCCGCGCTCGTGCTGGTATGTCGTCGTCGCCACTGTGGCGCGGCGGTGGTCGCATCTTCCCGAACTCGCCTGACGAGAACTTCACCCACAAAGTGAACAAGAAGATGTACCGCGCAGGTATCTGCTCGATTCTGTCCCAGCTGGCGCGCGAAGAGCGTCTGGTGGTTGTTGAAGATTTCGCTATCGAAGCGCCTAAGACCAAGCTGCTGTCGCAAAAGCTGACCGGCATGGGCCTGGAATCGGTACTGATCATCACCGACGTCGCCAACGAAAACCTGGAACTGGCATCGCGCAACCTGCCGAACGTTCTGGTTGTTGAACCGCGTCACGCAGATCCAATGTCCCTGGTGTTCTACAAGAAGATCGTGGTCACCAAGGCTGCACTGGCCAAGATTGAGGAGATGCTGGCATGAGCGCATTGAAATTTAGCGAAGAGCGCCTGATGAAGGTGCTGCTGGCTCCGGTCATTTCCGAGAAGGCCACCATGGTCGCGGAAAAGAACGAACAGATCGTTTTCCGTGTCACCACGGACGCGACCAAGCCGGAAATCAAAGCCGCTGTTGAACTGCTGTTCAAAGTGGAAGTGGAATCGGTGCAGACCGTCAACCGCGAAGGTAAGCAGAAGCGTTCCGGTGCCCACACCGGCCGCCGCAACCATACCAAGCGTGCTTTCGTGTGCCTGAAACCTGGCCAGGAAATCAATTTCTCCGAGGAGGCTAAATAATGGCACTCGTTAAGATGAAGCCAACCTCCCCAGGCCGTCGCGGCATGGTGAAGGTTGTGAACCCGGACCTGTACAAAGGTCGTCCGTTCGCAGCCCTGGTTGAGAAAAAATCGAAAACTGCTGGTCGTAACAACAACGGCCACATCACCACCCGTCACATCGGTGGCGGTCACAAGCAGCACTATCGCCTGATCGACTTCAAGCGTCAGAAGGATGGCATTCCAGCGAAAGTGGAACGTATCGAATACGATCCGAACCGCACCGCGAATATCGCCCTGCTGTGCTACGCCGACGGCGAGCGCCAGTACATCATCGCAACCAAAGGCATGTCCGTTGGCGATGCAGTGATGAATGGTTCGGAAGCGCCGATCAAGTCGGGCAACTGCCTGCCGATCCGCAACATCCCGGTCGGTACCGTCATGCACTGCGTCGAAATGCTGCCAGGTAAGGGTGCCCAGATGGCCCGTTCCGCCGGCGCCGGCGTCGTTCTGATGGCCCGTGACGGCACCTACGCCCAGGTTCGCCTGCGCTCGGGTGAAGTACGTCGCGTGCACATCGAGTGCCGTGCAACCGTGGGTGAAGTCGGCAATGCCGAACACAGCCTGCGCAAGATCGGTAAAGCTGGTGCGATGCGCTGGCGCGGTGTTCGTCCTACCGTTCGCGGTGTGGTCATGAACCCGGTCGATCACCCGCACGGTGGTGGTGAAGGTAAAACCGCAGCTGGTCGTCATCCAGTGTCGCCTTGGGGCCAACAGACGAAGGGTAAGAAGACCCGCAGCAACAAGCGCACTTCTTCCATGATCGTCTCGCGCCGCGGCAAGAAATAAGGGGTAGCACATGACTCGTTCATTGAAAAAAGGGCCGTTCTGTGACGCCCACCTGGTGAAAAAAGTCGAAGCCGCGCAAGCTGCCAAAGACAAAAAGCCAATCAAAACCTGGTCCCGTCGTTCGACCATCATGCCTGACTTCATCGGCCTGACGATCGCCGTCCACAATGGCAAGCTGCACGTGCCAGTGTACGTCTCCGAGAACATGGTTGGTCACAAGCTCGGTGAATTCGCGCTGACCCGCACGTTCAAGGGCCATGCCGCTGACAAGAAGGCGAAGAAATAATGGAAACCAAAGCTATCCTCAAGGGTGTGCGTTTGTCGGATCAAAAAGGTCGCCTGGTGGCTGACCAGATCCGCGGCAAGAAAGTTGACGCTGCACTCAACATTCTGCAGTTCAGCCCGAAAAAGGGCGCGACCATCATCAAGAAAGTGCTGGAGTCGGCTATCGCCAACGCCGAGCACAATGATGGCGCCGACATCGACGAGCTGTTCGTCAAAGTCATCTATGTTGAAAAGGGTCCGATCCTGAAGCGCTTCACTGCACGCGCTAAGGGCCGGGGCGATCGTATTTCGAAACAATCGTGTCACATTTACGTGACCGTCGGCAACTAAGGAGACTGAGATGGGTCAAAAAATTCATCCAACCGGCTTCCGCCTGTCGGTTACCCGTAACTGGGCATCGCGTTGGTACGCAGGCAACAGCAACTTCGCTGCCATGCTCAACGAAGATTTGAAAGCACGCGCTTACCTGAAGACCAAGCTGAAGAACGCTTCGGTCGGCCGCATCGTCATCGAGCGTCCTGCCAAGAACGCGCGTTTCACGATCTACAGCTCGCGTCCAGGCGTGGTCATCGGTAAAAAAGGCGAAGACATCGAAGTACTGAAGTCGGCGCTGACCAAGATCATGGGTGTGCCGGTCCACGTCAACATCGAAGAAATCCGCAAGCCGGAAATCGACTCGCAGCTGATCGCCGATTCGATCGCCCAGCAGCTGGAAAAGCGCATCATGTTCCGCCGCGCGATGAAGCGTGCGATGCAAAACGCCATGCGTCTGGGTGCCCTGGGCATCAAGATCATGTCGTCGGGTCGTCTGAACGGTATCGAAATCGCTCGTAAAGAGTGGTATCGCGAAGGCCGTGTGCCACTGCACACCCTGCGCGCCGACATCGACTACGGCACCAGCGAAGCTTCGACCACCTACGGCATCATCGGTGTCAAGGTGTGGGTTTACAAGGGTGACCGCGCGCCAAACGGCGACGCACCAGTCATCGATACCCCGCCGGACGAGAAGAAGCCACGTGGCCCACGTCGTGACGACGGCAAACCAGCTGGCCGTCCGCGCCCAGCCGGCGCCGGCGCCGGTGCTAAACCAGCCGCCCCTGGCGCAGCGCGTGTTCGCGCCGCCGTCAAGCCGGCCGAGAAAGCAGGAGAATAATCATGCTGCAACCAGCACGCAGGAAGTATCGTAAAGAGCAGAAAGGCCGTAACACCGGCATTTCGCATGGCACCGGCACTTCGGTGTCGTTCGGTGAATTCGGTCTGAAAGCCGTCGCCCGTGGTCGTATCACGGCACGCCAGATCGAAGCCGCACGTCGCGCCATGACCCGTCACATCAAACGTGGCGGTCGTATCTGGATCCGCATCTTCCCGGACAAACCGATCTCGAACAAGCCAGCCGAAGTTCGTATGGGTAACGGTAAGGGTAATCCAGAGTACTACGTCGCTGAAATCCGTCCGGGCAAAGTCCTGTACGAAATGGACGGCGTGGATGAAGTACTGGCGCGCGAAGCATTCCGCCTGGCCGCTGCCAAACTGCCGCTGGCGACCACCTTCGTGGTCCGTCAAGTTGGCCAATAACAGGAGTGAAATATGAAAGCATCTGAACTCCGCGGCAAAGACCAGGTAGCTCTGCAAAAAGAGCTGAATGACCTGTTGAAGGCACAGTTCGGCCTGCGTATGCAAACCGCTACGCAGCAGCTGAGCAACACTTCGCAGCTCAAGAAGGTACGTCGCGATATCGCACGTGTAAAGACGGTAATGAACACCAAGGAAGCCAAATGACCGAAACAGTGAACAAGCCGCTCAAGCGCACGCTGATCGGTAAAGTGGTGTCCGACAAAATGGACAAAACCGTTACCGTTCTGATCGAGCGTCACGTCAAGCATCCTTTGTACGGCAAGATCATCGTGCGTTCGAACAAGTATCACGCGCACGACGAGACCAACCAGGTGAAAGCCGGTGACACGGTGGAAATCGTGGAAGGTCGTCCGATCTCCAAAACGAAGGCATGGACCGTGACGCGTGTGGTGCAAGCCGCACAAATCGTTTAATTGAAGTTCGTCGCCCCCGGGTCTTCGGGCCCGGGGGCGATTTTCAATTAGTTCTTGCAAGCCCGCGAGTTGTATGTAATACTTGCGGGCTTCGTTCATGTAACGCCGCAAAGTGTCTGGCCACAGACGCTGAACCGCGCGGTCAGTAGCAAGACGAAGGTCAAGCACCCAAACAGTGGGCTCTTCATGAGCGCTCTGGCGGGACCAAGACTGACCGCAGGTCCGCATTGTGTGGATTCTTCGGCTTAAGTTGGGAAAGAGAATACTATGATTCAAACTGAAAGCCGGCTCGAAGTGGCCGACAATACCGGTGCCAAAGAAGTCATGTGCATCAAGGTATTGGGCGGCTCCAAGCGCCGTTATGCTGGCATCGGCGACGTGATCAAGGTAACCATCAAGGTTGCTGCGCCACGTGGTCGTGTCAAAAAAGGTGAAATTTATAACGCCGTGGTTGTGCGCACCGCTAAAGGTGTTCGCCGCCAAGACGGTTCCCTGGTGAAGTTCGACGGCAATGCCGCCGTTCTGTTGAACGCCAAGCTGGAACCGATCGGTACCCGTATTTTTGGACCAGTGACGCGCGAGCTGCGCACTGAAAAGTTCATGAAGATCGTGTCCCTGGCACCGGAAGTCCTGTAAGGAGTCGTAATGGATAAGATTCGTAAAAACGACGAAGTCATCGTTCTGACCGGGAAAGACAAGGGCAAGCGTGGCGTCGTTTCGCGTCGTGTAGATGCGGAGCACGTGGTTGTTGAGGGCGTCAACGTCGCTAAAAAAGCGACCAAGCCTAACCCAATGACCGGCGTACAAGGTGGTATCGTCGACAAGACTATGCCGATTCACGTGTCCAACGTTGCATTGTTCAATGCTGCGTCTGGCAAGGCAGACCGCGTAGGTTTCAAAGAAGTGGACGGCAAAAAAGTCCGCGTCTTTAAATCGTCCGGCGAAGTAGTGAAGGCTTAAGAAATCATGGCACGTCTCCAAGAGTTCTATAAAGATAAAGTCGTCGCTGACCTGACCGCGAAATTCGGTTACAAGTCGGTGATGGAAGTACCACGCCTGACCAAGATCACCCTGAACATGGGTGTTGGTGAGGCAATCGCGGACAAGAAAGTCCTCGAACACGCCGTCGGCGACCTGACCAAGATCGCTGGCCAAAAGCCAGTGACCACCAAGTCGCGCAAAGCTATCGCGGGTTTCAAGATCCGTGAAGGCTACCCGATCGGTACCATGGTCACCCTGCGTGGCGCTCGCATGTACGAGTTCCTGGATCGCTTCATCACCGTGGCTCTGCCGCGCGTGCGCGATTTCCGTGGTGTCAATGGTCGCTCGTTCGATGGCCGCGGCAACTACAACATCGGTGTCAAAGAGCAGATCATCTTCCCGGAAATCGAGTACGACAAGATCGATGCGCTGCGTGGTATGAACATTTCGATCACCACCACCGCCAAGACCGACGACGAAGCGAAAGCTCTGCTCGCCGCCTTTAAATTCCCGTTCAGGAACTAAGAAGATCATGGCAAAACTCGCACTGATTAACCGTGAGCAGAAACGCGTGGACCTGGCGAACAAATTCGCCGCCAAGCGCGCTTCGCTGAAGGCCATCATTGATGACCAGTCGAAGACCGAAGAAGAACGTTACGAAGCGCGCCTGAAACTGCAAGCGCTGCCACGTAACTCGGCTCCGACCCGCCAGCGTAACCGCTGCGCCGTCACCGGTCGTCCACGCGGCACCTTCCGTAAATTCGGTCTGGGCCGTATCAAGCTCCGTGAATTCGCCATGCGTGGCGAGATCCCGGGTATGACTAAAGCAAGCTGGTAATAGGAGAATATGCAATGAGTATGAGCGATCCTATCGCCGATATGCTGACCCGCATTCGTAACGCCCAGGGCGTGCAAAAAACGACCGTGGCCATGCCATCGTCGAAAGTCAAAATTGCGATTGCCAACGTCCTCAAGGACGAGGGTTACATTGAAGATTTCGCTGTTGCCGAAGCTGGTGGCAAAGCGGAACTGAAAATCGGTTTGAAGTATTATGTTGGCCGTCCCGTCATCGAGCGCTTGGAGCGCGTGTCCCGTCCGGGCCTGCGCGTCTACAAGGGTAAAGACGAGATCCCTACTGTGATGAATGGCTTGGGTGTGGCGATCGTGTCGACTCCGCAAGGCGTCATGACTGACCGCAAAGCACGCGCTACCGGTGTCGGCGGCGAAGTTATTTGCTACGTCGCATAAGGAGTTAGACATGTCTCGTGTAGCTAAAATGCCAATCGCTGTGCCAGCTGGCGCTGATGTCGCCATCTCCGCACAGGCGATCACTGTCAAGGGCCCGCTGGGCGTCTTGACCCAGGCCCTGAACGGCCAGGTCAAAGTGGAAAACAATGCAGGAACCCTGAATTTCGAACCGGTCGGCGACAGCCGCGAAGCCAATGCCATGTCCGGCACGCTGCGCGCTCTGGTCAACAACATGGTCACCGGCGTCACCAAGGGTTTCGAGAAAAAGCTGAACCTGGTCGGTGTGGGTTACAAGGCGCAAGCGCAGGGCGACAAGCTGAATCTGTCGCTGGGCTTCTCGCACCCTGTCGTGCACTCGATGCCAGCCGGCGTCACCTGCGCTACCGCAACGCCAACGGAGATCGTCATCAAAGGCATCGACCGTCAGCAAGTGGGCCAAGTGGCTGCTGAAGTTCGCGCTTACCGCTCCCCAGAGCCTTACAAGGGCAAGGGCGTTCGCTATGCGGACGAAGTGGTTAAGATTAAAGAAACCAAGAAGAAGTAACTAGGGGCTGACGATGGACAAGAAAGAATCACGTCTGCGCCGCGGACGCCAAACCCGGATCAAGATCGCGCAACAGAAAGTGAACCGCCTGTCGGTACACCGCACTAACCTGCATATCTACGCGAACCTGATCTCGCCGGATGCCAAAGTACTGGTATCGGCCTCCACGGCAGAAGTCGAAGTGCGCAACGAACTGGCTGGCAAATCGGGCAAGGGCGGCAACGCTGCTGCTGCCGCGATCGTCGGCAAGCGCGTCGCAGAGAAAGCACTGAAAGCAGGGATTACCGAAGTCGCGTTCGACCGCTCCGGTTTCCGTTACCACGGCCGTGTGAAGGCGCTGGCAGAAGCCGCGCGCGAAGCCGGTCTGAAGTTCTAAGGAACGATCATGGCAAAAATGCAAGCAAAAATGGCAAGCGACAAGCCGGATGACGGCATGCGCGAAAAAATGATCGCGATCAACCGCGTGACCAAAGTGGTCAAGGGTGGTCGTATCATGGGTTTCGCCGCGCTGACCGTGGTTGGTGACGGCGATGGCCGCATCGGCATGGGCAAGGGCAAGTCGAAAGAGGTACCGGTCGGTGTGCAGAAGGCAATGGAAGAAGCCCGTCGCAACCTGATCAAGGTCAACCTGAAAAACGGCACCCTGCAGCACACCGTTACCGGCCGTCACGGCGCATCGAAAGTGATGATGTCGCCTGCGAAACCAGGTACCGGCGTCATCGCTGGCGGCGCAATGCGCGCAATCTTCGAAGTAATGGGCGTGACCGACGTCGTGGCGAAATCCACCGGCTCGAGCAACCCGTACAACCTGGTGCGCGCCACGCTGGATGGTCTGGCAAAAATGAGTACTCCTGCTGAAATTGCTGCGAAACGCGGCAAGTCGGTAGAAGAGATCCTGGGCTAAGAGGACATTATGACAACGAAAACCGTCAAAGTACAATTGGTCAAGGGCTTGATCGGCACGCGTGAAGATCACCGTGCCACCGTCCGCGGTCTGGGCCTGCGTCGCGTCAACTCGGTCGCCGAGCTGGAAGACACCCCATCCGTGCGCGGCATGATCAACAAAGTCTCGTACCTCGTTAAAGTAGTTGCGTAAGCCCCCGGGCTTACACACGGAGAAATCATGGAACTGAATACCATTCAACCAGCCGATGGCGCCAAGCACTACAAGCGTCGCGTCGGCCGCGGTATCGGCTCCGGTCTGGGTAAAACCTCGGGCCGTGGTCACAAGGGTCAAAAATCGCGTTCGGGCGGCTTCCACAAAGTCGGCTTCGAAGGCGGTCAGATGCCTCTGCAACGCCGTCTGCCTAAGCGCGGTTTCAAGTCGCTCAACGCCACCTTCAAAGCTGAAGTGCGCCTGTCCGACCTGAACAACCTGCCGGTCGGCGACGTCGACATCCTGGTGCTGAAGCAAGCTGGCGTACTGAGCGTGCTGGCACGCGATGTGCGCGTCATTCTGTCCGGCGAGATCACCAAAGCGGTGAACCTCAAAGGCCTGAAAGTGACCGCTGGCGCGAAAGCCGCCATCGAAGCAGCCGGCGGCTCGGTAGCCTGAGTTGACCGCTAACAGCTTGATCGGAGCGAAAATTGGCGACTAACCCACAATTAGCTAAAAGTGCAGCAGCCGGGTTCCCTTGGGGCCGGCTCTGGTTCTTGCTTGGCGCATTGGTGGTTTATCGTATCGGCGCTCACATCCCGGTTCCCGGGATCGATCCGGTACAATTGGCCGCGCTGTTCAAGTCGCAAGAGGGTGGCATCCTGGGCATGTTGAACATGTTCAGCGGTGGCGCTCTCGCGCGCTTCACAGTCTTTGCGCTGGGTATCACGCCTTACATCTCGGCCTCGATCATCATGCAACTGGTGTCGATCGTCTCGCCGCAGATGGAAGCGCTCAAAAAAGAAGGCGAAGCAGGCCGTCGCAAGATCACGCAGTACACCCGGTATTTCACGGTGTTGCTGGCGGCGTTCCAGGCGCTGGGCATTGCAGTCGCTCTGGAATCGCAACAAGGTCTGGTGCTGGATCCAGGCTATGCGTTCCGTTTCGTGACGGTCGTGACGCTGTTGACCGGCACCATGTTCGTGATGTGGTTGGGTGAGCAGATTACCGAGCGCGGCTTGGGTAACGGCATCTCGATCATCATCTTCGCGGGTATCGCCGCCGGCTTGCCGGGCGCGCTGGGAGGCCTGGCCTCGTCGGTGGGCAACGGTTCGATCGGCGCCCTGTCCGCGATCATCATCATGATCCTGGTGGTGGCGGTGACGTACCTGGTGGTGTTCGTTGAACGTGGCCAGCGCAAGATTCTGGTCAACTACGCGAAACGCCAGGTGGGCAACAAGATCTACGGTGGACAAACGTCGCACCTGCCATTGAAGTTGAATATGGCCGGCGTGATCCCACCGATTTTCGCTTCGTCGATTATCTTGTTCCCGGCAACGATCGTGGGCTGGTTTACCACGGGCGCCGATACGGCCAACCCGGCGGTCCGGTTCCTGAAAGATTTGGCAGCATCGATGGGGCCAGGCGAGCCCATCCACGCACTGTTGTACGCCATTGCGATCGTGTTTTTCTGTTTCTTCTATACAGCGCTGGTCTTCAACAGCAAGGAAACAGCGGATAACTTGAAGAAGAGCGGGGCCTTTGTGCCAGGGATTCGTCCCGGTGAGCAGACTGCCCGTTACATCGACAAGATTCTGACACGTTTGACACTGGCTGGCGCCATCTACATCACGCTGGTGTGTTTGTTGCCGGAATTCATGCAAGCCGAGTGGAAGGTACCGTTTTATTTTGGCGGCACCTCTCTGTTGATTATTGTGGTTGTGACCATGGATTTCATGGCGCAGGTGCAAAACTACGTGATGTCGCAGCAATATGAATCGCTGCTGCGCAAAGCAAATTTCAAGGGCGGAATTCCGACGCGATAAGCGCGGTAAACATACCGAATGGCAAAAGACGACGTCATACAGATGCAGGGCGAGATTCTTGAGAATCTCCCAAATGCAACATTTCGAGTAAAGCTGGAAAACGGACACGTGGTGCTCGGCCATATTTCGGGTAAAATGCGGATGAACTATATCCGCATTCTTCCTGGCGACAAGGTGACGGTAGAGCTGACACCTTATGACCTGAGCCGCGCACGCATCGTGTTCCGGACCAAGTAACCTTATCTAATCGATTCAAGAAGAGAGTGCAAAATGAAAGTTAACGCCTCAGTCAAGCGGATCTGCCGCAACTGCAAGATCATCAAGCGCAAGGGCGTCGTTCGCGTAATCTGCGTCGAACCGCGTCACAAGCAGCGTCAAGGTTAATAACCGTTATTTATCGAGGAATAACGAATGGCACGTATTGCAGGGGTTAATATCCCAAATCATCAGCACACCGTTATCGGCCTGACGGCCATCTACGGTGTAGGCCGCCCACGCGCAAAGTTCATCTGCGCCGCGACGGGTATTGCGACCGATAAAAAGGTCAAGGATCTGGACGACAGCGAGCTGGAAAAGCTGCGCGATGAAGTAGCTAAATTCATCGTCGAAGGCGATCTGCGTCGCGAACTGTCCATGAACATCAAGCGTTTGATGGATCTGGGTTGCTACCGCGGCATGCGTCACCGTAAGGGCCTGCCGGTCCGCGGTCAGCGCACCCGCACCAATGCACGTACCCGCAAGGGCCCGCGCAAAGCCGCTCAATCGCTCAAGAAATAATCTAGGGAAATCACATGGCTAAGCAACAAAGCAGCGCAGCAGCAGCGCGCGTCCGCAAGAAGGTCAAGAAGAACGTCGCCGAAGGTATCGCGCACGTTCACGCTTCCTTCAACAACACCATCATCACCATCACCGACCGTCAGGGCAACGCTCTGTCGTGGGCGACCTCCGGTGGCGCTGGCTTCAAGGGTTCGCGTAAATCGACCCCGTTCGCAGCGCAGGTTGCGGCCGAAGCGGCTGGTAAAGTCGCTGTTGAATGCGGCGTGAAGAACCTGGAAGTGCGTATCAAGGGCCCTGGTCCTGGTCGCGAATCCGCGGTGCGCGCACTGAACAACCTGGGCATCAAGATCACCGAGATCCAGGACGTGACCCCAGTACCGCACAACGGCTGCCGTCCTCCAAAACGTCGTCGTATCTAATAGTCGACAGGCGGCGAAGTTCGCTTCGCCACCTTCTTCTAGCAGAAATCGCTGGAGCAGCAAGCCGGAAACGGTTATACTGCCCGGCTGTTGTCGCCTGTCGGACATCGTTCGATGGGTTATTCGCATTTAAGCCACCGTCCGGCCCACCCTGAGGATCGGACTAGCGCCTAACCATTTCATTATGGCTGGGGCGTTATTATTTAAAAAAAGGAAGCATCGTGGCACGTTATATCGGACCTAAAGCAAAACTCTCCCGTCGTGAAGGTACTGACCTGTTCCTCAAGAGCGCCCGTCGCTCGCTGGACAGCAAGTGCAAACTGGACGTCAAACCAGGCCAGCACGGCGTCAAGTCGGGTGCCCGCACCTCGGACTACGGCAACCAACTGCGCGAAAAGCAAAAAGTGAAGCGTATGTACGGCGTGCTGGAACGTCAGTTCCGTCGCTACTTCGCTGAAGCGGACCGTCGCAAAGGCAACACCGGCGAAACCCTGCTGAAGCTGCTGGAAACCCGCCTGGACAACGTTGCATACCGCATGGGCTTCGGCTCGACCCGCGCTGAAGCGCGTCAGCTGGTATCGCACAAGGCGTTCACCGTGAACGGCCAAGTGGTCAACATCGCTTCGTACGTGGTCAAGGTCGGCGACGTCATCGCCGTGCGCGAAAAGTCGAAGAAGCAAGTGCGTATCGTTGAAGCGCTGTCGCTGGCTGAACAAGTCGGCATGCCAGCCTGGGTATCGGTCGATGCCAAGAAAATGGAAGGCACCTTCAAGTCCCTGCCAGAGCGCAACGAGATCGCCAACGACGTCAACGAATCGCTGATCGTCGAACTGTACTCGCGTTAATCTGTAGTCTAGCTGTAAAAAACCCGCCCACTCGCTCGAGTGGGCGTTTTCACTAATGCCATCAGCCTTATCGGCCTAACGCGCCGAGGGTATTGAAAAGGACATTTCATGCAAAACAGTTTGTTGAAGCCACGTATTATCGATGTAGAGGCGCTGGGCGCCGGCCACGCTAAAGTAGTGATGGAGCCGTTCGAACGCGGCTATGGCCATACGTTGGGTAATGCGCTGCGCCGCGTACTGCTGTCGTCGATGGTGGGCTACGCGCCGACCGAAGTGACGATCGCGGGCGTTGTACACGAATATTCGTCCCTGGACGGCGTACAAGAAGACGTCGTCGACCTGCTGCTGAACCTGAAGGGCGTGGTCTTCAAAGTCCACAACCGTGACTCCGTCACCCTGACCCTGAAAAAGGAAGGCGAAGGCGCCATCCTGGCATCGGACATCGATCTGCCACACGACGTGGAACTGATCAATCCGGACCACGTGATCGCTCACCTGACCGCCGGCGGCAAGCTGGACATGCAGATCAAGGTGGAAAAAGGCCGCGGCTATGTGCCGGGCAACGTACGCCGTCTGTCGGAAGACACCAACAAGACCATCGGCCGCATCATTCTGGATGCGTCGTTCTCGCCTGTGCGCCGCGTTTCCTACTTCGTCGAGTCCGCTCGCGTGGAACAGCGTACCGACCTGGACAAGCTGATCATCAACATCGAAACCAACGGCGTGATTTCGCCGGAAGAAGCGATCCGTCAATCGGCGCGCGTCCTGGTTGATCAACTGAACGTGTTCGCCGCGCTGGAAGGCACCGAAGCTGCTGCCGAAGCGCCATCGCGCGCACCGCTGGTCGATCCGATCCTGCTGCGTCCAGTCGATGACCTGGAGTTGACCGTCCGCTCGGCCAACTGCCTGAAAGCGGAAAACATCTACTACATCGGCGACCTGATCCAGCGTTCGGAAAACGAACTGCTGAAGACGCCGAACCTGGGCCGCAAGTCCCTGAACGAAATCAAGGAAGTTCTGGCATCCCGCGGTCTGACCCTGGGCATGAAGCTGGAAAACTGGCCGCCTGCTGGGCTGGAAAAATAACAGATTGGGCGACAGTGCTGGACATCGCGTAGCGATGTTCTGCCCTGTTGCCAACTGATTAAGAATTTAAGATTTTGCAGCACCCGTCCGGCGCGCGTTGCGCCGGGCGTTATCCCTAGAACCGGTCCGCGCTCAAATGAGCGATCGAAGAACTCGGATTTAAACACCTGAAAGGAAGTACCATGCGTCACCGTCACGGCCTCCGTAAACTGAATCGTACCTCGTCCCACCGTCTGGCAATGCTGCGCAACATGACCGTTTCCCTGCTGCGTCATGAAGCCATCAAAACCACGCTGCCAAAAGCTAAAGAACTGCGCCGCGTAGTTGAGCCTATCCTGACCATGGGCAAGACCGACACCCTGGCAAACAAGCGTCTGGCCTTCTCCCGTCTGCGCGATCGTGAAATGGTTCTGAAGCTGTTCGCAGAACTGGGCCCACGCTACGCTAACCGCAACGGCGGCTACCTGCGCATCCTGAAAATGGGTTTCCGCGTTGGCGACAACGCTCCAATGGCTTACGTTGAGCTGATGGACCGTCCAGAAGTCACCGACATCGACGCAGCGCCAACCGCTGAAGAGTAATCTTCGCAGTTTTAGCTCGTCTATGAAAAAGCCAGGCTCTGCCTGGCTTTTTTTATTTCAGGCGCCGCTCGCCCGCCGCCCTGAACTCGGAACCGGCGTTCCACGTCGGCGACACCCCCTGGGCGATATCGAGGCCGACCTGGAACAGCAGCTGGATATCCTGCACGCCGCCGCTGAAATCCCAGCTGGTGCGGAAGTCGTCGGTCGGCTGGTGGTAATCGTGGGTGTAGTAGTTGTCCACGACTTCGCGCGCATAATTGTCCGGCTTGTCCAGATAGCGGCTGCGCGCCTTGGCGTATAAAACCGGCACGCCGGCGCGTGCGAATTCCAGCTGGTCGGCGCGGTAAAAGCTGCCCAGCTCTGGCCGCGAATCGTTTTCCATGTCACGGCCCTGCGCCTTGGCGTATTTCGCCAACAAGCCGTCGATGCTCGAATGGCCGGACGTCACGTTCTCGATCTGCGCGGTGCGGCCGAAGGCGTTGATGCCGTCGATGTTGATATTGGCCACTGTATTTTTCAGCGGGTACAGCGGATGGTCGGCGTAGTATTTCGCGCCGAGCAGACCGCGCTCCTCGGCCGTGGTCACCAGGAACAAGATCGAACGCTTCGGCGCTTTCGGCAATGTCTTGTAGGCCTTGGCCAGCTCCAGCAGCGCGGCGACGCCGGATGCGTTGTCCAGCGCGCCGTGATAAATCTGCTTGCTGCGATCGCCAGGCAGTCGCTCGTCGATGCCCAGGTGGTCCCAGTGCGCGCTATAGATCACGTACTCGTTCTTCAGCTTGGGATCGCTGCCCTCGATCTTCGCGACCACATTGTTTGAATTCACCACGCGCGCCGTGTTGTCGATCTTGAAGTCGGCCGTGCCCTTCAGGCTGACCGGACGGAAGTCCCTGGTCAGCGCCTGTTTTTTCAGCACGTCGAAATCGTAGCCGGCGGCGGCCATCATCGCCTTGGCCTTGTCCAGCTGGATCCAGCCCGGCACCGCCGGCGCGTCCGGATCGTCGCCCTTGCGTAGCAGGCTGAAGAATTCGCCGTTGCCGCCGCTGCGCACCACTTCCCATGGATAGGCCGCCGGCTTGGCTTCATGGATGATGATGGCCGCCGCCGCGCCCAGCTTGGCGGCGATCTCGTACTTGTAGGTCCAGCGGCCGTAATAGGTCATGGCCTTGCCCTTGAACATGGACGGATCGAGCTCGGCCGGATTGGCCGGATCCGGCACAGCCGGGTCGTTGATCAGCATCAGGATAGTCTTGCCGCGCACGTCGACTCCCTTGTAGTCGTCCCAGCCATACTCCGGCGCTTGCACGCCGTAGCCGACGAATACGATCTCCGAGCCGGCGACGCCTACCTTGACCGGTTCGCTGGTTGAATGGGCAACATAGTCATCCGGGAAGTTCAGCGCGACGGTCTTGCCGGCGATCGTGTAGCTGAAACTTGGCTCCGGCGTCAGGCCGCGCATCGGCACTGGCTGCACCCAACTGCCGTTCGGATTGCCTGGCTTCAGCCCCAGCTTCCTGAACTCCTGCTGCAGGTAGGCCACGGTCTTGGTCTCGCCGGGCGAGCCGGGCGCGCGACCCTCGAACTCGTCGGACGCCAGCGTCTTGATATGGGCCAGCAAGGCCTTTTCGGACACGGCCGCCAGCGCCTTGGCGGGCGCCTGCGCGTAAGCGGGAACGGCGGCCAGCGCCAGGGAGGTGAGCAACAGCGGACGAATCGCGGACATGGGTAGGCTCCATTACAGGAAAGCGGAGAGTTTCGCATGAATCCGGTGCTTAAGCCCCGGCTCAGGCGGGAAAAAGGCGGCCGGTGTACTATGCGTGTTGCTCCAACGACTACTCCTGCCGACAGAAGGTTTTTCATGTTCCGTATCGCCCGTTTCCTTGCGCCACTGCTCGCGGTAATCGCGCTGCTGGCCTTGCCCGCCCGCGCCGAGGATGAGTTCCTCGATCCCTCCGAAGCTTTCAAGTTCACCGCGAAGATGGTCGATGGCCACACCATCGCGGTCAACTTCCAGATCGCCGATGGCTACTATATGTACCGCGAGCGCTTCAAGTTCAGCGCCACCGGCGCCAAGCTGGGCGCGCCGGCCATCCCGCCGGGCAAGGTGCACTTCGATGAAACCTTCGGCAAGGATGTCGAAACCTATAGCAAGAGCGTGACCATCACCCTCCCGGTCGACGTCAACGGCCCGTTCACGCTGCTGGCCAGCGGCCAGGGCTGTTCGGAAAAAGGCCTGTGCTACGCGCCGCAGGATTACAAGGCGCCGTTGACCGGCAGCGGCTCGGTGCCATTGCCGGCTGCGTCCGCCGCAGCGGCTGTCGCAGCGGCTTCCGCCGTCGGCGAAGGCAAGCCCGCCGCAGTCAGCCCCGGCGTCAATATTTACACCGTGCCAACCCCGACCGCCGTCGACACCGCGCCGCCCGCGCCACCGCTGGCCGCCGTCGCCGCCGCGCCCGCAGCCGATGATTCCGGCCGCCTGGAAGCAGCACTGAAGAGCGGCAAGCTGATGGTCATCCTGCCGCTGTTCGCCCTGCTGGGCCTGGGCCTGTCGTTCACGCCGTGCGTGCTGCCGATGGTGCCGATTTTGTCGTCGATCATCGTCGGCGAAGGCGACACCGGCAACCGCCGTCGCGGCCTGCTGCTGTCCGTCACGTACGCGCTGGGCATGGCCATCGTCTACACCGCGCTGGGCGTGGCCGCAGGTTTGGCCGGCGAAGGTCTTGCCGGCGCGCTGCAGAACCCGTGGGTGCTGGGCACCTTCGCGCTGCTGATGGCGGGGCTGTCGCTGTCGATGTTCGGCTTCTACGAACTGCAAGTCCCGGCCGCGCTGCAAAACAAGCTGAGCACCGTCTCCAACCGCCAATCGTCGGGCAAGCTGGCCGGCGTGTTCGTCATGGGCGCGATCTCGGCCCTGATCGTCGGTCCGTGCGTGGCGGCGCCGCTGGCCGCCGCGCTGGTCTACATCAGCCAATCGCGCGACGTCGTCATCGGCGGCAGCGCGCTGTTCGCGATGGCGGTCGGCATGAGCGTGCCGCTGATCCTGGTCGGCGTCTCTGCCGGCGCGCTGTTGCCGAAGGCCGGCGTGTGGATGGACTCGGTCAAGCGCTTCTTCGGCGTGCTGATGCTGGCGGTGGGCTGGTGGCTGGTGTCGCCGGTGCTGCCGGGCGCGGTGCAGATGATGGGCTGGGCCGTGCTGTTCGTCGGCTACGGCATGTATCTGCTGCTCAATTCCGGACAATGGGTCGCCAAATCGGTGGGCCTGGTGTTCGCCGTGCTGGGCGTGGCCCAGCTGGTCGGCGTGGTCAGCGGCGCGCGCGATCCGCTGGCGCCGCTCGCTCATCTGAGCGGCGGCAAGGCGGCGCACGAAGCGCCGCTGGCGTTCCAGCGCGTCAAGACCGTGCAGCAGCTTGACGCCGTGCTGGCGCAAACCGGCGGCAAGACCGCGATGCTCGACTTCTATGCCGACTGGTGCGTGTCCTGCAAGGAGATGGAGAAACTGACCTTCGTCGATCCGCAAGTGCGCGCCAGGCTGGCCAACAGCGTGCTGCTGCAAGTGGACGTGACCGCCAACGACGCCGACGACAAGGCCATGCTGAAACGCTTCGGCCTGTTCGGCCCGCCGGGCATCATCCTGTTCGACAAGCAGGGCAAGGAAATCGCCGGCGCCCGCGTCATCGGCTTCCAGGATGCGGCGAAATTCACCGCATCCCTTTCAGCCCTGAACTAGCTTAGCCGTGGTGGCGGCCCCAGCCGCCGCGATGACCGCCATGCATGCCACCCATGCTGTGCTTGTCGAACACGGCCTTCTGCTCCGTGGTCAGCTGGCCGTAGAACGCGGTCAGCGCGGCCAGGTGCGCTTCCATCTTCGCCTGGTGCTGCTTGCTGAAGTCCAGCATCTTGGCCATGCGCTCCGGCGCCGGCAGCTTGGCGAAGGCGGCGCGGTCCGGCGGCGTGCCGCTCATCGGCGCCGGCTTGATCGCCGCCTGGTAGGTGCTCCATGCCGCTTCCTGCTGCGCCGTCAGCTTCAGCAGATCATGCAGCTTGGCCTGGCGCTTGGCGAACATGTCGGCCATCTTGGCCTGCATGTGTTCGGCGCGTTCGCCGGCGCTGTGGCGGCCGGCCGGCGGCGTGGTGTCCTGTGCCTGCGCCGCTGCCATGCCCAGTACCGTAAAACCGATCAGTATGCTTTTGCGTAAGACGTTCATGGTCGTTCCTTTATCGTTGAGGTTAAGTTATCGCGGTGGGTTTGTTGCCGCGCTTGAACCCATGTTGACGCCCCAAGGTTGCCCTTACGTTTCTACGCCCGAAGTTTTTGTATCCAGATGTTTCGCCCCTAGGGGCATATACAAGACGATACAATTGGTGATTGGTCTTGCATGACCGAACTGGGGATAATTAGGCCCATGGAACCCACATCTACTATTCTGATCGTCGACGATGATCGCGACATCCGCACCCTGCTGGCCGACTACCTGGAATCGAACGGATACCGCGCCCTGTGCGCGGCCGACGGCACGGCCATGTGGAAGCTGCTCGACGAAGCCCGCCCGGACCTGGTCGTGCTCGACCTCAACCTGCCCGGCGACGACGGACTGACCCTGTGCCGCAAGCTGCGCGCGCACTCGACGCTGCCGGTGATCATGCTGACCGCGCGCAACGAGCCGCTGGACCGCATCCTCGGCCTGGAAATGGGCGCCGACGACTACCTGCCAAAACCGTTCGAGCCGCGCGAGCTGCTGGCGCGCATCCGCAGCGTCCTGCGCCGCAGCAACGCCATGCCGTCCGGCAGCGGCAGCGACAAGGCGCAGCAGATGCGCTTCTCCGGCTGGACGCTGGACCTGACCGCGCGCCACCTGCTCAATCCGGACGGCATCGTCATCATGCTGTCGGGCGCCGAGTTCCGCCTGCTCAAGGTCTTCCTCGAACATCCGAACCGCGTGCTCAACCGCGACCAGCTGCTGAACCTGACCCAGGGCCGCGACGCCGACCCGTTCGACCGCTCGATCGACATCCAGATCAGCCGCCTGCGCCAGAAGCTGGGCGAGGACGCGCGCCTGCCGCAAATCATCAAGACCGTGCGCAACGGCGGTTACGTGCTGGCCGGCCAGGTCACCGTGGAGCCGCAAGCGTGAAAGCCTTTTTCGGCTCGATGACCGGGCGCGTGTTCCTGGTCCTGCTGTTCGGCATCGTCGCCTCGGCGGCGCTGACGCAGTGGCTGGCCGTGGGCGAACGCACGCGCGCGCTGGAGCGCTACCGCGACTTCCACGCGCTGGAGCGAGCCGAGCAATTGATCACCACCGCCGACGTGCTGCCCGACAGCGCGCGGCCGACCTACCTGAGCGCCGCCAGCCGCGGCACGGTGCGCCTCGAAGCGACCGACGTGCCGCTGGCGACCGCACTGCCGCCGACCGAGTTTTCCACCACGCTGCAGCAGCGCCTGGGCGAGCGCTACAAGCTCGGTCCGCTGGCCGAGCACCCGGCCGCCTGCGACCAGCCGCGCCCGAGCAACAACATCTTCGCGCCCAACCAGTGGCGCGGCACCTGCGAGACGATGAACGTGCAGCTGCACGACGGCACGGTGTTCAAGCTGTCGGTGCTGCCGCCGCGACCGCCGCCGCCGTCGACCCACAGCGAGCTGCTGGCGATGCTGCCCTTCCTGTTCAGCATCGCCTTCCTGGCCTACCTGGTCACGCGCATGACGATGCGTCCGCTCAAGCAGCTGGCGCAGGCCGCCAAGGACCTGGGCAACGACATCAACCACCCGCCGGTGGTGCTGAGCGGCGCGGCCGAAATCCGCCAGGCCAGCGCCGCCTTCAACGCCATGCAGGCGCGCATCCGCCAGCACATCATGCAGCGCACGCAGATGCTGGCCGCCATCACCCACGACCTGCAGACGCCGCTGACGCGCCTGCGCCTGCGGCTGGAAAAGGTCAACGACGCCGACCTGCAGCAGCGCCTGATCGACGACTTGTCGGCGATGCAGCAGATGGTCAAGGAAGGCCTGGACCTGGCGCGCAGCATGGACACCACCGAAACCATGCAGGCGCTCGATCTCGACTCGCTGCTCGACAGCGTCTGCAGCGACGCCACCGACGGCGGCCAGCAGGTCGAGCTGCGCGGCCGCGCGGCGATGGCGCTGATGGGCCGGCCGCTGGCGATCCGCCGCTGCCTGGTCAACCTGATCGACAACGCCGTCAAATACGGCCATTACGCCAACGTGACGGTCGAGCGCCTGGTCGGCGCGGCCCGCATCCGCATCCGCGACGGCGGCCCCGGCATCGACCAAGATCAAATGGCGCGCGTGTTCGAACCGTTCTACCGCATCGAAACCTCGCGCTCGCGCGAGTCCGGCGGCACCGGTCTGGGGCTGACCATCGCCCGCAATATCGCCGAGCAGCATGGCGCCAATGTGGTGCTGTCCAACCATGCGGACGGCGGCCTGGAGGTCACCCTGATCGTGCCGGAATACTACGCCGGCCACTAGCTGGCTTGCTTAAGAATTGTGACCGTTTCGTGACTTGCGGTCGCGGCGAAAAAACCGTCAGGCGGTAGCAACGGTGGCGGTTTTTCCCGCAAATACTATGCGACAATGTTCCGCCTTATGCACGGCGGCAATATTTTCAGCAGCAAAACCCAGTACATAAAAATGAAAAAATCTTCCTTAGCATCCCTGGTCGGCGCGATCGTCGTGGTTGGTGGCGGTATCTGGTACATGACACACGGCGCGCCATCGCACGACGCCGCCGGCGGCCCCGGCAAGTCGCTGAACGGCAACGGCCCGCAGGGTCCGACCACGGTCAGCATCGTCGCGCCGCTGCGCCAGGATGTGCCGGTGGTGCTGCAGGCCAACGGCACGGTGACGCCGATCAGCACGGTGGACCTGCATCCGCAAACCACCAGCACGATTTCCAAGGTGCACATCAAGGAAGGGCAGTTCGTCAAATCGGGTGAGCTGATGTTCACGCTCGACGACCGCAGCGAGCGCGCCAGCGTGGACAAGGCGCAAGCCCAGGTCGCGCGCGACCAGGCCGCGCTGGCCGACTACGAGCGCCAGTACAAGCGCTCGATGGAATTGCTGGAGAAAAAATTCATCGCCCAGGGCGCGGTCGACACGCTCAAGAGCCAGGTCGATTCCGCGCGCGCGTTGCTCAACGCCGACATGGCGGCGGCGCGCTCGGCCGGCGTCGACGCCAGCTACACCGTGATCCGCGCGCCGATGAACGGCCGGGTCGGCGCCATCAACGTCTACCCCGGCAGCCTGGTGCAGATGACCACCTTGCTGGCCACCGTCACCCAGCTCGATCCGATCACGGTCGCCTTCACCTTGCCGGAGTCGGCGCTGGGCGGCCTGATGCAGGCGCAGCGGGATGGCGCGGTGCCGGTCAAGGTCGTCACCGGCAGCGGCGACCAGACGGTCGACGGCAAGCTCAGCTTCATCGACAACACGGTCGACCCGATCGCCGGCGTGATCCGCGTCAAGGCGCAGTTCGACAACAAGGACGCCAGGCTGTGGCCGGGCCAGTACGTCAACACCCAATTGACCTCGCACATCATCAAAGATGCGATGGTGATCCCGCAAAACGCTATCATTAGCAACACGCGCGGCACCTTCATCTACGCGGTCGACCAGGACCAGTCGGCCAAGGTGGTGGCGGTCAAGCGGCTGCACGCGTTCGGCGACAGCGCCGCCGTGTCCGGCTTGAGCGGCAACGAACAAATCATCGTCGACGGCAAGCAGAACCTGCGGCCGGGCGGCAAGGTGCGCATCGCCGGGGCCGACAAGCCCGCCGATGGCAAAGATGGCAAACAGCAGAAGGGCTAAGCGATGAACCTTTCCGAGTTATGCATACGGCGTCCGGTGATGGTGGTGCTGCTGTCGCTGAGCCTGATTTTGGCCGGCGTGCTGTCGTACTTCTACATCCCGGTTGCCGCGCTGCCGAGCTATAACACCCCGGTCATCAACGTCTCGGCCGACCTGCCGGGGGCCTCGCCGGACACCATGGCCTCGTCGGTCGCGCTGCCGCTGGAGAAGCAGTTCTCCACCATCGCCGGCCTGACGCTGATCACCTCGTCCAACACGCTGGGCAATTCCTCGCTGACGCTGGAGTTCGACCCCAGCATCAACGTCAACGAAGCGGCGGTCGACGTGCAGGCGGCGCTGCTGCGCGCGCAGCGCCAGTTGCCGATCGAGATGACCGACCTGCCGTCCTACCGCAAGGTCAACCCGGCCGACGCGCCGGTGCTGTTCATGACCATGAACTCGCCGTCGTTGTCGCTGTCCGAGCTGAACGACTACGCTGAAAACCTGATCGCGCCGAGCCTGTCGACCTTGCCGGGCGTGGCGCAGGTGACCGTCAATGGCCAGAAGCGTTTCGCCGTGCGCGTGCGCGCCAAGTCGGAGCTGATGAACGCCCGCAACATGACGCTCGACGAGCTGCAGCAGGCGATCAAGTCGGCCAACGCCAACACCCCGCTGGGCATCCTCGACGGCCCGAGCCAGACGTTGACCATCCAGGGCAACGCCCAGATGATGAAGGCGTCCGAGTTCTCCGAGCTGATCATCGCCGTGCGCAACGGCGAGCCGGTGCGCCTGAAGGACGTCGCCACCGTCGAAGACAGCTTCCAGTCGATCAAGAGCTACGGCAGCTACAACGGCGAGCGCTCGATCGTGCTGCTGGTGCAGCGCCAGCCCGACGCCAACACCGTGCAGGTGGTCGACGGCGTGCGCCACCTGCTGCCGCGCTTCAAGTCGCAGCTGCCGGCGTCGATCAACATCAACCTGGTCAACGACCGCTCGGTGTCGATCCGCGAAGCGATCCATGACGTCAACCTGACCTTGCTGCTGACCATCGCGCTGGTGGTGATGGTGATCTTCCTGTTCCTGCGCCGCGCCGCCGCCACCTTCATCCCGGCGATCACGATGCCGATCTCTTTGCTGGGCGCGCTGGCCCTGCTGTACGCCTTCGGCTACAGCCTGGACAATGTCTCGCTGCTCGGCATCACGCTGGCCGTCGGCCTGGTGGTCGACGACGCCATCGTGGTGCTGGAAAACATCGTGCGCCACATCGAGATGGGCAAGAAGCCGCTGCAGGCCTCGCTGGTCGGCGCCAAGGAAATGGGCTTCACGATCATCTCGATCTCGGTCTCGCTGGTGGCCGTGTTCATTCCGATCTTCTTCATGCCGGGCGTGATCGGCCTGATGTTCCATGAATTCGCCGTGGTGGTGGCGCTGTCGGTGCTGGTGTCGGCGGCGGTGTCGCTGATGCTGGTGCCGATGCTGGCCAGCCGCCTGCTGCCGGCCGACGCCATCGACCCCGAGCACGACAACAGCGGCTTCATCGGCCGCTACTTCGAAGCCGGCTTCACCGCGCTGCGCAACTTCTACGCCCGCACGCTGGATATCGCGCTGCACCACCGCTACATCGTGCTGGCCGCCGCGGTCGGCACCTTCGCGCTGACGGCGGTGCTGTACATGACCATTCCGAAAGGCTTTTTCCCCGAGGAAGACCTGGGCCAGATCCGCGTCAACACCGAAGCGTCCGAGGACATTTCGACCTCGGCCATGCTGGCGCTGCAGGACCGCGTCGCCGCCATCATCAAGGCCGACCCCAACGTGCAGGACGTGACCTCGTTCACCGGCGGCGGCAACAGCGGCCGCATGTTCCTGGTGCTCAAGCCGCGCGACCAGCGCGCCAAGATGCCGCAGGTGCTCGACAGCCTGCGCAAGGCCACCAAGAAGGTGCCGGGCATCTCGGTCTATCTGAGCCCGGTGCAGAACCTGCAGCTGGGCGGACGCCAGTCCAAGAGCCGCTACCAGTACACGCTGCAGTCGGTCAGCCCGGGCGCCCTCAACGAATGGGCCGACAAATACCTCGACCAGCTGCGCACCGATCCGGACTTCCGCGACGTCACCAGCGATTCGCAGAACAAGGGCCTGCAGGCCTCGCTGAAGATCGACCGCGACAAGGCCAACAACCTCGGCGTGGCCATCGGCGACATCCGCACCGCGCTATACCTCGCCTTCGGCGAGCGCCAGGTGTCGACCATCTACTCGCCGGCCGCCAGCTACTACGTGATCCTGGAGGCGGCCGACGCCGACCGCCAGTTCGACAGCGCGCTGACCAAGATCTCGGTGCGCAACAAGGCCGGCCAGCTGGTGCAGCTGTCGAGCTTTGCCAGCGTCGAGCGCACCATCGGCCCGACCGCCGTCAACCACCAGGGCCAGCTGCAGGCGATCACGCTGTCGTTCAACCTGGCGCCGGACGTGCCGCTGGGCACGGCCACCGCCAAGATCGACAAGATGGGCGTCGACATGCACCTGCCCGCCTCGATCATCACCAACTACGGCGGCGACGCGGCGGTGTTCCAAAGCTCGCAGGGCAGCCAGCTGATCCTGATCATCGCCGCGCTGGGCGTCATCTACGTGCTGCTGGGCGTGCTCTACGAGAGCTATATCCACCCGCTGACCATTTTGGCCGGCCTGCCGTCGGCCGCCGTCGGCGCGCTGATCACCTTGCGCATCTTCAACCTCGACCTGACGATGATCGCCATCATCGGCATCCTGATGCTGATCGGCATCGTCAAAAAGAACGCCATCATGATGATCGACTTCGCGCTGCACGTGCAGCGCAACGAGGGCCGCACGCCGGAGGAGGCGATCCGCGAGGCCTGCATCCTGCGCTTCCGCCCGATCATGATGACCACCATGGCCGCGCTGATGGGCGCCTTGCCGATCGCGCTGGGCCTGGGCGCTGGCGCCGAGCTGCGCCAGCCGCTGGGCTTGGCGGTGGTGGGCGGCCTGATCTTCTCGCAAGTGATCACGCTGTACATCACGCCGGTCATCTACCTGTTCCTCGACAAGTACAGCGGCACCGGCCCGATGAGCGACGACGAGATCGCCGCCGACGCCGCCGAGCCTGCGCCGGAAGCGGCGCACGCGGTGCCGCTGAAGGCGGTCAACCTGGTCAAGCACTGATCGGGAGCGTCATCCTTACGCATCCGTAATGTGTTAAATGAAACGTGGCCCCGCCGGGGGCCACGCCCGGCGCGACAAGGCGTTTGCGGGGCAATCCGATGGCAGATTGCAAAGCATTTGATACATACGGTAACACCCGTCAAGACCCTAAACTTGTAAAGTGGGCAGCCTGGAGCGCGCGCGCCGGGTGCAGTGTGCGCTATCATGCCATTCGGAGCGTTCCCAAAATAGCGGGACTCTGGCACTATGGCCCCATTTTGAAGACTTCGTTCCACAAGGTTTGTATCTTGCACCACGATTCCCACATCCTTACTGCAAATTCCGAATATTGCGAAACTTGCGGCCAGCGTTTGCCGGCGGCGGGGGAGGGCTATGGCACGTGGGATCGCAAATCGAAGTCCAACCGCGTCGGCATCGGCATCTCGATCGCGCTGCACGTGCTCGGCGTGCTGTACTACCTGCTGGCGCCGACGCCCAAGCCCATCGTGCCGACCAAGGCCAAGGGCGGGCAGATGGTCTACATCAAGCCGCTGGAAAAGAACCCGACCAAGCCGCAGCCGCAGCCGAAGAAGACCGAGACGGCCAAGGCCAGCAAGCCGCCGCCGCCGCGCAAGCAGCAGGTGGTGACCAAGGAGACGCCGGCCGCGACCAAGCCGAAGCTGGAAACCTACGTGCCGCCGGTGCAGGCGACGATGACGCCGCCGCCGCAGGAAGACATGATGGAGATGATCGCCCGCAAGCGCGCCGCGCGCGAGGCGGCCAATCCCACGCCGGCGCAGCCGGCCGCAGAGACCGCCGACGAGCGCGCCAACCGCATCGCCAAGGCCAACATCGGCCGGGCGCAGGGCGGCACCAACGGCGCCGACAAGGACGACACCGGCGGCATCTTCCAGGTCGACAAGAGCTTCCACAGTGCCGACGTCAAGTTCCGCGGCTGGAACACCAACTTCAAGCGCCGCTGGCTGCAGCAGATTCACGTCGAGCAGGGATCTGAGCGGGATATCGAAACGGCCGTGGCCAAGGAAATGGTCAAGATCATCCGCAAGGAAAAGCCGGGCGACTTCGACTGGGATTCGCGCCGCCTGGGCCGCGTGGTCACGATGAGCGCGCGCAAGGAAGACGAGGAGCAGCTGATCGCCTTCCTGCTCAAAGAGATGTTCCCCGAATACACGCGCGGCGCTTCGCGCTGACCCCGGAGGGCAAAGGGTCGGACCCCGCATGGGGTCCGACCCTGGTTGGCCGTGCGGGGGAAAGCGTGCGCCGCTGTAACGCGCCGCAGCATGTGCCGCGAGCTGCCGGTCGCCGCACCCCCCCCGCGATCGCCGTACGGGGTTAAGCCTTGGCCTTGAGCAGCCGTGCGATGTCGAGCGCGAAGTAGGTCAGCACGCCGTCGGCGCCGGCGCGCTTGAACGCCAGCATAGCTTCCATCATCACCTTGTCGTGGTCCAGCCAGCCGTTTTGCGCGGCGGCCTTGATCATCGCGTACTCGCCGCTGACCTGGTAGGCGAAGGTCGGCGCCTTGAACTCATCCTTCACGCGGCGCACGATGTCTAGATAAGGCATGCCCGGCTTGACCATCACCATGTCGGCGCCTTCGGCCAGGTCCAGGCCCACTTCGCGCAAGGCCTCGTCGCTGTTGGCCGGATCCATCTGATAGGTGTTCTTGTCGCCCTTGCCGAGGTTGGCGGCCGAGCCGACCGCGTCGCGGAACGGACCGTAGAACGCCGACGCATACTTGGCCGAGTACGCCATGATGCGGGTGTGGATATGCCCCGCCTCCTCCAGCGCCGCGCGGATCGCGCCGATGCGGCCGTCCATCATGTCCGACGGCGCCACCACATCCACGCCCGCGTCCGCATGGCACAGCGCCTGGCGCACCAGCATGGCGGTGGTGACGTCGTTGATGACGTAGCCGTTGTCGTCGATCAGGCCGTCCTGGCCGTGGCTGGTGTACGGGTCGAGCGCGATGTCGGTCAGGATGCCCAGCTCCGGGAAGGCGTGCTTCAGCGCCCGCACCGCGCGCGGCACCAGGCCGTCCGGATTGGTCGCTTCGATCCCGTCCGGGGTTTTCTTGGACACATCGATCACCGGGAACAGCGCCAGCACCGGGATGCCCAGCGCCACGCATTCCTCCGCCACCTTCAGCAGCAGGTCCACCGACACCCGTTCCACGCCCGGCATCGACGCCACCGGCTCGCGCTGGTGCGTGCCTTCGAGGATGAACACCGGATAGATCAGGTCCGAGGCCGTCACCGCGTTCTCGCGCATCAGCGCGCGGGAGAACGGGTCGCGGCGCATGCGGCGCAGGCGGATGGCGGGGAATTGGGCGGCGGCGTGTGGCTTGGTCATGCGGGTGGTTCCTCGAATAGAATGATTATTGCTGGTCAGGCTCGACGTCGTCTTCCATCTCGATCAGCTCGACCTGGGCGGCGGCTTCGTCGTCGCTGACGCCGGCCAGTTCCAGGATCTTGTCGTTGGCCTCGTCGATGCCGATGCGCTTGAGCGCGGAGAACAGTTGCACGGTGAACGGGAAGCCTTCGCCGTCCTCGTCGACGTAGCTGTCGAGCTTGGCCTTGGCCTGGCGCAGCACGTTGACCGATTCATTGCGGTTGAGCTTGTCGACCTTGGTCAGGATGCAGTGGATCGGCTTGCCGGTCGGGGCGAACCATTCCAGCATCTGGATGTCCAGGTCGGTGAACGGGCGGCGCGAATCCATGATCAGGATCAGCGCGGCCAGCTGTTCGCGGCGCTGCACGTAGTCGCCCAGCAGGCGCTGCCAGTGCAGCTTGGCCGAGCCGGACACTTCGGCGTAGCCGTAGCCCGGCAGGTCGACCAGCAGGCACTCGATTTCGGCGACGATGGTCGGGTCCTTGCGGTGCTGCGCGACGTGCGCGCCGCCGATCGAGAAGTAGTTGATGTGCTGGGTACGGCCCGGGGTCTTGGAGGCGAACGCCAGCCCCTTCTGGTTGCACAGGATGTTGATGGCGGTCGATTTGCCGGCGTTGGAGCGACCTGCAAAGGCGATCTCCGGCACCGTGGTGTCGGGGAGGTCGCGCAATTGGTTAACGGTCGTAAAGAAGCGGGCTTGCCAGAGTTTGGACATGGGGATGGGGAAAAATGCAACAAAATGGAGCAAATATGCTGGAAAGCTATTGTACAATGAGTGGTTGCGAAGTGCTGCCATGCATATTTCGTGCTAGGGTGGGCGCATCGTTCCAAGAACAATCTTTTTAGACTAGCTCAGGGTGCTTGAATGAATAGTGTGTTTTCACCGCTCGTAAAATCCTTGCTCGTAGGTTTGCTCGCCGTCGCGGCCACCGCTTCCGCCGCCGACAAGCCTCACGCCGATGCAGCCCCGAAAGTCGATGCTGCCAAGGGCGGCACCCTGTACACCGACGGCGACGCCGCGCGCGGCCTGCCGGCCTGCGTCTCCTGCCATGGCGCCGGCGGCAGCTCCACCATCGCCGTCAACCCGAAACTGGCCGGCCAGCACGAAGGCTACATCTACAAGCAGCTGGTGAACTTCACCACCGCCGAGCGCAACCAGCCGGTGATGACCACCTACGCCAAGCTGCTGACCGACGAGGAAAAGCACAACGTCGCGGCCTGGCTGTCGACCCAGGCGCAAAAGCCTGGCGCCGCCAAGAACAAGGACACCGTCGAACTGGGCAAGAAGATTTATCGCGGCGGCATCGCCGAGAAAAGCGTGCCCGCCTGCGCCAGCTGTCACGGCGCGGCCGGCGCCGGCATTCCGGTACAATATCCGCGCATCGGCGGCCAGCACCAGGACTACACCGTCGCCCAGCTGAACTTGTTCAAGGCCAAGGGCCGCAAGAACAGCGCGGAAATGACCACCATCGCTAGCCGCATGTCCGACGAGGAAATGAAGGCGGTCGCCGACTACGTGGCCGGCTTGAAATAAATTCATCCGCCCCCCGGCGACGGGGGCGCGGCGACGATCAAGAGGGCGGCAGCGTAGGCATGCCGCCCTTTTTATTGGTATGCTGCCGTCTGGAAACTTTTATTTGAGAAACTTTACGCAATGAGCAATCCCGGCAGCCCTAGTCAGAGCCCGAGCACCACCGGCATCCAGCTGAACACCCGCCGTCCCGTGGTCGGCGAAATCGTCGAACTGATCTCCTCGATGCGCTTCGCCATCGCGCTGCTGGCGATGATCGCCATCGCCGCCGTCATCGGCACGGTGATGAAACAGGGCGAGGCGACCTCCAACTACCTCAACCAGTTCGGCCCGTTCTGGTTCGAGGTGTTCCGCAAGGCCGGGCTGTACGCGGTGTACTCGGCCTGGTGGTTCCTGGTGCTGATGGGCACGCTGGTGGTGTCGACCTCGCTGTGCATCCTCCGCAACGCGCCCAAGATGCTCAAGGACATGCGCAGCTGGCGCGAGAACGTGCGCGAGCAGTCGCTGCTGAACTTCCACCACAAGATGCAGTGGCGCTCGCCGCTGGCGCGCGCCGCGCTGGCGCAGCAGACCGCCGCCCGCCTGGCCGACGCCGGCTACAAGACCAAGCTGGTCGAAAAGGACAACGGCACCCTGGTCGCCGCCAAGCAGGGCGCGGCCAACAAGTTCGGCTACATCTTCGCCCACGCGGCCATCGTGGTGATCTGCATCGGCGGCCTGCTCGACTCGGACGTGCCGATCCGGCTGCAGGAATGGTTCTTCGGCAAGACGCCGTTCACCGGCAGCGGCCTGATCGCGCAGGTGCCGGCGCAGCACCGCCTCAGCACGGCTAATCCTACCTTCCGCGGCAACACCATGGTGCCGGAGGGCACGTCCAGCGACACCGCCATCCTGGCCCGTCCGGACGGTGTGCTGATCCAGGAACTGCCGTTCACGCTGAAGCTGAAGAAATTCACCATCGACTTCTACTCGACCGGCATGCCCAAGCTGTTCGCCAGCGAGGTCGAGCTGCGCGACCACGCCAGCGGCGAGGTGGTCAAGGGCGTCATCGAAGTCAACAAGCCGCTGATCTACAAGGGCGTGGCGGTCTACCAGTCCAGCTTTGAGGACGGCGGCAGCAAGCTCAAGCTGACCGGCTTCCCGATGAGCGGCACCGACGCCAGCCGCTTCGACTTCAAGGGCGAGGTCGGCGCCACCACGCCGCTCAACGACGCCTACGCGGTGGAATGGACCGGCTTCCGCCCGTTCAACGTGGAAAACACCGGCGCATCTCAGGATGCGCGCGCCGTGACCAAGGGCCAGAGCATGGAGGAGCAGTTCGCCGCCGGCTTCGACAAGCACACCGGCTCGGCCGGCAAGAACGCCAACAACAAGGATCTGAAGAACGTCGGCCCGAGCGTGCAGTACAAGCTGCGCGACAAGACCGGCCAGGCGCGCGAATACCAGAACTACATGCAGCCGGTGACCATCGACGGCGCCGAAGTGTTCCTGGCCGGCATGCGCGTCAACCCGTCCGACAACTTCAGCTTCCTGCGCATCCCGGCCGACGACGGCCACAGCGTCACCGAATGGATGCGCCTGCGCGCCGCCCTGGCCGACCCGGCGCTGCGCCTGGCCGCCGCCAAGCGCTACGCCGGGCGCGCCGCGCCGGACGCCGCCGGCTCGGAGCTGCTGCGCGGCCAGCTGCAAGCCTCGGCCGACAAGAGCCTGGGCATCTTCGCCGGCGACGACAAGGCGGCCGGCTTCGTCGCCATCTCGCAGTTCCTGGAAAAGATCCCGGCCGGCGAGCAGGAGAAGGCGGCCGACGTCTTCATGAAAATTTTGAATGGCAGCCTGTGGGATCTGTGGCAGGTGGCGCGGCAGAAGGATGGCCTGGAGCCGGTGGCCGCCGACGAAAAGCACGCCCGCTTCCTGCAACTGGCCACCAACGCGCTGTCGGACATGTTCTTCTACGGCGCCCCGGTCTACCTGCAGCTCGACGACTTCACCGAGATCAAGGCCTCGGTGTTCCAGGTGACGCGCTCGCCGGGCAAGAATGTGGTGTATCTCGGCTGCATATTTCTGGTGTTGGGCGTATTCTCCATGTTCTATATCCGCGAGCGCCGCCTGTGGGTCTGGATCAAGGACGACGCCGATGGCGCCGAGGCTTTGATGGCCATGAGCACGCAGCGCAAAACGCTGGATTTCGAACGCGAATTTGTTAGCCTTAAAGAAAAGTTGCCACAACCAAGTTAATATACTTTAATATATTTGCCTTGGTGCAACACCGGAGAATATGATGGAACTGACGCAATTCCCGCAAACCTATACCCAGGCGCCCGGCTACTTCAAGCGCCTGAACGCCTTCGACTGGATCTTCGCGCTGGCGCTGGTGGCCGCCGCGGTGTTCGGCCTGAACCGCTATCACGGCCACATGGACATCTACGAACAGGGCATCCTGCTGTGCGCCGCGCCGGTGTTCGCCGCGCTGGGCTGGCACTGGAAGCCGGTGCGCTGGCTGATGCCGCTGATCGCGCTGCTGTCGCTGTGGGCGATCTCGATGTACGCCGGCCAGCTCGACATGGGCAGCAAGAAGTTCTGGCTGCGCATGATGCTGTCGAGCCAGTCGGCGGTGCTGTGGATGAGCGTGATGTTCTGCCTGTCGACGCTGTTCTACGTGATCGGCCTGGCCGGCCGCTCGGCCGCCGCGTCCAGCATCGGCTCCAAGCTGTGCTGGGCCGCCGTGGTGCTGGGCTGGACCGCGCTGATGGTGCGCTGGTACGAGTCCTACCTGATCGGCGCCGACGTCGGCCACATCCCGGTGTCCAACCTGTACGAAGTGTTCATCCTGTTCTCGCTGATCACCGCGATGTTCTATTTGTACTTCGAGCAGCGCTACGCCACCCGCCAGCTGGGCGCCTTCGTGTCGCTGGTGATCACCGCCGCGATCGGCTTCCTGTTCTGGTACACCACCAGCCGCAACGCCGCCGACATCCAGCCGCTGCTGCCGGCGCTGCAAAGCTGGTGGATGAAGATCCACGTTCCGGCCAACTTCATCGGCTACGGCAACTTCGCGCTGGCCGCGATGGTGGCCGCCGCCTACCTGCTCAAGACCTCGGGCTACCTGAAGGACCGCCTGCCGTCGGAAGAGGTGCTGGACGACGTCATGTACAAGGCCATCTCGGCCGGCTTCGCCTTCTTCACCATCGCCACCATCCTCGGCGCGCTGTGGGCGGCCGAGGCCTGGGGCGGCTACTGGTCGTGGGATCCGAAGGAAACCTGGGCGCTGATCGTCTGGCTCAACTACGCGGCCTGGCTGCACATGCGCCTGATGACGGGCCTGCGCGGCCGTCCGGCGGCCTGGTGGGCGCTGGTGGGCCTGCTGGTGACCACCTTCGCCTTCCTCGGCGTGAACATGTTCCTGTCAGGCCTGCATTCCTACGGCAAGCTGTAAGTTATCGCGGGCTATCCAGCCAGTGCAGCGCAATGGCGGCGGTCCATGAGAAATTGTCGCCGCCGTAGCCCTCGCCGGTGTGCGGGTTGAAGTATTCGTACAGGCCCGCCCCCTGCAGCAAGCGCTGCGTGTCGTCGCGCAGGCGGTCGTGCAGATCGGCCATGCCGTAGTGCGCGCAACCTTCCGCGATCAGCCAGTTGAAATGCGGCCACACCGGGCCGCGCCAGTAGCGCTGCGGCTCGAATTGCGGCGCGTCCGGATGGGTCGAGGCCAGGCCGAACGGCGCCCGCTCCAGCCATCCGGCCAGGCTGGACCGCAGCAGCGCATCATGGCGCGGATCGTCCAGCCGCGCATACCACGCCAGGAAACCGCTGTGCACCCGCCGTTCCAGCGGCTGCCCGGTGATCAGGTCGCGCGACACATATTGCTGCAACGATTCCGACCAGCAGCCCAGCAGCGCCGGCCGCGCGCGCGCCGCATGCGCGTCCAGTTCCGCCGCCCCCTCCGCCTGACCATACTGCCGGCACAGCGCCGCCAGGTCCAGCGTCGCGCGCTGCAGGATCGCGTTCAGGCCGAAGTCGGCCACGCGGTACGGGCTCTGCGCGTAAATCTTCGCGCCGTCGAAATCCAGCTCCCGGAACAGGTCGACCAAGGCCAGGAAGCGGTCGTACTCGGCCTTGTGCGGGCGCTGCGCGGCGTTGACCAGCTGCGTGTCGCGGCGCTGGTAGGTGCGCGTGGCCGGCGGCACGACGGCCAGCGGCGCATCCCAGGCCGGGCTGTTGTCGACGCCCGATTCCCAGGGATGAAAACTGGCGACCAGGCCGCTTTGCGCCGGATCGCGCTCGCGGTACCACCAGCGATGCGAGGCAACCAGCTTGGGCAGCAATTCGCGCGCGGCGGCCTCGGCGCCGGCCCGGTCGGCGGCGCGTTCGAGCATCAGGCGCACCATCGTCGCCAGCAGCGGCGGTTGTGAAATGCTGCTGGTCGGCGGCGTGTGCGGCACGCCCCACTGGTCCGGGCCGGGGAAATAGGAATCGGCGTGCTGGTGGAACACGATGTGCGGCACCAGGCCGTTGTCCCACTGGCCGCGGAACAGCATGCGCAGTTCCTGCCAGGCGCGCGGTTCGTCAAAGCTCATCCAGCCCAGCGCGGTGACGCCGGCGTCCCAGTTCCACTGGAAGGGGTAGAGTTTGGCGGAGGGCACAGTGTAGCCGCCACGGTCGTTGTCGCGCAACACCTGTTGCGAACGGGCGCGCAGCGCGGCGAGGGAGGACGAATCGGAAGTCTGGTTTGTCATGTTGTCGTGATGCGTGGTGGGTGAAGGAAAAAAAGCGGCCGCGTCAACGGCCGCCTGGTCGGGATCAATAGCTGTACGTCGCCGTCAGCGTGACGCGGCGCGGCAGGATCGGACGGCCGTCGAAATACTGGCCGCCGGCGACCTGGTTGGTGCCCTGGCGCGGCGAACCCTCGGCCAGGCCCTGGCGGTCGAACAGGTTGTAGACGGCCGCGCCGAAGCGCACCGACTGGCCGCCGCCCAGCTTCAGCTTGTAGCCGCCGCCGAGGCGCCACAGCGAGTACGACGGCAGCACGATGTTGTTGAGCGGGCTGGTGAAGGCGCGGCTCTGGTAATTCCACGACAGGCTGGCGTCGTAGCGGGCGTCGTCGTAGGCGAGGGCGGCGTTGGCGAAGCGTTTCGGTTTGCGCTCGATCTCCTTGTCCTTGAACTGGCCTTCGGTGATCTTGTGGTCGGTCAGCGTGACGTTGCCGCTGAGGGTCAGCGCGCGCAGCAGGCGGTAGGAGGCGCTCGCCTCCAGGCCGGGCGCGCGGGTCGACAGCAGCGTGACCGACTCGACGATGCCGCCGCCAGGCGCGTTGTTGAACTGCACGCTGCGACGGTTCTTCAGCGTCGACGTGAACGCCGCCAGCGTGCCGTAGAAGCCGCCGTCGGCGTACTTCACGCCCAGCTCGCCCTGGTTGATGATCTCGCCCTTGTACGACTGCGTGTTGCCGAGCGGGTCGAAGCCGACCGAGCGGATTTCCGGGAAGAAGAAGCCGCGCGAATAATTGACGTAGGCGTTGAGGTGGCTGTCCACCTTGTACAGCGCCGAGGCCGAACCGGCCCACTCGGTGGTGCTGACGCTGCCGTCCAGGAAGCGGCCGGTGCCGTACACGGCGCTGGTCAGCGTCGGCGCCTCGACCGCGCCGCCCTGGCCGATGCCGGTGAAGGTGGCGGCGACCTCGCGGTTGACGCTGCCCTTCAGATGCTCGACGCGCGCGCCGGCGTCGAACGACCAGCGGCCCGCTTCGACCTGGTCGGCCACGTAGGCCGCCAAGCGCGACGCCGAATTGGTGTTGCGGGTGTAGCCCACCGACGGCGAGACCAGGCCGTTGCGGGTGTAGTTGACGCCGTTGACGACCAGGTTGACCAGCCGTGGCTGGTCGGCGTATTCCCCCAGGTAGGTCTGGGTCAAGCTGTTGTCGTCGGCGTGCGTGCGGGCGGCCCACGCGCCCAGCGTCAGGTTGTGGACCAACGCGCCTTGCGCCAGCTTCTTGGTCAGGTTGGCCTCGCCGCTGAAGTCGCTGGTGGGCCGGTCGCGGTTCAGCACGCGGTTGGCGTACAGCAGCGTATTGGGCGCCAGCGGCTGGCCGGAATCGACGTAGGTGTACTTGCCGCTGCCGGCCACGCCGCGGTTGGCCAGGTACTGGGCCTGGGTTTCCGGCACGTTGCTGATGCCGTCGCCGTCGACGAAGAAATTGAACTGGTGCTGGTAGCTGGAAACTTTGGTCTTGACGTTGATGCCCCAGTCGTCGCCGAGGTCGCGCTCCAGCACCAGCGCCAGCGAGCCGCCCCGGGTGTAGACGCCCTTGTCGATGTCCGACTGGTAGCGCTGGCCGTTCGGCAGGATGCTGGTCAGGTTGCGCACCTGCGAGGTGTTGGTGGTGCGGATCTCATGGCCGTAGCCGTCGGTCGCGCGTTCCAGCGAGTTGCCGTCCAGCGGCAGCGGCGGGAAGAACTGCACGCTGTCGTCGATCAGCTGGGCGTACAGCGAGACCGAGCCGCCGCCGGACAGGGTCTTCTTGAGGTTGCCGCGCAGCTGGAAGCCCTCGGTGGCGAAGCCGGATTTCAGCGGGCCGTCGTCGTAGCGGTAGTAGCCCGACAGCGCGTAGAAGGTGTCGTCGCTGAGCGGGCCGCTCACGGCGATGTCGGTGCGCAGGCGGCCCTTGTCGGCGGCCTCGACCTGGAACGTGCCCTGCGCCTGGTCCGAGCCCTGCCTGCTGATGAAGTTGATGATGCCGGCCACCGAGCCCGGGCCGAACAGGTTGGACACACCGCCCTGGACGAATTCCATGCGCTGGATGCCGAGGTCGCTGCGGTAAAAGATGTCGTAGGCCGACGAGTTCAGGCCGTAGGTGGACAGCGCCGGCATGCCGTCGAATTCGAGCGGCGTGAACTGGTACTGGCCGCCCGACGGCAAGCCGCGCACCTGGACGTTGGCGCCGACCTCGCCGCCGCCGCCCTCGGCCTTGAGGCCCGGCAGCGTGGCCAGCACGTCGGCCTGGCTGTTGCTGTTCAGGCGCGCCAGGTCCTTGCCGTTCAAGACGGTGGTCGACATCGCCGTGGCGTGGCCCGAGCGCGCCGCGCTGGTGCCGGTGACGATCACGTTGGTCATCTGTTCCGGCGACTCGGCCGCCGGGGCCGCCGCCGGAGCGGCCGTGTTTTCCTGTGCCAAGACGCCCGCCGACAGCACGGCCGCCGCCAATCCCAAACCATGTTTGCTTTTCATGTGCCCAATCTCCATGTGGCGGGGCCGCTGCCGGTACCGGACGGTACGCTCACGCGGCCTCCATTTTTTAAGTCTTACATCGTAACCAAAAACGTTTCTGATTTTTCCTAAAACGTTTTTGATCGCATTATTTTGCGCATTTCCGCAAAATTCGGGGTTCGGTTGACAAGCCCGGGGGCGTGCGTTTTAATACGCCACCGGCGCTCTGCCAACTCGTACATGAAGGCCAAGTGGCAACATCCATCACCGACCTGGCGAAATCCCTGTCGCTATCCGTCTCCACGGTCTCGCGCGCGCTGAACGGCTACACCGATGTGGCACCGTCGACGCGCGAGCGGGTGGTCGCCGCCGCCGCGCAGCTGGGCTACCGCGCCAACCCGACCGCGCGCCGGCTGGTGTCGGGCAAGGCCTCGGCCATCGGCGTGGTACTGCCCAACCTGCTCAACGAGGGCCAGTTCATCGACAGCATGTACTCGCGGCTGCTGGCCGGCGTGGCCTCCGCCGTCGAAGGCGCGGGCTACCAGCTGTTCGCCACCACCGTGGCCGGCCGCGACGCCGCCAGCGAGCTGGCGCAGTTCGGCGCCTTCATCGACGCCGGCTGGGCCGACGCGCTGCTGATCGTGCGCACCACGCTTGACGATGGCCGCGTCAAGCTGGCGCAGGCGGCCGGCCTGCCCTTCGTCACCTACGGCCGCACCGACAGCGCCCAGCCCTATTCGTGGGTCGATCCCGACAACGAAGAGGCGTTCCGCCTCGCGGTGCAGCGCCAGGCCGGCTTCGGCCACCGCCGCATCGCGCTGCTCAACGGTCCGCCGCAATACCTGTTCGCCCAGCTGCGCCAGCGCGGCTACGAGCGCGGGCTGGCCGAGGCCGCGCTCGGCTTCGATCCGGCGCTGGTGCGCTACGCCAGCCTGTCGGTGGCCGACGGCTTCCGCCTGTGCACCGAGCTGCTGCAAGCGCCGCAGCGGCCGACGGCGGTGCTGTGCGCCACCGACAATGTCGCCATGGGCGCGATCTCGGCCTGCCGCGCGCTCGGCCTGGAAGTCGGCAAGGACGTCTCCATCATGGGCTACGGCAATTCCGAAGTGTCCTCCTATTGCGAGCCGGCGCTGACCACCATCGAACACCATGTGTTCGACAACGGCCGCCGCGTCGGCGAAGGGCTGCTGCAGCTGCTCAGCCCCGGCAACCAGGACCACTACACCCACCTGGAGCCGGTGGTGCTGGTGCCGCGCGCCTCGGACGGGCCGGCGCCTAGCTGAGCTGTTTGGACGCATAGGGCGCCAGCGCATGGCCGTCGTGCACGGTGGCGGCGCCGCGCGTGTTGAACAGGTTGACCGTGACGCTGCCGTCGGGGCGTTGCGCGTGCTGAACGATGACGCCGCTGCGCGCCAGCGCCTCGATGTCGGGAAAGCTGCAGCGCAGCGCCGGTTCGCGCAACAGGGCGGCGAACAGCGCGGCGCGCGCGGCGGGCAGCTCGTCGAGCTTGTCGCTGCTCATCAGTACGCCGCCCGCCAGGCCGGCGAACAGCGCCAGCGAGCGCACCTGGTCGTCCGTCAATTCATGGAAGCGTTCGCGCAGCAGAATGCAATCCGGATCGGCCTGCCACAGCACGCCGGCGCCGTGGTTGCGGGTGACTTGGTCGCGCAACAGGCTTTCGGCCGAGTGGTCGCCGCGCCAGGTGACGCCGACGTCGCGGCCGATGCGCACGCCGTCCACCAGCCCAACCGAAGCCCACAGCGGGCAGCCGCAGCCGAGCCACAGCGCGTCGTCGATTTCATCGCGGATCAGCTGCGCCATCTTGCGCCAGATGGCGATGCGCGACAGGCCTGCGGCGTGCCACTGCGCCTGGTCGGGCCCGTACTCCGAACCGAACAGCATGAAGTCGGTCTTGAAATAGCCGCAGCCCCATTGCCGGCGCCAGGTGCGGAACACGGTGCGGATGTAGTCCTCGGCGCCGGGATGGGTGATGTCGAGGATGTAGTATTCCTCGCTGCGCTTGTGCCAGCGGAACTCGCCGTAGAACTTCATGTGCGCCAGCGGCTGGCCGCTGGCGCGCTCGCGCACCACCCACTCCGGGTGATCGCGGAACAGCTTGCTGCGGTTGCCGACCATGAACGGCGCGATCCACAGCCCCGGCGTAAAGCCGGCGGCGGCGATGTCGCCCAGCAGCGGCGCCATGCCGCGCGGGAACTGCGGCTTGACGTCCAGCCAGTCGCCCATCTCCGGCGTGAAGCCGTCGTCGATCAGGAAGATATCCAGCGGCACGGCGTGGGCGTCGCGGAAGGCGGCGGCGCCGCCCAGGTGCGCCTGGATGGCCGGCTCGTCGATGGCGGCATACAGGTTGTACCACGAGCACCAGCCGGTCAGCCGGCTGGCGGGCAGGCGCGGCGGCAGCGGCGAGTCGTCGGCCAGCAAGCGCGACCAGGCGCGCATCGCCGGCTCCAGCGCCGCGGCGGCGAACATGACCAACGGCTCGGCGGCGATGGCGCCGTCGTGCGGCGTGCGGTCCCACAGGGTTTCCACGTCTAGCGTCATTTGCCGCGTGTCGCCGGCGTAGCGGAAGCGGTTCTGGAAGCGGTCGCAGCGGGTGAAGCCCAGCAACAGGCAGCCCGGCCGGTCGTGCGGCAGCAGCGCCGTGAACGCATAGCCGATGCCCGGCGCGCGGCTCGGATGGTCGTCCGGCGCCGCGGCGCCCGGCTGCGTCAGGTAGCTGCCGTCCCAGCTCTGGTAGCCGTTGCGCAGGTAGCGCTCGACGCCGTCGACGGCGCCGAAGCGCACGCCGACGCTGTCGACGGCGCGGCCGGGCGTCAGGCCGGACAGCGTCACCTCCAGCCGCAGGGCGTCGCCGCCGCCGACCGGATGCGGCGCCGGCGCCAGCGTCAGCGTCAGCGCGGCGCCGGCGAACGGCGCGGCCAGCGCCCAGGTCACGCGTCGCGCGCCGTCGGTCGCCGAGGCGGCGGCCGAGATGACGGCGACCACGGCGCCGTCGATCAGCGGCTGCGGCGCGCCCAGCACGATGTCGCCGCCATCGATGGCGAAGCTGGCGGGATCAAAGCGCATGGTCGAACCTCACTTCGCGGCGCTGGCTGGCCGCCTCGCATGCCGCCAGCGCCAGGCGCAGCGATGCCGCGCCTTCGGACAGCGGCGCCTGCGGCGCGCGGTCGTTGCGGATCGCGTCCACCAGGTCGGCCAGCTGGGCGACGAAGGGATCGCGTGTGCCTACCACCTGTTCCTCGGCGACGTCCGGCGCCGTGCGCGTCAGCAGCGCATTGTTCCAGTCGTCGAAACGGGCGCTGTAGCGTTCGCCCATCAGCCGCCATTCCTTTTGCCACTTGCCGGGCACCGCGATATTGCTGGCGTTGAGCGTGGCGATGCGGCCGTCGTCCCAGCCGAAGATGATCGCCGAGACGTCGTCGGCGTCGTAGCGCGGCACGTCGCCGTGGAACAGCCTGGCGCCGCGCGCATACACCGTGTCCGGCTCGCTCATGAAGACCCGCACCAGGTCGATCAGGTGGATCACCTGCTCCAGCGTCTGCCCGCCCGACAGCGCGCGTTCGCGCCACCACGGCGCGTGCAGCGCGTTGCAATGGTAGCTGCCGGCGAACATGCCGACCTGGCCGGTGGCGCCGCTGGCGGCCAGCGCGCGCCAGCGTTGCACCGCCTCGCCGAAGCGGTACATGAAGCCGACCGCCGCCTTGACGCCGGCGGCGTCGGCCGCCCGCACCAGGCTGCGCGCCTTGTCCGCCGTCAGCGCGATCGGCTTTTCCACCAGCAGGTGAAGGCCGCGCGCGGCCGCGTGTTCGATTTCGCCGTCGCGCACCGATGGCGGCAGCGCGGCGATCAGCAGGTCGGGCGCGACCGTGTCGATCATCCTGTCCAGATCGGTGAAGGCGGCGCCGCCATACGTGGCAGCGAAGGCGGTGGTCCTGGCCGCGTCGCGGCCGACGCAGCCGACCAGTTGCACCGCATCGCCGAGCTTGGCGACCGCGCCCGCGTGGCGCGCGCCGATGCCGCCGCAGCCGAGGATGGCGATCCGCAACGGTTGCGCGCTCATGCCGCGCTCCCGAAGTCGAGCACCGATTGCAGCACGCCGGGCGCGCCCTCGTCGAGCCGGGCGAACAGCGCCGGCGCCTCGGCGAAGGCGGCGACGTGGGTGATCAGCGGCGTCAGCGACAGCACGCCCTGATGCTGCAGCTCGACGGCGGTGCGCCACAGGCGCGGCTTGGACCAGCGGTAGCTGGACTCGGGCGCCACGCCGGAAATTTGCGAGCACACCAGCTGCACCCGGTTGTGATGGAATTCCTCGCCCAGGCGCAGGCCCGGTACCTCGCCCTGGAAGAAGCCCATCGCCACCACGCGCGCCGAATAGGCGACCGCGCGGATCGCCTCGGCCAGCGCCGCCGGGGCGCCCGAGACTTCGATGCAGGCGTCGGCGCCTTTGCCGCCGGTCATGTTCTTGATGGCTTCGGCGGCGCTGCCGGTGCCCGGATCGAGCGCGTCGTGCATGCCCAGTTTGAGCGCCAGTGCACGGCGGCCGGCGTCCGGATCGACGCCGATCACGCGGGCGCCGGAGGCACGCGCGGCCTGGGCCACGATCTGGCCCGGCACGCCGAGGCCGAACACCGCGACCACGTCGCCGATGCGGATCTGCGCATCGTGCACGCCATTCAGCGCCACCGCGCCGATGTGCGAGAACACGCCGGTGCGCGGATCGGCGCCTTGCGGCATCAGGCGTTCGCGCGCATAGCCGGCGTCCGCCACGTGGTGGGTGCGGTGGCCCCAGGTGCCGTAGACGTGCTGTCCCAGCGTGACGCCCACGACGGCGGCGCCGGTTTCGACGATCTCGCCGACTTCCTCGTAGCCCAGGTTGCGCACCGGATAGGGCCAGCTCGGCGCCTCGGCCGCCATGAACAGGCGCGACGGCTCATCGAAGCGGCGGTGCATGAAGGGATTGGTGCCACGGAACTGCGACAGTTCGGTGCCGGCGCTGATGCCGGAAAACAGCGTGCGGATGCGCACCTCGGACGGCGCCAGCGGCGCCATGTCGAGGGTGTCGTAGGCCAGTTCGCGAGGCGCTTTCAGATACAGCGCGGAAGGGGTGGTGCTCATGCAAATACCTCAGCGGTTTCGTGGTGGAGAATGGCCTGGCGCGTGGTGTTGCGCGTGGCGAGAAGGATGGCGACGGCGACCAGGTACAGGCCGGCCAGCGACGACAGCGCCATGCCCATGCCGAACACCTCGCCCATGGCCGCGACAAACAGCGGCGCCATGCCGGCGCCGATAAAACCGGCCATGGTCATGACGCCCACCGCCGTCGAGCGCGCCTGCGGCGGAATCACGTCGTGCATGGCGGCGTAGATGCAGCCGTCGAACATGCCCTTGCCCAGCGTGGACGCCAGCAGCACCAGCGCCACGCCCCACAGCGAGCTGGCCAGGAACAGCGGCAGCAGCATGGCGCCGGCGATGCCGAGGCCGATGGCCAGCGCGTAGAAGCGGCCCAGCCGGGTGCGGGCATTGAGGTAGTCGGCCAGCATGCCGCCCAGCGGCACGGCGAACATGCCGGCGGTGTTAATGGTGGCCGAGCCCACCAGCGCCGAATCGGCCAGATTGGTGTGCAGCTTGTCGAACACAAAGGTCGGCGCCCAGACGGTCAGGCCGTTGGCGGCGGCGGTGGCGAGGAAGAATACGGCGCACAGGCACAGCGCCGGCTTGTTGCCGAGCACCACGCGCAACGGTTCGCTGTCGCTGTGCCGTTCCAGTTCGGCGGCGCGCTGCGGCGCGTCGCGCAGGTACAGCCACACCGCCACGCCGTACAACAGGCCCAGCGCGCCGAACACGATGAACGGCGCGCGCCAGCCCAGGCGGTCGGCCATGATGCCGGCCCCGACCGAGCCCAGCAGGGCGCCGGCGAACACGCCGGTCTGGTGCAGCGACAGCGCGCGGCCGCGCGTGCGCTGCGGATGCCAGTCGCTGATCAGCGCGGTCGCGCTGGGGTAGTAGGGCGCTTCGCTGGCTGCGACCAGGGCGCGCACGGCGATCAGCATGGCGAAGCTGCTCGACAGCGACACCATGCCGGTGGCGGCGCTCCACAGCAGCAGGCCGCCGAGGATGACGTTGCTGCGCAGTTTGCGGTCGCCCAAGCGGCTGGTCAGCAGCACGGCGATGGCGTACACCCAGAAGAACACCGTCGTCGGCAGCGCCAGCTGGGTATTGGTGAGGTCGAACTCGGCGCGGATGGCGGGCATGACCGCCACCAGCAGCGAGCGGTCGCCATTGTTGAGGAAGGCGCAGAGCCACAGCAGCCCCACCACGATCCACGGATAAGTGCTTGAATTTTCATGCAGCAGCTTGTGCTTCAGGGTCATGCCGTCTCCTCCGCACCACCCTCTTTGGGGCGGCATTATTATCTTCCGGGGATGTTTGAGGTTTTTACCAAAAACGTTTTTGTTGATTAATTATGCGACGCCCGATAGGCTTTGGCAAGCGGCAGAGCTATAACAAATTTGCGCTGAGGTATGCCGTTGCGGCATGAGCTTGCCATGCGGATACGGGCAACAAATGTAATCGCAATGTAATCAACCACTTCCGGAGATTGGTGTAAGGTTTAGCCTATTGGAACGACCAAGTTCCACCTTGCACTTACTCTGGAGTCCACATGCTGATCAAGCGTAGCCCCAACGGCATCGAGCTGCCGTTTTCTTCCGAAATCACGCCGCGCGCCGAATACGAGTCGCGCCGCAACTTTATCAAGCAGCTCGCCATGGGCGCCGTCGGCAGCGCCGCGCTGCTGGAGATGGCCAACCGCGAAGCCTTCGCCCAGGGCGGCGGCAATCCCAAGCTGGCCGCCAAACTGAATCCCGCCTACTCGGCGCTGGACAAGCAGACGCCGTACAAGGACGCCAGCACCTACAACAACTTCTACGAATTCGGCACCGACAAGAGCGAGCCGGCGATGTACGCCAACACGCTGAAGACGCGGCCGTGGACCGTTACCATCGAAGGCGAGGTCAAGAAGCCGATGACCTTGGACATCGATGCGCTGCTGAAGCTGGCGCCGCTGGAAGAGCGCGTCTACCGCCTGCGCTGCGTCGAGGGCTGGTCGATGGTGATTCCGTGGATCGGCTATTCGTTCTCCGAGATCATCAAGAAGGTCGAGCCGACCGGCAACGCCAAGTATGTGGAATTCGTCACCCTGGCCGACAAGAAGCAGATGCCGGGCGTCGGCAGCCGCGTGCTGCAGTGGCCGTACACCGAGGGCCTGCGCATCGACGAAGCCAACCACCCGCTGGCGCTGCTGACCTTGGGCATGTACGGCGAGACGCTGGCCAACCAGAACGGCGCGCCGGTGCGCATGGTGCTGCCGTGGAAGTACGGCTTCAAGTCGGCCAAGTCCATCGTCAAGATCCGCTTCGTCAAGGACCAGCCGCGCACCTCGTGGAATTTGTCGGCGCCGAACGAATACGGCTTCTACTCCAACGTCAATCCGGATGTGGACCACCCACGCTGGTCGCAGGCGTCGGAGCGCCGCATCGGCGAGGACGGCTTCCTGGCCCGCAAGCGCAAGACGCTGATGTTCAACGGCTATAACGACGTCGCGTCGCTGTACGCCGGCATGGACTTGAAGAAGTTCTTCTGATGGCCTTCAATCCGTCCACGCGGCAGGTCGGCTGGATCAAGGGCGCCGTGTTCGTGCTGGCGCTGGTGCCCTTGCTGCGCATGGTCTACCTGACGCTGACCGGGCAACTGGTCGAGCCGCTGGAATTCATCACGCGCGGCACCGGCGACTGGACCTTGTACTTCCTGTGCTTCACGCTGGCGGTGACGCCGCTGCGCCGGCTGACGAAGTGGAACTGGCTGATCAAGTTGCGCCGCATGCTGGGACTGTACATGTTCTTCTACGGCTTTCTGCACTTCATGACCTTCCTGTGGTTCGACCATTTCTTCGACGTGCAGGAGATGTGGAAGGACGTGCTGAAGCGGCCGTTCATCACGGTGGGCTTCATCGCCTTCGTGCTGCTGATTCCGCTGGCCGTGACCAGCACCAACGCCATGGTCAAGCGGCTGGGCGGCAAGCGCTGGCAGTGGCTGCACCGCCTGATCTACGTGATCGCGCCGCTGGCGATCCTGCACTTTTGGTGGATGAAGGCGGGCAAGCACAACTTCACGCAGCCGATCATCTTCGGCGCCATCCTCGGCGCGCTGCTGCTGATGCGCGTCTACTGGTGGCGCAGGAAGGCCGCCGCCTGAGTTAGCCGGTGACCTTCTGCCTGGATCCAGGCAAAGGGACTTGGTGGCCGAATTGCCGCAAGGTGGCGATGGTCTCGATCAATGCTTCACGGCCGTTCGCAACAGCTTCCTCAATCGTTTCGCCGTCGGATATGCATATGTTGAAGTCAGGGTATGAAATGACGAAGCCGCCGCCGTCCTCTTCGGACAGCGCGGCAATTTCGTAAGGATAGGCGTCCAAGTCATGCATGATTATCTTCCCTCGATAAACTTGACGAATTGCCTAACGTAGTTGGGCTTGATCGGCCTGCGCGCCGGCACCGGCAACGTCCGTCCGTCGGGACGGATAAATACACAGTGGCTGCCGGACGATAGCCGCCATGTTATGCCCCGATGTCGGGCGATGATTTGCAGGTCCGCGATGGTCCAGTTATTCGGATTGGCGCAGAGTGCAATAAAAAGTTTGGCTGCCGTGTTCATCGTAGGCGGTATAAGGGTGATGTCAAGCGTGCTTGACGATCAGGCCTCAATACCGCCTGCGATGCATTGAGATGAATCTACCGTGCGCTGCTTACTTGATCAGCGACTCCAGCGCGTACAGTTCTTCCGGCGTCTCGCGGCGGCGCACCAGGTGGCTGAGTTCGCCGTCGACGATGATCTCGGCGGCGCGGCCGCGGGTGTTGTAGTTGGACGCCATCGTCATGCCGTAGGCGCCCGCCGTGTGCATCACCAGCAGGTCGCCGGCCTCCACCGCCAGCTTGCGGTCGCGCGCCAGCCAGTCGCCGGATTCGCAGATCGGGCCGACCACGTCGTAGGCCAGCGCCTCGGCCTGGCTCTGCACCACCGGCTGCATGTCCATCCACGCCTGGTACAAAGCCGGACGCGCCATGTCGTTCATCGCCGCGTCGACGATGCAGAAGTTCTTCTCTTCGCCGTGCTTGATGAATTCCACCCTGGTCAGCAGCACGCCGGTGTCGCCGACGATCGAGCGGCCCGGCTCGAAGATCACCTTGATCGGCTGGCCGTCGTGGCGCGCCGCGCGCCAGGCGTCGATGCGCGCGAACAGGCGGCCGAGATAGTCGCCCACCGGCACCGGCGCCGCCTCGCCCGCTTCGCCGTAGTTGATGCCGATGCCGCCGCCGATGTCCAGGTGGTGCAGCACGATGCCTTCCTCGCCGAGCTTGTCGATCAGCTCGATCAGACGGTCCAGCGCCTCCAGCAGCGGCGCGTCGTCCAGCAGCTGCGAGCCGATGTGGCAGTCGATGCCGGCCACTTCCAGGTGCGGCAGCGTGGCGGCGGTGCGGTAGGTGGCGAGCGCGTCGTCGAACGCCACGCCGAACTTGTTGGCCTTCAGGCCGGTCGCGATGTACGGGTGGGTCTTGGCGTCGACGTTCGGGTTGACGCGCAGCGAGATGCGCGCGGTCTTGCCCATCGCGCCGGCCACCTCGTTGAGGCGGTGCAGCTCGGGGATCGATTCGACGTTGAAGCACAGGATGTCGTGCGTCAGCGCCAGGCGCATTTCCTCGACGCTCTTGCCGACGCCGGAAAAGATCACCTTGCGCGGATCGCCGCCGGCCGCCAGCACGCGCAGCAGCTCGCCGCCGGAGACGATGTCGAAGCCGGCGCCCTGGCGCGCCAGCAGGTCGAGGATGGCGAGGTTGGAATTGGACTTCATGGCGTAGCAGACCAGCGCGTCGCGGCCGGCGCAGGCGTCGGCGTAGGCGGCGAAGTTGGCCAGCAGCTGCGCCTTGGAATACACATACGCCGGCGTGCCGAACTGTTCGGCGATCGCGCTCAGCGAGACGTTCTCGGCGTGCAGCACGCCGTCTTTATACGAGAATTGCGACATAGATTATTGTGCGGAGACAGGAGTGGTGGGCGGAGGCATGACGGGAGCCGGTTCCGGCGCGGCCGGCGGGGTGCCGCTCTTGGCGGGCTTGGCCGCTGGCGGCTTGGGCAGGTACAGCGGGCCGGGTTGGCCGCAACCGCTGAGCAAAATGGTCAGGCCGAGGGTCGCTGGACCGATAAACAAACGGAAAGTGGACTTCACGATAAAATCATGGATTGAGTATAGATATTGGAGTGTAGCATGGGCGAATCAGAATTCCTGGCGCAGGCCGAGGCCACCCTCACCGCCATCGAGGCCAAGCTCGACGAATTGAACGACGAGGACATGCTCGACGTCGAATGCAGCCGCAGCGGCAACGTGCTGGAAATCGAGTTTATCGACAACGGCTCGAAGATCATCGTCAACAGCCAGGCCGCGATGCAGGAGCTGTGGGTGGCGTCGCGTTCCGGCGGCTACCACTACAAGCAGAAGGACGGCCAGTGGCGCAACACCCGCGACGGTTCCGAACTGTTCGCCGCCCTGTCCGAGATGGTCAGTACCCAGGGCGGCAGCCCGGTCAGACTTGACCCCGAAGTTTAGAACAGCTCGTTCTTCACCGCATCCTTGGCCTTTTCCTCGGCCGGGGTGCCGTGGCTGGGGCCGTCGAGATTGTGCACGCCCGTCCCCGGCGGGTTCTCCGCATAGTAGTACTCATCGCCCACCAGCATCACGCCGTCCGGCACCGCCCGCTCCTCGATCGGGATATTCTTCAGCGCCTTCTGCATGTAATTGATCCAGATCGGCAGCGCCAGGCCGCCGCCGGTTTCCTTATTGCCCAGGTTCTTCGGCTGGTCGTAGCCGATCCAGGCGATGCCCACCAGCTTGGGCTGGTAGCCGGCGAACCAGGCGTCGATCGAATCGTTGGTGGTGCCGGTCTTGCCCGAGATGTCGGGGCGCTTGAGCGACAGCGCCTTGGTCGCCGTGCCGAAGCGCACCACGTCCTTGAGCATGCTGTCCATCAGGAAGGCGTTGCGCTCGTCGATGACGCGGTTCTTCTCGTCGCCGGCCACGTCCGGATGGGCTTGCGACAGGATCTTGCCGTCGGCGTCGGTCACCTTGGAAATCAGGTAGGGGCTGACCTTGTAGCCGCCGTTGGCGAACACCGAGTAGGCCCCGGCCATCTGCAGCGGCGTGACGTTGCCCGCGCCCAGCGCCAAGGTCAGGTAGGGCGGGTTCTTGTCCGGGTCGAAGCCGAAGCGGGTGGCGTACTCCTGGCCGTACTTGGCGCCGATGCGGTGCAGGATGCGGATCGAGATCATGTTCTTGGACTTGGTCAGGCCGCGGCGCATGGTCATCGGACCGTCGTACTTGCCGTCGTAGTTCTTCGGCTCCCAGGCCTGGCCGCCGGTCTGGCCGGCGTCGAACGAGATCGGCGCGTCGTTGATGATGGTGGCCGGCGACAGCCCGCGCTCGAGCGAGGCCGAGTAGATGAACGGCTTGAACGACGAACCCGGCTGGCGCCACGCCTGGGTCACGTGGTTGAACTTGCTGCGGTTGTAGTCGAAGCCGCCGACCATGGCCTTGATCGCGCCGTCGGTGGTGCTGGCCGCGACAAACGCCGATTCGATCTCCGGCATCTGCGTCACTTCCCAGTCCTTACCCTCTTGCATGACGCGGATCACCGCGCCGCGGCGGATGCGCTTGTTAGGCGCCGCCTTGTCGGACAGCCACGAGCGGCCCATCTCCAGCCCGGCGCCGCTGATCTTGATTTCCTCGCCCGACGCGGTGACGGCGGTGATCAGCTGCGGCGTCGCCGCCAGCACCATCGCGGCGACGATGTCGTCGCTGTCGGGGTGGTCGGCCAGCTCGGTCTCGATGGCGTCGTCGGCTTCTTCCTTCTTCTGCGGGATGTCGATGTAGGCTTCCGGGCCGCGATAGGCGTGGCGCCGCTCGTAGTCCATCACGCCCTTGCGCAGCGCCAGGTAGGCGGCGTCCTGGTCGGCCTTGGTGATGGTGGTGAACACGTTCAGGCCGCGCGTGTAGGTGTCTTCCTTGAACTGTTCGTACACCAGCTGGCGCGCCATCTCGGCCACGTACTCGGCGTGCACGCCGAACTCGCTGCTGTCGGTCTTGACCTTGAGCGGATCGGCCTTGGCCTCCTCGAACTGCTTGTCGGTGATGTAGCCGAGCTGGTGCATGCGCACCAGGATGTACTGCTGGCGCGTGCGCGCGCGCTTCGGATTGACCACCGGATTGTAGGCCGACGGCGCCTTCGGCAGGCCGGCCAGCATCGCCGCCTCGGCCACGCTAATGTCGCGCAGATTCTTGCCGAAATAGATTTGTGCGGCCGACGAGAAGCCGTAGGCGCGCTGGCCCAGATAGATCTGGTTCATGTAGACCTCGAGGATCTGGTCCTTGGTCAGATTCTTCTCGATCTTCCACGCCAGCAGCACCTCGTAGGCCTTGCGCTTGAGCGTCTGTTCGCTCGACAGGAAGAAGTTGCGCGCCACCTGCTGGGTGATGGTGGAGGCGCCCTGCTTGGCGCCGCCGGTGGCGTTGTGCACGGCCGCGCGCAGGATGCCGGTGTAGTCGACGCCGCCGTGCTCGTAGAAGCGGTCGTCCTCGATCGCCAGCACCGCCTTCTTCATCACGTCGGGGATGTCCTTGATGCGCACCAGGTTGCGGCGCTCCTCGCCGAACTCGCCGATCAGCACGTTATCGGCGGAGAAGATCCGCAGCGGCATCTTCGGCCGGTAGTCGGTCAGGGTGTCGAGCTCGGGCAGGTTGGGGTAGGCCATCGCCAGGCCGAACACCACCAGCAGCAGCGCCGTCAGCCCCAGGCCGACCACGGTCAGGCCGGCCATCAGCAGGAAGCGGGAAGGTTTGCCCTTGGATTGCGCGTCGGATGGCGTCGATGGTGGAGGTGCCGAATTGGAGGTGGCCATGCAGGACTATCTTTCTGTTTTATGTATGCGGCTCATTATAAGCGAGCGCCCGCGCCCACGGCGCGCCGGAAATATTTACCCGTGAGTAACAAAACAACTGAGTTGTTTTTGCGGTCACGCGGGGCGAAACAAGTGTGGTGAAACCCTCACACCAAGGCAATCGTGCACTGTAGAAATACCTTTACACTTATATAGGCAGGATTTAATGTACGGTCTGACATAAGCAGGCTAAACGCTGGTTTTAAAACGAGTTCTTCTATGCAAACAGGTCGGATGGTTGTTCGGAGGCACCGTGGCGCGGGCGCCAGCCATGGCGCCGGAGAGCACGCATGATCGATATCAAGGCGCTCTTCGGCCAGGGCAACCCGCCGCTGGTGGGCATCGACATCAGCACCTCCTGCGTGCGGCTGGTCGAGCTGGCGCACGGCGCCAAGGGCGAACTGCGGCTGGAGCGCTACGCCACCGAGCCGCTGCCGCGCAACGCCGTCACCGACGGCAACATCGAAAACATGGACCAGGTGGTCGACGTGGTGCGCCGCGTCTGGAAGAAAAGCGGCACCCGCGCCAGGCTGGCCGCGCTCGGCATGCCGCCGGCCTCGGTCATCACCAAGAAAATCATCCTGCCGGCCGGATTGTCGGAAGACCAGCTCGAAGTGCAGGTCGAGTCCGAAGCGAGCCAGTACATCCCGTTCGCGCTCGACGAGGTCAGCCTGGACTTCGACGTCATCGGGCCGGCCGCCAACTCGGCCGACGACATCGAGGTGATGCTGGCCGCCTCGCGCCGCGAAAAGGTCGAGGACCGCGTCGCCATCGCCGAGGCCTCGGGCCTGAAGGCCACCGTGATGGACATCGAATCCTACGCCGCCCGCGCCGCGCTGGACCGCGTCATCGTGCAGCTGCCGGAAGGCGGCGCCGGCCAGGTGGTGGCGCTGTTCCAGATCGGCGCCCAGGTCACCCACATCTCGGTGATGCTCGACGGCGTCACCGTCTACGAGCGCGAGCAGCCTTTCGGCGGCAACGCGCTGACCCAGGACATCGTCCGCTCCTACGGCCTGTCCTTCGACGAGGCCGAGGCGCGCAAGAAAAGCGGCGACCTGCCGGACAACTACAACACCGACCTGCTGATGCCCTTCCTGGAAAGCGCCGCGCTGGAAGTGACGCGCGCCATCCAGTTCTTCTACACCTCGACCCCGTACACCCGGGTCGACCAGCTGTTCCTGGCCGGCGGCTGCGCGCTGATCCCCGGCCTGCTGGAGCTGGTGGCCAGCCGCACCAGGATTTCCAGCGCCGTGATCTCGCCGTTCAAGGGCATGCAGCTGGGCTCGTCCGTGCGCGAATCGCAGCTGCGCCTCGACGCCCCGGCCTACCTGGTCGCCTGCGGCCTGGCCTTGCGGAGGTTCGGCTGATGATACGGATTAACCTGCTGCCGCACCGCGAGGAAAAGCGCAAGCAAAAGAAGGCGGCCTTCTTCGCGCTGCTGGCGCTGGGCGGCCTGATCGGCGTCGGCATCGTGCTGATGGTCGGCGGCTACAACGCGCGCGCGATCTCGATCCAGGAGCAGCGCAACGCCGTGCTGAAGACTTCCATCGTCGAACTCGACAAGAAGATCGCCGAGATCGCCACGCTGAAACAGGAAATCGAAGCGCTCAAGGCGCGCCAGCAGGCGGTGGAAGACCTGCAGGGCGACCGCAACCAGCCGGTCTACCTGATGGACGAGCTGGTCAAGCAGACCCCGGCCGGGGTCTACCTCAAGGGCTTCAAGCAGGAGGGGCAGAAGGTCAGCGTCAGCGGCTACGCCCAGTCGCAGGAGCGGGTCTCGGAATTCCTGCGCAACCTGGCCGGCGTCTCGCCGTGGCTGGAGCGCCCGGACCTGATCGAAGTGAAGTCCACCGGCCTGGGCCAGGGCAAGACCGCCAAGAAGGTGGTCGAGTTCAACCTGGTGGTGAGCATCAAGCGTCCGCGCGACAAGGATGCGCCGGCCGGCGGCGCCAAGGGCCAGCCAGGCCTGGGCAAAGTCGCCGCTGCGGCGCAGTCCTAGGAGCACGCGATGGCGAACCTGAACATCAACCTCAACGACATCGGCGCCGAGCTGGCCGGCCAGTTCCGCGACCTCAGCGGCCGTCACCCCGGCCAGTGGCCGCTGGCGCCGCGCGTGCTGTGCGCCATCGGCGTGACGGCGGCGGTGTGCGCGGCCGGCTACTTCGGCTACTGGAGCTCGCAGTTCGAGGAGCAGGAGGCCGGCCTGGCGCTGGAGACCAGGCTGCGCGACGAATACCGGCTCAAGACCGGGCAGGCGGTCAACCTGGAGGCGCTGCGGGCGCAGAAGGTGCAGGTCGACCAGTACGTCGAGCGGCTGCAGAAGCAGCTGCCGAGCAAGGCCGAGATGGCCGCGCTGCTGACCGACATCAACCAGGCCGGCTCCGGGCGCGGCCTGCAGTTCGAGCTGTTCAAGCCGGCCCAGGTGGTGGTCAAGGATTACTACGCCGAACTGCCGATCGACATCAAGGTCACCGGCAGCTACCACGACATCGGCGCCTTCGCCGGCGACATGGCCAACCTGCCGCGCATCGTCACGCTCAACAACATGACGCTGAACACCGGCAAGGACGGCGTGCTGACGCTGGACGCGGTGGCCAAGACCTTCCGCTACCTCGATCCGGAAGAGGTCATCGCCCAGCGCAAGGCGGCGGCCGACAAGAAGAAAGCGGCGAAAAAATCATGAAGACCCTGATGAGCGTAGCGGCGGCGTTGCTGTCGTGCCTGCTGGCCGGCTGCGGCGACAGCGACGTGCAGGAAGTGCGCGGCTGGATGAAGCAGGTCGACGCCGAGGCCAAGGTGGCGGTCAAGCCGCTGACCGAGCCCAAGACCTTCATCCCCTTCGCCTACCAGCAGAAGGACGAGCTCGATCCGTTCAACCCCAACAAGCTGCTGGCCGAGCTGGCCAAGCAGGCCAGCAAGGGCGGCGCCAACGGCCTCAAGCCCGACATGGAGCGCCGCAAGGAGCTGCTGGAGAGCTACCCGCTCGACACCGTCAAGATGGTCGGCACCATCGAGAAGCGCGGCGTGATCCACGCCGTGCTGCAGATCGACCGCGCGGTGCACCAGGTGGTGGTCGGCCAGCACGTGGGACAGAACTTTGGCCGCATCGTCAGCATCGACGACGGCACCGTCCATATCAAGGAAATCGTACAGGATGCGACCGGCGACTGGGTCGAACGCATGTCGAAGTTGGAACTGCAGGAAAGCAAGGAGAACTCCAAATGACCGCTCATATCACGGCCCGGCGCGCCCATGCCGCCGCCATCTGGGCGCCCGTGCTGGCCTTGACCCTGACCATGGCCATGGTGTTGCAGCCGGCCCCGGCCCGCGCCCAGACCGCCGCGCCCGCGGCCGCCGCCAACGCCATCGAATCGATCAGCGCCAACCAGCAGGGCGCCAACGTCATCGTCAAGATCGGGCTCAAGAACGCGCCGGACAAGCTGCCGATCGGTTTTGCCATCACCAATCCGCCGCGCATCGCGCTCGACTTCGGCGCCACCGTCAACGCCACCGGCAAGAGCACCCAGGAGCTTAACCTGGGCGAGCTGCGCGGCGTCAACGTGGTGCAGGCCGGTGAGCGCTCGCGCCTGGTGTTCAACCTGAAGCGCACGCTCAACTACGCCACCGCCATCGACGGCAACGCCGTGATCCTGACCATCGACGGCTCCGGCGGCCTGGCCACGGCGGTCGACGCCGCCGGCCTGCCGGCCGCCGCCGCCCGCGCCGCCGCGGCCGCCGCGCCGGCACGGCAAGTGCTGCGCGACATGGACTTCCGCCGCGGCGCCAACGGCGAGGGCCGGGTCGTGGTCGACCTGCCCAACAATCAGGTCGCGGTCGACGTGCGCCAGACCCCGACCGGCGTGGTGGTCGACTTCCTCAAGACCGGCCTGCCGGAAACGCTGCGCCGCCGCCTTGACGTCGGCGACTTCGGCACCCCGGTATCGCTGATCACCACCGTGCCGCAGGGCGACAACACCCGCATGACCATCGAGGCGCGCGGCCTGTGGGAACAGACGGTGTACCAGAGCGACACGCAGCTGGTGGTCGACGTCAAGCCGATCAAGGAAGACCCGAACAAGCTGACCCAGGGTTCGCAGGGCTATCGCGGCGAAAAGCTGTCGTTCAACTTCCAGAACGTCGAGGTGCGCGCGGCGCTGCAGGCGATCGCCGACATCTCCGGCCTGAACATCATCACCAGCGACAGCGTGTCCGGCAACCTGACCTTGCGGCTGAAGGAAGTGCCGTGGGACCAGGCGCTCGACGTGGTGCTGCAGGCCAAGGGCCTGGACATGCGCAAGAACGGCTCGGTGCTGTGGATCGCGCCGAAGGAAGAATTGCTGACCAAGGAAAAGCTGGAGCTCGAGCAGCGCGCCCAGATCGCCGACCTGGAACCGCTGAAGTCGGAAATCTTCCAGCTTAACTACCAGAAGGCCGAAGCGTTCAAGACCGTGTTCGGCCTGGAGGGCGGCGACGCCAAGAACCGCATCCTGTCCAAGCGCGGCAGCGCCATCATCGAGCCGCGCACCAACCAGCTGTTCGTCACCGACATCGCCTCCAAGCTCGAGGATGTGCGCCGGCTGATCGCCAAGACCGACGTCGCCACCAAGCAGGTGCTGATCGAAGCCCGCATCGTCGAGGCCAGCGACACCTTCACCCGCAACCTCGGCGCCAAGCTCGGCTTCGCGGACCTGCGCACCATCCGCGGCGGCGACTCCGGCTACCAGCTCGGCAGCGGCAACACCCGCATCGGCATCGGCGGCAACATCACCGGCGTCGGCGAGACCACCGGCCAGATCAAGCAGACCGACGCGAGCTACAACAACACCCAGTTCATCAACCTGCCGGCCGCCGCCATCAACGGGTCGCAGGCCGGCAGCCTGGCCGTGAGCCTGTTCTCGTCGGCCGCCAACCGCTTCCTCAACCTGGAGTTGTCGGCGCTGGAGGAGGACGGCACCGGCAAGATCGTCTCCAGCCCGCGCGTGATCACCGCCGACAAGGCCGTCGCGCTGATCGAGCAGGGCGTCGAGCTGCCGTACCAGGTCGCCACCAGCAGCGGCGCCACCTCGATCATGTTCCGCAAGGCCAACCTGCGGCTGGAGGTGACGCCGCAGATCACGCCGGACGGCAACATCGTCATCGACGTCGATGTCGCCAAGGACAGCGTCGGCCAGGAAACCCGTTCCGGCTTCGCCATCGACACCAAGCACGTCAAGACCCAGGTCATGGTCGAGAACGGCGGCACGGTGGTGCTGGGCGGCATCTACCAGCTGACCGAGCGCAGCACCACCGACAAGGTGCCGTTCCTCGGCGACGTGCCGGTGCTGGGCTATCTGTTCCGCAGCAACACGCGCACCAACGATAAAACCGAATTGCTGGTCTTTATAACGCCGAAGATCGTGGCCGAGCGCCTGTCGACGCGTTAATTTTTAAATGGGAAATAGCGTCATGAAAAAAATCATAGGATGGCTGGCGGCTCTGGCCAGCGCCGGCCTGCTGGCCGCTTGCGGCGGCGGCGGCGGTTCGCCAGGCAGCAACAGCAACGGCGTGGCGCCGTCGAAGGTATCGAGCGTCACGCTCGACGCGGGCGGCGTCAAGACCATCGCCTCGTCCGGCCTGGACGGCACCGAAGTGACGCTGACGGCCATCGTCAAGGACGGCGGCGGCAACGCGCTGGCCGGCGAGACCGTCAGCTTCAAGGCCAGCTCCGGCACCATCAGCAGCAGCAGCCGCGTCTCCGATTCCTCCGGCAAGGTGGTGGAAAAGCTCAGCGTCAAGGGCGACGCCACGCTGCGCACCATCACCATCACCGCCAGCGCCGGCTCGGCCACCTCGAACGCCGTCACCATCGAGGTGGTCAGCGCCGTGCCGTCGTTGACGCTGACCGCCGACAGCGGCACGCTGGCCTCTGCCGGCACCGCCGGCAATGAAGTGCCGGTCAAGGCGCTGGTGCGCGACGCCAACAACATCGTCGTCGCGGGCGTGGCCGTGGTGATGAAGGCCGACTCGGGAAGCCTGTCGGCCGCCAGCTTTGTCACCGACGCCCAGGGCCTCGTGACGGCCAAGCTGGGCACCGGCGGCGACCCCACCACCCGCGCCATCAAGGTCACCGCGACCGTGCCCGGCGCCGCGCCGGCCACCACCGTCGTCAACGTCACCGGCACCAAGCTGACCATCAACGCCGCGCCGACCATCAATATCGGCGCCAGCGCCGATATCACCGTCAAGCTGGTCGACTCGGCCGGCAACGCGCTGGTCGGCAAGCCGGTGACCTTCAGCGCCACCGCCAATGCGCTCACCGTCAAGGGCGGCGGCGCGGCCGTCACCAACGCCGCCGGCCAGCTGATCCTGAGCTACGCCGCCAGCGGCGGCAATGCCGACGTGATCTCGGTCAAGGCGATGGGCGAACTGGCCTCGGCCGGCATCACCGTCAATTCCTCGTTGTTCGCGGTGCGCACGCTCGATAGCCTCGGCAACCTCACCGCGTCGGCCGCAATCGGCGACTGCACGCAAGTGGCGGTCACCGGCGCCACCGGCGCCAGCGTCACGCTGAGCAGTTCGCGCGGCACCATCTACACCACGGCAGCCTGCTCGACCCCGCTGACCGGCGCGCTGAGCCTCAGCGGCGGCGCCGCCAGCGCCTTCGTCAGCGCCACCGGCCCCGGCCTGGCCACGCTGACCGCCAACGCCGGCGGCCAGACCGCGCAGACCAACCTGGAGTTCGCCGCACCGGTGACCACGCTGTCGACCATTTCGGTGCAGGCCGATCCGGCCGTCATCGGCGTCAATGTCGCCGGCAGCAGCACCCAGCAAGCGACGCTGCGCGCCATCGTGCGCGACGGCACGGCGCAGAACAACCTGGTCAAGAACGCCACCGTGGCCTTCTCCATCCTCAGCGACCCGAGCGGCGGTTCGCTGACCCAGCCGTCGGTGGTCACCACCGGCGCCGACGGCGCCGCCACCACCAGCTTCATCGCCGGCACCACCGCGTCGGCGCTGAACGGCGTGCAAATCCAGGCCCGCCTGATCGGCGGCTCCGGCGCGACCGCCACCGCCCGCCTGACGGTGTCGCAGAAATCGCTGTTCATCAGCGCCGGCACCGGCAACACCATCGGCGTGCCGACCCCGGCGACCTATCAGCAGGATTACGCGGTGATCGTCACCGACGCGGCCGGCAACGCCGTGCCGGGCGTCAAGCTGACCGCCTCGGTGCTGCCGACCAACTACTACAAGGGCCGGCTGGTGTTCCCCGCGCCATCGGGACCATGGCAGCCGGGCACGCTGACCGCCTGCGCCAACGAGGACGTCAACAACAACGGCATCCTCGACGCCGGCGAGGACTTCAACACCAACGGCGCGCTGGAACCGGGCATTCCGGTGACGGTCACGCCGAGCGTGACCACCAACGCCAACGGCCAGGCCAGCATCTCGCTGATCTACCCGCGCGACCATGTGTACTGGCTGGACGTGAACCTGACCATCCGCGGCCAGTCCAGCGGCAGCGAGTCCAGCTACACGGCTCTGGTACACTTGCTGGGATTGAGCACGGACTACACCTCCCAGACCGTCACCCCGCCCGGCGTGACCAGTCCTTACGGTGTGGATACCGATTGCCGTAACCCGCGATAAGTTGGATCTGCATGCAAAATGTGTTTCTAGTCGGCCTGATGGGGGCAGGAAAAACCACCATCGGCCGCATCCTGGCGCGCAAGCTGGGACTGAAGTTTGTCGACTCCGACCACGAGATCGAGGCCCGCACCGGCGCCTCGATCCCGTGGATCTTTGAAATCGAGGGCGAGCCGAGCTTCCGCCGCCGCGAGGCCGACGTCATCCGCGAGCTCACCGGCCAGGACGGCCTGGTGCTGGCCACCGGCGGCGGCGCCATCCTCAATCCCGACAACCGCGCCCACCTGAAGGCGCGCGGCACCGTCATCTACCTGCGCGCTTCGGTGCACAGCATTCTGCAGCGCACCGCGCACGACAAGAACCGGCCCTTGCTGCAGACCGCCGATCCGCGCAAGAAACTCGAAGAATTGATGGCCGTGCGTGATCCTTTGTACATGGAAATTGCCGATGTGGTCATCGATACCGGCCGACCTAACGTACAATCGATGGTCCAATCCATTTTGACCCAGCTGGAGACCATGGCCTGCGAGGCCGCGCCCAACTGCGTCACCCATGCTGAACCATCGATGAACGAACAATCCACCATCCTGTTAAATGTCGAACTGGGCGAGCGCAGCTACCCGATTTCGATCGGCCCGGCGCTGCTCGACGACGCCGCGCTGCTGGCGCGCCATGTCCACGGCGGCAAGGTCGCCATCGTCACCAACACCACCGTCGCGCCGCTGTACCTGGCGCGCGTCGAGGCCGGCCTGCGCGCGGCCGGCAAGCAAGTCACCTCGGTGGTGCTGCCGGACGGCGAGGAATTCAAGAACTGGGCGTCGCTGATGCAGATCTTCGACCAGCTGCTGGCCGACAAGGCCGACCGCAAGACCACGCTGATCGCGCTCGGCGGCGGCGTCATCGGCGACCTGACCGGCTATGCGGCCGCCAGCTATATGCGCGGCGTCGACTTCATCCAGATGCCGACCACGCTGCTGTCGCAGGTCGATTCCTCGGTCGGCGGCAAGACCGGCATCAACCACCCGCTGGGTAAGAACATGATCGGCGCCTTCTACCAGCCGCGCGCCGTGATCGCCGACACCGCGACCCTGGAAACCCTGCCGGCGCGCGAGCTGTCGGCCGGCCTGGCCGAGGTGATCAAGCACGGCGCCATCATCGATGCCGCCTTCTTCGAATGGATCGAGGCCAACATCGGCAAGCTGATGGCGCGCGACAAGGGTGCGCTGGCCTACGCCATCGCCCGCTCCTGCGAGATCAAGGCCGACGTGGTGCGCCAGGACGAGCGCGAGGGCGGCCTGCGCGCCATCCTGAACTTCGGCCACACCTTCGGCCACGCCATCGAGAACGGCCTGGGCTACGGCCAGTGGCTGCACGGCGAAGCCGTCGGCTGCGGCATGGTGATGGCGGCCGACCTGTCGCAACGCATGGGCCTGGTCGACGAAGCCACGGTGGCGCGCGTGCGCGCGCTGGTGGCCGCCGCCGGCCTGCCGGTCAAGGCGCCCGACCTGGGCGTGGCGCGCTGGCTGGAGCTGATGGAGGTCGACAAGAAGAACGAGGGCGGCGCCATCAAGTTCATCCTGTTGAAACCGCTGGGCGCGCCCAGCATCACCAACGCGCCGCAGGAACTGCTGCTGGCCACGCTGGCCGCGTCGGTTTAATCGATGTTGCCCGACGAATTCCTCGCCCCCTACGCGGCCCATTCGGCGGGCGGCGCCGGCCGCCGCTACGCCGAGACGGCGCACGCCTCGCGCAGCCAGTTCCAGCGCGACCGCGACCGCATCATCCATTCGTCGGCCTTCCGCCGGCTGGAGTACAAGACCCAGGTCTTCCTCAACCACGAGGGCGACCTGTTCCGCACCCGGCTGACGCACAGCCTGGAGGTGGCGCAGATCGGCCGCTCGCTGGCGCGCAACCTGCGGCTCAACGAGGATCTGGTCGAGGCGATTTCGCTGGCGCACGACCTGGGCCACACGCCGTTCGGCCATGTCGGCCAGGACGTGCTCAACGAATGCATGAAGGACCACGGCGGCTTCGAGCACAACCTGCAGAGCCTGCGCGTGGTCGACGAGCTGGAAGAGCACTACGGCGCCTACAACGGCCTGAACCTGATGTTCGAAACGCGCGAGGGCATCCTCAAGCACTGCTCGCTGAACAACGCCAAGCTGCTGGGGCCGGTTGCGGTGCGCTTCATCGACCGTACCCAGCCGTCGCTGGAGGCGCAGCTGACCAATCTCGCCGACGAGATCGCCTACAACAGCCACGACATCGACGACGGCCTGCGTTCCGGCCTGATCACCATCGATCAGCTGGAGCAGGTGGAATTTTTCGCGCGGCTGTGGCGTGACGTGCAGCAGACCTTCCCGGGCCTGTCGGGACGGCGCGCGATTTATGAAACCTTGCGCCGACTGATCACGGCGCTGGCCGACGACCTGATCTTCACCTCCAGCGCGCTGATCGCCGATGCCGCGCCGAAGAGCCTGGATGACGTGCGCGCCGCGCCGCCGCTGATCCGCTTCTCCGATCCGATGCGCAAGGATGCAACCGAGCTCAAGCGTTTCCTGCGCGAGAATCTGTACCGTCACTACAAGGTCAACCGCATGCGGGTGAAGGCCAGCCGCATCGTGCGCGAGCTGTACGCGGCCTTCATGGCCGAGCCCGTCTTGTTGCCGCCGGATTACCAGGACAAGACGGGCGACGTCGGCAAACAGGCGCGCAAGATCGCCGACTACATCGCCGGCATGACCGACCGCTACGCCATCCGCGAACACCGCCGCCTGTTCTCGCTCGACGAGCTCTGATCTTGCTCAAGCCGCGTCGTGCGCGCGGCTTGACGTTACCGCTTGCGCGGCCGATGATGAAGCATGCCTTCATCCTGCGGGAGCCGTCATGGATAACGAAGCTGCCAGCACTCATCACTTTGAACAGCGCATCAAGGAGCTGAAAGAGTTCCTGGAGAAGCACTATGCCAGCAAAGTCGATTTGCTGGAATTTCGGGAAGATGTCGCCGTTCAGTTCGGCAAAGTCCATGTGGAAATCGCACAGGTTCACGTGACCATCGCGAAGATGGAGACGAGGATGGCCAAATGGCTCATCGCGACCGTCATCGCCATGGTCGGCGCGACTTTCGCCATCGTCCGGTATTTCCACTAGCGGTGCGTCATGGACGAGCAGACCAGCGCGCGCATCGGCGCCCTCGAAGAGCGGATAACGGTTGTGGAAACGGAGGTCGCTGTGATCCAGTCGAACTACGTCCGCAAGGACCAGCACGCGGACAGGCATTCAGACCTGCGCGACGATATCGCGGCCATACGCCTTGAGAACCGGGCGGCGCACGCGGAAAATCGCGCCGCCATCAAGGAATACCAATCAGTATGCATGGCCGCTATTGCTGCTGCCAGCACTGATAACCAGGCGGCGATCGCGAAATCCAGCGCTGAAAATCGCGCGCTGATCGCCCAGGTCAGCGCCGAGAACCAGGCCGCCATCGCACAGGTCAGCGCCGAGAACCAGGCCGCCATCGCACAGGTCCTTGCGGCCCTTGCCAAGGTGAGTACGGACAATCAAGCGGCCATCGCAAAGGTCAGCGCTGAAAATCAAGCGGCCATTGCCAGGATTAGCACAGACAATCAGGCGGCCATCGCCAAAGTGAGCGTCGAAAATCAGGCTGGCATTGCCAAGGTCAGCGCTGAAAACAAGGAGACGCGGAGCCACGCCGACAACCTCGCCGCCGGCCTCAGTACGGACATCAATAAGATGGGCATGACGATCCTGATGTGGATGTTCGTCATGCTGATCGGCTTTGCCGGCCTGCTGCTGGCCGTCATCAAGGAGATCCGCTAGAACATCCGCTGCTGCGCGGCCCTGCCGTCGCCGACCAGTTCCAGCAGCAGCTTCTTGACCGGAGCGGGGAGGGCGGCATCGGCGAGGCGGGCGGCGTCGTACCAGACGTGCCCGGATTCGGCGGCCATCTCCAGCCGCCGCGCCAGGGTCACCCGATACGGCGCGATATGCAGCTTGTAGTGCGTGAACACATGCGTCACCGTCGACAAGCGCTCGCGCGACTCCATCTCGCCGAACTTGCCCACCGCCAGCAGCAGTGCATCCTCGTCGGCGGCCGGCACATCGTCATCCTCGGCCAGCAGATGGCCATCGAGCTCCGGCAGCGACAACAAGCCGCCCCAGATCCCGCTTGGCGGCCTTTGCTCCAGCAGCACCTGGCCGCCATCGATAATCGCCAACATCACCGCATGTTTTTCCGGCGACGTTTTCTTCGGCTTGCGCACCGGCAGATCCCTGGTGCGGCCGGTGGCGTAGGCCACGCAGCGCGGCTGCATCGGGCAGCGCTCGCAGGCAGGACTGCTGCGCGTGCACACCGTCGCGCCCAGGTCCATCAAGCCCTGCGTGTACGCCTCGATGCCCACCTCCGGCAACAGAGCCTCGGCGCGCCGCCACATCGCCTCCTCGGTCTTCTTCTCGCCCGGATAGGTGTCGATGCCGAACACCCGCGCGAACACGCGCTTGACGTTGCCATCCATGATGGCCGCGCGCGTGCCGCTGGAAAACGCCGAGATCGCCGCCGCCGTCGAGCGGCCGATGCCGGGCAACTCCGCCAGCAGCGCCGGGTCGGACGGAAACACGCCATCGTACTCGGCCACCACACGCTGCGCGCACTTGTGCAGGTTGCGCGCGCGGGTGTAGTAGCCCAGGCCGCTCCACTGCGCCATCACATCCTCGACCGGCGCCGCCGCCAGATCGCGCAAGGTCGGGAAGCGCTCCAGGAAGCGCGCGTAATAGCCCAGCACGGCCGACACCTGCGTCTGCTGCAGCATGATTTCCGACAGCCAGATCAGATACGCATCGCGGGTGTTTTGCCAGGGCAGCACGTGGCGTCCATGCACTTTTTGCCAGCCGATCAGATCCGCCGAAAAACCGGGATCCGCAAAATTCTCCACTGCTACAACTTTCATTCTTTTCCTAAATCTAGGCGGCGGCGTCGAGCGCCACGAATTCCGCGTTGATGGCGATGCTGATCGCACCGGCCAATTCATTCAGCCGCGCCTTCTGCGCCTCCAGCTGCTGCTGGCTGCTCTCGAAGGCGTCGATTTTCTGTTCCAGGCTGTCGGTCGCATCATGAATGCGCTGGATCGACGCCAGCCGGTGCTTCAACTGATCCTTGTGCTGGCGGATCTGCGCCTCCAGCGGCGCCATGATCACCTTCAGCCACGCCTCGGCGTCGTTGTTGGCCGATTTGAAGCAGCCGCGCACGCGCGACGCGATGGTGTCGAAGAACTTCTCCATCAACACCGCGCGGCTGGTGGTGATCAGGGTCGCCGTGCCGAACTGCTTGAAGTAGATCGCCTCGATGCTCGCGATCTCGTCGCGGTAGCGCTCCAGCGAGAACGGCATCGGCAAGGCCAGCGACAGCCCGTGCTCGTTGGCGAAGCGGCGGTACATCACGCCCATCATCTCGCTGATCTCCAGCGTCTTGTGCTCGGCCGCGTCGAGGTTGGCGCGGATGCGTTCGAAGTAGCCGCGCATCGCCTCGCGCACGCCGGTGAAGAAGCGGCTGCGCTGCATCTCCTCGCGCACCAGTTCGATATCGTCGCGCACGATGTCCATGCCCATGCTGGTGTACAGCTCGGTCGACAATCGCGTGAACACCGCGCGCGTCGCCTGCAGCTTGAACAGGCTGGCGTCGAATTCCTTCTTCTCGACGTCGATGCGGCGCATCATGTGGGCGATCACGCTCTGGTTCTTGCCGCGCAGGCTTTTCAACTCATGCAGCTGCTCGACGATGCCGCGCACGCGCGCGTTCAGCATTGCCAGCTGCGCGCCGCTGAGCGCCTGCAATTCCTCGCCCAGCTGCTTGCGCACGATTTCTTTCTTCGCCGGGATCAGCTCGTTGAACAGCGCGTCCTCCAGCGACTCCAGCCGGCTGCGCGCCAGCAGCGCCGGGTCGTGGGTGATCTTGCCCACCAGCGCTTTCTGCGCCGACACCGGAAACACCTGGCGCGGCTCCAGCGCCAACACGTGCGCCACGCTGGCCTGCTGCCGCTCGATTTCCTCGTTGACCTCGGCCTCGCTGCGCAGCTCGTCCCACATGCTGTCGATCTTGTTGAGCACCACCAGCCGGCCCGCGCCGGCGCCGATGTGGTTGCGCCAGACTTCGATATCGCTCTTGGTCACGCCGGTATCGGCGGCCAGGATGAACAGCACCGCGTGCGCATTGGGGATCAGGTTGAGCGTCAGTTCCGGCTCGGTGCCGATCGCGTTCAGGCCCGGCGTATCGAGGATCACCAGGCCCTGCTTCAGCAGCGGATGCGGGAAGTTGATGATGGCGTGGCGCCACAGCGAAATCTCGACCAGGCCGTCGTCGTCCAGCGTCACCGGCAGGTCGGGATCGTCCTCATCGTACAGGCCGTAGCGCTTGGCTTCCTCCACCGGCACCTGGCGCGTCAGGCTGACCTGCTTGAACACCTCGTGCATGTCGGCGCCGGCGTCGAGGTTGAGCGGCAGCACGGTCCATGCGCCGGGCTGGTCGCGGTAATCGCTGGTGGATAAATTATCGGCCCGGGTCTCGATCGGCAGCAGCCGGATCGACGGCGCGAAGCTGGGGTCGTACAGCAGCTCGGTCGGGCACATGGTGGTGCGCCCGGCGGCCGAGGGCAGGATGCGCTGGCCGTAGCCGGCGAAGAAGATCGCGTTGATCAGCTCGGATTTGCCGCGCGAGAATTCCGCCACGAAAGCCACCGACAGCTTGTCGTCGTCCAGCCGCGCCAGGGTGCGGGCGATGCGCTGGTCGGTGGCGGCGTCGGTCAGGGACGCGTTCGCCACCCAGGACTGATAATTCTTCAGTGCCGTCGCCACGCCTTGCCGCCACGCGCTGTACTGTTCGAAGTCCCTGACCATTATTTCCGCCCTTATTTTTGGCAATTCACGCAGTAGAACGTGGATCGCTGTCCCTGCTTGATCTGGCGCACCGGCGCCGCGCATACGCGGCAGGGCTCGCCAGCCCGATCATAGACGAAATACGACTGCTGGAAATACCCGGACTGCCCGTTGACGCTAATAAAATCGCGCAAGGTGCTGCCCCCCTGGACGATGGCCTCGGCCAGAATCTCGCGCACCGCCTGCGCCAGCTTGTCGTAGCGCGCCAGGCTGACGCGCCCGGCCGGCGTCTTGGGATTGATGCCGGCCCGGAACAGGCTTTCCGATGCATAAATGTTACCGACGCCGACCACGATGTCGCCGGCCATCAGCGCCTGCTTGACCGAGGTGCTGCGCCGGCGGGTTTGATCGTACAGCAATTTGCCGCTGAAGCCGGGTTCCAGCGGCTCCACGCCGAGCTCGCGCAGCAGCACGTGGTGTTCCAGCAGGCCGTCGGCGTCGTCGTGCCACAGCACCGCGCCGAAGCGGCGCGGATCCTTCATGCGCAGCACCTGACGGCCGTCGGGGCCGTCCACTTCGAGATCGAAATGGTCGTGCTTTTCCGGCGCGATGCCGGGATCGAGCACGCGCAGGTGGCCGGACATGCCGAGGTGGATGATCAGCGTGCCGTGCTCGAAGTGCAGCAGCAGGTACTTGCCGCGGCGGCCGGTGCGCACCACCAGCTGGCCCTGCAGCAGTTGCGGCAGCTCTGGCGGGAACGGCCAGCGCAAGCCCTCGCGCCGCAGCACTACCGAATACACGGTGCGGCCTTCGACATGGGGCGCGACGCCGCGCCGGGTGACTTCGACTTCTGGTAATTCTGGCATCGGATACTCGGCCTATGGGGATAATGAAAGAAAACACCTCTGGCCGCGAAGAATATTTCGTTACACTAGTCAAAACACGCAATCGATATGATGGGCGTAAAATCCAGATGTAATTTTGCCGACCTGCCAGGATCTTCCTTTGAAAAACGCTTTCGCCATTGTAACCTTCTCCGCTGTGCTGTCGGCGTGCGCCGTTGCGCCGCAAAAAACGGCGGCGCCGGCCCCGGAGGCAAAGCCCGCCGCGTCCGCCGTCGAACCGGAAGCGGCGACGGCCGTCGCCGCAACGCCGGAAGCGCTGCCGAACAACGACCTGACCGGCGACCTGCTGTACCGCATCACCAAGGCTGAACTGGAATTCAAGCAAGGCCAATGGCAGGGCCCGTACATCACCATGATGGCGCTGGCGCAGCAGACCCGCGATCCGCGTCTGGCGCGGCGCGCCGTCGAAATGGCGCTGGCCGCCAAGCAGGGCGCGGAAGCGCTGGCGGCGACCCGCCTGTGGCGCGGCCTGGCGCCCGAGTCGGACGAGGCGGTCCAATACTTCCTCGGCTTCGCCGTCGCGCTGGACGACCTGAGCGAAGCGGAGGCCATCTTTGAGCAGCGCCTGAAGGCCGCGCCGCCCGCCGCGCGCGGCCTGGCGATGTTCCAGATGCAGCAATTCCTGCTGCGCGCCAAGGACAAGCGCGCCGCTTACGGGCTGGAGCAGCGCGTGCTGATGCCGTATGACGGCATGCTGGAAACCCATCTGATCCTGGCGCAGGGCGCCTTCGCGCTCAACGACGTCGCCGGCGCCCGCGCCGAGGCGGAGAAGGCGCTGGCCATCAAGCCCGATTCGGAACTGGCGATCCTGACCATGGCGCAAGTGGCGGGCGATATCAATGCCGCCATGACGCTGCTGACCGGCTTCCTGGAAAAATATCCGGACGCCCGCGAAGTGCGCGCCGCCTACGCCCGCGTGCTGGCCGACGACAAGCAGTACGACGCCGCCCGCAAGCAGTTCCTCACCCTGCTGAAAGACCAGCCGGACAACGTCGCCACGCTGTACGCGCTGGGCGTGATGGCGATGCAGGCCAACGACCTGCCCAACGCCGAACAATACTTCACCCGTTTCGTCACCGCGCTGGGCGACCATCCGAACGACGAGCGCGACCCGTCCAAGGTGCTGATGATCCTGTCGCAGATCGCCGAGCAGCGCGGCGACCTCGACACCGCCTACAACTGGCTCGAGCGCATCGACGGCGGCGGCGACGAAAAGCTCTACCTCGCCGCCCGCATGAAGATGGCCTCGCTGACCGCGCGCAGGGGCAACGTCGACGACGCCCGCCGCCAGCTGGCCGAGCTCAAGCCCGCCGACCCGGCCGACCAGGCGCAGCTGTTCCAGGCCGACGCCCAGCTGCTGCGCGACGCCGGCGACCACCGCGCCGCCTACACGGTGCTGCAAAACGCGGTCAAGCGCTACCCGGACAATCCCGACCTGCTGTACGATTTCGCGCTGGTGGCGGAAAAAGTGGGCCAGCTGGCGCTGATGGAAACCGCCCTGCGCCAGGTGATGATCGCCGCGCCCGACAACCAGCATGCCTACAACGCATTGGGCTACTCGCTGGCCGAGCGCAACGAGCGCCTGCCGGAAGCGTATTCGCTGATCGACAAGGCGCTGAAGATGGCGCCGGGCGATCCCTTCATCATGGACAGCATGGGCTGGGTGCAGTTCCGCATGGGTAACCTGAAGGAAGCCGAAGCCTTGCTGCGCCGCGCCTACGCCCTGCGCAGCGATCCCGAGATCGCCGTGCACCTGGGCGAGGTGCTGTTCGCCCAGGGCGACACCAGCGGCGCGCAAAAGATGTGGCAGGAAGCGCACAGCAAGGATCCGAAAAACGACGCGCTCAAGAGCACGCTGGCGCGCCTCAACCAAAAACTATGAAACGACTGATCATACTTGCCGCGGCATTGGCCGCGCTGGGCGGCTGCGCCACCACCTCCGCGCCGCGTTCCGGCGCCGCCGTCGCCCCATACCGCGACAGCGTCGAACTGGCCGGCCGCATCGCCATCAACTACAGCCGCGACGGCAAGCAGGAATCGCTGAGCGGCAAATTCACCTGGCAGCAGAGCAAGGCCAACACCGACGTCAGCCTGATCTCGCCGACCGGGCAGACGGTGGCGGTGATCAACGTCACGCCGACCTCGGCCACGCTGAAGCAGAGCGGCAAGGAGCGCACCGCGCCCGACCTCGACAGCCTGACCACGCAGACCTTGGGCTGGACCTTGCCGGTCTCCGGCCTGCGCGACTGGCTGCAAGGCTACGCCGTGGCGCGCGACGGCAGCCGCTTCGTCGCCACGCCGGCCAACGACACCGTCATCACCCGCGACGGCTGGAAGCTCGATTACGTGTCCTGGCAAGACGACGCGGCGGCCGTGCCGCAGCCCAAGCGCATCGACGTCACCCGCATCGCCTTGGGGCAGGCGGTGGACGACATGTCGATCCGCATCGTCATCGACCCGGTCGCGCAGTAAAATGCCGGCCATGACCGAACTGAAAAATTGCCCGGCTCCGGCCAAACTGAACTTGTTCCTGCACGTGAACGGCCGCCGCGCCGACGGCTACCACCTGCTGCAGACCGTGTTCCAGCTGATCGACCACGGCGACACGCTGCACTACGCGCTGCGCGGCGACACCGCGCTGCGCCGCACGACCGACCTGCCCGGCGTGCCGGAGGAGAGCGACCTGATCATCCGCGCCGCCAGACTGCTGCAGGCCGAAGTGCTGCGCCGCACCGGCGCGCTGCCGCGCGGCGTCGACATCGCGATCGAGAAGCGATTGCCGATGGGCGGCGGCGTCGGCGGCGGCTCGTCCGACGCGGCCACCACGCTGATGGCGCTCAACAAGCTGTGGAACGCAGGGCTGAGCAAGCAGGAACTGATGGACCTGGGCTTGCCGCTGGGAGCCGACATCCCGTTCTTCATCTTCGGCGAGACCGCCTTTGCCGAGGGCGTGGGGGAGGCGATGCGGCCGGTGGCGGCGCCGGATTGTTGGTACGTCGTCATCGAACCGGGCGTGGCCGTCCCGACGGCTGCAATTTTTTGCTCAGAACATTTGACAAGGAATACTCCGGCCGTCATAATAACGGACTTTTCCAGCCACCTCGAAAAATCGAACGGTTTGACAGGGTTTGGAAAGAACGACTTGCAGCAGGTCGCAACGAAGTTGTTCCCGCCGGTGGCAGAGGCGATAGAATGGCTCGGTGCTTACGGTGACGCCAGGATGACTGGCTCCGGAGCTTGCGTGTTTAGTGCGGTGGCAACCGAGGCTGAAGCGGATGCGGTGCTTGAAAAAGTGCCGGCGAAGTGGAAAGCGTGGAAGGCACAGGCGCTGAAACATCATCCGATCATCGCTCAGCTGTAAGGCTAAAAAAAATTTGGCTTAGCGTGAAAATGGCTGTAAAATACCGGCCAGTAACGACAAGCAGTCAGTTGCGTAGGGGAATCGCCAAGCTGGTTAAGGCACTGGATTTTGATTCCAGCATACCAAGGTTCGAATCCTTGTTCCCCTGCCATTCGTTTGTATCTGGACCCGTCGAGGCGCAAGTCTCCGGCCAGGTAGAGCAAAGATGGCTTCCCCCGGCGGGAGAATCATTCTACTAAGTTCAGCGCCACGCGGTATCCGCTGGCGATCTTTCAAAAATTTCTACGACTATTTCTCTGGGACTCCCATGGCTTTCGAAAACCTGATGGTTTTTACCGGCAACGCTAATCCTGCGTTGGCAGAAGGAGTCGCAAAAAATCTCGGCATCCCTCTCGGCAAGGCAAACGTTTCGAAGTTTTCCGACGGCGAAGTGATGGTCGAAATTAACGAAAACGTGCGCGGTAAAGACGTCTTCGTACTGCAATCGACTTGCGCTCCAACCAACGACAGCCTGATGGAGTTGATCCTGATGGTCGACGCCCTGAAACGCGCGTCCGCCGGCCGCATCACCGCCGCCATTCCTTACTTCGGTTACGCCCGCCAGGACCGCCGCCCGCGTTCGGCGCGCGTCGCGATCTCGGCCAAGGTCGTGGCCAATATGCTGGAAGAAGCCGGCGTCGAGCGCGTCCTGATCATGGACCTGCACGCGGACCAGATCCAGGGCTTCTTCGATATCCCGGTCGATAATATTTACGCTTCGCCGATTCTGCTGGGCGACCTGCAGAAGAAGAACTACCAGGACCTGCTGGTGGTCTCGCCGGACGTCGGCGGTGTGGTGCGCGCGCGCGCTTTGGCGAAACGCCTGGGCTGCGACCTGGCCATCATCGACAAGCGCCGTCCGAAAGCCAACGTTTCCGAAGTGATGAACATCATCGGTGAAGTCGAAGGCCGCAACTGCGTGATCATGGACGACATGGTCGACACCGCCGGCACGCTGGTCAAGGCCGCCGAAGTGCTCAAAGAGCGCGGCGCCAAGAAAGTCATCGCGTATTGCACCCACCCGGTGCTGTCCGGCCCGGCGATCGAGCGCATCACCAATTCGTCGCTCGACGAGCTGGTCGTGACCGACACGATCCCGCTGTCCGACGCGGCCAAGGCTTGCGGCAAGATCCGCCAGCTGACCTGCGCACCGCTGCTGGCAGAGACCTTCAAACGCATCATCAAGGGCGATTCGGTGATCTCCCTGTTTATCGACTGAGATAAACAATTTAGACAGTTTTTGAGACGGCGCCCCCGGTTTTTGACCGGGGGCGCCGTTTTTCCCGAAGCGCGCCTGGTCGCGGGGCGCTTCATAACACGGGGCGTGAGCCCTGTTATTTTTGGAGTTACACATGAAAGTTGTTGCATTCAAACGCGAATTGCAAGGTTCCGGAGCGAGCCGCCGCCTGCGCAATTCGGGCCAAACCCCTGGCATCATCTACGGCGGTACCGAAGCGCCAGTGACCATCTCGCTGGATCACAACGCGCTGTACCACGCGCTGAAAAAAGAAGCCTTCCACTCGTCGATCCTGGATCTGGAAATCGACGGCGTGACCCAGCAAGTGCTGCTGCGCGACTTCCAAGTCCACGCATTCAAGCAACTGGTTCTGCACGCTGACTTCCAGCGCGTCGACGCATCGAAAAAAGTGCACATGAAAGTTGCTCTGCACTTCGCCAACGCCGATGTTTCGCCAGCAGTCAAACTGCACGGCGCCACCATCAGCCACGTCGCCAACGAAATCGAAGTGTCGTGCCTGCCGAAAGACCTGCCAGAGTTCATCACCGTCGACCTGTCGAACATCGACGTCGGCCACTCGCTGCACATCGACGAACTGGCCCTGCCAGCCGGCGTGACCGCTGTGACCCACGGCGCCAACCTGACCATCGCTACCGCTTCGGTACCGGCCGGTCACGTTGCTGCTGAAGCCGCTGCTGCCGAAGCCCCAGCCGCTGACGCCAAGCCAGCCGCCAAAGCCAAGAAGTAATCGCTGACGCCGCCTTCGGGCGGCCGTCGTGGAAAGAGCCCGCCGGCGCATGCCTGGCGGGCTTTTTTATGCTTGAGTGTTAACCCGCAGCCCGGATGCCGGGGTCGGACCCCGTACGGGGTCCGACCCCCTGTGGCCGCCGTGCGGGTTATAGTGCGCGATAATCGCTTATTTACCGGTCACATACCATGTCCATACGTCTCATCGTCGGCCTCGGCAACCCTGGCGCCGAATACGAACAAACCCGCCACAACGCCGGCTTCTGGCTGGTGGACAACCTCGCCAACGACGTCGGCGCGCGGCTGCAGCGCGAGACCAAGTACAACGCGCTGATGGCCAAGGCCTCGGTGGCGGGGCGCGAGGTCTACCTGTTGGAACCGCAGACGTATATGAACCGCTCCGGCCAGTCGGTCGGCGGGCTGTGCCGCTTCTTCAAGATCAACCCGGACGAAGTGCTGGTGGTGCACGACGAGCTCGACCTGATGCCCGGCACCGCGCGGCTGAAGAAGGGCGGTTCATCGGGCGGCCACAACGGCCTGAAGGACATCACCGCCGCGCTCGGCACGCAGGATTACTGGCGGCTGCGGCTCGGCATCGGCCATCCGCGCACGCTCAGCCTGCAGCAGCAGGTGGCCGACTTCGTGCTGCACCGTCCGCGCCGCGAAGACCAGGAGCTGATCGAGCAAGCCATCGATAAATCGCTGCTGGTGATGCCGCAGATCGTCGAAGGCAAGTTCGAGGCGGCGACGATGAAGTTGCATACAATTTAACAGTCCGGTGGTATGCTGGGGAATTCTTTCTCCAGCCCAAGGACGCCACCGATGAAGCTCTTTCCTCTCGCCGCCTTGCTGATGGCGGCGCCAGCCGTCTACGCGCAGGACAATGCCGCCGTCGCCGCCCAGATCAACGGCATGTATCCGCAGCTGGAAACGATTTATAAGGATTTGCACCAGCATCCGGAAATCGCCTTCCAGGAAGTGCGCACCGCCGCCAAGCTGGCCGCCGAAATGCGCGCGCTCGGCTTCGAGGTCACGGAGAAGGTCGGCAAGACCGGCATCGTCGCCATCTACAAGAACGGCAAGGGCCCGACGGTGCTGGTGCGCACCGAGATGGACGGCCTGCCGATGGAAGAGAAATCCGGCTTCCCGTTCTCCAGCAAGGCGCACGCGCAGCTGGAGGGCAAGGACGTGATGGTCGCGCACAGCTGTGGCCACGACATCCACATGGCCGCCTGGCTGGGCACGGCGCGCACGCTGGTCGCGCTCAAGGCGCAGTGGAAGGGCACCTTGATGTTCATCGGCCAGCCGGCCGAGGAAACCGTCGCCGGCGCCAAGGCCATGCTCGATGACGGCCTGTATAAACGCTTCGGCAAGCCGGACTACGCGTTCGCGCAGCACTCGTGGCCGCGTCCGTACGGCACCATCGGCTACAACAGCGGCGCGGTGTCGTCCAATTCCGACGCGATCGAAATCGTCTTCAAGGGGCGCGGCGGGCACGGCTCGGCGCCGGACAAGGCGGTCGACCCGGTCACCATCGCCGCGCGCTTCGTGGTCGAGGTGCAGACGGTGATCAGCCGCGAAAAGGATCCGAAGGAATTCGGCGTGGTGACGATAGGCGCCATCAACGGCGGCACGGTCGGCAACATCATTCCGGACTCGGTGCGGGTGCGCGGCACGATCCGCAGCTACAGCCCGGCGGTGCGGGAAAAGATCCTGGCCGGTGTGCGCCGCATCGCCAACGCCTCGGCCGCGATGGCCGACGCGCCGGCGCCGGAGGTGGAGCTGATCGCCGGCGGCGTCGCCATCGACAACGACGACGCGCTGGTCAAGCGCACCGAAGGCGTGTGGAAGCAAGCCTTCGGCGAGGTCAACGTGCAGCGCATGCCGGCCATGACAGCCAGCGAAGACTTCTCGCAATTCGTCAACGCCGGCGTGCCGGGGATCTTCTTCTTCACCGGCGTCTACGACCCGAAGGCGGTGGCCGAGGCCGACAAGCCCGGCGGCAAGCCGCTGGCCTTCAACCACTCGCCGTACTACGCGCCGGTGCCGGAGCCGTCGATCAAGACCGCCGCGCAGGCGCTCACCCTGGCTGTCCTGAACGTAATGTCCAAATAATCCGTAATCCGGGGTCAGTTCCAAAAACTGGACACGGGCTCTACTGTAGCGGCTGCTACAGTAGAGCCCGTGTCCAGTTTTTGGAACTGACCCCGGAGTTTTACTTGCTGGCGGCGATCCAGCGGTCGACGCGCGCTTCGAGAATCGGCATCGGCAAGGTGCCGTCGCCGATCACCACCTCGTGGAATTTCTGGTAGCTGAACTTGTCGCCCAGCGCCTGCTGCGCGCGGGCGCGCAATTCCAGGATCTTCAGCGAGCCGATCTTGTAGCTCAGCGCCTGCGCCGGCCACACCATGTAGCGCTCGATCTGGTTGCGCGCGCGCGGCTCGCTCCAGCCCAGCGTGTCGACCAGATAGGCGATCGCCTGTTCGCGCGTCCAGCCCTTGGCGTGCATGCCGGTGTCGACCACCAGCCGGGCGGCGCGCAGCATTTCGGCGTTCAGGTGGCCGTAATAGGCGACCGGATCGTCGTACAGCCCCAGCTCCTTGCCCAAGGTTTCCGAATACAGCGCCCAGCCCTCCGTGTAAGCCGCGCTGTTCGGGTTCTCGGTGCTGAACTTGCGGAAGTCCGGCAGGTCCAATTCCTTCAGCAGGGCCGCGTGCAGGTGGTGGCCCGGCACGCCTTCATGCAGGAACAGGCTGACCATGTCGACCCGGCTGTATTTCTTCGGGTCGTTGACCACCGGCCAGAACACGCCCGGATGCGAGCCGTCCGCCGCCGACGGCGTGTAGTGGTCGGACGCCGTCGCGCGCGTCAGCTCCGGCTCCAGGTGCAGCTCCAGCTTGGCCTTCGGAACCAGGCTGAAGTAGGTCGGCAGCTTGCCCTGCACCTGCGCGTAGATGGCGCGGTAGGCGTCCAGCACCTGCTCGTCGGTGGTGAAGATGTTGAACTTGTTCTGCGCGCCGACCCATTGCGGCAGCTGCTTTTCCGGACCGTCGTAGCCCAGCTTGGGCGCCAGCGCGGCCATCTGCTGCTGGATGCGCGCCACTTCCTTCAGACCCAGCGCGTGGATCTCTTCCGGCGACAGCGGCAGGTTGGTGCTGTCCTTGATGTGGGCCGCGTACCAGGCGGCGCCGTTCGGCAGCGCGCTCCAGCCGCTGCTGGCGCGGCCGGCCGGCAGGTATTCATTTTCCAGGAAACTCACCAGCCGGTTCAGCGCCGGCGCGATCTTGCCGTCCACCGCCTTGAGGTAGTCGGCGCTGAGCTTGTTCTTGTCGGCGGCCGAGAACGAGTCCGGGAAGCGCGTCACCGGCGAGTAGAACACGCTGGCCTGCGGCGTGGCGCTGCGCAGGTTCTGCATCTGCGGCAGCATCGCCGCGATGATCGCCTTCGGCTGCACCACGCCGCTGCGCATGCCTTGCTTCATGTTGGCGATGGCCTGGTCGATCCATCCCGGCAGCTGGTTCAGCCGGCTCAGGTGGGCCTGGTATTGCTTGACCGTGCCCAGCGGCTGCGAACCGGCGCCGTCGGCGTAGTTGGCCAGCGTGCTCGGCACGTTGTCCATCTGGTTCAGCGGCAGCAGGTGGTCGGGGAAGGACTCCATCTGCATCGCGTTGTTGAGTTCGTAGGTCAGCAGATCGTAAGTCAGCTGGTCCTGGCCGCCGAGCTGGTCGCGGCGCACCGTCATCAGCTGCTTTTGCATCTGCCGGTACAGCGTGAATTGCTGGCCGCGCACCTTCGGCGAAATCGCCATGCCGAGCTGGTCGTTGTAGCGGCTGTCGCCGTTCGCGGTGGCGAACAGCAGCGGATCGAATTTGCAGCGCGCGGTGTGGAAGGCGGCGGCGAGCTTCGCCAGCTGCTTCTGCGCCTGGCTCGCCTGCAGGGCGGCGGTGACGGGCTTGGCCTGCGCCGGCAGCGTGGCGACGCCGGCCAGCAGCAGGCTGGTGATCAGGACGGAGGTCCGCAGCGAAGCGCGGCAACGGGACAATGGCATAGGGAGTTCCTGGTGAGTTGTTCGGGCACGACAGCAAACGAGTCTAGCACCAAACAAGCGACTCATGACACCGAGGAATTAACCGGCCAGCGTTTCCAGCACCGCCTTGAGCGCGGCCGGAATCGGCACCGGCCGGTTGCTGGCGCGCTCGACGTAGACGTGGACGAAATGGCCGGCTGCCGCCGGCAACGGCTCGTCGTTGCGGAACAGCGCCACCTCGTAGCGCACGCTGGAGTTGCCCAGCTTGGCGACGCGGATGCCGGCGTGCACCAGGTCCGGAAAGGCGATCGGGTTGAAGTACGAGCAGCCGCTGTCGACCACGAAACCCACCACCTCGCCACGGTGGATGTCGAGCACGTCGCGCTCGATCAGGAACTGGTTCACCGCCGTGTCGAAATACGCGTAATACACGACATTGTTCACATGGCCATAGATGTCGTTGTCCATCCACCGCGTCGGAATGGCCTGGAAGTGGCGGAACTGGTCCCGCCCGGCGTCGCGCATCGTCATGCAAAGCTCCGGTTTTTTGAAGAGTGGGGGCAAGGGAGGTACAATGGACCCTTGAACGCTGTAAACAGCAAGAATATCCAAAAACGCCGATGCACGGCCGTTTTTCACCAGCCGCTTGCCGGCAAAATTGATAATTAAAGGTTTTTCATGAGTCTCCAATGCGGCATCGTCGGCCTGCCCAACGTCGGCAAGTCCACCCTGTTCAACGCCCTGACCAAGGCCGGCATCCCTGCCGAAAACTACCCGTTCTGCACCATCGAGCCGAACGTCGGCGTGGTCGAAGTGCCTGACCCGCGCATGGCCGCGCTGGCCGAGATCGTCAAGCCTGAGCGCATGGTCAACGCCATCGTCGAGTTTGTCGACATCGCCGGCCTGGTGGCGGGCGCCTCGCAGGGCGAGGGCCTGGGCAACCAGTTCCTGTCGCACATCCGCGAAACCGACGCCATCGTCAACGTGGTGCGCTGCTTCGAGGACGAGAACGTGATCCACGTGGCCGGCAAGGTCAGCCCGCTGGACGACATCGAAGTGATCCAGACCGAGCTGGCGCTGGCCGACCTGGGCACGGTGGAAAAAGCCATCCACCGCGAAAACAAGAAAGCCCGTTCCGGCGACAAGGACGCCGCCAAGCTGGTCGCCATCATGGAGCGCATCGTGCCGCACCTGAACGAAGCCAAGCCGGTGCGCGCCATGGGCCTGGACGCCGACGAGATGGCGCTGATCAAGCCGCTGTGCCTGATCACCGCCAAGCCGGCCATGTACGTGGCCAACGTCTCCGACACCGGCTTCACCGACAACCCGCTGCTGGACCAGCTGACCGCCTACGCCGCCACGCAGAACGCGCCGATCGTCGCCATCTGCGCCTCGATCGAAGCGGAAATCGCCGACCTGGACGACGCCGACAAGACCGAGTTCCTCAACGACATGGGCATGCAGGAGCCGGGCCTGGACCGCCTGATCCGCGCCGCCTACAAGCTGCTGGGCCTGCAGACCTACTTCACCGCCGGCGTCAAGGAAGTGCGCGCCTGGACCATCCACGTCGGCGACACCGCGCCGCAGGCGGCCGGCGTGATCCACACCGACTTCGAACGCGGCTTCATCCGCGCGCAAACCATCGCCTACGACGACTTCATCCAGTACAAGGGTGAAGGCGGCGCCAAGGAGGCGGGCAAGATGCGCGCCGAGGGCAAGGAATACGTGGTCAAGGATGGCGACGTGCTGAACTTCCTGTTCAACGTCTAAGCGCGTCCCGTCAGCAGTGCAAGCGAGCCCCGCCAGATGCGGGGCTTTTTTCGTTGGCGTCTGGAAAAAAAACTAACGGTATCCTTAATTCTCTAACGATAAGTGTCGCTACTGTATTGCATAGGAAATGTTTCCGAATAATAATGATTGGCTCAATGCTTAGTTTGCGTACCAGTGTCGCCTCGTTGTCCAGCCAAAATGCCCTGCGCAACGCCAGCAATGCCCTGGCCACCTCGCAGACACGCCTGAGCACCGGCTACCGCGTCAACTCCGCAATGGACGATGCCGCCGGTCTGCAGCTGGCGACCCGGCTTGACGCCCAGTCGAGCGGCATGGCGGTGGCCATGCGCAATACCCAGAACGGTATTTCCATGTTGCAGACCGCCGACGGCATGCTCGATGAGGTCAGCAATATACTGACGCGTTTGGGGGCTCTCGCGGTGCAGGCGGCAGACGGTTCCAGTAGCCAGGCGGATCGCGATGCGCTGCATGCCGAGTATGTGACGCAGAGTAAGCAGATCGATCAAATCATCAACGAGGGTATGTATGCGGGCAAATACCTGATGCGCTACATCGTTGCGCCATCCGGCCCCTACGGCCCGGGCACGCTGGGCGATGGCGCAATCACTTTCCAGACCGGCGCCTCGGCGGAAGAAACCATTACTACCGATTTTCGCCCCTTCCTGGGACGGCTGAATGGTTCGCTGTATTTCGCGATCGACGATGAAAACCTGTTCGGCTACCCGATCGACGGGCCCGGCACAGAACTGACCTCGGCCGAATCGGCCAATGCGCTGATCGGCAAGATCGCCGAGGCCCAGGACGACGTGGGCGCGCTGCGTTCGCAATTGGGCGCCACCAGCAATCGCCTCAACAGCGTGTTTCGCAACCTCGCCAATGTCCGCAACAATACGCAGGCGGCGCGGGGACGCCTCGTCGATACCGATTTCGCCACCGAGGCGGCCAACGCGACCCAGGAGCAAATGCTCACGCAGAGCGCCAGCGCCATGCTCAAGCAATCCAATAACCTGGCGCAAATGGTGATCACCCTGGTCCAGTAAGTACCCATGCCCTGCGGTGCGCCGCGGATGTGGCGTGCGTGCAAACCGCTCAAGCCGCGCGCGGCCGTCGCGACCGCGCCGCAACGCAAGCTGTGCCGATCGTCGTGCGCTCGCCGTTGTTGGGTATAATCGTCGGATTTCCGGATCGCCGGACCGCCGCGTCTGCCTCCCGGCACCGCCTTACCCTACACTAGAAAATACTCCTCATGGCATCTTCCAACGATAACGTCAGCATGGCGCTGTTCTGCGATTTCGAAAACGTGGCCCTCGGCGTGCGCGACGCCAATTACGACAAGTTCGACATCAAGCCGGTGCTGGAACGCCTGCTGCTCAAGGGCAGCATCGTGGTCAAGAAGGCGTATTGCGACTGGGACCGCTACAAGGCCTTCAAGGCGCCGATGCACGAGGCTAACTTCGAGCTGATCGAAATCCCGCACGTGCGCCAGTCGGGCAAGAACTCGGCCGACATCCGCATGGTCGTCGATGCGCTGGACTTGTGCTACACCAAGTCGCACGTCGACACCTTCGTCATCATTTCCGGCGATTCCGATTTTTCGCCGCTGGTGTCCAAGCTGCGCGAGAACGCCAAGAAGGTGATCGGCGTCGGCGTCAAGCAATCGACCTCGGACCTGCTGGTGGCCAACTGCGACGAATTCATTTTCTACGACGACCTGGTGCGCGAGAGCCGCCGCGCCAAGCGCGAATCGAGCCCCGAGGCCAAGCCGGCCGCCAAGCGTTCGCCGGAAGAGGAGCGCGCCCGCCGCGAGGAGATGGACAAGCGCCGCAACCAGGCGGTGGAAATCGCCGTCAACACCTTCGAGGCGCTGGTCTCGGAGCGCGGCGACAGCGGCAAGATCTGGGCCTCGGTGCTGAAGGAAGCGATCAAGCGCCGCAAGCCGGACTTCAGCGAGTCCTACTATGGCTTCCGCACCTTCGGCAACCTGATCGAGGAATGCAAGGCGCGCGGCCATCTGGAATTCGGCCGCGATGAAAAATCCGGCGCCTATGTGTATCGCGGCAGCGGCGTGCCGGCCGCCGTGGTGAACGGCGAATCGTCGCCGGCCGACAACGAGGGCGTCGTCGCCGACGGCCAGGCTGGCCATCAGGAGCCGCGCCAGGAATCGCGCCGCAGCCGCGGCCGCGGCCGCACCGCCGCCGAGCGTTTCGCCGAGCGCCAGGCCGAGCGCCAGGCGCGCCAGGCGTCGCAGCCGGCGTCGCAGGATGCGGACGAACAGGAATCCCCGGTCTACGAGCAGGCGGCCGCCAGCGTTACTGCGCCGGTCGAGACGGCGCAAGCCGAGCACCACGCCGACGCGCCGCAAGCCGATGCGGACCGTGGCCGGGGCCGTGGTCGCGGCAATCGCGGCGGCCGCAAGCAGCAGGGCGAGCAGCATCAGCCGGCTGCCGTGGAAGCGCCGGCCGTGCTGGAAGCCGCAGTGGAATTGCCAGTGGTTGAAGCCGCACCTGCGCCAGCCAAGAAGAAAAGCGGCGCCAAGCCGCCAGCGCGCAAGGTGAAGACCGCCGCCAAGGCCAAGGGCGGCGCGACCGAGGCGGTCGTCGGCAGCGCTCCTGCGCCAGCACCGGCCCCTGCGCCAGCGCCAGCGGCGGAAGCAACGCCTGCCAGCGATGCCAAGCCGGCCAAGGCTGCCAAAGCGGCCAAGCCGGCCAAGCCGGCCAAGCCAGCCAAGCCGAAGGCCGCCGCGAAAGCGGACGACCAGGGCGGCGACCAAGCTGCCGCCAAACCAGCCGCCAAACCAGCCGCCAAGCCGGCCGCGCGCACCCCACGTCCGCCGAAAGCCGCTAAAACAGCGGAATAAGCCGCAACGCCGGCGGGCGTCAGATCGTATAATTGTCTGGTTTTCATCTGACTAACCCGCCGCGCCATGCCCATCCTGTCCGAGATCACGCTGTACCCCATCAAATCCTGCGGCGGCCTGTCGCTGCAGGAAGTCACCCTGACCACCAGCGGCCTGATGACCGCGCAGATCTACGATCGCGAATGGATGGTGGTCGGCCCCGACGGCGCCTGCCTGACCCAGCGCGAATATCCGCGCATGGCGCTGATCACCCCGACCCTGAAAGCCGACACGCTGGAGCTGCGCGCGCCCGGCATGCTGCGCCTGGAAATCCCGCTCGGCCTGCCGGACCCCGACCACGCGCCGACCCTGACCACCCAGGTCTGGGACGACACCGTGCTGGCCTACGACTGCGACGACCTGACCGCCGAATGGTTCACCCAGGCGATCGGCGTGCCGTGCCGGCTGGCGCGCTTCCACGCCAAGGCCGAACGCGCCGTCAGCACCAAGTGGACCGGCGGCGTCGCCGCCACCACCATGTTCTCCGACGGCTATCCGATCCTGGTGGCCGGCGCCGCCTCGCTGGACGACTTGAACGACAAGCTGCGCGCCGCCGGCCGCGAGGCGCTGCCGATGAACCGCTTCCGCCCCAACCTGGTGATCTCCGGCATCGAAGCCTTCGAGGAGGACTACGCCGAATCGTTCGCCATCGGCGACGTGGTGCTGAAACCGGTCAAGCCGTGCCCGCGCTGCCCGATGCCGTCGGTCGACCAGGCCACCGGCGAGTTCGGTCCCGATCCGCTGGACATCATGCAAAGCTACCGCGCCAAGCCGGAGCTGGAAGGCGCGCTGTGCTTCGGCATGAACAGCATCCTGCTCGCCGGCGACGAACAGCGCGTGCGGGTAGGCCAGGAAATCGTCGTGACGCTGGCGTTTTAAGGCTGCTTGGCGTAAGGTGGATGACACGCATGACGACAGGTGAAGGGCAGATATGACGTACACGGCGACAGGCACGTTACCGCAGCAGACCGATCACGCCGCGCAGGCGCACGATCTGGCGGCGGAAAACCAGGCCCTGCGTGCGCGCATGGCCTACCTGCTGGAGCAGGCGGAACGAAACCACTCGATCATGACGCGCCACCAGGCCTTCGACCTGGAAATCGTCGGCGCCGGCAACTTCCCCGAGCTGGTCGGCACCATCTTCCGCGTGCTGCCGATCATTTCCGAACTCGATAGCGTCACCTTGACCTTGATCGACGAGGACGCCGACATCCGCCACGTCATGCTCAAGCTGGAAGTGGTGTTCGAGGATTTCCCCGACCTGATCTTCGTCGAGACGCTCGACGAGCTGGGCTTCGACCTGGGCCGCCGCAACGCCTACTCGGCGGCGCCGCGTCCGCTGCTGGGCATGTACGATGCGGCGCGCCACGCGCGCCAGTTCCCCAGGCCGCCGGCCGGGTTGCAGAGCGTGGCGCTGGTGCCGCTGCTGCGCAACAAGCGCATCATCGGCAGCCTCAACCTGGGCAGCTGCGACCCGACCCGCTTCACGCCCAGCCTGGGCACCGATTTCATCGAGCACATGGCGTCGATCATCGCCATCTGCCTGGAAAACGTCATCAGCAACGAGATGCTCAAGTACATCGGGCTGACCGATTCGCTGACCGGCGTCTACAACCGCCGCTACATCGACCGCCGCCTGCTGGAAGAGATCGCGCGGGCGCGGCGCCAGGCCTATCCGATTTCCTTCATGTACATCGACATCGATCACTTCAAGCGGGTCAACGATACGGTGGGGCATGGCGGCGGCGACGAGGTGCTGCGCGAAGTGGCCGGCCGCATCAAGAACGAGCTGCGCGCATCGGACGCGCTGGCGCGTTTCGGCGGCGAGGAGTTCGTCGTGCTGCTGATCGACGCCAACCTGGAAAGCGCCGCCTTCGTCGCCGAGCGCATCCGCGCCAGCGTGGCCGGCAGCATGATCGCGCTGTCGCCCGAGCTGCAACTGTCGGTGACGGTGTCGATCGGCGTCGCCTGCCTCGGGCCTGGCGAGGCCGAGGGCGATCCGGAAGTGGTGGCCCGCAACTGGATCGCGCGCGCCGACGATTTGCTGTACGAGGCCAAGGAGCATGGCCGCAACCGCGTGGTCAGCCGCACCGACCAGGCGCTGGATTAAGCCGCGCCGCCAACCCCTGACGAGAGGGTCGGACCCCTACGGGGTCCGACCCTGCCTGCCGCCGTGCGGGGTAAAACAGGCGCCGCCGCAACGCCCCGAGGTTTGGATTGCCATCCGTCGCAGGCGCCACCCCTTTAACGCAGCAGCCGCTGCTCTGCGCGGTTGACGGCGTCGGCCACGCCGCGCAGCACCACCACGTCGCCGGCCTCCAGCACGGTATCCTTGGCCACCTCCACCCGCGCCTTGCCGCGGCGGATGCTGGTCACCTCGGCGCCGGCGCCGTTCAGGTCGAACTCGCCCAGCATCTTGCCGACGCACACCGCGCTACCGCTCAGCGTGACCGAATGCAAGCGCTCCAGATCGGCATCCTCGCCGACGTCGCTGGCGCCGTGGAAGTAGCCGCGCAGCGACGCATAGCGCTCCTCGCGCGCCGCCTGCACCCGGTGCACCACGCGCCGCAGCGGCACGCCCAGCATCACCAGCGCGTGCGAGGCCAGCATCAGGCTGCCCTCCATCAGTTCCGGCACCACCTCGGCCGCGCCGGCCGCCTTCAGCATGTCGAGATCGGTGTCGTCGTGCGAGCGCACGATCACCGGCAGGGTCGGCGCCAGCTCGTGCACCAGGTGCAGCACCTTCAGCGCCGACGGCGTGCTGGCATAGGTGATCACCACCGCGCTGGCGCGGTAGATGCCGGCCGCGACCAGGCTCTCGCGCCGCGCCGCGTCGCCGTAGGAGACGTGGGCGCCGGCCGTCTGCGCCTCCTGCACCCGCTCCGGGTCCAGGTCGAGCGCATGGTAGTCGATGTTTTCCTCGCTCAGCATGGTGGCCAGGTTTTGCCCGCTGCGGCCGAAGCCGGCCACGATCACGTGCTTGTTGGTGGACATGGTTCGGCTGGCGATCTTGGTCAGCGCCAGCGACTGCATCATCCATTCGTTGCTGGAGATCTTCATCACGATCTGGTCGGACTTGGCGATGATGAACGGCGCCAGCAGCATCGACAGCACCATCGACGCCAGCACCACCTGGATGATGAACGAGTCCATCAGATTGGTGCCGGCCGCCAGGTTGAGCAGCACGAAGCCGAACTCGCCCGCCTGCGCCAAGGCCAGGCCGGTGCGGATCGACACGCCGTCCGACGAACCGAACAGCTTGGCCAGCCCGGCGATCAGCGCGAACTTCAGCAGCACCGGCCCGCCCAGCAACAGCAGCACCAGCCACCAGTGCGCCATCACCAGCTTGACGTTGAGCAGCATGCCGATGGTGATGAAGAACAGCCCCAGCAGCACGTCGCGGAAGGGCTTGATGTCCTCTTCCACCTGGTGCTTGTATTCGGTCTCGGAGATGAGCATGCCGGCCACGAAGGCGCCCAGCGCGAGCGACAGGCCGGCGCGCTCGGTGATCCAGGCCGCGCCCAAGGTCACCAGCAGCAGGTTGAGCATGAACAGTTCCTGCGAGCGGCGCTTGACCACGATGGTGAACCAGGTGCGCATGATCTTGTGGCCGAAGAACAGCAGCAGCGCCAGCACGATCACCGCCTTCAGGCCGGCCCAGGCCAGCGTCTCGGCCAGCGCGTCCGGGCGCTGGCCCAGCGACGGGATCAGGATCAGCAGCGGCACCACGGCCAGGTCCTGGAACAGCAGGATGCCGATGATCTTGCGGCCATGTTCGCTTTCCAGCTCCAGCCGCTCGGTCAGCATCTTGACCACGATGGCGGTCGACGACATCGCCAGCGCGCCGCCCAGCGCGAACGAGGCTTGCCAGCCGATGTGCAGGGTAGGGGGTAGCTGGGTGGCGATGGTCCAGCCGAATATCATGGTGGCGACGATAGTGAGCACTACCTGCGCCATGCCCAGGCCGAACACGATGCCGCGCATCGACATCAATTTGGCGAGGGAAAATTCGAGCCCGATGGAGAACATCAGGAACACCACGCCGAACTCGGCCAGGCCGTGGGTGGCTTCGCTTTGCTCGGCCAGGCCCAGCGCGTGCGGGCCGATCAGGATGCCGACGGCCAGGTAGCCCAGCATCGGCGGCAGGTGCATCATGCGGAACGCCACCACGCCCAGCACCGCGCTGCCCAGTAACAACAGTGTTAATTCAAGTGGTGAAAACGTCATCTCAGCGTCGCCGGAAAAGGAATATTTCGTTGTTTGTGGGCCGATGTGGGCACGCTATGGGCGTTATGTTGTGACTGGCAAGTTTTTTGCTTTCTCAATTCGGCTATACTTGGGCATGAGTGTAACCCATGAAAAAACAATGCTGAAAGCTTTTGACGCAAAAACGGCACTGCGCCTGGCCCGCGACACACTGCAAAACGAAGCGGACGCCATCGCCGCGCTGAACGCCCGTCTGGAAGACGACGACAGCGTGGTCCAGGCCATTTCCCTGCTGCTGAACTGCACGGGCCGCGTCGTCGTGTCCGGCATCGGCAAGTCCGGCCATATCGGCCGCAAGATCGCCGCCACGCTGGCCTCGACCGGCACGCCGGCGCTGTTCGTGCACCCGGCCGAAGCGGCCCACGGCGACCTCGGCATGGTCACCGCCGACGACGCCTTCATCGCCATCTCCTACTCCGGCGAAAGCGCCGAGCTGATGACCATCCTGCCGGTGGTCAAGCGCATGGGCAGCAAGGTCATCGCCATGACCGGCAAGCCGGGCTCCAGCCTGGCCAACATCGCCGATGTGCACCTGAACGTGGCCGTGGCCAAGGAAGCCTGCCCGATGAACCTGGCGCCGACCACTTCGACCACCGTCACGCTGGCGCTGGGCGACGCCATCGCCGTGGCGCTGCTGGACCTGCGCGGCTTCAAGGAAGAAGACTTCGCCCGCTCGCACCCGGGCGGCGCGCTGGGCCGCCGCCTGCTGACCCACGTGCGCGACGTCATGCGCAGCGGCGAGGCCGTGCCGAAGGTCAGCGCCGACGTCAAGCTGACCGAGGCGCTGCTGGAAATCACGCAAAAGGGCATGGGCATGACCGCCATCGTCGATGCCGACGACAAGCCGATCGGCGTCTTCACCGACGGCGACCTGCGCCGCATGATCGAGAAGGTCCAGGACTTCAGCAAGGTCGTCATCCGCGACGTGATGCACGCCAACCCGCGCAGCATCGCGCCGGAAAAGCTGGCGGTCGACGCCGTCGCCGTGATGGAACAGTTCCGCATCAACCAGATGCTGGTGACCGACGCCGCCGGCAAGCTGGTCGGCGCGCTGCACATCCACGACCTGACCCGCGCCAAGGTGATTTGATGACCGCCATGACCTACCTGGAACGCGCCGCGCGCGTCAAATTGATGATCTTCGACGTCGACGGCGTGCTGACCGACGGCAGCCTGCACTACGGCGCCGACGGCGAGGCGCTGAAGACTTTCAACGTCCACGACGGCCTGGGCATCAAGCTGCTGCAGGAATCCGGCGTGCAGACCGCCATCATCAGCGCGCGCATTTCGCCGCAGGTGGCCAGGCGCGCCGCCGACCTGGGCATCAGCTTCGTCCACCAGGGCGGCCATGACAAGCTGACCCCGTTCAACGCGCTGCTGGAAAAGACCGGCCTCACCGCCGACCAGGTCGGATTCATCGGCGACGACGTGGTCGACCTGCCGATCCTGAGCCGCGTCGGCCTGGCCGTCGCCGTGCCGAACGGCCGCGCCGAAGTGCTGGAGCGCGCCCATCACACCACCGTGGCCCAGGGCGGCCGCGGCGCCGTGCGCGAAGTGTGCGAGCTGCTGCTGCACGCGCAGGGCAGCTACGAGCGCGTGATGGCGCAGTTCCTGGTTTGACGGGAGAGAACCATGCGTAAAAGAACAGCACACCGTTGGCAGCTGACGTTGATCATGATGGTCGGGATCTTTGTCGCGCTCGGCAGCTTCTGGCTGGTGCAGGTGGTCAACCAGGCCGGCGACAGCGGGCAGGCGGACCGCTTCCGCGACGAGCCGGACTACATCATCGACCGCTTCAGCCTGGTTCGCATGAGCAAGACCGGCCAGCCGGCCTACATCGTCTCCGGCGACAAGCTGACCCACCACCCGGCCGACGATTCGTCCGACGTGGTCAAGCCCTTCGTGCACGGCCTGCCGGCGAAAGACGACCAGCCGCCGGTAAACATCCACGCCGAGACCGCGCATATCGATCAGGGCAATACGCGCGTGCGGCTCGATGGTAATGTGGATGTGATGCGGCCGGCCACGCCGAAGGCGCAGGCGATGCGCATGAACACCACGACGCTGACCGTGTTCCCGGACGAGGAAAGAATGGAAACCGCCGCGCCGGTCGACCTGCATCTGGGCGCAGCGACCGCCAAGGGCACCGGCATGCAATTCAACAACGCGACGCGCCAGGTGCAACTGGGCGGCCGCGGAACGATCACGATGCCGCCGCGCGCGGCACACTGAAGGAAGCAGACATGAATGGAATCACGATGAACAAACTACTCCTGTCGGCGGCGCTGCTGCTGGCCGCGACCGCGATGGTCAACCCGGCGCACGCTGAAAAAGCCGACTCCAACAAGCCGACCCAGATCACCTTCGACCAGCTCGACGCGGACGACGTCAAGCAGGTCAAGACCTTCACCGGCAACGTGGTGCTGACGCGCGGCACCTTGCTGATGAAGTCGCCGAAGGCGGTGGTGACCGAGGATCCGGAAGGCTACCAGTACGTGGTGCTCAACAGCGCGCCCGGCGTGCAGGCCAACTTCCGCCAGAAGCTCGACGGCGCCGGCGACCAGTGGGTCGAGGGCCAGGCCGACCGCATCGAATACGACGGCAAGACCGAGCTGGTCAAGCTGTTCTCCAAGGCGCAGATCAAGCGTCTGGAAGGACCGAAGATCACCAGCCAGGTCGACGGCGAATTCATTTCCTACGACAGCCGCAAGGAATTCTTCGCGGTCAAGAACACCGCGACCGGCGAGAGCAAGCCGGGCGCGGGCCGCAGCACGATGGTGATCCAGCCGTCGAACAAGCTGGCGGTGCCGGCCGCGCCGGCCGCTCCGACCACCACGCCGACGCCGGGGAAATAAGCATGGAACCAAGCTGCGGAAGCACCCTCATCGTCAAAGGCCTGCAAAAGACTTACGGCAAGCGCCAGGTCGTGCACGACGTCTCGCTGCAGGTCGAATGCGGCGAAGTGGTCGGCCTGCTCGGCCCCAACGGCGCCGGCAAGACCACCTCGTTTTACATGATCGTCGGCCTGGTGCCGTCGGACGCCGGCAGCATCGATATCAGCGGCGTCGACATCTCCTCGCTGCCGATCCACCGCCGCGCGGCGATGGGCTTGTCCTATCTGCCGCAGGAAGCGTCGGTGTTCCGCAAGCTGACGGTGGAAGAAAATATCCGCGCCGTCCTCGAAATCCAGAAAGTGGACGGCAAGCCTTTATCCAAGGCTGAAATTGATGAACGGCTCAATACCCTGCTGGCCGATTTGCAGATCGAAAAGCTGCGCGAGAACCAGGCGCTGTCGCTGTCAGGCGGCGAGCGCCGCCGCGTGGAAATCGCGCGCGCGCTGGCCACCAACCCGCGCTTCGTGCTGCTCGACGAACCATTCGCCGGGGTCGACCCGATCGCCGTCATTGAGATCCAGCGCATCGTGCGCTTCCTCAAGGAACGCAGCATCGGCGTCCTCATCACCGACCACAATGTGCGCGAGACGCTGGGCATCTGCGACCGCGCATATATCATCAACCAGGGCACGGTATTGGCTTCAGGCCGGCCAGACGACATCATCGCCAACGAATCGGTGCGTCGCGTGTATCTGGGCGAACACTTCCGGATGTAAGGTTTCATGAAACAGTCTCTGCAACTGCGCACGTCGCAGCACCTCGCGTTGACGCCACAGTTGCAGCAGTCGATACGACTGCTGCAATTGTCGACGCTGGAGCTGCACCAGGAATTGGAACAGCTGCTGACCGACAACCCGCTGCTGGAACGTCTCGACGATCCGCTCGACCACTCGCTGCGCCTGCTGTCGGACGGCGCCATCAGCCAGCAGGCGCCGGTCGGCGACGCCCCGCCTGAAGGTCCGCCCGGATCGCAGGAAGCGCCCGCCGCCGACGCCGACAACTACGACGGCCCCGCCGCCGACACCGAGAGCACCACCGCCGACGCCGACGTCGACTGGAGCGACGCCGGCCGCAGCAAGGCGCCCGACGACGAGGACGCGCGCCCGCAGCTGGAAGCGAATCACTGCACGCTGCGCGAGCACCTGATGGAGCAGATGCGCGTGACCGTGCTGGAGACGCGCGACCGCGCGCTGGTCGAGCTGATCATCGACGCGCTCGACGAAAACGGCTACCTCGAAGAATCGCTGGAAGACATCCTGGCGCGCCTGCCGGAAGAGCTGGAACTGGACATCGACGAATTGCAGACCGCCTTGTCGATGCTGCAGAGCTTTGATCCGATGGGCGTCGGCGCGCGCAACGCGTCGGAGTGCCTGGCGCTGCAAATCAAGCGCTTGCCGGGCGTGCCGATGGTGACGCGGCGCATGGCGCTGGCCATCGTGGAAAACCATCTGACCTGGTTCGCGCAGCGCGATTTCAACAAGCTGAAAAAAGCGCTGCTGTGCGACGACGAAGACCTGCGCGAAGCGCAGACCGTGATCCGCCAATGCAATCCGCATCCCGGTTCGGCGTTCGCGTCGGACGTGTCGGACTACGTGGTGCCGGACGTGATCGTCAAGAAGTCGCGCAACGGCTGGCAGGTCAGCCTGAACAACGACGTCATGCCGCGCCTGCGCGTCAACGCCATGTATGCCAACCTGCTCAAGCAGGGCAAGGGCGAGGGCGCGATGGGCGCGCAGCTGCAGGAGGCGAAGTGGCTGATCAAGAATATGCGCCAGCGTTTCGACACCATCCTGCGCGTCGCGCAGGCGATAGTAGAAAGGCAAAAGAACTTTTTCTCGCACGGCGCGGTCGCCATGCGTCCCCTTGTGCTTCGCGAAATTGCTGATACACTGGGTCTACACGAGAGCACTATTTCTCGTGTTACAACCCAAAAATATATGCTGACCCCGCACGGCATGTTTGAGTTGAAATATTTCTTTGGTAGCCATGTCGCCACCGAAGCGGGAGGTGAAGCAAGTTCGACGGCGATACGCGCATTGATCGTGCAATTGACAGGAGCAGAAGACCCGAAAAATCCTTTATCCGACAGTAAGATTGCGGACATGCTGGGAGAACAGGGTATGGTGATTGCGCGACGCACCGTCGCCAAATATCGTGAAGCTCTGAAAATCCCGCCAGTCAGTCTCCGCAAGTCTTTGTAGTTTCCTGGTTCCTGCGCGCCCGGCGACAAAGGGCAACGCACTAACCGTAAGCGACATCATCTTTAGGAGTGTGTATGAATCTCACCATCAGTGGACATCATCTCGAAGTGACTGCAGCCATTCGCGAATACGTGCAGAACAAGCTGGAGCGTGTCACCCGTCACTTTGATCAAGTGATTGATATTGCTGTCATCCTGACTGTAGATAACCTTAAAGAGAAAGAGAAACGCCAGAAGGCTGAAATCAATCTGCGTATGTCCGGCAAGACCGTCTACGTGGAAAGCCTGTCGCAAGACCTGTACGCCGCCATCGATACCTTGATCGACAAGCTGGATCGGCAGGTCATGAAGTACAAGAACAAGGTCCAACAGCACGGCCACGATGCGATCAAGCATCTCCCGGATAGCTACGAACCCGCTGCCTCCGCCCTATAACAACGGCCCAGGCACATCCAACTAAGGGCGCACGGCGCCCTTTTTTGCGCTACTATAGTTAAACGTTTAACTTGGTGCGAAAATGATGAAATCGTTTAGTCTGTTTGTTGCCGGCCTGCTGGCCGCGCCTGCTGTTTTCGCCTGCGGCGTGGTGCCGCCGGCTTCCATCGACATCGACGCCAACAGCTACTACAGCGATGCGCATCATTCGGTGATCGATCCGGTGCTGCGGGCGCGCAATATCGCCAACACCAAGCCGATCGAGGATTTCCTCGATCATGTGGCCAGGGACGCCGGCGCGCACGGCGACCCTGCCTGCGCGTTGACCTGGCTGGACAGCTGGGCCGGGCAGAAGGCCTTGCTGGGCAAGCTGACCAGCGAGCAGTCCTACTACGTGCGCAAGTGGACGCTGGGCGGCATGGCGCTGAGCTATGCGCGCGTGCAGGCATCGGCCACGCCGGCGCAGCGGCAGGCGATCGAAGGCTGGTTCAAGACCCTGGCCGACGCCACCATCGCGCATTCCGACGCCAAGAAGGGCGGGCGCAACAACCATTACTACTGGGAAGGGCTGGCGGTGACGGCGGTAGGCGGCGTGACGCGCGACAAGCGCTACCTGGACTGGGGCCGCAAGGTGTTCGACCACGCGATGGGGCAGATGGGGGCCGACGGTTCGCTGCCGGCCGAGATGGAGCGCGGCGTCAAGGCGCTGCACTATCAGGTCTACGCCACCGTGCCGCTGGTGATGATGGCGTCGGTGCTGGATCTGCATGAGCCGAAGCTCGATACGCTGGTCGGCTTCACCGTGGCGGCGTCGGCCGATCCGTCGGGCATCGCCAAGGCGACGGGCTTCGAGCAGGAGCGCGTCGGCGTGCGCGATGTGCTGACCATCTATGGCCGCCATGAAGGCAAGCCGGTGGAGACGGGCAAGCCGCAGTGGCAGCCGCGCCTGGGCGGCGACCTGAACGCGCCGAATCCGCTGGAGCATGTGGCGGCAGTGAAATAGCAGGCGCAGTAGAATAGGGTTTTCCTTTCAGCCCTATTCATCATGAGCGAACATGTCCGCACCAGCGTCAGCAACGGCACCGGCTTCATCGTACTGGACCGTCCCAAGGCCTTGAACTCCTTGTCGCTGGCGATGGTGCGCGACATTGCGCAGGCGCTTCAGGCGTGGCGCGACGATGCGGCCGTGGCCGCCGTCGTCATCCGCAGCAGCAGCGAGAAGGCTTTCTGTGCTGGTGGCGATATCCGCTTCTTCTACGATGTCGGCCGTGCCGGATTGCAGGGCGGCAGCGCACTGCTGGAAGATTTCTTCACCGAAGAATATGCGCTAAATCATTTAGTTCATTTCTACCCGAAGCCGTATATCGCGCTGATGGACGGCGTGGTGATGGGCGGCGGCATGGGCGTATCGCAGGGCGGTCCTGGCTGTCGGGTGCGCATCGTCACCGAGCGAACCAAGATGGCGATGCCGGAGGTGAACATCGGCCTGTTCCCGGATGTGGGCGGCAGCTATTTCCTGTCGCGTGCGCCGGGCGCGCTTGGCTACTACCTTGGCTTGACCGGCGTGACTATCAACGCCGCCGATGCGCTGTACGCCGGCCTCGCCGACCACTATGCGCCGACAGAAGACCGTCCCGCGCTGGAGGCCCTGCTGACATCGACGCCGGGCACCGGCCTGGCGCAGGCAATCGCGACTTATGCCGCCACGCACCGTCCCGGCGACAGCGCGCTGGCCGCCGACCGCGCCGCCATCGACCGCCACTTCAGCGCCGGCTCGGTGCCAGCCATCATCGCCTCGCTGAAGACCGACGACAGTGCCTTCGCACAAAAGACCTTGCAGGTGATGGCGACGCGTTCGCCGCTGATGATGTGCGTCACCCACGAGCTGATCAAGCGCGGTGCAGCGCTGGACGTGGCCGACTGTTTGCGCCTGGAGCGCACGCTGGTGCGCCACAACTTTGAAAACGGCGAAGTCATCGAAGGCATCCGCGCGCTGGTGGTCGACAAGGACAACGCCCCGCAATGGAAGCCCGCCAGCCTGGAGGAGGTCAGCGAAGAAGCCATACAACGCTTCTTCCAGCCAGTATGGCCAAGCTACGCCCACCCCCTGCGGCATTTAGGATGATACGCTGACTCGTTGAGGCGGAGTTGGCAGGCTGAGGCCCATGATGGACAGGACTGCTAGTGTGGTTTCCGAAGCGAGATTGTGCGGTGCGGAGAGTGCTTGAGAAATTTGCGCTTGTGGCAGCTCGGCTTTCGCCGCCAATTCGACAACGCCTTCAGAGGAAGCGACTATCTTTAGTGCCGCCGCTATGTGTTCGATGTCTTGCGTCTCAAAGGCATCTGTTAAAAATATTTCGATAGCTTCGGCGCTATCCAGCGCGGCGGCAAAATCGAAGGGATAGAATTTTTCAGCCATCACTGTTTCCTCCATCGTTTAGCCAGCTGCTTTGCATTGCGCAAGTCGCGTGATTGCGAACTCTTGTCTCCACCGCACAGCAAGAAAACGAGTGTTGCGCCGTGCTGGACAAAGTACAGCCGATACCCAGGGCCGAAATGAACCCTCAGTTCCCTGACCCCATCGCCAACCGATGACGTATCCCCCATCAGCCCGCTAGCCAACCGCAACAGGCGTGCAGTGATAAATGCCCGGGCGTGGCGATCGCGCAAACCTTCCAGCCATTTGCGAAACGTATCGGATTGGATGATCTCTATCATGCCCCAATCGTAGTTTAGTCACTACGACGCGCATTGATAGGGATCGTTACTGCTCTCGGTGGCGCAGGACGACGCGTTCGTTGGCGTTGAAGTAGGCGGCGAGCTTTTCCGCCATGTAGACCGAGCGGTGCTGGCCGCCGGTGCAGCCCAAGGCTACCGTCAGGTAGCTGCGGTTGTCGGTCTTGAAGGAGGGCAGCCATTTCTCGACGAAGGCGCGGATGTCGCTCATCATTTCCAGCGCGCTCGGCTGCGCGTCGAGGAACTCGATCACCGGCGCATCGCGGCCCGTCAGCGGACGCAGGGTCAGGTCGTAATACGGATTCGGCAGCGCCCGCACGTCGAACACGAAATCTGCGTCCATCGGCACGCCCAGCTTGAAGGCGAACGATTCAAAGAACAAGGTCAGCGGCGCGCGCTCGATCGCCACCAGGTCCTTGACCCAGCAGCGCAGCTTGTTGGCGCTCAGCTCCGAGGTGTCGATGACATGGCCCAGCTGCTCGATCGTCGACAGCCGCTCGCGCTCTTCCATGATGCATTCGATCAGCGTACGCCGCGCGGCCGGGTTCTGCCCCGGACGCAGTTCGTGCGACAGCGGATGGCTGCGCCGCGTCTCCGAAAAACGGGCCACCAGCGAGTGCGTGTTCGCGGTGAGGAACATGACCTTGACGTCGTGCCCCTCTTCACGCAGGCGCTTGACGTCGGCCGGCAGCGAGGCCAGCGATTCGGCGCTGCGGGCGTCGACCGCCACGGCCAGCGCCTGCAGACCTTCTTCCATCAAAGTCGTGACCAGATGGGACAGCAGCGCCGGCGGCAGGTTGTCGACGCAGTAGTGCCCGGTGTCTTCCAGGACGTTAAGGGCCACCGATTTGCCGGAGCCTGAGATACCAGTGATGAGTACGATGCGCATGTCTTAATCTCCGCTCATGGCCTGGCGTTGACGCTCCATGAATTCCTGGAGCGTATCGATGCCGCGCAGTTGCAGGATGGTGTTGCGCACGGCCGCTTCCAGCAGCACCGCGATGTTGCGGCCGGCCGCCACGGGAATCACGACCTTGCGGATCGGCAGCCCCAGCACGTCCTCGGTGGGGAACTGGAACGGCAGCCGCTCCACTTCCTCGTCGGCCGCGCCGCGCCGCACCAGATGCACGATCAGCTTCAGGCGCATCTTGCGCCGCACCGCCGTCTCGCCGAAGATGGCCTTGATGTCCAGCAGCCCCAGCCCGCGTACTTCCAGCAGGTTCTGCAGCAGCGCCGGGCAGCGGCCCTCGATCATGTTCGGCGCGATGCGCGAGAACTCCACCGCGTCATCGGCCACCAGGCCGTGCGAGCGCGAGATCAGCTCCAGGCCCAGCTCGCTCTTGCCCAGGCCCGAATCGCCGGTGATCAGCACGCCCACGCCCAGCACGTCCATGAACACGCCGTGCATGATGATGCGCTGCGCCAGCTTCTTGGACAGGTAGACGCGCAAAAAGTCGATCACCTGCGCCGCCGGCAGCGGCGTGGAGAACAGCGGAATATTTTTCTCGTCGCAGATGGCGAGGATGTCGGGCGGCGTCTCCAGCCCCTGCGCGATGATCAGTGCCGGCGGGCCGCCAGCGATCAGCTCGCCAATGACGTGGGCGCGCGTCAGCGACTTCAGGCGCTGGTAGTAGTTGATTTCCTGGTGCCCGAAGACCTGGATGCGGCCCGGGTGGATGGTGTTCAAGTGGCCGACCTGGTCGGCGGCCGAGGCGACGTCGCCGGAGATCAGGCGCTCGCCGCCCGGGAAGCCGGCGAACCAGCCCAGCTGCAAACTTTCGCGATTGTCGTCGTACAGTCTTTGTATCGTCAGCGGGGTTTGCAGCATGGGTCGTCTTTACGCAATAGGTTGAGCCAAGAGGCTAGTTTAACCTATTGTCGGACATCAGCCCGCAGCTTGCAGGCTGGGCAGCCAGTTGATGATGCGCGAGTGCACCGATTTCGGCTCCGGATCCGTGCTCAGCGCGGTGCGGAAGGCGTCGTCGGAGAACATCTCGGCGATCTCGGACAGGATCTCCAGATGCTGCTGGGTGACGTGGTCCGGGATCAGCAGGAAGAACAGCAGGTTGACCGGCTTGCCGTCCGGCGACTCGAATGGAATCGGCTCGGCCAGGCGCACGAAGGCGGCCAGCGGCGACTTGAGGCTCTTCATGCCCTTGATGCGGCCGTGGGGCACGGCGACGCCGTGGCCCAGCCCGGTCGAACCGAGCCGCTCGCGCGCGAACAGATTGTCCGACACGGTGGAACGGGCGATGCCGCAGTTGTTTTCGAAGATCAGGCCGGCTTGCTCGAAAGCGCGCTTCTTGCTGGACACTTCCAGATCGAGCAGCACGTTTTCAAGAGAGAGTATTTTGCTAAGGTTGTTCATAGTACGACGTAAGGTGTTGCAACGCACAAGGTTGGCGTGCGAGCGGAATTATAGGCTGGTTTGCGCGCCATGTAACCCGAAATCGCTCGTCCCGCGTTGCGTTTCTGTTCGCCAAGGCCCGCGCCATGTCGTGACGGATATGCATGGCGGAAAGGATTTGCTATTTCTGAACAGAAATCCTGATAAACACCGGTTTTTTGCTGGAAAACCGGGCCCTTTTGCTATTTTTTGCCGCTTTTCAAACGCGGCGGATGAATGCTCATCATACGCCGCTATTGTCGTTTTCGATTGAAAAAACGATTACGCTTATTGACGCGCGCCACGCAGGTTGGGCGGCTTCTGAGCGGTGCTGAAGTTGCTGCGCCAGGGGTTGATGTCCAGTCCGCCGCGCCGCGTGTAGCGGGCGTACACGGCCAGCTGCTGCGGCTGGCACTGGCGCAGGATGTCGACGAAGATGCGCTCGACGCACTGCTCGTGGAATTCGTTGTGCTCGCGGAAGCCGATCAGGTACTTGAGCAGGCTTTCCTGGTCGATCTGCGGGCCGCTGTAATGGATCTGCACGCTGGCCCAGTCCGGCTGGCCGGTGACCAGGCAGTTGGACTTCAGCAGGTGCGAGATCAGTTTCTCTTCCACCGGTTCTTCGTCCTGAGCGGCCTTGAGGATGTCCGGCGACGGACTGTAGTGGTCGACGTCGATGTCGAGGCGGTCCAGCAGCAGGCCGTCCAGCTCGCCCATCTCGACCATGCCGAATTCCTCCGGCTGGGTCAGGCTGATGTGGACATTGCCGCCGGCGGCGGCCGACAAGTCCTGCTGCAACAGGGTCTTCAGCGCGACCACGCTGTCGAGGCGGGTCTGGTTGAACGAGTTCAGGTAGAGCTTGAAGGACTTCGATTCGATGATGTTGGGCGTGTCGGCCGGCACGGTGATGCGGGCGATCGCCACCTGCGGCTTGCCGCGCTGGTTCAGCCAGGAGATTTCGTAGGCGTTCCAGATGTCGACGCCGAAGAAGGGCAGCGTGCCGGACAGGCCGAGTTCGTCGCGCTTGCCCTGGCGCGGGATCGGGAACAGCAGTTCCGGCGCGTAATCGGTGCGGTAGGCGGAGGTTTTTCCCAGCGGGGACAAGTCGACGGTGTTGGTCATGATGTTCTTTATTACGGTAAAGCTGAATGGTAGCGCAGTTTCACCCCTCAAGCATGGTGGGGTCAGACCCCGTACGGGGTCTGACCCCTAAGCGACGGAGCATGGTCTGTCACTTAAGGTTGCGGGGTTCAGCCCAGGAACAGCTTGTACACCGGATTACTGGACTCATCCCAATAACGGTAGCCCAGCGTCGTGAGGAATTGCGCGAACTGGCCCATCTCCTCGGCCGGCACCTGCAAGCCGATCAGGATGCGGCCCACGTCGCCGCCCTGGCTGCGGTAATGGCACAGCGAGATATTCCAGTTCGGCGCCATCGAATCGAGGAAGCGCATCAGCGCGCCCGGCCGCTCGGGGAACTCGAAGCGGTACAGCAGCTCGTCCTTGGCCAGCGCGCTCTTGCCGCCGACCAGGTGGCGGATGTGCGCCTTGGCCAGTTCGTCGTGGGTCAGGTCCAGCGCCTTGAAGCCGTGCTCCTCGAAGCGCCGCGCCAGCGCGCCGGATTCATGACGGTCGGCGATCTGCACGCCGCAGAACACGTGGGCCTCGTCCTTGTCGCTGATGCGGTAGTTGAACTCGGTCACATTGCGAGGCCCGACCAGCGCGCAGAAGCGCTTGAAGCTGCCGCGCTGTTCCGGCAGCGTGACGGCGAACACCGCCTCGCGCGCTTCGCCCAGCTCGGCGCGTTCGGCGACGAAGCGCAGCCGGTCGAAGTTCATATTGGCGCCGCAGGCGATGGTGATCAGCGTCTCGTTCTTGATCGGATCCTTGGTCAGCGCGGCGCGCTCGACATAGGCCTTGGCGCCGGCGATGGCCAGCGCACCGGCCGGTTCCAGGATGCTGCGGGTGTCGGTGAACACGTCTTTGATGGCGGCGGCGATGGCGTCGGTATCGACCAGGATGATGTCGTCGACATATTGCTGCGTCAGGCGGAAGGTTTCCTCGCCGACCAGGCGCACGGCGGTGCCGTCGGAGAACAGGCCGACGTCGGCCAGCGTGACGCGCTCGCCGGCCTTGATGCTGCGGGCCATCGCGTCGGAGTCGAGCGTCTGCACACCGATGATCTTGATGTCCGGGCGGATCGCCTTGACGTAGGCGGCCACGCCGGAGATCAGCCCGCCGCCGCCGATGGCGACGAAGATGGCGTGGATCGGGCCGGAATGCTGGCGCAGGATCTCCATGCCGATGGTGCCCTGGCCGGCGATCACGTCCGGATCGTCGAACGGGTGGACGAAGGTCAGCGCCTGTTCCTTTTCAAGGATCAGCGCGTGGTTGTAGGCGTCGGTATAGGACTCGCCGTGCAGTACCACTTCCACGTCGGCGCCGCCGCGCGCCTTGACGGCGTCGATCTTCACCTGCGGCGTGGTGGTGGGCATCACGATCAGCGCGCGGCAACCCAACTTGGCGGCCGACAGCGCCACGCCCTGGGCGTGGTTGCCGGCAGAGGCGCAAATGACGCCGCGCTTGCGCTGGGCCTCGCTCAGGTGCGCCATCTTGTTGTAGGCGCCGCGAATCTTGAAGCTGAACACGCTCTGCATGTCCTCGCGCTTGAAGTAAATGCGGTTCTCGTAGCGCTGCGACAGCGTCGGCGCCAGTTCCAGCGGGGTTTCATCAGCGACGTCGTAGACGCGCGCGGTCAGGATTTTCTTCAGATAGTCGATAGTCATGGTCTGCAAACTTAGTGATCCAAGGGCTGGGGTCAAGTCTGACATTCGGACACGGGCTGTGCCGTAGCAGTCGCTACGGCACAGCCCGTGTCCGAATGTCAGACTTGACCCCGCAGTTTCGATGCTAACTATCCGGCGGGTGACCGGGGTGGAGCAGGGGCGCTGATCGTTGGCGGGTGAGCCGGGATCGGACTGTTCAATCGTGCGGTGTGCGAATCATTATAATGGACACCTTTCATGTATCTCAAAGAAACCGATGATTGAATCTGCTATTGCCTGGCTGCTGCACGTGCTGGCGGCGCCGGAAGTGGGCCTGACATCGGTCTTTATCATCAGCTTCGTCTCCGCCACGCTGGTCCCGCTGGGCTCCGAACCGGCCGTGTTCGCCGTCATCAAGGCCAACCCGCTGCTGTTCTGGAGCGCCATCGGCGTCGCCACCGTCGGCAACACGCTGGGCGGCGCGGTCGATTACTACATCGGCTACCAGGCCAAGCAGACCTTCCGCAAGGAGCGCAAGAGCCGCTGGTTTCACTGGCTGGAGCGCTACGGCGCCAAGACCATGCTGCTGGCCTGGCTGCCCGGCATCGGCGATCCGCTGTGCACGCTGGGCGGCTGGCTCAAGCTGCCGTTCTGGCCCAGCCTGGCCTACATGGCGATCGGCAAGCTGCTGCGCTACCTCACCATGACCACGCTGCTGTTGTACGTGCCGGACGGAGTTTGGCACCGGATCGGACAAATGCTGGGCTAATTTGGTGCAGTCAATCGTACTGCTGCATAAGCTTATGCGTGAATTTCGTTCAGTTTGAGGCGGGCAAAAGGCTGCTTGCTGCCCGTGGAAGTCGATATTTGCAAATTTTTGCCGAGTTTTAGCTGCGGCGAGAGTCCTTAGCCCGCCTAAGGCTGTTCCCGCGTGGTGCGTCGCAATACGCTAGAATGGTCCTCCCGGGTTCAGTTTACAAGTCCAATCGCACAATGAATGCCCCTGCACAAATCCAAGCTCTGCTGGCGGAGACGCCTCACGGCCCGGAGGCGACCCGCCTTCGGGAAATTCCTTATAACTACACGTCGTTTTCCGATCGCGAGATCGTCATCCGGCTGCTGGGCGAGGAATCGTGGAGCTTGCTGGACGCGCTGCGCGGCGCGCGCCAGACCGGCCGCTCGGCCCGCATGCTGTACGAGGTGCTGGGCGACATCTGGGCGGTGCGGCGCAACCCGTACCTGCAGGACGACATGCTGGACAACCCGAAGCGGCGCCAGGAACTGATCACCGCGCTGCATCACCGCCTGGCCGAGGTGGACAAGCGCCGCCTCAGCGTCGACGACAGCCAGGGCGAATCGGACGAAGCCGCCCGCCAGCGCAGCGCCAACGTGGCCAAGCTGCTGCGCGCCGCCGGCAAGGCGGTGGCCGACTTCGGTGAGGAATTCAAGCAAGTCTACGATCTGCGCAAGCGCACCTACAAGATCCTCGGCCGCTACACCGACAAGCACAACATCTGCTTCGACGGCATGAAGCGCATCTCGCACGTGACCGACGCCACCGACTGGCGCGTCGAATATCCGTTCGTGGTGCTCACGCCCGATACCGAAGAGGAAATGGCCGGCCTGGTCAAAGGCTGTATCGAGCTGGGCCTGACCATCATCCCGCGCGGCGGCGGCACCGGCTACACCGGCGGCGCGATTCCGCTGACGCCGATGTCGGCCGTCATCAACACCGAGAAGCTGCTCAACATGGGCCCGGTCGAGATGCAGGTGCTGCCCGGCCTGGACCGCGAGTACGCGACCATCTACACCGGCGCCGGCGTCATCACCAACAAGGTCTCCGAAGCGGCCGAGAAGGCCGGCTTCGTGTTCGCGGTTGACCCGACCTCGGCACACGCTTCCTGCATCGGCGGCAACATCGCCATGAACGCCGGCGGCAAGAAGGCCGTGCTGTGGGGCACCGCGCTCGACAACCTGGCCTCGTGGCGCATGGTCGACCCCAACGGCGACTGGCTCGAAGTCACCCGCCTCGACCACAACCTGTCGAAGATCCACGATACGCCATTGGCCCGCTTCAAGCTGGAGTGGACCCATCCGACCGCGCGCGGCGAATCGAAAGGCGCGCCGTTCAAGACCGAGATCCTGGAAATCGAAGGCCGCAAGTTCCGCAAGGAAGGCTTGGGCAAGGACGTCACCGACAAGTTCCTGGCCGGCCTGCCGGGCATCCAGAAAGAGGGCTGCGACGGCCTGATCACCTCGGGCCGCTGGATCCTGCACAAGATGCCGAAGTTCGCCCGCACCGTCTGCCTGGAATTCTTCGGCCAGGCGCGCGATGCGATTCCGTCGATCGTGGAAATCAAGGATTACCTGGACGGCCTGCCGGCCAAGGGCGAGAACTTCTCGACCCTGCGCCTGGCCGGCCTGGAGCATCTGGACGAACGCTACCTGCGCGCGGTCGGCTACGCGACCAAGTCCAAGCGCGGCGTGCTGCCGAAGATGGCGCTGTTCGGCGACATCGTCGGCGACGATGAAAACGCCGTGGCGCAAGCCGCGTCGGAAGTGGTGCGCATCGCCAACACCCGCGTCGGCGAAGGCTTCGTCGCCGTCAGTCCTGAAGCGCGCAAGAAATTCTGGCTGGACCGCGCCCGCACCGCCGCCATCGCCAAGCATACCAACGCCTTCAAGATCAATGAGGACGTGGTGATTCCGCTCAACCGCATGGGCGAGTACACCGACGGCATCGAGCGCATCAACATCGAGCTGTCGATCAAGAACAAACTGCAACTGGTCGATGAGTTGCGCGACTTCTTCGCCGCCGGCAATCTGCCGATCGGCAAGAGCGACGATGCCGAAGACGCCGTCGGCGACGCGGAAATGCTGGGCGACCGCGCGCAGCAGGCCGAGACGCTGCTGGGCGAAGTCCACGCCCGCTGGAGCTATCTGCTTGCCGAGCTGGACCGGCCGCTGGGCGCCGTCATCGGCGAGTTGGCCGAGCGCGGCCTGGAGCGGCTGCTGCCGGTGTTCGGCGAGCGCCTCAAGACGCAGCCGGACGCGACCCTGTTCGACGTGGTCCAGGACCGCACCATCCGCGTCACATGGAAGCAGGAAATCCGCGCGCAGCTGCGCCAGATCTTCAACGGCGCGGCCTACAAGCTGATCCTCGACGAAGCGACGGCGATCCACAAGCGCGTGCTGCGCGGCCGCGTGTTCGTAGCGCTGCACATGCACGCCGGCGACGGCAACGTGCACACCAACCTGCCGGTCAACTCGGATCACTACGAGATGCTGCAGCTGGCGCACCAGGCCGTGGCGCGCATCATGACGCTGGCCCGTTCGCTCAACGGCGTGATCTCGGGCGAGCACGGCATCGGCATCACCAAGCTGGAGTTCCTGACCGAGGAAGAAATCGGCCCGTTCCGCGACTACAAGCTGCGCGTCGATCCGGAAGGCCGCTTCAACAAGGGCAAGCTGCTGAACCTGCCAGGCATGGAAGCGGACCTGTCCAATGCTTATACTCCTTCCTTCGGCCTGATGGGCCACGAATCGCTGATCATGCAGCAAAGCGATATCGGCGCCATCGCCAACAGCGTCAAGGACTGCCTGCGCTGCGGCAAGTGCAAGCCGGTGTGCTCGACCCACGTGCCGCGCGCCAACCTGCTGTACTCGCCGCGCGACAAGATCCTGGCGACCTCGTCTCTCATTGAGGCTTTCCTCTACGAAGAGCAGACCCGGCGCGGCATCTCGATCAAGCACTGGGAAGAATTCGAGGACGTGGCGGATCACTGCACCGTCTGCCACAAGTGCGTCACGCCCTGTCCGGTCAACATCGACTTCGGCGACGTGTCGATGAACATGCGCAACCTGCTGCGCAAGATGGACAAGAAGACCTTCAACCCGGGCAAGGCCGCGTCGATGTTCTTCCTCAACGCCACCGATCCGGCGACCATCAACGCCACCCGCCAGGTCATGATCGGCTGGGGCTACAAGGCGCAGCGCTTCGGCCACGACGTGTTCAAGAAGCTGGCCAAGAAGCAGACCAAGGCGCCGCCGCCATCGGTCGGCAAGCCGCCGGTCAAGGCGCAGGTGATCCACTTCATCAACAAGAAGATGCCGGGCAACCTGCCGAAGAAATCCGCGCGCGCGCTGCTCGATATCGAGGACGACAAGGTCATCCCGATCATCCGCGATCCGAAGAAGACCAACGCCGATACGGAAGCGGTGTTCTACTTCCCGGGCTGCGGCTCGGAGCGGCTGTTCTCGCAGGTCGGCCTGGCGACCCAGGCGATGCTGTGGGAAGTGGGCGTGCAGACCGTGCTGCCGCCGGGCTACCTGTGCTGCGGCTATCCGCAGCGCGGCGCCGGCGAGTACGACAAGGCCGAGAAGATGATGACCGATAACCGCGTGCTGTTCCACCGCATGGCCAACACGCTCAACTATCTGGACATCAAGACCGTGCTGGTCTCGTGCGGCACCTGCTACGACCAGCTGGCGACCTACGAGTTCGAGAAAATCTTCCCCGGCTGCCGCATCATGGACATCCACGAGTATCTGCTGGAGAAAAACGTCAAGCTGGAAGGCGTCAACGGCACGCGCTATATGTACCACGAGCCTTGCCACAATCCGATGAAGCTGCAGGAATCGGGCAAGACCATCAACTCGCTGATCGCGACGGTGGACAACGTCAAGATCGAGAAGAACGACCGCTGCTGCGGCGAGTCGGGCACGCTGGCCGTGGCGCGTCCGGACATCTCGACGCAAGTGCGCTTCCGCAAGGAAGAGGAAATGGTCAAGGGCGCCGACAAGCTGCGCGCCGACGGTTTCGACGGCGACGTCAAGATCCTGACCAGCTGCCCGTCGTGCCTGCAGGGCCTGTCGCGCTACAACGACGACTCGGGCACCACCGCCGACTACATCGTCGTCGAAATCGCCAAGCACCTGCTGGGCGAGAACTGGATGCCGGACTACGTCAAGCGCGCCAACGACGGCGGCATCGAGCGGGTGCTGGTATGACGGGCTGCGACCTGTGCAAGCTGCTGGCCGCGCCGCCGGCCGGCGTGGTGATCTGGAGCGATCATCAGTTGTCGGTGGTGGCGGTGGACGAGCCTGAGTATCCGGGCTTCACGCGCGTGGTGCTGAACGAGCACGTCAAGGAAATGAGCGACCTGTGTCCGGCCGAGCGCAACCGCTTGATGGACGCGGTGTGGGCGGTGGAGGCGGCGCAGCGTGAGGTTTTGGCGCCTGAAAAAATAAATGTCGCCAGTTTTGGTAACATGACGCCGCATGTGCACTGGCATGTGATCCCGCGCTACCTGGACGACGCGCATTTCCCCAACCCGACCTGGGCAGTGGCGCAGCGCTCGTCGTCGCCGGAAGCGCTGGCGTCGCGCCGCGCGCTGTTGCCGGCTTTGCACGCCGCCATTATCGAACGTTTGAAAGTATCTTCATGAGCAAGCAACCTACCGCACTGACCGTCCATAACAAGTCCAAGGTGCTCGACATCGAATTCGATGACGGCGCCGCGTTTTCGATTCCGTTCGAGCTGCTGCGCGTGTATTCGCCGTCGGCGGAGGTGATGGGGCACGGTCCGGGACAGGAAGTGCTGCAAGTCGGCAAGCGCGAAGTGGGCATCGCCGCGATGGACCCGGTGGGCAACTACGCGGTGCAGCCGACCTTCACGGACGGCCACAACACGGGCCTGTTCACCTGGGATTACCTGTACAAGCTGGGCAGCGAGAAGACCGCCTTGTGGATGACTTATATGGACCGCCTGCACGCCTCCGGCTTCGAAGGCGACACCGGCCGCGAACCAGGCCGCTCGCTGACCGGTCCATCGACCGGCCATGTCCACGGCCCTTCGTGCGGCCATAAGCACTGATACACCTCACTTGCCATCCTCACTTTCTTCGCTAAGCTGAAGAAAAGGGAGGTGATCATGAGCGATGTCATCGTTGATGCCGAGGGTAATGCCCTTGTGCCGAGAGAGATGCTGGATGCTTTGAAGGCACGGCCTGGCGACCTGCTGAGGTTTAGCGTCTTGAGTACAGGGGCGGTTATCGTCCGCGCGAAAAATCGCAGCATCACCGATTTGGCGGCAATGTTATATAGGGAAGGGCAGCGGGCCATTCCAATTGAGCAGATGGCGCCATGACATGCGCGCTCGATACCAACGTTCTGATTCGATACATGGTCAGAGACGATATCGTTCAATACGCCTTGGCAGAACGTTTCATTCAGAGCGAAAAATCCAACGGCCAGCCTGCAGTCGTGACTTTGCTCGTCGCCCTTGAGTCAGAGTGGGTGCTTAGACGTTCCTATCGGTACTCCAAGCCAGAAATCGTCGCCGTCTTTGCCGCATTGCTTGGCGCTAGGGATGTGAGAATCGAAAATGAACCCGTTCTGGAGCGAGCTCTCCTTCTGTGGCAACAAAGATCCGTCAATTTTGCAAACTGCCTTATCTTGGCGAATAGCCTTGCGTCGGGCTGCGACTCCATGCTGACCTTCGATAAGCGAGCGGCCAAGCTGCCAGACTGTTATCTGTTGAATTGAGTAGCTGCATGATTTCATCGCGCTGTCACAGGGCTGTGACATAGTTGCCGCATCATTTTTTGGGAGGCGGCGATGAAATTAGCGGTGGCGGTTCTGGTGGCTGGCTTGATGGCGTTCTCGGCGCAGGCGCAGGAGTATTTTGGCGATATGCGGCCCGATGCGCCTGAGCTGGCCGCGCGCGGCCAGCTGGCCGTCGGTGTGCGCACGCTGGTGGCCGAGCATGTGGACCAGCTCGATGTGCTGCATGTCAGCGACGCCACGCCGAATCCTCGCTACAACCGCAAGCTGACGCTGGAAGTCTGGTATCCGGCGCAACTGGCCGCCGGCCAAAAAGAATATACCGTTTATACCGATGTGCTCGGCTCTGGCCCCAACGATCCGAAGCGGCCGAACACCCCATTCCAGTTCAACGGCCGCGCCGCGCGCGATGCCAGCCCAGCCGCAGGCGCCCGCTACCCGCTGGTGATCGTCTCGCACGGCTACCCCGGCTCGCGGTTGCAAATGAGCTACCTGACCGAGAACCTGGCCTCCAAGGGCTACGTCGTGGTCGCCATCGACCATCCGGAATCGACCCGCGCCGACAAGACCGGCTTCGCTAGCACGCTGCTGAACCGCCGGCTTGACGACCTCTTCATACTGGATACGGTGGCGGCGTGGAGCCACAAAGGCAGCGGCAACTTCCTCTCCGGCGTGGTGGACGCCGACAACACCGCGCTGATCGGCTACTCGATGGGTGGCTACGGCGCGCTGAACACGGTCGGCGCCGGCGTCAGCGCGGTTGCGGCGGCCTACGTCCCCGGCGGCAAGCTGGCCGTCAACCAGCAGGGCAACGCCGGCTACGAATCCCAACGCGACGCCCGCATCAAGGCGGTGGTGGCGTTCGCGCCGTGGGGCGGCGCGCACAAGGTGTTCGACGCCGCCGGCCTGGCCGGCATCCGCACGCCGACGCTGTTCGTCAGCGGCGACCAGGACGACGTGGCCGGCTACCAGGACGGCGTGCTGCCGCTGTTCCAGGGCGCCATCCACGCCGAGCGCTACCTGCTGACTTACGTGGGCGGCCGCCACAATTCCGCGCCGAATCCGCCATCGCCGGCGATGTGGAGCAACTTCGACGACTTCCAGTCCTATGCCGAGCCGGTCTGGGACAGCCGCCGCATCAACAACATCAACCAGCATTTCGTGACGGCCTTCCTCGGCATCCACCTCAAGCAGCAGCCGTTGCAGCCTTACCTCGACCTGGCGCCGCTGGCCGCCGACGGCACCATCAAGCCTGATCCGGTCTTCTGGAAAGGCTTCGCCAAGCGCGCCGCGCTCGGGCTGGAGTGGCGCGCCCTGAAAGCACAATAGGGTCTTGTATAATGCAGGTAACTTAACGGGCCTGCATAACATGACCAATACCACCCATTTCGGCTACAAGACCGTCGCGGAAGACGATAAAGTTCGCGAAGTCGCCAAGGTTTTCCATTCTGTCGCCGCCAAGTACGACATCATGAACGACGTCATGTCCGCCGGCCTGCACCGCATCTGGAAGACCTTCACCATCGCCCACGCGGCCGTGCGCCCCGGTTTCAAGTGCCTCGACATCGCCGGCGGCACGGGCGACCTGGCCAAGGTGTTCGCCAAGCAGGCCGGCCCGACCGGCGAAGTCTGGCTCACCGATATCAACGAGTCGATGCTGCGCGTCGGCCGCGACCGCCTCTTGAATCGCGGCCTGCTGACCCCCACCTTACTGTGCGACGCGGAAAAACTGCCGTTCCCGGATAACTATTTCGACCGCGTCAGCGTCGCCTTCGGCCTGCGCAACATGACGCACAAGGACCAGGCGCTGGCGGAAATGCGCCGCGTACTGAAGCCGGGCGGCAAGCTGCTGGTGCTGGAATTCTCGAAAGTGGCCGCGCCATTGCAGAAGCCCTACGATATTTATTCGTTCAAGATGCTGCCGTGGATGGGCCAGAAGATCGCCGGCGATGCCGAAAGCTATCGCTACCTGGCCGAATCGATCCGCATGCATCCGGACCAGGAGTCGCTGAAGACCATGATGGAAGATGCCGGTCTTGAGCGCGTAACGTATTACAACCTGACGGCAGGTGTGGCCGCTTTACACACCGGTATCAAACTGTAATCACTGTGGGAATGACCATGAACATGAAAAAAATCCTGATCGGCGCGTTGTTGGCCGTGTCCGCCTTCTCGCTGCTGGCGGAAGCGACCGCGCGTCCGATGGGCGGCGGCCGTTCGATCGGACGCCAGTCGCAAAACGTCAGCCGCATGCCGCCGGCCGCCGCGCCGCAGCAGGCGCCGCGCCAGGCCGCTCCCGCGCCTGCGCCCGCCGCGCCGGCAGCGATCCCGCCTAAGCCGGCCAGCCCTTGGAAGGGCATCCTGGGCGGCGCGCTGCTGGGCCTGGGTATCGGCGCCTTGTTCTCGCACTTCGGCCTCGGCGGCGCGCTGGGCGGCATGTTCGGCTCGCTGATCATGCTGGCGCTGGTGGGCGGCGTGATCTACTTCATCGTGCGCATGATCCGCAGCAAATCGCAGCCTGCTGCGGCGCCCGCCGCTTTCGGCGGCAACCAGAACGTGTACCCGATGCCGCCGCAAGGCAGCGCCACGCCGGAAATCGGTTCGCGCCTGCAACAGCCTGCTCCTGTCCAGCAGGCAGCGGCGCCGGTCGCGCACACCCCGTGGGGCGTGCCGGCCGATTTCGACGCGCCGTCCTTCCTGCGCGTGGCCAAGAGCAACTTCATCCGCCTGCAAGCGGCGTGGGACAAGGGTGACACCGCCGATATCCGCGAATTCACCACGCCTGAAGTGTTTGCCGAGCTGAAAATGCAGATCACCGAGCGCGGCGGCCAGGCCGACTTCACCGACGTGGTCACCATTGACGCCGAACTGCTGGGCATCGAGACCAGCGGCAACGAATACCTGGCCAGCGTCAAGTTCACCGGCATGATCAAGCCTGCGCCGGACGCGCTGGCCGAGCCGTTCAACGAAGTGTGGAACCTGTCCAAGCCGGTCTCCGGCGCCACCGGCTGGATGCTGGCCGGTATCCAGCAGCTGGCGTAAAACCCCGCAGGGCCGAAGAGGGGTCAGACCCCGTACGGGGTCTGACCCCGGCGGCGGAGCTGCGGTTGAGGGGTAAAGCCCGATATGTTGTAAGATCAAGACCGCCCGTTCCCGGGCGGTTTTGTTTTAAACGGTTAAAAAATGACGTTACCCAACCCAAGCAACTTTTCCGCGGCGCCGGCCAGCGCCGCCATCAACCATTTGCTGGCGCAAGAGCCGTGGGCGCGACTGCAGCTGCGCCTGCACGCCGGCAAGATCGCCTGCATCGACGCCGGCGCCGTTGCGCTGCGCCTGCGCGTGACCGCCGACGGCATGGTCGAGGCCGCCCCGGCCGAGGCGCCGGCCCGCGTCACCATTCGCGTCAAACTGTCCGACCTGCCGCTGATCGCGCAAAACCGCGAGCGCGCCTTTTCCTACGTGCAGATCGAGGGTGACGCCGAGTTCGCCAACGCCATCTCCAGCCTGAGCCAGTCGCTGCGCTGGGAGGCCGAGCATGACCTCGACAAGGTGGTCGGCCCGGTCGCCGCTGTGCGACTGGTGTCCGGCGCCAAGGCGGCCTTCGCGGCGGCAAAGAACGGCCACCAGAAGCTGGCGGAGAACGTCGCCGAATTCCTGCTCGACGAAAAGCAGTTGCTGGTGCGGCCGCAGTCCGTCAGCGAATTCTCGGCCGACGTGGTGCGCCTGCGCGACGACGTCGAGCGCACCGCCAAGCGCCTGGCCAAACTGGAACAGAAACTGGGATCACGATGATTTTGAAATTTTTGCGCCTGCTGAAAATTCTGCGGGTATCGGTCAAGTACGGCCTCGACGAAATCGCCATTTCCGGCCTCAAGGTGCCGCGCACCGCGCGCCTGATCAACGGCATGTTCTTCTGGCGCGACCTGTCGTCGCCGCGCGGCGTGCGCCTGCGCATGGCGCTCGAAGAGCTGGGCCCGATCTTCGTCAAGTTCGGCCAGGTGCTGTCAACCCGCAGCGACCTGATCCCGGCCGACCTGGTGGTCGAACTGTCGCGCCTGCAGGACCGGGTGCCGCCGTTCGATTCCGACCTCGCCATCGCGCAGATCCGCAAATCGCTGGGCGCGCATCCGGACCAGCTGTTCGCCAGCTTCGAGCGCACGCCGGTGGCGTCGGCGTCGATCGCGCAGGTGCACTTCGCCACGCTCAAGGATGGCAAGCAGGTAGCGGTCAAGGTGCTGCGCCCGGGAATGAAGAAATCCATCGACGAGGACGTGGCGCTGATGCACATCGCCGCCGAGTGGATCGGCCGCGTCTGGGCCGACAGCAAGCGCCTCAAGCCGAAGGAGGTCGTCGCCGAGTTCGACAAATACCTGCACGACGAACTGGACCTGATGCGCGAGGCGGCCAACGCCAGCCAGCTGCGCCGCAACTTCGCCGACTCGACGCTGCTGCTGGTGCCGGAGATGTACTGGGATTACTGCTCCAACAGCGTGATCGTGATGGAGCGCATGCATGGCATTCCGGTGTCGCAGATCGACCGCCTGGAAGCGGCCGGCGTCGACCTGAAAAAATTGTCGAGCGACGGCGTCGAGATCTTCTTCACGCAAGTGTTCCGCGACGGCTTCTTCCACGCCGATATGCACCCGGGGAATATCCTGGTGTCGATCGAGCCGGCCACCTTCGGCCGTTACATCGCGCTGGACTTCGGCATCGTCGGCACGCTGAACGACTTCGACAAGGATTACCTGTCGCAGAATTTCCTGGCCTTCTTCCGCCGCGACTACAAGCGCGTCGCCGAGGCGCACATCGAGTCCGGCTGGGCGCCGAAGGAAACCCGCGTCGACGAGTTGGAGTCGGCGGTGCGCGCCTGCTGCGAGCCAATCTTCGACCGTCCGTTGAAGGACATCTCGTTCGGCCAGATCCTGCTGCGCCTGTTCCAGACCTCGCGCCGCTTCAACGTCGAAGTGCAGCCGCAACTGGTGCTGCTGCAAAAGACGCTGCTTAATATCGAAGGTCTGGGGCGCCAGCTCGACCCCGATCTGGACCTGTGGAAGACCGCCAAGCCCTACCTGGAAAACTGGATGTCGGAGCAGGTCGGCGTACAGGGGTTCTGGCAGCGCCTGAAAGACGAGGCGCCGCGCTACGCCCACATCTTCCCGCAACTGCCGCGCCTGCTGCACCGCGCGCTGGAGCAGCAGGGCGAAAGGCCGCAGGACAACACCGAACTGATCAAAGTGCTGATCCACGAACAGCAGCGCACCAACCGCATGCTCAGCCTGGTGGTGTATTTCGCCGCCGCGTTCGGCATCGGCGTGGCCGGCTTCCAGCTATATCAACGCTGGCATCACCTGCTGTAAACCATGGCCGATTTTGCACAACGCGACCCGCTGTCGCCGGCGTTCTGGGACGAGCGCTTCGAGCGCCGCTTCACGCCGTGGGACAAGGGCGGCGTGCCGCAGGCCTTGCGCGACTTCGCCGCCGCGCACGCGCCGATGACGACGCTGATTCCGGGCTGCGGCTCGGCCTATGAACTGGTGTTGCTTGCGGATGCGGGCTGGGAGGCGACGGCGATCGATTTCTCGCCGGCGGCTGTGGCATTGGGGAAGGCTGCGGCGGGCGCGCACGCGGCGCGCGTGGTCGAGGCGGACTTCTTCGCCTGGGAACCGCAACAGCCTGTGCAATTGATTTACGAGCGCGCCTTCCTGTGCGCGATGCCGCCTGCCATGTGGCCGCAGGTGGCGGCGCGCTGGGCGCAGCTGCTGGCGCCGGGGGCGCTGCTGGCGGGTTATTTCTTTTTCGACGACGCGCCCAAGGGGCCGCCGTTCGGCATCTCCCGCGAGCGGCTCGACGAGCTGCTGCGGGCCGATTTCGACTGCATCGCCGACGACGCCGTCAGCGACTCCATCCCGGTGTTCGCCGGCAAGGAGCGCTGGATGATCTGGCGCCGCCGTTAAACGTTAATCGCGGCGTGGATTGTTCGGATGGTCATCGCGGCCGTTCGGTACACCGTCATGGTCGCGGTCGCCGCGCGCCCAGGCGCCGCGTTGCATTTCCCAGTGGCCGTTGCGTTCAACCCAGCTTGGCTGGTTGTAGACATAGCCGCGACGCTCGCGCTCCCAGTGGCCCTTGGTCCAGACGTGCTGGTTGCGTTTCCAGTCCCAATAGCCGGGCACCCAGACGTAGCCGCGGCGGGCTGGCGGGGCGACTTCATGGCGCGGCGCCGGCGGCGCGGTTTGCACCACGATGACGGCGGCCGATGCGGGCAGGGTGTAGGTGACGGCGGAACCGGCGATGGCGGCGGCAAGCAGTAGTTTCTTGATCATGTTGATCTCCTTGAAAGGTGTGTGACTACCGTTATAAAGAGTTCCTGTGGCCAAGTATGTGCGCGTACGCGCTTAGCGCAAATCGCGCATCACCGGCTTGGCGCGGCGCGCGGCGCCGGCGGCGGTGAGGCCGGCAAGCCGGCATTTCACGGCGTGCCGCAGGAAACAGTCAGGGGGGCGGTAAAAAGCTTTATAATTCAGGGTTTTGATGATTTTTGCGGAGTAATAGATGCCGATCTACGCTTACCGCTGCGAGGCATGTGGTTTTGCCAAGGATGTCTTGCAGAAGATTTCCGACCCGCAGCTGACTGTCTGCCTGTCGTGCGGCAAGGAGACGTTTAAGAAACAACTGACCGCCGCCGGCTTCCAGCTCAAGGGCTCGGGCTGGTACGTGACCGATTTCCGTGGCGGAACGCCGCCGGCGACCGGTACCGCGACCGGTCCGGTGGACAGCGGCGCCAAGGCGGCCGATGCGCCGGCGGCCGCTCCGGCCCCGGCCGCGCCGGGCACCAAAACGGATTGATCCCTGCGACTTCCACCTAAGAGTATTCGATGCGTAAATATTTCATTACCGGCTTGCTGATCCTGGTGCCCCTGGCGATCACCGCCTGGGTGCTGAACCTGGTGATCAGCACCATGGACCAGTCCCTGCTGTTCGTGCCGGAGCGCTGGCAGCCGCGTACCCTGATCGGCTTCGATATTCCCGGCCTGGGCACGCTGCTCACGGTGGTGATCGTGTTCCTGACCGGCCTGCTGACCAACAACCTGGTCGGCAACTACGTGGTCAAGCTGTGGGAGAAACTGGTCACCCGCATCCCGGTGGTGAGCTCGCTGTACTCCAGCGTCAAGCAAGTGTCGGACACGCTGTTCTCGTCGTCCGGCAACGCCTTTCGCAAGGCGGTGCTGATCCCGTATCCGCACCAGAATTCGTGGACCATCGCCTTCCTGACCGGCGTGCCGGGCGGCGACGTCAAGAACCACCTGGTCGGCGACTACGTCAGCGTCTACGTGCCGACCACGCCGAATCCGACCTCGGGCTTTTTCCTGATGCTGGCCAAGAAGGATGTGGTCGAACTCGACATGAGCGTCGACGCGGCGCTGAAGTACATCGTATCGATGGGCGTGGTGGCGCCGGAAGACGTGCCCCAGGCCATCCAGATCGCGACCAAGTAACAACAAGATTAACTGAGTAACCTAACCTGAACCGAGAAATAAACATGTCCTCAATGCGTACTCACTACTGCGGCCTCACCACTGAAGCGCTGCTTGGCCAAACCGTCAGCCTGTGCGGCTGGGTACATCGTCGCCGCGACCACGGCGGCGTGATCTTCATCGACCTGCGCGACCGCGAAGGCCTGGTGCAGATCGTTTGCAATCCGGAGCAGGCTGAAGTATTCAAGGCGGCCGAACACGTGCGCAACGAGTTCTGCCTGCGCGTCACCGGCGTGGTCAAGGACCGCCTGGCCGGCACCGTCAACGCCAACCTGAAGTCGGGCAAGATCGAAGTGATCTGCTCGCAACTGGAAGTGCTGAACCCGTCGGTGGCCGTGCCGTTCCAGCTGGACGACGACAACCTGTCGGAAACCACCCGCCTGACCCACCGCGTGCTGGACCTGCGCCGTCCGCAGATGCAGAACAACCTGCGCCTGCGCTACAAGGTCACGATGGAAGTGCGCAAGTACCTCGACGACCTGGGCTTCATCGACATCGAAACCCCGATGCTGACCAAGTCGACCCCGGAAGGCGCGCGCGACTACCTGGTGCCGTCGCGCGTCAACGCCGGCAGCTTCTTCGCGCTGCCGCAGTCGCCGCAGCTGTTCAAGCAGCTGCTGATGGTGGCCAACTTCGACCGCTACTACCAGATCACCAAGTGCTTCCGCGACGAGGACCTGCGCGCCGACCGCCAGCCGGAATTCACCCAGATCGACTGCGAGACCTCGTTCCTGACCGAACAGGAAATCCGCGACCTGTTCGAGGACATGATCCGCAAGGTGTTCCGCAACACCATGTCGGTCGAGCTGCCTAACCCGTTCCCGGTGATGAACTTCTCCGAAGCGATGGGCAAGTACGGTTCGGACAAGCCGGACATGCGCGTCAAGCTGGAGTTCACCGAACTGACCGAAGTGGTCAAGAACGTCGAATTCAAGATCTTCAACAGCGCCGCCAACCTGCCTAACGGCCGCGTGGTCGGCATGCGCGTGCCGCAGGGCGGTTCGATGCCGCGTTCGGAAATCGACGCCTACACCCAGTTCGTCGCCATCTACGGCGCGCGCGGCCTGGCTTACATCAAGGTCAACGAAAAGGCCAAGGGCCGCGACGGCCTGCAATCGCCGATCGTCAAATCGATCGACGACGCGACGCTTGCCACCATCCTGGAACTGACCGGCGCGCAGGACGGCGACCTGATCTTCTTCGGCGCCGACAAGGCGAAAGTGGTCAACGACGCGATCGGCGCGCTGCGCGTCAAGATCGGCCATTCGGAATTCGGCAAGAACGCCGGCCTGTTCGACGACGTCTGGTCGCCGCTGTGGGTGATCGACTTCCCGATGTTCGAATACGACGAAGAGTCGGACCGTTGGACCGCGACCCACCACCCGTTCACCGCGCCGAAGGACGGCCACGAAGACTGGCTGGAAACCAATCCGGGCGCCTGCATCGCCAAGGCCTACGACATGGTCTTGAACGGTTGGGAACTGGGCGGCGGTTCGATCCGTATCCACCGCGAGGAAGTGCAGTCGAAAGTGTTCCGCGCGCTCAAGATCGACGCCGACGAAGCCCGCCTGAAGTTCGGCTTCCTGCTCGACGCGCTGCAATACGGCGCGCCGCCGCATGGCGGCCTGGCATTCGGCCTGGACCGTATCGTGACCTTGATGACCAAGTCCGATTCGATCCGCGACGTGATCGCCTTCCCGAAAACCCAGCGCGCGCAGGATCTGCTGACCCAGGCGCCGTCGGAAGTGGACGAGAAGCAGTTGAAGGAACTGCATATCCGTCTGCGTACCGTCGAGCCGAAGGTCGCAAGCTGATAATTAGTCTGCCATAATGGAAAGGCGCCATCGGTGAAACGTGGCGCCTTTTCTTTTGCCTGCAGAAACATGAAGCCATACAAAATTCCCGAATCGGTGCTGGTGGTGATCCACACGGCCGACCTGCAAGTGCTGCTGATTGAACGTGCCGACCGCCCTGGCTACTGGCAGTCGGTGACCGGCTCGCTGGACGCGGCCGACGAGCCGTTGCTGACGACGGCAGCGCGCGAACTGTTCGAGGAGACCGGCATCGTCGCCGACGGCGAGCGGGTGGTGCTGCGCGACTGGCATCTGTCGAACATCTACACGATCTACCCGGTCTGGCGCCACCGCTACGCGCCGGGCGTGACCGAGAATACCGAGCACGTTTTCAGCGTCGAAGTGCCGCGCGACAGCGTCATCACGCTCAGTCCGCGCGAGCACCTGAACCACGTCTGGCTGCCGTATCTGGAAGCGGCCGACAAATGCTTCTCCTCCTCCAACGCCGAAGCCATCCTCCAGCTGCCGCAGCAGATCCGATAGCTTGCGCAGCCTCTATGTGCGGCGGCGTACACCGCGTTCCCGGACTCAGGGTTAGAATGGGAACATGAAAATCCGTGTCGCCACCTACAACATCCACAAGGGCGTGTCCGCCATCCGCGCCGAGCCGCGCGTGCTCGCGCTCAAGCAGGCCATCGGCCTGTTCGACGCCGATGTGGTTTTTTTGCAAGAGGTGCAAGGCAAACACGACCTCAAGGCCGCCAAATACGGTGCCGAGCACCTCGGTCACAAGCATTGGCCCGCTGCGGCGCAGCATGAATATTTTGCCGGCGAATCACGCCACCTGCACGCCGCCTACGGCATGAACGCGGTCTACGACCACGGCCACCACGGCAACGCGCTGCTGAGCGCCTTCCCGATCGCCAACCAGGCCAACCACGACGTCTCCGACCACGCCTACGAACAGCGCGGCATCCTGCACTGCGTGCTCAACACTGATCGCGGCCCGGTGCATTGCTACGTGGTGCACCTGGGCCTGTTCGAATCAGGCCGCCGCCGCCAGACCCAGGCGCTGATTTCGGCCGTGCGCGAATCGGCCCCGGACGGCGAACCGGTCATCATCGCCGGCGACTTCAACGACTGGCGCAACACCCTCGGCGCCGAACTGCGCAACGCGCTGGGCGTGGTCGAGGCGTTCGACCAGATCGGCTCGACCTCGACGCTGGACGAGATCATGCGCACCTTGCGTCGCAAATCCAGCGTCAACCCGGCCCGCACCTTCCCTTCGGCCTTGCCATTCTTCCGCCTGGACCGCATCTATGTCCGCGGCTTTAAAGTCGACGCGGCGGAGGTCATGCACGGCAGCCTGTGGGCCAAGCTGTCCGATCACGCTCCCATCGTCGCCAACCTGACGCTGACCTGAGCGAGACCGTATGCGCAACGTTAATTTCGTCGCCGATAATGAAGTCAAGCTGCTGCATACCGGCACCGAGTATTTTCCCGCGCTGATCGCCGCCATCGACGCCGCCGAGTACGACGTCTATTTTGAAACCTACATCTTCGCCGGCGACGAGACCGGCAAGGCGGTGCTGACGGCGCTGATGAACGCGGCCAGGCGCGGCGTGCAGGTGCGCATGATCACCGACTGGTGGGGCACTGGCCGGCGCCAAGTCGACAGCATGCACGCGCAGCTGGTCGCGGCCGGCGTCGAGCACCGCATCTTCAATCCCTGGTTCAAGCGCGGCGTGACGCGCACCCATCGCAAGATCTGCGTCACCGACCGCAGCATGGCCTTCGTCGGCGGCATCAACATCAACGACGACCTGTTCTGCGACTACGATCACAGCAAGAGCCTGCCGGCGCCGCGCTGGGACTTCGCGGTGCAGGTGCGCGGGCCGCTGGTGTCGGTCATCCATCTGGAGGCGTGCACGCAGTGGCGCCGCCTCGGCAAGATGGGCCTGATGAAGCGCATCAGCCTGTACAACGACATGCGCAAGGTGAACAAGATCGCCGCCGACAACATGGTGCAGGCCGGCTTCGTGGTGCGCGACAACCTGCGCAACCGCAGGACGATACAGCGGGCCTACCTGCAGGCGCTGGGCCGCGCCCGCAAGACGGTGCTGCTGGCCAATCCGTATTTCGCGCCGGGCGCCAAGTTCCGCCACGCGCTGGCCGCCGCCGCCGAGCGCGGCGTCGAAGTGACCTTGCTGATCGGCGTTGGCGAGATCTGGCTGCAGGACGCGGTCGCGCATTCCTTCTATCCGAAGCTGCTTGCGGCCGGCGTCAAAGTGGTGGAATATCACAAGACCCAGTTGCATGCGAAGGTCGCCGTGATCGACGATGACTGGGCGACAGTGGGCTCCAGCAATGTGGACGGCTTGAGCCTGTTTTTGAATCAGGAAGCGAACGTGGTCATCAAGGACGCGGCGTTTGCGCAGAGCTTGCGCAAACATATCGAGGACGCCATCGCCGACGGCGTGGTTATCGATTACGCCGATTTCGAGCACGTCGGCCGCTTCCGCCGCATCGGCTACGAGATCGCGTTTGTGTTCTACAAGCTGCTGATGCGGGTTTTTGCAGTGGGGAAATACGCTTGAGCGAAACTGTACGACTGGATAAATGGCTGTGGGCGGCGCGCTTCTTCAAGACGCGCTCGCTGGCCACCGACGCCATCGACGGCGGCAAGGTCACCGTCAACGGCGACAAGGTCAAGCCGGCGCGCAACGTGCGCGTCGGCGACACGCTGGAGATCGACAACGGCTCCGACGCGTGGGAGGTCGATGTCATGGGCCTGTCCGACGTGCGCGCCGCCGCGCCGATCGCGCGCAACCTGTATGAAGAAACCGACGTCAGCGTGGCGCGCCGCATCGCGCTGGCGGAGCACCGCCGTCTCTACCGCGAGCCCAGCGACGATTTCAAGGGCCGTCCGACGAAACGCGACCGCCGCCAGATCCACAAATTCGGCGGCTAGCCCCCCAACCAGAGGGGTCAGACCCCGTACGGGGTCTGACCCCGCGACTGATCGCCGTGCGGGGTTGATGCTGCGCCGCAGCAATAGAACGCCACCTCTAACACTAGCGTTTGACTTTTACCCCTCAGTGGATAATAGTACGAGCGTTCGCAATTCTTTTCACACGGGTTAAACTTAGCTGGAGCAGAATGCTCTTTTCTCTCCATGATTAAATTTACCTTCGGGATGCAATCTTATTAATACCTCAACTAAATTTATGCGTAAAGGCGAGTTAACCCGCGCGGCGATCCTGGATGTGGCCTTGGATCTGGCCAGCCGTGATGGCCTGGAAGGCCTGACCATCGGCTTGCTCGCGGATAAGATGAACATGAGCAAATCCGGCGTGTTCGCGCATTTCGGATCGCGTGAAGATTTGCAGTTGGAAGTGCTGAAGCTGTATCACCATCGTTTCGAACAGGAAGTGTTCTTCCCCAGCGTCAAAGAGCCGCGCGGCATCCAGCGGCTCAAGTCGATGTTCGCGCGCTGGGTCAAGCGGGTCTCGGTCGAAGTGGCCTCCGGCTGCATCTACATCAGCGGCGCCGTGGAGTATGACGACCGTCCCGGTCCGATCCGCGAAGAGCTGATGGCGATGGTCGGCGCCTGGCAGGGCGCGCTGCTGCGCTGCGTGAAGCAAGCCGTCGAATGCGGCGACCTGCAGGCCGATACCGACCCGCAGCAGCTGGTCTACGAAATGTACGGCCTGATCCTGGCATTGCACCACGATGCGCGCTTCCTGCGCATCCCGGGCAGCCTGGAGCGGGCGGGCAAGGGCTTCGAACGCTTGATCGCCACCTACCGCAATCCGCAATCCATTTAATTAAACAAACACAGTAGTCATCAGGAGAAAACCATGGGTCAATACGTCGCGCCAATCCGGGATATGCAATTCGTTCTGCACGAGCTGCTGAATGTCGAAGAGGAACTGAAGGCATTGCCGGACTACGCCGAAGTCGATGCCGACATCATCAACCAGGTGCTGGAAGAGGGCGGCAAGTTCACCTCGGAAGTGCTGTTCCCGCTGAACCACTCGGGCGACCGCGAAGGCTGCAAGCACGACGCCGCGACCCATACCGTGACCACGCCGAAGGGCTTCAAGGAAGCGTACAAGCAGTACGTCGACGGCGGCTGGGCGGCGCTGGCCTGCGACCCTGAATACGGCGGCCAGGGCCTGCCGGTCGTCATGAACAACTCGTTCTACGAAATGCTGAACTCGTCGAACCAGGCCTGGACCATGTACCCCGGCCTGTCGCACGGCGCCTACGAGTGCCTGAAGGAACACGGCACCGCGCACCAGAAGGAAGTCTACCTGCCGAAGCTGGTCTCGGGCGAATGGACCGGCACCATGTGCCTGACCGAACCGCACTGCGGCACCGACCTGGGCATGCTGCGCTCGAAAGCGCTGCCGCAGGAAGACGGCTCGTGGCTGATCACCGGCAACAAGATCTTCATCTCGGCCGGCGAACACGACATGGCCGACAACATCCTGCACCTGGTGCTGGCCCGCGTGCCGGACGCGCCGGAAGGCTCGAAAGGCATCTCGCTGTTCCTGGTGCCGAAGTACCTGCCGAAGGAAGACGGCTCGGTCGGCGAACGCAACCCGATCACCTGCGGCGCCATCGAAGAGAAGATGGGCATCCACGGCAACTCGACCTGCCAGATGAACCTGGACGGCGCCAAGGGCTGGATCATCGGCCAGCCGAACAAGGGCCTGAACGCCATGTTCGTGTTCATGAACGCTGCCCGCCTGGGCGTCGGCATGCAGTCGCTGGGCCTGACCGAAGTCGCTTACCAGAACGCGCTGATCTACGCCAAGGACCGCATCCAGATGCGTTCGCTGTCGGGCGTGAAGAATCCTGAGAAGCCGGCCGATCCGATCATCGTCCACCCGGACGTGCGCCGCATGCTGTTGACCGGCAAGGCCTACGCCGAAGGCGCGCGCGCCTTCACTTCGTATGTCGCGCTGCAGATCGACCGCGAACTGCACCACCCTGACGAAGAAGTGCGCAAGGAAGCCGCCGACGAAGTCGCGCTGCTGACCCCTATCGTCAAGGCCTTCATCACCGACAACGCCTGGATCGCCACCTCGGAAGCGATGCAAGTGTTCGGCGGCCACGGCTACATCTCGGAATGGGGCATGGAGCAGTACGTGCGCGACGCCCGCATCAACCTGATCTACGAAGGCACCAACACCATCCAGTCGCTGGATCTGCTGGGTCGCAAGATCTTGGGCGACAACGGCGCCAAGCTGCGCAAGTTCGGCGAGAAGATCAAGAACTTCGTTGAAGAAAACGGCACCGATGAAGCGCTGAGCGAATTCATCACCCCGCTGGGCGACCTGGGCGACAAAGTCACCAAGCTGACCATGGAAATCGGCATGAAAGCCTTCCAGAATCCGGACGAAGTCGGCGCAGCCTGCGTGCCTTACCTGCGCGTGGTCGGCCACATGGTCTACAGCTACTTCTTCGCGCAGATGGCGAAGATCGCCCTTGCAAAAGAAGACAGCGGCGACAACTTCTACAAGGCCAAGCTGGCGACGGCGCGCTTCTACTTCGCCCGCCTGCAGCCGGAAACCGCCACCCTGATTCGCCAGGCTCGTTCGGGCTCCGCCAACCTGATGGCGCTCGACGCCGACCTGTTCTAAGAACTTAGAGGAAACGACATGACCAATTTCATCGTTAAAAAAGTAGCCGTGCTGGGCGCCGGCGTGATGGGCGCGCAGATCGCCGCCCACTGCGTCAACGCCAAGGTGCCGGTCGTCCTGTTCGACCTGCCGGCCAAGGAAGGCCCGAAGAACGGCATCGTGCTGCGCGCCATCGAGAACCTGAAGAAACTGTCGCCTGCGCCGCTGGGCAACAAGGACCACGCCGCGCTGATCGAAGTGGCGAACTACGAGGACGACCTGGCCAAGCTGGCCGAGTGCGACCTGATCATCGAAGCCATCGCCGAGCGCATGGACTGGAAGCACGACCTGTACAAGAAGGTCGCGCCGCACATCGGCCCTAACGCGATCTTCGCCTCGAACACCTCGGGCCTGTCGATCACCAAGCTGTCCGAAGGCTTCGACGCCGACCTGAAATCGCGCTACTGCGGCGTGCACTTCTTCAACCCGCCGCGCTATATGCACCTGGTCGAGATCATCCCGACCGAGTTCACCAAGCCGGAAATTTCCGACCAGCTGGAAGGCTTCCTGACCACCACGCTGGGCAAGGGCGTGGTGCGCGCCAAGGATACGCCTAACTTCATCGCTAACCGCGTTGGCGTGTTCGGCATCCTGGCGATCGTCCACGAAGCCGAGAAGTTCGGCCTGTCCGTCGACGTGGTCGACGACCTGACCGGCGCCAAGTTGGGCCGCGCCAAGTCGGGCACCTTCCGCACCGCGGACGTGGTCGGCCTGGACACCATGGGCCATGTGATCAAGACGATGCAGGACTACCTGCCGAACGATCCGTTCGCCGCCGTCTACAAGACGCCGGAAGTGCTGGCCAGGCTGGTTGAAAAAGGCGCGCTGGGCCAGAAGTCCGGCGCCGGTTTCTACAAGAAGGTCGGCAAGGACATCCAGCGCCTCGACTTCGCCACCGGTGAATACGTCGCCGGCGGCGGCAAGGCCGCCGACATCATCGCCCGCATCCTGAAGGAAAAAGATCCGGTCAAGAAAATGAAGGCGCTGCGCGAATCGACCAACCCACAAGGCCAGTTCCTGTGGGCGATCTTCCGCGACGCTTTCCACTACATCGCGATCCACCTGGATACCGTGGCCGACAACGCGCGCGACATCGACTTCGCCATGCGCTGGGGCTTCGGCTGGACCGTCGGCCCGTTCGAGACGTGGCAGGCAGCAGGCTGGTCGCAAGTGGCGGAGTGGGTCAAGGCAGACATCGACGCCGGCCAGGCGCTGTGCAGCGCGCCGCTGCCGGCCTGGGTGTTCGAAGGCCCGGTCGCTGAAAAAGGCGGCGTGCATACGCCTGAAGGTTCGTGGTCGGCTGCATCCAAGTCGTTCGTGCCGCGCTCGTCGCTGGCCGTCTACGAGCGCCAGGCGTTCCGCGCGCCGGTGCTGGGTTCGGGCGCCATCGATGGCCGCACCGCCGGCACCACCGTGTTCGAGGACGACTCGGTCCGCCTGTGGCACTCGGGCGACGATGTGCTGATCATCTCGCTCAAGACCAAGATGCACGTCATCGGCCAGGGCGTGATCGACGGCTTCAAGATGGCCTTGGCCGAAGCCGAGAAAAACTTCAAGGGCCTGGTGATCTGGAGCGCGGACGCGGCCGACGGCGGCGCGTTCTCGGCCGGCGCCGACCTGCAATCGGCACTGCCTGCGTTCATGCAGGGCGGCGCCAAGGCGGTCGACCCGATCATCAAGGAACTGCAAGACACCTTCATGGCGATGAAATACTCGAACGTGCCGGTGGTGGCTGCGGTGGCGGGCCTGGCGCTGGGCGGCGGTTGCGAAATGGCGCTGCACGCTGCCAAGCGCGTGGCCTCGATCGAATCCTACATCGGCCTGGTCGAAGTGGGCGTGGGCCTGATCCCTGCCGGCGGCGGTTTGAAGGAAGCTGCATCGCGCGCCTTCAAGGAAGCCAAGGGCAACGACATCCTGCAATTCCTGAAAACCGGCTTCACCAACGCGGCCACCGCCAACGTGTCGAAATCGGCGCTGGAAGCGCAGGCGATGGGCTACCTGAAGGAAGACGACGTCATCGTCTTCAACCCGTACGAGCTGCTGCACGTGGCCAAGGTCGAAGCGCGCGCGATGTTCGACAAGGGCTATCGTCCGCCGCTGAAGACGCCGATCCAGGTCACCGGCCGCTACGGCTGGGGCACCATCAAGGCGCAACTGGTCAACATGCGCGACGGCGGCTTCATCTCCGCGCACGACTTCAAGCTGGGCGAGATGATCGCGCAGATCGTGTCGGGCGGCGATGTCGACCAGGGTTCATTCGTCAACGAGCAGTGGTTCCTCGATATGGAGCGTAAAGCGTTCCTGGAACTGCTGAACCATCCGAAGACCCAGGAACGGATCATGGGCATGATGCAAACCGGCAAGCCGGTCCGCAACTAAAGGAAGAACATAATGAGCAAACAAATTCAAGACGCATACATCGTCTCCGCGACCCGCACCCCGATCGGCAAGGCGCCGCGCGGCATGTTCAACAAGACCCGCCCGGACGACCTGCTGGTGCGCGTGCTGCAATCGGCGCTGGCGCAGGCGCCCGGCCTGGACCCGGCGCTGATCACCGACGCCATCATCGGCTGCTCGTTCCCGGAAGCCGAGCAAGGCTTCAACATCGCGCGCCAGTCGGTGCTGCTGGCCGGCCTGCCTAAGACCGTCGGCGGCGTCACCATCAACCGCTACTGCGCCTCGGGCATCACCGCGCTGGCCATGGCGGCCGACCGCATCCGCGTCGGCGAAGCCGATGCGATGATCGCCGGCGGCGTCGAATCGATGTCTATGGTGCCGATGATGGGCCACCACCCATCGATGAACCTGAACATGTTCACCGACGAAAACGTCGGCATGGCGTACGGCATGGGCCTGACCGCCGAAAACGTGGCGAAGCAGTGGAAAGTGTCGCGCGAAGCGCAGGACGCGTTCTCGGTCGAATCGCATCGCCGCGCCATCGCCGCGCAGCAGGCCGGTTTCTTCAAGGACGAGACCACGCCGGTCGAGATCATCACCCGCACCCCTAACCTGGTGACCGGCGAAATCGACGTCAAGACCCGCACCGTCGACACCGACGAAGGCGCGCGCGCCGATTCGACCATGGAATCGCTGGCCAAGCTGAAGCCTGTGTTCGCCGCCAAGGGTTCCGTCACCGCTGCGAACTCGTCGCAGATGTCCGACGGCGCCGGCGCGCTGCTGGTCGTGTCGGAGAAATTCCTGCGCGAGCACAACCTGACGCCGCTGGCCAAGTTCTCGTCGTTCGCGGTCAAGGGCGTGCCGCCGGAAATCATGGGCATCGGTCCGAAGTTCGCGATTCCTGACGCTTGCAAGGCGGCCGGCATCACCCAGGACCAGCTGGACTGGATCGAGCTGAATGAAGCGTTCGCAGCGCAGGCGCTGGCCGTCATCGGCGACCTGGGCCTGGATCCGGCCAAAGTGAACCCGATGGGCGGCGCGATCGCCCTGGGCCACCCGCTGGGCGCGACCGGCGCGATCCGCGCCGCGACCGTGGTGCACGCACTGCGCCGCAACAACCTCAAATACGGCATGGTCACCATGTGCGTAGGCGCGGGCATGGGCGCGGCCGGCATCATCGAACGCGTCTAACCCGCATCCTTTAGCGATACGCCCGCGTCACCACTTAGGGGTCGGACCCCGTACGGGGTCCGACCCCAGCGGGCCGTGCGGGTTAAAAAAGGGCGCTGCGGCGCCCTTAATCATATGGAGACAGCATGGATATTTTGAGCACCAAGGAAAACGGCGTCCTGACGCTGGAATTCAACCGTCCGGAACGCAAGAACGCGATCACCGCCGCGATGTACCAGACCATGGCCGACGCCATCACCGCAGCCGATCAGGACACCGCCGTGCGCGCCATCCTGATCGTCGGCAAGCCGGAGATTTTCACCGCCGGCAACGACCTGGAAGACTTCATGAAAAGCGGCCGCGACGTCGCGGTCGAAGACCGTTCGGTGTACAAGTTCATGCTGGCCTTGAGCGGGGCCACCAAGCCGATCGTGGCGGCTGTGTCCGGCGCGGCGGTCGGCATCGGCACCACGCTGCTGATGCACTGCGACCTGGTCTACGCGGCCGACAACGCCAAGTTCTCGATGCCGTTCGTGCAGCTGGGCCTGTGCCCGGAATTCGCCTCCAGCCTGCTGTTGACGCAAATCGCCGGCTACCCGCGCGCCGCCGAAAAGCTGATGCTGGGCGAAGCCTTCCTGGCGCAGGAAGCGCTGGAGATGGGCCTGGTCTCGAAGGTGCTGCCGGCGGCTGAGCTGCTGGCGTTCGCGCAGGGCCAGGCGGCCAAGCTGGTGGCCCTGCCGGCCAGCTCGATCCGCGCCACCAAGCAGTTGATGAAGGCCGCCCGCAAAGGCCCGGTCGCCGAAGCGATGGCCGCCGAAAACACCTATTTCGGCGCCATGCTCAGCGCCCCCGAAGCCAAGGAAGCCTTCACCGCCTTCTTCGAAAAGCGCAAGCCGGACTTCACCAAGTTCGCATAAGACGCGGCAGCGTTTGATTAGTGCGGCATGAGCGGCATCAAAGACAGATGCCGCCGCTCGCTGCAACATGGTCCCTCATCCGTCTTGACGCGGCAAAGGAGGGAAACGATGCGCAATATAGTCAACTTGGGTATGCAGTGTCTGATCGCTGCTGCCGTCATGCCTCACGGTCGTGCCGCTGTGGTTGAATACCAGATCGCCTGTCCCGATCTGTTCGATGCACGCAACGTCCATTTCAATACGATCCCGCAGGGATGGACGCCGTTCGCGCCATCTTCCTTGATGGTGCGGACGGGAAGAATCATGTTCGGGGGGCCGGAGACGAAATCGGATGTGAATCCGTCGTCCTCGGTGGACAGCAAGTACTCGAGCATGGCCGCGTGGCAATTGCGCAACGTCCCAGGGCTGCAGAAATGGCTTACCTGCGGATACGGCGCAGCCAGCGAGCTGACCCTGTCGAAAATAATCCCTCAAGATGTGTACGCCTGCACGGTGATTACCTCCAAGGACCTCCAGGCCAACGTCACCGGCGTGGTGGCGGAGTGTCTGCGCGACGTCAAGCCGCAACCGTAAAAACAGTGCGGCGAATCAATGTCGCCGGATGATTTGCAACCAAACCGGCGGTCGGCGTCATGCGTCAGTCGACGCCGGCCGCCAACACCAGCGCGACGATTTCCGACAGGCCTGCCAGCAGGCCGATGCCCCAGATGGCGCCGGTGGAGAGGATGCCGGCGCCGATCGCGCTGCCGATGGAAAAGCCCAGGTACATGGTCGAGGTGTTGAGCGACAACGCCACCGGCGCCTGCGACACCGCGCCGGCCGCGATCAGCTTGGCCATCTGCGCCGGGAAGAACGCCCACACGCTGAAGCCCCACACCGCGACCGCCAACATCACCGGCCACAGCGCGCCGCCGGGCCGCAATAGCGTGGCGCCCGCCATCAACCAGAACGCGGCCGCCAGCAGCACCAGCGCGACCCGCACCACGCGGTCGGCGCCGAACCGGTCGTTGAGCACGCCGCCGGTCATCACGCCGATGGCGGCGAACACGCCCCACAGCGTGACGGTGGCGCCGATGCCGCCTTCACCCAATTCCAGCACCGAGCTCAGGTAGGGCGCGATGTACGGATAGCTGGTGTACGCGCCGACCGACCAGAACAAGGTCACCGCCAACAGCCGGCGCACTTGCGGCTGCGCGATCACGCCGATGCGCTCGGCGATGCTGGCCACCGCCATCTGCGCGCCGCCGTGGCGCGGCACGCAGGCCATGATGCAGACGAAGGCCACCGCCCCCATGACGGCGACCGCCAGGAAGGTGGCTTGCCAGCCCCAGGCATGACCGACCAGCGCGCCCAGCGGCAGGCCCAGCGCGATGGCGATGGTCATGCCGCCGCTGACGATGGCCAGCGCGCGGCCGCGCCGTTCCGGGCCGGCCAAGGCGCCGGCGAGCGCGTTGGCATTCGGCACATACAGGCCGGCCGCCACCGCCATCAGCACCCGCGCCGCCAGCAGGCTGGCGAAGCCGGAAGCGAACGCCGCCGCCAGGTTGGCGAGGCTGAACGCGGCGATCGCCAGCAGCAGCGTGTCGCGGCGGTTCAGGCGCCCACTCATCAGCGTGGTGATCGGCGAACTCAATGAGAGCGCCAGCGTGAACGCCACCACCAGCATGGCGACGGCCGAGACGCTCATGCCGAAGTCGGCGGCCATCTTCGGCAGCAGCGGCGCGATCATGAAGCCTTCGGTGCCGATGGCGAACGTGCCCAGCGAGAAAATCAGGGCGGGGTAGATCGTGCCGGCGGGCGCGCCGCCGGCGTGCGGAGCGGCGGCCGCCGGTGAAGGGGAAACGGCAGACATGGCGTATATCGTTGGCAGGGCGCGGCCGCGATCGCGGCGGCCGCGCCGGATGATCAGACCGGAATAGGGTTGGCCATCATCGCGGCGTTGAAGCCGTTGAACAGCTCGTACTCGCCGGGGCCCGGATTGGCGCGGAAGCCGCGCACGGCTTCGACCACGACTTCCTCGCCGTCCTGCGCCAGTCCCTGCATGGTCTCGGCGATGAAGGCGTCGAGCGGCATCGCGCGCGGGTCGCCGCTCTTTTTAATCAGGTCGGTATCCACCCACGGCGGTGCGATTTCCAGCACCTTGACCGTGCTGTCGCGCAGCATGAAGCGCTGCGACATCGCATACGAATGCAGCGCCGCCTTGGTGGCGGAATACACCGCCGTCGCCGCCAGCGGCACGAAGGCCAGCACCGAGGTATTGTGGATGATGGTCGCGGCCGGCTGGCGCTTCAGGTGTTCGATCAACGCCGAAGTCAGGCGGATCGGGCCCAGCAGGTTGGTGTCGATCAGGCCGCGCATCGCGCTATCGTCGATGACGCCGCCGGCATCGTCGAACGGCATGATGCCGGCGTTGTTGATCAACACGTTCAGCGACGGATAACGCGCGATCAGCGTCTGCGCCGCCGTGGCGATGCTGGCGGCGTCCGCCACGTCCAGCTCGATCGCCTCCATGCCGGGATTGGCCGCGACGACTTCATCGAGCAGCGCCTTGCGGCGGCCGCCGATGATGACCTTGTTGCCGCGCTGGTGGAAGGCTTCCGCCAGGCCGCGGCCGATGCCCGAGGCGCCGCCGGTGATGAAGATGGTGTTCTGCGTGAGTTTCATAAATTTCCCTAGGTTAGGCGGGCTGATAAATCAGGCCGAGTTTGATACCGGCGACCACCGCGCCGGTCCGGTTTTGCACATTCATCTTGCGCGTCAGCGACTTGATGTGGCCCTTGACGGTCCAGTATTCGATGCCGAGCATGTCGGCGATCAGCTTGTTGCTCTTGCCCAGCGCCAGCGCGCGCAGCACGTCCAGTTCGCGCGGCGTCAGCCGGGGCGCGATGTCGCTGTTGGCGAGGCTGCGCATCGCCAGCGTGTCGAAGCTGGTGTGGCCGGCGCCGACCAGGTGCACGGCGAGCAGCAGTTCTTCCGTGCTGCATCCCAGCGTCAGAAAGCCGCGCGCGCCGAGAAACACGGCGGCGCGCACCTTGTCCTCCATGACCTCGGGCGCAAGCAGGATCAGCGGCCTGGTGCCGCAGCGGTCGATCCGCACGCTGATGCCGCCGTTGAGAAAGCTGTCGCAGTCGGCGATGACGATGTCGTAGTGGCGCTCCGGCCGCGCGGCGCCGACGCAGGAATCGGATACCGCCAGATGGCGCTGCTCCGCCAGCATGGCCCGCAAACCGCTGCGTATCATTGGCTGTGGATGGACGATCGACAGATTCCTTACCCCAAGCACTTTCAACTCCCACGCAATAAATTCTGCAATTTCAACAGCCAGATCATAGCAATCGCTAACGCGCTGAAACGGCCAACATTCCCTCGTTTCCAGTCGTGCGGGCATGTCCCGAATTGCGGCTTTCCTGGCCGCCGCGGCAACGGCGGGTCCGTATAATTTTCTCAAGTTCAACAGGAGGAAATCCATGCAATCCAACCGCCGACTTTTCTTGAAGGCCATGACCGCTGCCGGCGGCGGACTGCTGCTGCAGATCGCCATCCCCGGCGCCCGCGCCCGCGACGCCGCGCCCGCCACCGGCTGGGAAGCCAACGCGGTGGTGCGCATCGCCGCCGACGGCAAAGTCCACATGACCATGCCTTATGTCGAAATGGGTCAGGGCACCTACACCTCGATTCCGATGCTGATCGCCGAGGAGCTGGAGGTCGATCTGAAGGACGTGGTGCTGGAACACGCCGGCGCCGACGACAAGCGCTACATCAATCCGGCGCTGGGTTTCCAGGTCACCGGCGGTTCGACCACGATGCGCGCCGCCTGGCTGCCGATGCGCCAGGCCGGCGCCGCCGCGCGCATGCTGCTGGTGCAGGCGGCCGCGCAGCAATGGCAGGTGGATGCGGCCAGCTGCCGCGCCGAGCATGGCGCGGTGATCCACACGCCGACCCAGCGCAAGCTGCGCTACGGCGCGCTGGTGGACAGCGCCGCCAAGCTGCCGCTGCCGGCGGCCGAGGCCATCGTCCTCAAGCAGCCGAAGGATTTCCGCCTGATCGGCAAGGCCGCGCGCCGCCTCGACACGCCCGGCAAGCTGGACGGCTCGGCGCAGTACGGCATCGATGTCCAACTGCCCGGCATGAAGGTGGCGGCGCTGGCGATCACGCCGGTGTTCGGCGGCCGCCTGGCGGGCCTGGATGAGGCGGCGGCGCTGAAGGTGCCGGGCGTGCGCCAGGTGGTGCGCCTCGACGATTGCGCGGCAGTGATCGCCGACCATTACGGCGCGGCGCAGAAAGGCTTGTCGCTGCTGGCGCTGCGCTGGGACGACGGCCCGAACGCCAAGCTGTCCAGCGCCGACATCGTCGCCGACATGGCGCGCGCGTCGCAGGCCGGCAGCGCCAAGGTACGCGCCGACGGCAAGCCGGAGCAGGCCTTCGCCGCGGCCGCCCGCGTGATCGAGGCCACCTACGAATTGCCGTTCCTGGCCCACGCGCCGATGGAGCCGATGAACTGCACGGTACATGTCCAGTCCGACCGCTGCGATGTCTGGACCGGCACCCAGGTCATGACCCGCGCCCGCGCGGTGGCGGCCCAGGTCACCGGCCTGCCGGAGGAGAAAGTCACCGTACATAACTTCCTGCTGGGCGGCGGGTTCGGCCGCCGCCTGGAGATCGACGGCGTCGAGCGCGCGGTGCGCATCGCCCGCGAGGTGAAGGGGCCGGTGAAGGTGATCTACAGCCGCGAGGAAGACATCCAGCACGATATGTACCGCCCGTACTTCTACGACCGCGTGCGCGCCGGCCTGGACGAGCACGGCGCCCCGGTGGCGTGGTCGCATCACTTGACGGGCTCGTCGGTGCTGGGCCGTTTCCTGCCGCCGGCGTTCAACAACGGCTTCGATCCGGAGACGGTCGACGGCGCCGACGCGCCGCCGTACGCCTTCCCGTCGATCAAGGTCGATTACACCCGCCACGAACCGCCGCAGATCCCGACCGCGTTCTGGCGCGGCGTGGGGCCGAGCCACAACATCTTCGTCGTCGAGAGCTTCATCGACGAGCTGGCGGCCGCCGCCAACGCCGATCCGCTGGCATACCGGCTGGCGCTGCTCAAGCACAACCCGCGCGCCGAGCACGTGCTCAAGCTGGCGGCCGAAAAGGCCAACTGGCAAGGGCCGCGCAACGGCGCCATGGGGCGCGGCTTGTCGGTGCAGTTCGCCTTCGGCACCTACATGGCGATGGTGGTCGATGCCCACCTGGTCGATGGCGAAGTGCGCGTCGAGCGCGTGGTGTGTGCGCTGGACTGCGGCGTGCCGATCAACCCGGACACCATCCGGGCGCAGGTGGAGAGCGCCGTCATCTTCGGCATTTCCGGCGCGCTGTGGGGCGACATCACCTTCAAGAACGGCCGCGTCGAGCAAAGCAATTTCCACGATTACCGCGTGCTGCGCATGCACGAGACGCCGCGCATCGAAACCCATATCGTCGCCAGCAATGAAGCGCCCGGCGGCATGGGCGAACCGGGCACGGCGGCGTTGATGCCGGCGCTGGCCAACGCCATTTACGCCCATACGGGCAAACGCATACGCAAACTGCCGATCGCCACCGCGCTGCAATCGGCCTGACAGGAGCAAGACCATGATTTCCCTACACATCAACGGCAAGACCAAGCAGGTCGAGGCCGCCCCGGACACGCCCTTGCTCTGGGTGCTGCGCGACGAACTGCATATGTCCGGCACCAAATTCGGCTGCGGCATGGCGCTGTGCGGCGCCTGCACCGTGCACGTCGACGGCCAGCCGGCGCGCGCCTGCGTGCTGCCGGTGTCGGCGGCTGTGGGCCGGAAGATCGTCACCATCGAGGCCATCGGCGATACGCCGGTCGGCAAGCGCGTGCAGCAGGCCTGGGCCGAGATCGACGTGCCGCAATGCGGCTACTGCCAGTCCGGCCAGATCATGGCCGCCAGCGCGCTGCTGAAGGCGATTCCCAAGCCGAGCGACAAGGATATCGACCAGGCCATGTCCGGCAATATCTGCCGCTGCGGCACCTACCCGCGCATCCGCGCCGCGATCCACAAGGCCGCCGGCAATGGAGGCAAGGCATGAGGCGCCGCTTGATGCTGGCGCTGGCGTTGATCGGCGGCGCCGCTGCTGCGGCGCAGGGCGATCCCGCGCTGTTCGATCCGGTGGCCAGCGTGGTGATGACGCCGCGCTGCGTCAACTGCCACCAGGCCGAGGCGCCGCGCCAGAAGGACATCGGCGTGATCCACGCCCAGCAGGTTGTGCGCGGCAAGGACGGTCACGGCTCGGCGGTGCTGCAGTGCGCCGCCTGCCACCAGGCGGTCAACACCGCGCAGGGCAAGGTGCCGGGGGCGCCGAACTGGCACCTGGCGCCGCTCAGCATGCGCTGGCAGGGGCTGGACAAGAAGGGCGTCTGCGAACAGATGCGCGATCCCAAACGCAACGGCAACCGCAAGGGCGGGGAGGCGGTGATCGAACACATGAAGACCGACCCGCTGGTGCTGTGGGCCTGGAATCCGGGCGCCAACCGCACCCAGCCGCCGATGTCGCATGAAGACTTCGTCAAGGTGCTGCAGCAGTGGGCGGACGCCGGCATGCCATGTCCGCAATAAGCGCTACATATTCACCGCGACCTTGGGCGGGCGCGGATGGCTGAGGAATTTTTGCGGCGACTCGCCCAGCACGCGCAGGAAGGCGCGCCGCATGCGCTCGTCGTCGCCGAAGCCGGTCTGGTCGGCGATGCGGGCGACGGACGAATGGCCGCTCTCGATCATCGCCTTGGCCGCCTCCACCCGCAGCTTCTCGATCGCCTTGGCCGGCGACAGTCCGGTCTCGGCCTGGAAGGTGCGGCTGAAATGGCGCTGGCTCCAGTTGACCTGGTCGGCCAGCTGCTGAATCGACAGCGGCTCGCGCAGGTTTTCCTTGATGAAGGCCAGCACGCGGCGGATGCGTTCCTGCTTGGCGTCGATCTCCACCATCGCGGAGAACTGGCTTTGCCCGCCGTGGCGGCGGTGGTAGACCACCATCGTGCGCGACACCTTGTTGGTGATCTCGTGGCCGAGGTCGGCGTCGATGATGCCGAGCACCAGGTCGATGCAGGCCAGCGAGCCGGCCGAGCTCCAGATCTTGCCGTCGCGGATGAAGATCTTGTCGGCGACCACCTTGGTGCGGGGAAAGCGCTGCGCCAGCGCGCCGGCGAAGGCCCAGTGGGTGGTGACGCTGCGACCGTCGAGCAGGCCGGTTTCGCCCAGGATGAAGGCGCCGGTGCAGGTGCTGGCGACGCGGTCGGCCTGGGCCGCCGCCTGACGCAGGTGGTCGACCATGCCCGGGGACGGCGTCGGGATGCCGGTTTCGCCCGCCACGATGATGGTGTGGTAGCGGGCGTCGCCGAAGACCGCGGTGTCGATGCCGACGCCCGATTTGCTGCGTATCAGGCCGCCGCTCATGGACACCACGTCCACGGCGTAACTGCCCGGCGCGAAATGGTTGGCGACGCCGAACACCGTCAGGATGCCCAGTTCGAGGATGTCGAAATTGGGAAAGACGACCAAGGCTACTTTGGCTGTCATGGAATGCCCCTCTTCATTGTTGGACCGGCGCGGACGGGGCCGCCGCGCCATCCATGCCGTATTTTACGTGATATGGGCGTGGCCGCGCCCGCCGCCATCAGTCGAACCGGATGGCGCTGACGTCGATCGACACCACCAGCGGTTCCGGCTGGTGGCCGCCGTCGGCATCGCGCACGTAAATCCGGTGGACCGTGGGCACGGTGATGCCTTGCACCGTCACGTGGCCGGACAGGTAGTGCACCGCCGGCGCGCCGCCGCTGATGTCGACCTGGTAGTCGTGGCGGCGCAGCAGGCCGTCCTGCGAAAAGTAAAAAGTCTGCACCGGGCTGTGGGTCGCCAGGTCGGCCGGGAAGGTCGCTTGCAGGCGGCGCAGCGTCTGGCCGTCCTCTTGCCACGGCGATAGTTCGACCAGCGTGAAGCCGGGCCGGGCCAGCGTGAACGGCATCGTGAAATAGTTCCAGATCGCGTAGCCGACAAAATACGCCAGTTGCAGGTCGCTCCACGGCGTGTCGAGTTGATGCCCGGCGAACGACGCGCGCGGCGCCGAGGTCTGTTCGACCAGGCCGGCATCGCTTTCGATGGCGACATGCTCCGGCGAGACGGCGGTGCGTCGTCCGAAGGCGCCGAACGGGCTATGCGAGGTCCACGGCCGATGCAGCTGGATCGTGATGTCGACTTCATCGAGCATGCCGCCCTTGCCCTTGAGCGGCCAGATGACGCCGCCTTGCGACAGGTGTGCGGTCAAGGTGCTGAACTGGTTCCAGCGGTCCATGCCGCCGTGTGCCGCAATGGCGTGATTGAGCAGATTTTGCATGATGTGGGTGTCCTGGGAGTGTGAACAATGACGGAGGGACCGGTGATTATAGAATTGACTTCAATCATGAAAGAGACAGGAATCCCTCGCTTTGCGCCATGATGGACGTCCAAGCCCGCCGCCACCAGGTTCCCCTGATTTGCTAGGCGGACGCGGCCAAGCGCAGCTCTGCAGCAGATGCTCCCACACCGCTTGCGCCACAGGGTTGTCGCGGTCGAGGCGTCTTTTGACCAGCCAGAGCGTCCGCGTCGGCGGCGCGGGATCGAGCGCGCACGGCAACAGATACCCAACAAGGCGCAGATCATCGGCGCCTGCTTCACCGCAGCGGCGCTGGTGTGCAACAACCGGTATCTCCGCTTGCGCGCCCGGCCGGGCAGCTGATGCTGCGTGCTAAGTGCGCGCCGCCACAGACGCGCGCCGCTGCTTGCGCCACCATGGGACAAACAACGACAGGATGCCCCATGGACTTTCCCACCCGCCATCTGCAGCAGCCGCTGCCCTACGACCCCTCCTATGAAATCCCGGAAGAGGGCGAGGCCGACACCATCGCCGGCCTGAGCGAAGCCATGCGCGGCATCGCCGCCACCGTCGACCAGGACACCGGCCACGCCCATCGCGGCGTGCACGCCAAGAGCCACGGCCTGCTGCGCGGCACCCTGCGCGTGCTGCCCAACCTGCCGCCGGATTTCGCCCAAGGCCTGTTCGCCAACATCGACGGCGCATGGCCGGTGGTGCTGCGCCTGTCGACCACGCCCGGCGACATGCTCGACGATAAGGTGTCGACGCCGCGCGGCGTCGCGATCAAGGTGATCGGCGTGCCGGGCGAGCGCCTGCCCGACGGCGCCGGCGACGCCACGCAGGATTTCGTCATGGTCAACGGCCCGGTGTTCCTGGCGCCGACGGCCAGGCAATTCCTCGGCAGCGTCAAGCTGCTCGCCGCCACCACCGACAAGGCGCCGGGCCTGAAGCAGGCGCTGTCGGCCGCGCTGCGCGGCGCCGAAAAGGCGCTGGAGGCGGTCGGCGCCGAGAGCGGCATGCTCAAGGGCCTCGGCGGCCAGCCGCAGACCCACATCCTCGGCGAGACCTTCTTCACCCAGGTGCCGCTGCTGTACGGCCGCCACATGGCCAAGCTGTCGCTGGCGCCGGTGTCGCCCGCGCTGCTGGCGCTGAAGGACCAGCAGGTCGACCTGGAGCACAAGCCCAACGGCCTGCGCGGCGCGGTGGTCGATTTCATGACCGAGAACAGCGCCGAGTGGGAGTTGCGCGTGCAGCTGTGCACCGACCTGCAGAAGATGCCGATCGAGGATGCCGCGGTCGAGTGGCCGCAAGAGGACAGCCCGTTCATCGCGGTGGCGCGCATCACGGCGCCCGCGCAGGCGGGCTGGACCCACGGCCTGTCGGTGCTGGTGGATGACGGCATGCAGTTCAATCCTTGGCACTGCATCGCCGCGCACCGCCCGATCGGCTCGATCATGCGGGTGCGCCGCGCCGTGTATGCCGCGTCGGCCCGCTTCCGCGCCGAGCGCAACGGCGCGCCGCTGGCCGAACCGCGCAACCTCGACCAGTGGCGCGAGCACTGATCACGTCGACGATGCCGCCGCTGCGGCGCTTGACGGCGAGCGCATAGGGCGCAAGCGGCGCTGCCAGAATCTATTGTGCGCCGCGATACATGACAGTTGCTACACTGGGCCTTTCTGTCCCGGAACCGCTATGCCATCCGTCTCCGCCTCCACCGTTGCCCATCCCACCGCCCACCAGCGCGCCTGGCGCTTCCTCGGCGACGGCACGCCCATGCGCGACATGGTGGCGGCGTTTCCGTGGGAACAGACGCCCCTGGGCGGCATCGCCGACTGGCCGGTGTCGCTGCGTACCGCCGCGGGCGTGGTCATGCATTCGGTGCACCCGATGTTCCTGTGGTGGGGCGAGGCGCTGACCCAGCTCTACAACGACGCCTACGTGCCCTGCTTCGGCGAGGGCAAGCATCCGGCCGCGCTGGGCCAGGCGGGGCGCGAGTGCTGGCCGGAGATCTGGTCCATCATCGGCCCGCAGATCGAGGCGGTGCGCGCCGGCGGCGAGTCGCGCTGGTACGCCGACAACCTGGTGCCGATCTGGCGCAACGGCGGCATCGAGGATGTCTACTGGAGCTACACCTACACCCCGGTGTTCGACGAGGCCGACACGGTCGGCGGCGTGCTGGTGGTGTGCAGGGAAACCACGGCCCAGGTGCTGGCCGAGCGCCGCCGCCACACGCTGGACCTGCTGGCGCGCCGGCTGCTGGGCTGCCGCAGCGAGCAGGACGTGCGCGCCGGCCTGGTCCAGGCGTCGCGCGACAATCCGGCCGACCTGGCGGCGGTCTCGCTGCTGCGCGGCGCAGCGGCCCACGCCGCCGCCGATCCTGCCGATACCGGCCTGGTGCTGGTGCGCGGCGCCGAGCTGCAGCTGTGCGCCGACCTGGCGCTGGCGTTCCGCGTCTCGCCGCGCCTGCCGCTCGACAGTGCGTACCGCCAGTTCCTGGAACAGTTCACGGCCGCCGTGTGCGCCACGCTGAGCCGCATCGAAAGCGACCGCGCGCTGGCCGAGGCGATGGCCGAGAGCGAACGCCTGAACGTCGACCTGAACCTGTCGTCGCGCATCAAGGATGAATTCCTCGCCATGCTGGGCCACGAGCTGCGCAATCCGCTGGCGCCCATCGTCACCGCGCTCAAGCTGATGAAGCTGCGCGACACTGACACGCTGCACGAGCAGGCCGTGATCGAGCGCCAGGTCGACCACCTGGTGCGGCTGGTCGACGACCTGCTCGACGTGTCGCGCATCGCCAGCGGCAAGGTCGAGCTGCGCAAGGAGACCGTGGCGCTGGCCGAGGTGCTGGACAAGGCGGTCGAGATGGCCGGCCCGCTGCTGGAGCAAAAGCAGCACCGGCTGCTGGTCGACGTGCCGACGGTGCGCTGGCACGGCGATCCGGCGCGGCTGGCGCAGGTGGTGTCCAACCTGCTGAGCAACGCGGCGCGCTACACGCCGGCCGGCGGCCACGTCACGCTGGCCACCCGCGTCAAGGGCGACACGGTGCAGATCCAGGTCACCGACGACGGCAACGGCATCGCGCCGGCGCTGCTGCCGCATATCTTCGACCTGTTCGTGCAGGGCAGCCGCCAGCTGGACCGCGCCAAGGGCGGGCTGGGCATCGGCCTGGCGCTGGTGCGCAACCTGGTGCAGATGCACGGCGGCGACGTCAGCGCCTACAGCGCCGGCGAAGGGCGCGGCAGCACCTTCACCCTCACGCTGCCCGGTGCGGTGGCCGCCGCCGCCCCCGCCGCGGCGACCGCCGTCGACGCCGCCGCGCCGCTGCCTTCCGGCGGCCTGCGGGTGCTGGTGGTCGACGACAACCAGGACGCCGCCGATTCGCTGGGCGAGCTGCTGGGCGCGCTGGGCTTCCAGGCCGAGGTGGCCTACGATCCGGCCCAGGCGATCGCCCGGGCGGCGGCCGCGATGCCGCAGGTGGCCATCCTCGACATCGGCCTGCCGGGCATGGACGGCTTCGAGCTGGCCGGCGTGCTGCGCGCGCTGCCCGGCGGCGCCGGGGTGAAGCTGGTGGCGCTGTCGGGCTACGGCCAGGAAAACGACAAGACCCGCAGCCGCGAGGCCGGCTTCGCCGCCCACCTGGTCAAACCGATCAACATCGCCGAGCTGCAGCGGGCGCTGGCATAATAAGGACTTCCGCCACCACAAGGACGCTACGTGACTTCAGCCCTGGAAATCGCCGCCAACGCCGTCATGGCCGTTTCCATTGTTTTATCCGGGCGCAACAGCCTGCATTCCTGGTGGCTGGGCATCATCGGCTGCGCCATGTTCGCCGCGCTGTTCTACAGCGTCAACCTGTATGCCGACGTCGCGCTGCAACTGTTCTTCATCGTCACCTGCGTCATCGGCTGGCTGCAATGGCTGCGCGGCGCCGGCGGCGCGCCGCTGCCGATCGCCCGCGCCCGCCCCGGCGCGCTGGCCTGGATGGTCGGCATCGGCTTCGTCGCCACCGCCGGCTACGGCGCCATGCTGCAGCGCTACACCAACGCCTACGCCCCCTTCATCGATTCGGCGGTGCTGATGTTCAGCGTGGTCGCGCAGCTGCTGCTGATGGGGCGGCGGCTCGACACCTGGGCCTTCTGGCTGCTGGTCAACACCGTCTCGGTGCCGCTGTACGCCAGCCGGGGCCTGCACCTGACCGCCGTGCTGTACGCGGGCTACTGGGTCAATGCGCTGCTGTCGTGGTTTTTCTGGCGCCGCCAGATGACGATGCAGTAGTTATCGACTTCGCGCGCTGCCCGTTCTATGATGGAATTTCCAATAGGAAAATAACGGGGACATCATGCAGTGGTTTTATGATCTGAAGATAGGCAAGAAGCTGTTGCTGGCGTTCGCGGTGGTGATCGCGCTCAGTTGCTTCGTCGGGCTGTTCGCCATCAAGCAGCTGGTCAAGGTCAACCAGGCCTCGACCGACATCGCCACCAACTGGCTGCCGGCGGTGCGCTACCTGGGCCAGATGCAGGGCTCGATCTCGCGCTACCGCATTTCCGAAGCCACCCACATCCTGCTGACCGAGGAGGCCGACATGACGGCCACCGACAAGTCGATGGCGACCCGGCTCGGGACGCTGCGCAAGCAGCAGGCCGCGTACGCGGTGCTGGTGTCCGAGCAGCAGGAAAAAATCCTCTACGCCGATCTGCAGAAGTCGCTCGACGACTACGTCGCCATCAGCGGCACGCTGGCGGCGCTGTCGCGCGAGGGCAAGAAGGAGGAGGCGCGCACGCTGTTCCGCGGCGGCTCCAACAAGCTGTTCCGCCAGATCAACGAGCAGCTCGACGCGCTGGTCAAGATCAACGACGACGGCAGCGTCGCCTCCGACCAGTCGGCCGGCGACACCTTCAGCCTGTCGCGCAAGATGATCATCGGTTCGCTGCTGCTGCTGGTCGTGGTCAGCGTGGGCCTGGCGGTGGCGGTGTCGCGCGCGGTCGCCGCGCCGCTGGAGCAGGCGGTGGACATCGCCCGGCGCGTCGCCGAGGGCGACCTGAGCGGCGACATCGCCAGCACCGGCAAGGATGAGACGGGCCAGCTGATGCATTCGCTGAAGGTGATGAACGACAGCCTGTTGCGCGTGGTCGGCGAGGTGCGCGGCGGCACCGACGCGATCGCCACCGCGTCGGCCGAGATCGCCAGCGGCAACCTGGACCTGTCGAGCCGCACCGAAGGCCAGGCCAGCTCGCTGGAGCAAACCGCGTCGGCGATGGAGCAACTGACCAGCACCGTCAAGCAGAACGCCGACAACGCGCGCCAGGCCAACCAGCTGGCGCAGTCGGCGTCCGGCACCGCCAGCGACGGCGGCAAGGTGGTGGGCGACGTGATCGCGACGATGGAGGCGATCAGCGCCGCGTCGCGCAAGATCGTCGACATCATTTCGGTCATCGACGGCATCGCCTTCCAGACCAACATCCTGGCCTTGAACGCGGCGGTGGAAGCGGCGCGCGCCGGCGAGCAGGGACGCGGCTTCGCGGTGGTCGCCTCCGAGGTGCGCAACCTGGCGCAGCGCTCGGCGGCGGCGGCCAAGGAAATCAAGGGCCTGATCGACGATTCGGTGCAGCAGGTCGACGCCGGCACGGCGCTGGTGCGCCAGGCCGGCAGCACGATGGACCAGGTGGTGGCCAGCGTGCGCCGCGTCAGCGACGTGGTGGCCGAGATTTCCGCCGCCAGCGGCGAGCAGAGTGCCGGCATCGAGGAGGTCAACCAGGCCATCGTGCAGATGGACGAGGCGACCCAGCAGAACGCGGCGCTGGTCGAGCAGGCGGCCGCGGCGGCCGCCGCGCTGCAGGAACAGGCGGCCAAGCTGGCCGGCGTGGTCAGCGTGTTCCGTCTGCGTTAGTTTTTTTTTGTATCCCCTGGCGGTAGGCGCTGGGGGTGACGCCCATGCGCTCGCGGAAGGCGGTGGCGAAGTTGCCGGCGTTGTTGAAGCCGATCAGCAGGGCGATGTCCTGCACGTCGATATCGGTCTCCCTGAGCAGCTCCTCGCCGCGGCGGATGCGCTCCTCGCGCACGTAGCCGAACACCGTCATGCCGGTCTGCTCGCGGAACACCTGCGACAATTTTTCCCGATAGGTGCCGACGCTGCGGGCGATCTCCGCCAGCCCCGGCAGCGCGGCCAGGTTGTCGGCCACCAGCCGCTTGACGGCGCTGACGGTGACGGCGTCCGGATCGTTGTCGGCTTCGGGCTCCGGCCCGGTGGCGGCGCTGTCCGACTGCTGCTGCGCTTGCTGGCGCCGCACCAGGTTCAGGTGCACCTGGATGCGCGCCGCCAGTTCGCCCGGCGAAAACGGCTTGGAGACGTAGTCGACGCCGCCGATCGACAAGCCCATGATGCGCTCCTCGTCGGCGTCGGCGCCGCTGAGGAAGATGACGGGGATGTCCTGGGTCGCGGGATTGGCCTTGAGCAGCCGGCAGGCGGTGTAGCCGTCCATGTTCGGCATGCGCACGTCGAGCAGGATCAGGTCGGGATGCTGCGCCAGCGCCAGCTGATACCCCTGCAGGCCGTTGAACGCCACCGACACCTTGTACGGCAATTCGCTCAGCAGATCGACCAGCACGCGCTGCTCGAACGCGGAATCGTCCACGATCAAGATCTTGCGCTGGTTACGGTCCAGGGTGGTCGGCATGGCTCAGCCTTTAAAACATGGTTGATAAAGTTTTATCACGCCCTGTTGCGTATTATGCCTATCTTTCAAATATTTTTAATAGTTTTCTACTCGTACAGAACTTCTGTCACTTGCAGCAAAAGCATGAAATTTCTAGATCATCAATAATGGAATTGACTGTTGAGCGAGAGCAATGTTGAGGCGATGTTGACGGCATCGCAATGATTTCCTGGGGGTGGCATGACGGGCAAACGGGCGCGCAAGGGCTGGATACCGGGCTGGATCGCCGCTTGCATGCTGGCGTTGCCGGGCGTGCCGGCATGGGCCGCCAACCTGCAGATCTCGCCGGTCATGATCAATCTGCGCCCGGGGCAGGGCGCCGCCGGCATCAGCCTGCAAAACCTCGGCGAGGCCGCCGTCTACGGCCAGGTCCGGGTCTACCTGTGGGAGCAAAAGGACGGCGACGACGTGCTGACGCCGACCCAGGACGTGGTGGCCAGCCCGCCGATCATCCAGATCGGCGCCAGGAGCAGCCAGATCATCCGCCTGGTGCGGCGCAGCGAGCAGCTGCCGGGCGCCGAGCTGTGCTACCGGATCCTGATCGACGAGATCCCCAGGGACGAGAACGGCCCCGCGGCGGGCGTCGATATCCGCCTGCGCTATTCGGTGCCGATGTTCGTGCTGCCGGCCGACGAGCGCGGCGCGCCCGCACTGGCCTGGATGGTGGTGAAAAAAGAGGGGCACTGGCTGTTGCGGGTGCGCAACAGCGGCAACCAGCGCGCGCAGATCGGCGCGCTGGAGCTGGCCAACGCCGCCGGCCAGCAGTTCGTGATCGCGCCGGGCTTGTTCGGCTACGTGCTGGCGGGGCGGGTGCGCGAATGGCGCCTGCCGACGCCGGACGACGCCGACCTGCACGGCACGCTGGTGGTGAAGGCCAACATCAATGCCCGCCCCGCGACCGCCAGCACCGTGGCCAGGGTGGACTAGTCCGGCATGTGGAGCCGGTGGATTTGCCTGATGCTGCTGACGTGGGCGTCGGTGGCGGGCGTCCAGGCGCAGACGCCGGCGGCGCCGCCGCCGCAGGAAGAAGAGCTTTTTCTGGAGGTAACCTTGAACGGCGAAGCGACCGGCCTGATACTGCGTTTTACCCGGGGCAAGACCTCGGGCTTGCGCAGCAGCGTGCAAAACCTGCGCGATCTGGACCTGGACCCGCAGCGCTTCGGCGTCGCGGACCGGGACGCGTTCGACCTCGACGACGTCCCGGGCCTGGTGTACGCCTACGACGCGGCGCGCCAGAGCATCGCGCTGCGCGTGGCCGACGCGCTGCGCGCGCCGGTGGCGCTGTCGGGCCGCGCGGTGCGGCAGAGCCGGCCGGCCGCCGTCACGCCGGGCGCGGTGATCAACTACGACGCCTTCACCCGGCTCGGCAAGGACGCCAGCGTGTCGCTGGCCAACGAGGTGCGCTACTTCAACGCCGGCGGCGTGCTCACCAGCACCGGCGTGTTCAACTATAGCAGCGCGCTGCACCAGTTCATCCGCTTCGACACCGCCTGGGTGCATGCCGATCCGGACACGCTGGAGACCTGGCAGGTCGGCGACCTGATCTCGTCATCGCTGACGTGGACCCGCGCGCTGCGCATGGGCGGCGTGCAGTGGCGTAAGAGTTTCGACCTGCGGCCCGACCTGCTGACCTTCCCGTCCGCCAGCCTGGCCGGCTCGGCCGTGGTGCCCAGCGCCGTCAGCCTGTACATCAACGGCGCGCGCCAGGTCGAGACGGCGGTGCCGTCCGGCCCGTTCGTGATCAACCAGGTGGCCGGCATCAACGGCGCCGGCCAGGCCACGCTGGTCACGCGCGACGCCGCCGGCCGCGCGGTCGCGACCACGGTGCCGCTGTACGTCGACACCCGCATGCTGGCCGAGGGCCTGACCGATTACTCGGTCGAGCTGGGCGTGCTGCGCAAGGGCTACACCACCGATTCCTTCGGCTACGCGCGCACGCCGGCGGTGAGCGGCTCGCTGCGGCACGGCGTCAGCGACACGCTGACCGTCGAGACGCACGGCGAGGCCGGTAACGGCGTGGTCAACGGCGGCGTCGGCGCGCTGCTGCGGCTGGGGCAGGCGGGCGTGGTCAGCGCCTCGGTGGCCGGCAGCGGCGGCGACGGCAAGGGCGGCCAGGCCACGCTCGGCTATCAATACCTGAGCCCGCGCTTCAGCATCGACCTGGCGTCGCAGCGGGCGACGCCGCGCTACAGCGACCTGGGCACGCGCGACAGCGGCGGCGGCACCCTGGCCAGCGACCGCATCAATTTCAACCTGTCGCTGTTCGGCGGCCAGGGCATCGGCCTGAGCATGGTCAACTTCCGCGCCCCGCGCGTGCCGCCGGCGCGCATCACGGCGCTGTCGTATTCGGCCAGCCTGGGGCTGGGCCTGTACCTGAGCGCCAGCGCCTTCCGCGACCTGCGCGACGACAAGGCGCGCGGCGTGTTCTTCAGCCTGAGCGGCTCGTTCGGCGACCGCATTGCCGCCAACGCCAGCCGCGGCCGGCAAAACGACGTCACCACCAACAGCCTGACCCTGCAGCGCTCGGCCGACTACGGCGGCGGCTTCGGCTGGGGCCTGCAATCGGTGCAGACCAACGGCGCGCCGCTGCGCCAGGCGCAAGTGAGCTACCTGGGCAACTACGGCCAGGTCAGCGCGCTGACGCAGGACGCGTCCGGCACCCGCAGCAACTCGGTCGACGTGTCGGGGTCGCTGGTGCTGATGGACGGCGGCGTCCACGCGGCGCGCCAGGTCGGCGCCGGCTTCGCGCTGGTGTCGACCGACGGCGTCGGCGGCGTGCCGGTGCTGCAGGAAAACCGCGTGATCGGCAAGACCAGCAGCAGCGGCTACCTGCTGGTGCCCAACCTCAATCCGTATCTGAACAACCAGGTCGCCATCGACACCGCGTCGCTGCCGCTCGACGCCCGCATCGCCAGCACCAGCCAGAGCGTGGTGCCGGCGCGGCTGTCGGGCGTGCTGGCGCGCTTCCCGGTGCAGCGCTACGAGGCCGCCAGCGTGATCCTGCAGGGCGCCGACGGCAAGCCGCTGCCGGCCGGCGCCGAGGTGCTGCACGAGCAGAGCGGCGGCGTGACCGTGGTCGGCTTCGACGGCGTCACCTTCGTCGATCACCTGGCGCCGCTGAACCGGCTGCGGCTGCATCTCGACGGCGTGCGCTGCATCGTCGAGTTCGCCTACACGCCGGTCAAGGGCGATGCGATGCCGACCATCGGCCCGTTTGTCTGCCGGAGCGTGCAATGACGGCGCCGCTTTTGTCCAGGCGCTGGCTGCCGCTGCCGGGCTTGCTGCTGGCGCTGCTGGGCGGCCAGGCCCGCGCCGACAGCTGTTCGGTGGCGCAGAGCGACATCGTGTTCCCCACGGTGAGTTCGATTTCCCCGACCGACGTCTACGCCAGCGCCAACTTCAAGGTCACCTGTACCTGGACCAGCTTTGTCGCCGGCCTGCTGTTCCCCAACGCCACCGTGTGCCTGTACCTGGGCGCCGGCTCGAACTCGTCGGCCACGGTCACCGCGCCGCGCCAGCTGGCCAGCGGCGGCAAGGCGGTCAACTACAACATCTACACCGACGCCAGCTATGCGCCGGCGAAGATCTGGGGCGGCTGGGCCGGCACCAGCACGCCGGCCAATGTGATCACCTTCAATCTGAGCAAGACCGGCGGGGTCGGTTCGCTGGTGCAGGACGTCAACCTGTTCGGCAAGCTCAACGCCGACAGCACGCTGGCCGCGCTCGACGTCGGACCGAACGACCTGGTGGCGAGCTCGAACTTCGGCGCCGGCAGCGTACTGATGCGGTATATGTTTTTCCTGACCGGGCTGGGCGATTGCACGCTGGGCACGTCGGTGGCGATGCCGTTCCAGGTGCGGGCGAACGTGATCAACGATTGCAATATCAACGTCGGCAGCCTGGTCTTCCCGAACAGCAATCTGCTCGCCAGCGACTTGCGCACCACGTCCAACCTGAGCGTCCAGTGCAGCAAGAACACCGCCTACAAGATTTCGTTTTCGGCCGGCCTCAGCAACAACATGAGCGCGCGCACGATGAAAAACACGGGGACAGCCGAAACGGTGTCCTACCAGCTCTCCAACACGCTGGACGGCGCCAGCCTGGGCGATGGGAGCGGCGGCACGGTGTCGCTAAGCGGCACCGGCACGGGCGGGACGTTGAATCAATCCGTCTACGGCAGGGTGCCGTCGCAAAGCACGCCGTCGCCGGGGGACTACAAGGACACGATCACCGCGACGGTGGTGTTTTGACGGCTTAGAAGGTGATGGTCCAGTCCTGCGCGGCGGTTTCGGTGCGGATAGCCATGCTGGTGTCGCTGGAGCTGGTGGCGGCGGCCTTGTCGGCGCCGCGGGTGATTTGATAGGGGGTGTTGAGCTGGCAAGCGACGGCCGGGGTCTTGGCGGCGCCGGCGGCGGTCGACTGCACGGTGCAGGACTCTTTGACCACGAAGCTCACTTGCATCGCGCTGGTCGCGACTTTACCGGCAGCGCTGGCAATTAGAGGCAGGCTGATCAGGACGAGGGCACATGCTTTGGCGGTAGTTTTCATTTTTACACACGTTTTTGAGGTGCGCAGCAATCGGTGATGGCCACGGGGAAACCAGAATTATCAAATCCGGAGTCCTGCGGGGGGTAGCCAGCAAGTTCGCGAATTGATCTACAGGAAGAATTTTACCGTGGACCAACATTCTCGCGAATGTTCACATTTTACACGGAAATTTACGTGTGGAAACTTAATGATTTTTGGAGAGTTTTGAGGGTCGTTTTCCGGCCTGTTTTTGCAGATGAAAACGGTGCCGGAAATTGGGGTTTTTCATAGGAGAAAGGTCGCTGAATACAACATAAACGAGGAGACGAAATTGACGCCTGAATATACACACATTGTCACAGTTGTTCCATCACCTAAAAAAGTCACACATTCTTGCATCTGACATGCAAGTCACCCTGGAAACTAGGAGTTCACAATGAAACATACCGATTTTGGCCGCATGCCTTGCCCCATCGCCCGCAGCCTGGGTAAAGTTGGCGAATGGTGGAGCATCCTGATCCTGCGCGACGCCTTCTACGGCCTGTCGCGCTTCGACGAGTTCGAGAAGAGCCTGAAGATCGCGCCCAATATGCTGACCCGCCGTCTGGCCGGGCTGGTCGAGGGCGGGCTGATGGAGCGGCGCCAGTACAGCACCCGGCCGCCGCGCTATGAATACCTGCTCACCAAGTCCGGCCGCGACTTCAAGCCGGTGCTGCTGGCCTTCATCGCCTGGGGCAACGACCACCTGGCGCCGGAAGGGGCCAGTCTGCTGGTGGTGAGCCGCGAGACCGGCAAGCCGGCCGACCAGGTGCTGGTCGACGCCAACAGCGGCCTGGCCATCAACGACGAGGACTATATGTTCGCGCCGGGGCCGGCCGCCAGCGACGTCATGCGCACGCGCCTGATCGAGATCAGCAAGCACGCCTCGTAGGCGTTCAGGACGCCGGTTGCAGCTGGGCGTAGACGGCGTTGGCCAGTGCGGCCAGCGCCGGCTTGTCCAGGCTGGCGGACAGGGCGTAGCCGAACTGGCCGTCGATCCAGTAAAACACGCCGACGTTGCCCTCCTGCGCGAAGCGGAAGCCGGTTTCCCGGCTGTGCGTCTGCTCGGTCGAGACATACAGGGTCAGCCGCGCGCCGCCGGCGTCGCGGTACATCAATTGCGCCACCGGCCCGCTGCGGCCGGGCAGCAGCCGTCCTCCCTCCAGCGCATAGCCCTGGGCCTGCAGCTGCGGCGGCTTGAGCGGCGCGCCCAGCCGTTTCGACAGCCAGGCCACCAGATGCGCCTGCTGGTCGGCGCCCACTTCGACCGGATGGCGCACCTCCGGCGTGTAGACGGCGTGCGCCAGCGCCGCGCTGCGCGGCAGCGCGGCGGCCTGCAGGTCGGCCGCGTCCGGCGTGGGCGTGGCGGCGTCGCGCGCCAGCCAGCCCGCGGCGCCGCCGGCCAGCGTCAGCGCCAGCATTGCGGCGGCGCGCAGCGATTGCGCGCGCCAGCGCGCCGACAGCCGATGCCGTACCTGCGTCAACGCCGCCGGCACCGGCTCGTCGAGCACCGGGTTGTAGCGCGCGCGCAGGGCGATATTGTGTTCGCGATAAGCGTGCAGCCGCGCCGCTTCGGCCGGATGCAGCTCCAGATAGCCATCGACGGCGGCGCGGCGCGACGGCGCCAGCTGGCCGTCGACCCAGGCTTGCAGTTCGGCTTCGGTTACGGGGGCGCTCATTTGATCACCTTCAGCGGCGAGGGCAGCGGCTGGCCCTCCATCAGCAGGCGCAGCCGTTCCCGGCCGCGCGACAGCCGCGACATCACCGTGCCGAGCGGAATGTCCAGCGCGGCGGCGACTTCGTCGTAGCGCATTTCCTCCAGCGCCACCAGCAGCAGCACGGCGCGCTGCTCGGGCGGCAGACGGCGCAGCGCGCTGTCCATGTCGCGCAGCGCCAGGCGGCCGGCGGCGGCGTCGCCGGCGCCGTCGGGCAGCGCTTGCGACCATTCCTCATCGAGCGGCTCGGTGGCCAGCGCCGGGCGGCGCTGCTGGTCGACATGCAGATTGTGCATGATGCCGAACAGCCAGGCGCGCATGTCGCCGCCGCGCCGCCACGAGGCCAGCTTGTCCCAGCCGCGTTCGACGGTGTCCTGCACCAGGTCGTCGGCGCCGGCGCGACCGCCCAGCAGCGCCCGCGCATAGCGGCGCAGGCGCGGCAGGCAGGCGATCAGGCGCTCGCTGTCGTGCATGGACGCGCTTAGTCCTTGACCACGTGCCAGATGTCCTTGAAGTTGTCGCCGGCGCGGTCGCCCGGCTTGGCGTCCTTCTTGAACAGGTACAGGGGCTTGCCCTGGTAGGCCAGCTGCCTGGCGCCGTCGTCGCGCGTCACCACCGAGTACGGCGCGGCGACTGCGGCGGACGCCGGCACCGGCGGCCAGGCCTCGGCGCACGGACCATTGCAGGCGCTCTTGCCGCTGTTGGCGGTGTCCTTGTCGAAGGTGTAGACGGTCATGCCGGCGGCGTTGACCAGCACGCCGTCCTTCTTCATGACGTCGTCGGCATGGGCCAGGCCGGACAGCAGCAGCGCGGCGGCGGCCAGGGTGTGCAGGGTTTTCATGGTCAGTCTCCTTTGTAGGTGGGTGGTAGAGGAGTAGACGTAAGGTAGCGCGGATTTATTCCGCGCGGTCGTAAAATATTTGAACATCAATACTGCTAGAATATAAATTCTCTTTACTATCAGTTACTTGAAAAGGGCGCATAGTGCCGCCCGGAATCTGTGGAATAATGCTGCAACAGCGCGGCCGCGCTGCGGTACACGGTAGAAGGAAGTCATTTGGTGGACATGTTTGCGCTCGACGAAGAGCTGGCGCGGTGGGATGCGGCGTTGCCGGAGGCAACCGGTTCGGCGCGCGTGCCGTTGCTGGCGGCGCTGGCCTGGCACACGCGCCAGCGCGACCCGCTGCGCGCCCAGCGCTTGTGGGCCGAGGCGCAGCCGCTGCTGGCCGCGCTGCCGGCCGCCGAGGCCGAGCTGCTGCGCGCCCGCGCGCTGCTGACCACCGCCGAATCCGCCTGGCTGCGCGGCGAACTCGACACTGCCCAGGAGCAGGCCGCGCATGTGCTGCACCTGTGCGGCCAGGCCGCCGCCGACCCTGCCATGACGGTCGAGGCCGCCAAGTGCCGCGTCGACGCCTGCTGGGTCATGGCGTGGAGCGCCAACGACGGCGGCAACAGCGCCGCCGGCGACAACTGGCTGGAGCGGGCCGCCGCCGCCGCGCGCGAGGCGGCCGATCCGGTGCGCATCGACATCATCGACGCCGCCGCCGGCATCTGCGACGCCTTCAGCGACTGGCAGGCCGCGCAGCAGCAATGGCGCGGCCGCTTCGACGCCGATCTGAGCGGCACGCCGGCCATCGCCGCCGGCTGGATCAGCGACTACTTCGGCACCTGCGCCTTCCAGCGCAGCGAGTACGGCCGCGCCATCGGCCACCTGATGCTGAGTTTTGAAACGGCGCTGGCCACCGGCCAGGTGCGCCGCGCCATCATCGTCGCCACCAACATCGGCAACGGCTTCACCAATTTGAACGCGCACGAGGCGGCGCTGGACTGGATGCAGCGCGGCCTGGACCTGGCGCGCCCGACCGGCTGGCCGCTGAGCATCGGCATGTGCCTGATGCAGACCGCCGAAACGCTGCGCCAGCTGGGCCAGCGCGAGGCGGCGCAAAGCCTGCTGCGCGAGGCGCTGTCGGCGCTGTCGCCGCTGTCCGGATCGCGCGCCTACGCGGTGGCGCTGGAATACCAGGGCGACCTGGCGCTGGACCTGGGCAACCACGCCGCCGCGCTGGAGAGTTTCACCCGCCTGGCCTCGCGCGGCGACGCCCTGTGTCAGAAGGACTTCCAGAGCAGCGCGCGGCGCGGCCAGGCGCACGCGCTGTCGCATCTGGCGCGGCCGGTCGACGCGCTGGGCGCCGCGCAGGGCGCGCTGGCGCTGGCGCGCGAGCACGGCGACGCCACCAGCCAGATCGCCGCGCTCAACGTGCTGGCCGACATCCACGCGCGCCACGACCTGCCCGGCCCGGACCTGATGGTCGCGCCGAACGCGGTGCTGCACTATCTGCTGCTGGCGCTGGAGATCGCCGCCACCATCGAAGGCTACACCGTGCCCGGATCGCTGCTCGACGCCACGGCGCGCGAGTACGCGGCCATCGGCGACTACGAGCGCGCCTATTCGATCGCCTTGCGCGCCAGCGCCTCGCGCGACCTGACGCACAGCCAGCAGGCCACCAACCGCGCCATCGCGATGCAGGTGCAGTACCAGACCGAGCGTGCGCAGACCGAGGGCGAGCACCATCGCCAGCTGGCCGCCGCCGAGGCGCAGCGCGCCGAGGTGCTGCAGCAGACCAGCGCCACGCTGGAGCACTTGAGCGCGATCGGCCAGGAGATCACCGCGCATCTGGACGCGGCGGCGGTGTTCCGCGCGCTGGACCGCCACGTCCACGGCCTGCTCGACGCCACGCACTTCTCCGTGTTCCTGCTCGAGCCGGACGGCCAGACGCTGGTGTGCGCCTTCGGCGTCGAGGCGGGCAAGCCGCTGCCGGCGGTGCGGGTGCCGGCCGACGACCCGAACGCCAATTCGGCGCGCTGCGTGCGCGAGCGCCGCGAGATCCTGATCGAACTCGATGAGGAGGGCGTGACGCCGAACCTGATCCCCGGCACGCTGCCGACATTGAGCCTGCTGTTCGCGCCGCTGCGCCTGGGCCAGCGCGTGCTGGGCGCGATGACGGTGCAGTCGCTGCACGCCAGCGCCTACGGCGAGCGCGAACGGCTGATCTTCCGCACGCTGTGCGCCTACGGCGCGATCGCGCTGGACAACGCCAGCGCCTACCGCCAGGTGGCGGCGACGCAGCACCAGCTGCTGGAAAAGAACCTGGAGCTGGAGCAGGCCTACAAGGCGCTGGAGGAAGTGAGCCTGACCGACCAGCTGACCGGCCTGCGCAACCGCCGCTTCTTCCTGCAGAACGTCGATGCCGACGTGGCCATGAGCCTGCGCGGCTACGACGCCGGCCAGCATCGCGAGCTGACCGAGTGCGACCTGCAGGCGCCGAAGGACCTGGTGTTCTTCATGGTCGACCTGGACCACTTCAAGGAAGTCAACGACCGCTACGGCCACGCCGCCGGCGACATGATCCTGGTGCAGATGCAGGAGCGCCTGCGCGAGGTGTTCCGCGAATCGGACTACGTGATCCGCTGGGGCGGCGAGGAATTCCTGGTGCTGGCGCGCGCCACCCACCGCGACGACGCGCGCGTGGTGGCCGAGCGCATGCGCCGCGCCGTGGCCGAACGCGACTTCGAACTGCCCGACGGCGGGCGCCTGGCCAAGACCTGCTCGATCGGCTTCGCCTGCTTCCCATTCCTGCCGGAGCAACCGCGCCTGCTGTCATGGTCGCAGGTGGTGGAGCTGGCCGACCAGGGCCTGTACATCGCCAAGCGCTCCGGCCGCAACGCCTGGGCGGCGCTGTACAGCACCGAGACCACGCGCGCGGACGGCGTGTTCCCGCGCCTGATGCAGCAGCTGGACCAGGCGGTGGCCGACGGCGAGGTGACGCTGCTGACCAACCTGACCGGACCGCTGGTGCTGGGCGGCGAGCGTCGCCGCGTCGGTTTGTCCAGCGATCTCGAAATTGGATAAATTCGTGGCTCAATCATGACGACCAAAATACGCTGCAGCTGGGCCAATCCGCTCAATCCCCTGTACCTGGAATATCACGACACCGAGTGGGGCGTGCCTTGCCACGACGAGCTGCGTCTGTTCGAGATGCTGAACCTGGAGGGGGCGCAGGCGGGCCTGAGCTGGGAGACCATCCTCAATAAGCGCGAGAACTACCGCGCCGCCTTCGACCAGTGGGACGCGAAGAAGATCGCCGCCTACGATGCGGACAAGGTGGCCGAGCTGCTGTCGAACGCCGGCATCGTGCGCAACCGCTTGAAGGTGGCGGCGGCGATCACCAATGCGCAAGCGTATCTGCGCCTGCTCGACAGCGGCGGCAGCCTGGATAAGCTGCTGTGGTCCTACGTCGGCGGCAAGCCTATCGTCAACGGCAAGGGACCGCGTCCGGCCAAGACGGAGTTGTCGGACCGGATCTCGAAGGACCTGCTCAAGCTGGGCTTCAAGTTCGTCGGCTCGACCATCGTGTATGCCTACCTGCAGGGCGTGGGCATCATCGACGACCATGACCCGGCGTGCTTCTGCAAGAAGGCGCGCAAGTGACTGCGCGGCGCGTGGTGCTCGATACCGCTTTCGGTGTCGGGCGGTTCATGGCGGAACGCGCGCGCGGTGGGCGGCTGCACTATCTGGGCATTACTGCGCGCGTGCCAGCGGTGGACGACGCCGCGCTGCGCACCCTGTGGCCGCTGGATGTTCCCGGTTTCCACCGCATCGTGCTGGACGACGGCCGCGTGGTGCTGGACTTGCTGGTCGGCGCGCTGGACGTGGTGCTGCCGCAGATCGATGCGCGCGTCGATGAATTTTATATCGCCGGCGCGGCGCCAGCGTCTTTGGCGCGCGGGCTGGCGAAGCTGGCGGTGCAGGGCGCGACCTTGCACGCGCAGGCGCCTGACGAGGCGTTCGTCTGGGCGCTGACGGCGGCGGGCTTTGTCTGCAAGGCGGTCGACGGCGGGACGGATGTGAGCGCGGTGTATCGGAGCCGCAAGCCGCAGCCTGCCGCGCCGTCGCAGCCGGACCGGCGCGCGATCGTGATCGGCGCCGGGCTGGCCGGTTCCGCGGCGGCGCATCGCCTGTGCGCGAACGGCTGGCAGGTGACGCTGATCGAGCGTCATGCGCAGCCGGCGCAGGAGGCTTCGGGCAATCTGGCCGGCATCTTCATGCCGCTGCTTTCCAAGGACGATAATATCCCGACCCGCTTGAGCCGAGCGGCGTATCTGTTCGCGCTGCGCGAGTGGCGGCGGCTGGGCGGCGTCGGCGCCGCGTTCGACGGCGCCAGCTGCGGCGTGCTGCAACTGGCGCGCGACGGCGCGCATGCGAAGGTGCAGCAGGAAGTGGTCGCGGCCTGGGATTATCCGCAGGAGTATGTGCGGTGGCTGGACGCCGCGGCGGCCGGTGCGCGCATCGGCGCGGCGACGCCGCATGGCGGCTGGCTGTTCGAGCGGGGCGGGTGGGCGCGGCCGGCGTCCTTGTGCGAGGCGATGCTGGCCGCTTGCGGCGAGCGCTTGCGGCGCGTGTTCGCCACCGAAGCGATGGTCTTGCAGCGCGTGGACGGCGCGTGGCAGGTGCGCGGCGACGACGGCGCCCTGATCGCGCAGGCGCCGACCGTGGTGCTGGCCAGCGGCGCCAGCGCGGTGCGCATCGCCCAAGCCGCCGAGCTGCCGCTGTCCGCGCTGCGCGGGCAGGTGACGCATCTGACGGCCGATGAGGGGGCGCCGCGACTGCCGCTGGTGGTGTGCCGCGAGGCTTATGTGACGCCGCCGGTCAACGGCATCGTCTGCGCCGGGGCGACCTACGACAACGATGACGATCCGGCGCTGCGCCCCGCCAGCCAGCTGGAAAACCTCACGCGTCTCGCCGAGATCATCCCCGGCGACGCGGTGGCCGCGCTGGCGGCGACGGCGCCGCTGGCGGGCCGCGTCGGCTTCCGCTGCGCCGCGCCGGACCGCCTGCCCTTGGCCGGCGCGCTGCCCGACTATCGCTCCGCCGGCCGTCTCGAACGCCTGCGCGACGTGCCGCGTCATCCCGGGCTGCATTGCCTGCTCGGCTACGCCTCGCGCGGCCTGATCTGGGCGCCGCTGATGGCGGAACTGCTGGTCTCCCAGCTGGAGCACACCCCGCCGCCGCTGGAAGCGGCGCTGGTCGAAGCGCTCGACCCCGGCCGCTTCCTGCTCAAGCAGCGCCGCCGCAGCCAATAATCGCCGCCAGTCCTGTTGCGTTCGCGCAAACGCTGCGCGTTGGCCTTGCCATGGACGACGGGCTATAATCCATCCTTGACTGGAGAACAACGATGGATGAAGAAGAAGCGCGGCAGCACGAAGGCTCGCCCGAGCTGTTCATGTTCCTGGCATCGACCGTTCATGACATGAAGAACTCGATCAGCGTCCTCAGTGGCACGCTGGAGAACCTGCTCGCCGTGCCGGCGTCCGCCCCCAGCGCCGAATACGGCCAGATGGCGCAGATGCTCTACCAGACCAAGCGCCTCAACGACAACCTGATCCAGCTGCTGGCGCTGTACAAGGACGTCGGCAAACCCGGCTATCCGTTCGACCCGATGCCGCGCAGCGTGCGCGAACTGGTGGAGCAGGCCACCGGCCAGGTGCGCATCCTGCTGCAGTCGCGCGGCATCGCGCTCGACCTGGACTTCGCGCCGGACGCCATCTGGACGCTGGACGAAGACTTGATCATCGGCGTGCTGGTCCACGCCATCAACAACGCCATCCGCTACACGCGCGACCGCATCCGCCTGTCGGTCAAGATCGACGGCGACTATCTGGAACTGCGCGTGGAAGACAACGGCGACGGCTTCCCGCAAGCGATGCTGGAAGCCGGCATCAGCGCGATGGCGGTGCAGCGCACCAGCGTGAATTTCATCAGCAACAGCAGCGGCCTGGGACTGTACTTCTCCAGCGAGGTGGCGAAGATGCACAAGCATCGCCAGCGCAGCGGCAGCATCGCGCTGGAAAACGGCGGCACGCTGGGCGGCGGCTGCTTCGTATTGCGGCTTCCATGACGGCGGCCGGAGCGCTCGACATGATGACCGCCACCGCATCGCATCGCGGCGCCGAAAGCGTGGTCGATTGGGCGGAGAAGCGCTATCTGCTGGTCGACGATTTCGTCGGCATCCGCCAGCTGCTGCGCGAATCGCTGCGCAATCTCGGCGCCAAGCACATCGACCAGGCGGCCAGCGGCGGCGAGGCGATGGTGCTGCTGGCTAAGACCCGCTACGACGTGGTGCTGTGCGACTACAACCTCGGCGACGGCAAGAACGGCCAGCAGGTGCTGGAGGAGGCGCGGGTGCGCAACCTGATGTTGCCGAGCAGCGTGTGGCTGATGGTCTCCGCCGAAAAAAGCGTGGAGTCGGTGATGGGCGCGGCCGAGCACCAGCCGGACGCTTACATCATCAAGCCGATCACCGAGGGCGTGCTGCTGACGCGCCTGAACCGCGTGTGGCAAAGGAAGCAGATCTTCCGCGAGATCGACCAGGCCTTCGCCGACAAGGACTACCTGCGCGCGGCGCGCCTGTGCGAGGAGCAGATCGCCCACAACCCGCTGCACGCGATCGACCTGCTGCGCATGAAGGCGCACCTGCTGCTCAAGAGCGGCGACCCGGACCAGGCCGGCGCCGTCTACGAGAAGGTGCTCGAGGAGCGCGACTACAACTGGGCGCGCTGCGGCCTGGCGAAGATCCGCATGGCCAACGGCGAGCTGGAAGCGGCGCGGCTGATGTTCCAGGCGGTGATCGCCGACAACCGCTTCTACATCGACGCCTTCGACCAGCTGGCGCAGTCGTTCCAGCTGCAGGGCAAGACCGAGGAAGCATTCGACGTGCTGGGCAAGGCCGCCAAGCTGTCGCCCAATTCGGTGCCGCGCCAGCGCGCGCTGGGCAACACCGCGCTCAAGCTGGGCAACATCC
>Ga0247812_10000067_pt1 | contig 157467 bp, 151 predicted proteins | sample UWRJL149409B1_FD_178011 | JGI IMG/M metagenome (GOLD analysis project Ga0247812, IMG submission 178011) | Plant litter microbial communities from Arlington Agricultural Research Station in Wisconsin, United States - UWRJ-L149-409B-1 | ecosystem: Environmental > Terrestrial > Plant litter >... | reverse complement strand
CTTACTTTAAAAGAGGACACTACCGGCGGCTCACCGCTTTCGGCGGCAATGGCAAATCCATCGCGCATTAATCCGCTGGTTTTGTCCCCTGCATCTATGGTAGTATCACTTAACCTGGTAAGGTTATCAATGATGATGAACTTATTGATGAAGTTTTCGCGCATCATTTCAATAGTATACTTACGGCCGGCCACAAAAGGGTATGGGTGGTTGATGTGAACAGCAGGATAAGCGGCGCTATCTGAATGATAAGGGCCAAAAATTTTGAACGATCCGGTGGCCGCATCCGCCTGTACCATAGTTCCCCATATAGGCGTGTTCTCTATTTCAAAGGCAAAAAAGTTAAACTTAGTATCCTTGCCTAATTTAACAGTTACAGATGCCTTCCGTTTGTCAATGCCGTATTCACGGTTGAGCATCAAATAGTTCTTTAAACCTGTTGATGTAGGTGTGATACCGCCCTTTGTTTTCTTCCACCTACCGGGATTAATAAAATCAGCTGGGATGCCTTTGTCAAAGCCAGTTTTATACAAAACAGTATTGTATTTTGAACCCGCGATGTTGAAGGGATGATGTGTACCACTATCTTTAGATCTACCCGTATCAGCAGCCGGCAAATCCGCACCCATACTAAAAGCATATTGCTTAAGGGTCATCATTAATAGGATAAATAAACAGCTCTTCATATGTCTGATTTCTATTTAAAGTAAGATGAATACGCTGCCGGTACCTGCGTTATTTTTTTTATCTGAATATCTTTATAAAACACTTCGGCAGCTTCGCTCTGCAATTGCAGCCGGCCTTTCACCAATGGCTTTAACTCATCCCCCTCTTTGTATACCATCTTGCTAAGTGCCATTACTACCTTACCATTGATGATATGGATGCTTTTATCGCCATAACAGATCAGTTCTATGCTATTCCATTGCCCCGGTTTTTCATAGTTGTGGTTGTGCTGCACAAAACCCGTGCGTGTGCCGCCAACGCCCATCGGTGTACCCTTACCGTTTGGGTCATATACACCCATTTCGTTGTTCGCTTCCGGATCGCGCATTTTTACGTGGGCGCCGGTGGCTGCCACGCACCAATAATCGCCAATGCCGCCTTCCATTATCTGAAACTCCTGCGCCTGCATCCAGGCACGCCAGTAATCGACGCCGGCAGGGCCTTGCGAATGGTAAAGCAGGCCAGAATCTTTTGGTTCGTTAAGGCGTGGTGGCCATTTCTTATCACCAAGTTTTACCATTAGTTTCAAATGGTAATTTTGAAATTCCTGTTTTGTGAATACACAGCCGTAAATTTCACCGCTCAACCTTAAAACCGGTTGGTTATTGATCATATTTACAGATACCATATTTGCCACGTTTTTATTGTAGCCTATTGGCATTAGCTGTTTTCCACTGGCATCTGTAGGGATCTTACCATCATAGCCGTTCTTATGCCGGTAACTCAGGTACATTTCCCATTTACTAAAGTTTTTATCCAGCAATTTTATCCAGCCGCTATCATTCGTAAAAGAAGTAAAGATTACTACTAAAGCAGCAAGGGCTGCATAACGCATCAATTTCATAAGCTGTTATTTATTAGCCGAAGCCGTGTTTATAAGCGTAACTATAGTGCTTTTGTCGTACTTAAATGTTCTACCCTTGCCTGCGGATTTGTATTTAACATTATTCAATAACACCTTACCAACGCTGTCAAATCCCATTACTGGGCGCTCATCTGTGCCTGCATAAGTTAGTTGCACATTTTCGAAGGAGATGTCTTTCGCGTTACGCACATAAAAGCCCCAGTAGGGGCGCGGTAATGATTCAGTACCCGGGCGATTAATTTCTTTCGTTTTCAATAGCGCCTTGTCCCAAATATTATAGTCTATGCTGATGTTTTTAAACTTTACATTCTCATAACTGCTGCCCACAGGCCATGCTTCAACCGAGCCGGCATTATTGGTGATGCCCGTTGCAACCAGGTTGGTTACCGTTATGTTACGAGCTTTGTTGCCTTCATTCAGTACAAAGGTAATGGCCGTTTGCATATCCCTTATCCTGATGTCGTGAATATTGATCCTGTCAAGAAATCCGGCTCCTAAGCCCCAGGCGCCCGGCTGTATAATAATACCCGTAAGGGTGCGAGTAACCAGCGGATTATCAGCCGTTCCGCGGGGGTGCCCAAATACACCCGGACCAAAAATTTCGCAGTTCTTTATTTCCAGATTGGTTGCAGGCAGTATCACCCGGATGCCGTTACATGAACTATTCAGCAGGCAATCTTTGATCAGCATATTTTCCCAATAGCCGCCTGCAATAGCATCGTCAGCGGTATAACATTTACAGTTTTCGATAAGCAGGTTTTTACCCCGCCTGATATGGATCCCATCGGCACCCTGGGTAACAGTAACACCTGATATCTTCACGTTCTCTACCCCTAAGCCAAGTATATTGTAATTACCTGACCGGGTAACCCGGATATTTGAAATTGTTATATTTTTAGCCTCGCCCATTAAAATGCCATGTGGCCCTCTCCTGCCCTCTTCGCCGCGTTTATCAATTACGCCAGACCCATCAATGGTGCCTGTACCTGAAATGGCAACATCGTGTACATCCTCGATCAATACCAGCGCCCGGCACCAAACCAGGCTGTCCTTAACGGTAATATTAATAGGGCGCAGAGGATCTTCAGGCCTTAGTTTAAAGCTTTTATATTCGGAGATATCGGTGGTACCTATCACATGCGCATCGGGTTCAAGGTAAAGGGTGATATTGCTTTTTAATACAATGGTACCCGTTACAAAATTCCCATTCGGGATCAGCACCGTTCCACCGCCGGCATTAGCACACGCGGTTATCGCTTTGTCTATAGCTGCCGTGTTCATCGTTTTGCCATCGCCAATAGCGCCAAAGTCTTTAATATTAAAAACCCCTTTGTGTTTTTTGATGATTTGCTTCGGATGTTCAGTAGCATGGCCTACAAAACCATAGGCCAGAAGCAAGACGAGCAGGCCTTTTTTAAACAGATAGATATATTTCATAATGAGAATTTTCTTAATGTATTAATACAGATCACTTGAGGTAAGCACGTTACGCGAATCAGTTAGGTGGGCGAAAAAATTGATCTGCCTGGCAACAATCGCTGATGGTATGACGACTTCATAAGTATTTTCTTTTTGCCGTTCCGCATTAATGGGCATCCATTCCCGCTTCTGCCAGGTGGCATCTTTTATACTATAGTAAAGCTTTACGGATACAGGCGCACCTTTAATTGATTTAAGATTTATAGTGACTTTTCTACTACCATCGGCCTGATCTTGAACCTTTGCTATTTTCACTTCGGCAAATGGGTTGCCTTCGCCTTTTAGCTGATAATCGAGATACAATTCCTGCATGGGCGCGCTGGTAGGCACCAATGAATGATTTACATTCGGCCCCCAGGAATGATTTTTTGCGCCGGGGATAGCGTTTAATGTCGCGCTTACTGCATCCGGCCAAAAATAGGTATCATTTGATGCGGCCTCAATAAAGTACCTGGCCTTGATATTGGGTGCACGCCTGCCTGCGTCAAACCAGATAAGCCATTTCTCTTTCACATCTTCCGGAAGTTTGGAGATCAATTCCTTCCAAAAAGAGCCTTTATCGTAAAACCCGCATCCCCAGTAAGAGTAAGCAGCTTTTACCCTGTTACCCAATAAACCACTTAGCATCGTAGTTGAATATCCACCCCAGGAAAAGCCGGTGATGCCGATATTTTTGGTATCTACGTTATTTTGTGATGCGAGCAGATTGAACGCCTGGAGCCCGGCCACCTCTGCATCAACAAGGGAACTGTTTTGTAAGCCTGCTGCAACATTAAAACGCGGTTGTTCATCAGGTGCCGGATGCGCTTTCCACGGGCCTGTAGAATGCGGTGTATTATCAATATCGCAGTAACCGGGCATATCACATGCCAGCGCTACATAGCCTTTGGCCGCAAATTTTTCTATCAATTCCCGTAAGCCGGCGGCATTACCGCTGCCACCGTGTAAAAAAAGTATGGCTGGGTATTTACCCGCTTTCCGCGGATAAGCCATGATGGCGTACACCTTATTGATATTGTTTTTAGATGCGAATACAATCTCTTTTGTCGTGATGGCTTTATTACCTGAACCTGAGTTTGCGCTGCTAAGGGTTTCCAATACCCGTGGGATGCTTTTAACGTAGGGTGCAAAGGGGTCATTGCTTTTCGTAGCCGATAAACTATCGGTGTCCTGTACCAGAACGCTACCTTTACTAACGAATGCGCCCAAAGTGCATAAAACAATTATGCAAATGCATATCCTTTTTAATGGTTTGTTTAACATATAACAGATTAGGTATAATTGGAGTATTGCCTTTGGCGATACTAATGTTTACAATATTAAATAATTTTTGTAAACAAAAGAACTATTTATAAATTTTATCAGATAAAAATAACCATGAAAAAACGCCCCTGATCTCAACCCGGAGCGCAAGGAACATATCAAAGATATGTGATCAACTAAAACCCAAACCTCAAATGGGTATCGTTAATGGTAATATACCGGCATACTAAGATGTTATTTCTTTGCTTTGGTAAAATACAAATGCATAAAAAGCAACTGATACTTTATTGAATTTGACCAGTAATCGATATCATGCCCGCCATCCCGCACAATAAAATCATGCGTAATGTTGCTTTCCAGCAGTTTGTTATGAAATTCGACGTTTACTTTATAAAAGAAATCCTTTGTACCGCAATCTATCAGTAAAGCCGGGTGGCCCGACTTAAGTAAACCGATCATATTGGTAACTGTATACTTTTCCCAGTTGGCCGGCTGATCTTTAATATCGCCAAGTGTTTTTAGGAGATCCCAGTTATTTGGAAAAGGCCGGATATCAACACCTCCGCTCATACTTCCTGCCGCGCCATACACATCCTGATGTTTAAAGGCAAGGTAAAGCGCCCCATGACCGCCCATACTTAAACCCATTATAGCCCTCCCTGCTTTATTATTTATAGTGGCATAATGCTGGTCGACCCAAGACACTAATTCAGATGAAACGTATGTTTCAAATTTTAAAGCAGGGTTAACCGGACTGTCAAAATACCATGAGGTTTTTCCGTCTGCACATACAATTATCATGGCATAATCGTCCGCAAGCTTTTTTATCACAGGGAAAACATTCACATAATCGGCATAGTTGCCTCCATAACCATGCAGCATATAAAGCACAGGGTATTTTTGTTGCCCATTGTATTGATCAGGGGTAACCACAACGGCTTTTACATTCATTTTCATGGATGCGCTGTAGGTATTCACCGTATCAACTTTTGCAGCATACGCATACTGCAGGCATACTAAACTTAGAATTACCTGAATCTTAAATACTCTCATTACTCAAATTATTATAATGTTTACAATTATAATAAAATAATGTTTACAAGTCGATTTTAAATAAGATTTTTACGGCTTACACTGTCTCGTCCAGCAGGAACAGGATAGACTCATAATTCTCCCCCACCGTCTGAGACAAAGCCATTTCACAGGTTTTGGTTGATGAGTAATAACCTTCGTAGTTGTTGCGGGATACTTCAAGCGCTTCGGGCAGCGTGGCAGACGCGGTAAGCTCGGGGAACAGAAAGCCCCTGTCGCCGGCCATACCACAGCAACCGGCATTTAAGGGCACGGTTACCTTAGCCGCATAATGGTTGGCAAGCCCTACAAATTTATGTTGTGTATGTAATTTTTGAAGCGCACACACGGGGTGCAATACTACCGATCGTTTTTTATTAACTACCGGCTGCCGGGGCATGACCATATCATGCAGGTAATCTACCGCATCTAATATGGTCATTAGATCGTACCGGGTCTTATTGACGTCTGTAAGATGGGCTTTAATATTTTTAATAGCGTACGCGCATGAACTTACGTCAATAACAACCTTTAGGGTACCGTGCTTGCTTGCTTCCCATATCGTCTCAACAAAATCGTTGGCCATATATTGGTGCGCGCTCTTATACCCTTTTGATGAAAAGATTTGGCTGCAGCACCCACCAAAAATATTATCCGGCACCTGAACGGCGATACCCGCTTTTTGAGAAACACTCATAAAGGTTTCCATTAAGTTTTTTTTACCATCCACACTGCTGCCCAGCATGCGCGATATACAGCTTGGATAATATAGTATGGTTTCTGCGGATCCTTTCAGTGGGTTTTTGTTCAATACAGCAAGGCTTGGCGGCGCTAAGATCTGATCGGTCCACAAGGGCATGGCGGGTATTACTTTTTTCAGTAATGTTGTCATATTCGTCATCGCACCCCTGCCCAAAAGACGGTTGATGATAGCGCCTGCCTTTAAAGCAAAGCGCGCCATTCCTACGACAACGGCAAAATGTTTAGCTACCAGCAAAGCAGTTTTATTAGCGAATGCGGAATGGTTTTCCCTGCGTAATCGCTTTATCAGGTCGCCGGTATTGATATCAACCGGGCAGGCGGTAGCGCACAAACCATCAACCGCGCAGGTGTCTATACCATCGTACTGGTACTGATCAAGCAATTTTTTATGGTTAACGGTGTCGCCCTTGTCTTCCATCTTTTTCAACTCGCGCCGGATAACAATGCGGCGGCGTGGGGTTGTAGTGATGTTACGGCTGGGGCATTTGTGTTCACAATAGCCACATTCTATACATTTATCAACCTCGTGCTCAACTGTGGGTAAATACTTGATGTTTTTAACATGCACCTGCTTATCAGCATTGATAATAACCCCCGGGTTAAGCAGGTTATTAGGGTCAACCGCCTCCTTGATCATTTTCATGAGCTTATAGATCTCGGTACCCCACTCCGTTTCTACAAAAGGCGCCATATTGCGACCGGTACCATGCTCGGCCTTTAACGCGCCGTCGTATTTATTTATAACCAGCGTAACCACCTCCTGCATAAAGCTGTCGTAGGTAAGTATCTCGTCCGGAAAATTAAAATCAGGGGTAATAACAAAGTGGATATTACCATCGCGGGCGTGCCCAAAGATAATGGCATTGCTGTAGTTGTATTTTTTGAATAGCTCCTGCAGATCGAGAATGGCATCGCCCAGCTTATTTACCGGGAAGGTAATATCTTCCAGTATAACGGTTGTTCCACTTGCCCTTACCGCGCCAACTGAAGGAAACAGGCCCTTGCGTACCTTCCAAAAATTCTCCTGCTCTTTAGGGTTACTGGTAAATAAAGGGGCAGATAAGAGGGAGAGATCCGGTACCTGTTGTAAAAAATAATTTACGCAGACTTCCAGTTCTTCATAACTGTTCTCTTGAAATTCAACCAGCAAAGCAGCCGTACCCAAGGGCAGGTTTTTTATCAAAGTGGGCAGGTCGGGCAGGTCTTCAATCGCCCGCAGGGATGCGCTGTCCATCAATTCAATGGCGCGTGCACCGGCAGTATTTAAAGGAACAATAGCCTTGCAGGCCGAATAAATATCCGGAAAGTATAAAAGCGAAGTTGATTTAAAGCGGTAATCGGATACCGTGTTCAGCACTGTTTCGGCAATAAAGGCCAGGGTACCTTCGGCGCCTACAAGCAGATGTGCCAGTATATCTAATGGGTGCTCAAAATCTATCAGCGCGTTAATGGAATAACCTACTGTGTTTTTTACCTGGTATTTATTACGGATCTTTTGGGTAAGCGTGGCATTCCCCGCTAGTTGTGAACGTACCTGCAACAAAACGCCGAACAGATCGCTGCATTCGGTTTCAAAGCGGGGGTAATCCGAAGTTTTTTCGGTGTTAAACGTTTTCCCGTCGGGCAAAATAAACCGGATGGATCTGACCGTGTGATATGCGTTGAGCTTTACCCCGCAGCACATGCCGCTAGAGTTATTTGAAACAATACCGCCGATCATTGCAGAATTGATACTTGCAGGGTCGGGGCCTATCTTACGGCCGTACTTTTTTAAATAACTGTTCAACATGCCACCGGTAATACCCGGTTGCACGCGCACTAATTCCCCATCAGCTTCGATATCTATGCCGTCCCAATACTGACTCAGGTCGACTAAAATGCCGTCGGTTATAGATTGCCCGGATAAACTGGTGCCCCCCGCACGGAATACCAGCGGTATATTATTTTGATTAGAGAATTGAAAAAGCGCGATGATCTCTTTCTCATCAACCGGCTGTACTACCGCTTTGGGCGTTAAACTGTAAAAGCCCGCATCCGCCGCATATGATAAAACGTCTATCAACCGCGACCTGATCCTTGCAACAGGTAAAATTTCTTCTAAAAGCCTAACAATCTCCATTACTTAATATTACAAGGCTGGCTGCCACTCTACAAGGCGCTGCTTAGAACTGCCTAAACCCTGTATACCCAACTCCACAACATCCCCGGCCTTTAAATAAACAGGCTCCGGCTTAATACCTAAGCCAACGCCTGCTGGGGTACCTGTTGATATTACATCCCCCGGCGAAAGGGTCATAAACTGGCTGATGTAACTCACCAGAAATGGAATTTTAAAGATCAGCGAGCTGGTATTGCCATCCTGGTATGTTTTGCCGTTAACCTTTAACCACATGGGTAAATTATTGATATCGGCAATTTCATCTTGTGTGGCAATAAAGGGGCCTATAGGTGCGAATGTATTGCAGCTTTTACCCTTAACCCACTGGCCGCCGCGCTCCAACTGAAACTCACGCTCGCTATAGTCGTTATGTAATACATAGCCGGCCACATGGTCCAAAGCATTTCCCTCATCAACATAGCTTGCTTTTTTACCAATAACTATGGCAAGCTCCACCTCCCAATCGGTTTTTTTACTATTCCGGGGAATAGTTACGTCATCGTTCGGGCCGATAATAGATGAGGTGGATTTAAAAAATATGATGGGCTCCTTTGGTATAGCAGCGCCTGATTCTTTAGCATGATCGGCAAAATTCAAACCTATGCATACAATCTTTGAGGGGCGTAAAAGAGGGGCGCCTAACCGTACATCATCGCTTAACGGCTGTAAACTATCTTTGTTCGAAGCAATAAAGCCGGCTAACCTTTGCAGGCCGTTCCCACCAAAAAAGGCTTCGTTATAATCATCTGCAAAACCTGTGAGTGCGTATTTTTTATCTTCAATTATAACCCCGGGCTTTTCGTTTCCCGGCTCCCCGTAACGTATAAGTTTCATATCTGTATACTATTAAAATTTAAACCGGCTTTATTTATATGTTTCCCCTTAACCGGAAAGTCCCTGATCAGGAATACATTCCCGCTCTCGGGATAATCATTTAATTGCTCCCTGCTAAGGTTTTCACGGGCAGAAGTTACTATTAAACTGCTTAAGTCATTTCCGACAAATGCGCAGTTTGTGATATGCATTGCCGGTAAATCAATCCTATCCAACAACTCCTCCGTTGAAGGGTTCCAGCGCGTAATACATCCTCCGTTGTATAAAGCTATCCACAGCATCCCTTCGGCATCAATAGCCATCCCATCGGGCATACCCATATCTGAGGGGATAGTGACGGCTATCTTTTCAAAATATATTTCGCCGCTGTTTTTATTATAAAGGTACGATACCACAGTTCGCGAAGGCGTATCTATAAAATACATTCTTTCGTTATGTAACGACCATGTCAGCCCGTTAGGTATGGTGCGGTTGCTCACCATTTTGATTATAGCAAGATCATTATCTATCCTGTATAAACTTCCGGCATTTTCTTTGAATGCCATATCCATAGTGCCAACCCACAAACGTCCCTGCACATCGCAGCCGCCATCATTACAGCGGTTGTTTAAAATATCTTTTTCAATATCAACCAGCCATGTTTTATGAGCGGTTTTAAGGTTAAAATTTAAAATCCCACCTTTTACAGCTAATATTATATTATCAGCCGGGCCTTCTACAGCCAGTGAAATATGCTCTTTTACCTCCCATTGCTTTGGTTGGGCAGATAAAAAATCATATTGATACAAGATACTTTCATGTATATCAACCCAAAAGCAACTTTGGCTTTCACGGTGCCATAACGGCGATTCACCCAATATGCATTGTGACGGAAATAGTGTAGAAATGTTCATAAATTTAAATCAATGTACATGCTGAACTTTTGAAGATGGCAAAAAACCATGCTCGTTCATAAACCCGGCCATCCGGGTAAGTGTAGGTAAAAAATTGGGATTACTTATAGGCCAGTCGCAGGAATGGTCGGCATCTTTAACCGTGATGAGCTCGCAAATATTATTTGCATTATGCATTGACTTGGTGAATTCCACAGCACCTGTATATGGTGTTGTTGCATCAACCGTTCCGCAGGAGAGTATGGTTGGTGGCCATCCCGAACGCACTTGTTTTAATGGCGTAAACTCGGGATGCTTATCCAAAAAATCCAAACCAAAACCTACACCCAATACGGGATTATGTAACACCAGTCCATTTGGCTTCGCGCTGATCTTCAAATCATCGGTCGGGTCATCCCCCCCTTCAAGCAAGGTACAAATAGCCAGGTGCCCTCCTGCTGAGCCGCCGGCGGCAACAATAAGATTTGGATCAATACCTAATTCTTTGGCATGGCCACGTACATAACGCATGGCCGATTTGGTATCCATTATTGCTTCTAACGGCGTAGTGCCATGCCTGCTTTTCACCCGGTAATCTGCGGTTATACCGATCATTCCATGGTCACGAAACCATGCTGCGGTAGGTATTTCGTCGGCCACACTGCCATTTATCCAACCGCCACCTGTAAAATAAATTATAGCGGCTAAGGGCTTTTTTGTTTTTCCTGCCGGATCAAGTACATACAGGTACATATCTTCTTGAGGTGTTTTTTTGTACAGGATCTTTTTAGCCAAGGCCATTAACTGTGTGCCTGGTAAAGTATATATGGCCGCATTAGCAACAGTATCCTGTCTATTATTGACGCGCACTTTAGCGCTGCACGAAGTACTAGTGCTACCTATACTCAAACAGAAAGTAGCTAGTAATAAAAGCCTAACAGCATTATTCTTCATAAAGAACGAATTATTATTTATTGGGAGGTGATGGACTGATTGATGTCCAGCCGCCATCTACCACCAAGCTTTGACCCGTAATATGTCTTGATGCCGGTGATAAAAAGAAAAGCACGGCGTTCGCAATATCGCTTACTGTAGAGGGCCTGCCCATTGGCGTAATTGCCGACCACGCGCCGATATAATCTTCATAGGTTAGCGTACGTTCGGTGGCGGTGGCGCCGGGTGCTACAGCATTTACGGATATATTATAAGGTGATAATTCAACCACCAGGTTTTTGGCAAGCATTTCTAAACCCGCTTTAGTTACAGCATAAGCTGCCAGATCCTTTAACGCCTGATGACCAACAACACTGCTCACAAATAAAATACTGCCCCCACTTTTTTGTTTAATTATTTGGTTAGATACCGCCTGCGCAAGGTAAAAGCTGCCACCCAAATTCACCTTCATTACCCGGTCAAAATCCGACTCAGGGTATTCAAAGAAGTTACCATATAGCGAGAGGCCTGCATTTGCTATGGCCAGTGTAATGCATCCAAATTTTCCTACAGCTGTAGCTACCATTTGATTGATGAAAGCGACATCAGATGAATCTCCGGGGGCTGAGATGCATACCCCTCCTGCTGATGTGATATTTTCAGCGGCTTTATTGGCCAGCTCCGCATCCAGATCATTCAGAACAACGGATGCGCCATTAAGCGCCAGCTGCCTAGCAATTTCATAGCCTATGCCCTGGCCGGCACCTGTTACAATGGCAACCTGCTTATCAAAAGTTTTATTTGTCATTTTGTATGTTTATAAAGTATATTCATTTAATGCGAATCTTTAGTCACCTCACTGCCTGAACTACCTTTTAAAAATGCCAGATCGGCACCCAGGTGCGCCTGCTCAACTGTGGCTTGATAAAGGCTTACATAGCCGCGGTTTAGCGTGGGTATAAATGGGATAAAGTTACTTTTACGGGCTGCAATCTCTTCGTCGCTTACATGTAAATGCAGTATTTTGTTAAATACATTTAAGGTGATCTCATCACCATTTTGTACTATAGCCAATGTGCTGCCAAGCGCCGCCTCGGGCGAAACATGCAGTACTACTGTACCAAAACCGGTGCCGCTCATCCGCCCGTCAGATATACGAATCATATCTGTAATTCCTTTTTCAAGTAATTTGGCCGGGAGGCCCATATTTCCTACCTCCGGCATACCGGGGTAACCTTTAGGGCCGACATTCTTGAGTACCAGAACACTGTTCTCATCAACATCCAGGTTGGGGTCGTCAATTCTTTCTTTATAATCTTCAATATTTTCAAACATCACCGCCTTACCTGTATGCTCCAGCAAGTGTGTGCTGGCTGCCGATGGCTTTATTACAGCTCCGTTAATACACAGGTTACCTTTAAGCACTATTACACCGGCAATAGGGTTTACCGGTTTGCTGATAGAAGCGATAACCTCCGGATTATAATTTGGCGCTGCTTCATAATTATCGTTTACCGTTTGGCCGTTCACCGTTATACAATCGCGGTGCAGAAAAGGCAGAAGCTCTTTTAGTATAGCCGGTAATCCCCCTGCGTAATACAGATCTTCCATAAAGTATTTGCCTGATGGCTGCAGGTTAGCCAAAAGCGGGATGTTCTTACCTATATCGTTAAATTCATCTAAAGTAAGTGGCACACCTATGCGGCCTGCAATAGCCAGTAAGTGGATAACAAAATTGGTGGAGCCGCCAATAGCGGTATTAGCAATAATGGCATTTTCAAAAGCCCCACGGGTGAGGATATCGGATAGTTTAAGATCCTCCTTTACCATATCAACAATACGCATGCCCGACATGTGTGCCAGCACTTTGCGTGCCGCATCAGGCGCAGGAATAGCAGCATTACCCGGCAACGATAAGCCCAGTGCTTCAACCATACATGCCATAGTGGAAGCAGTACCCATAACCGCGCAATGGCCATTACTACGGCACATCCCAGCCTCTACATTCAGCATATCCTGCTGGTTGATGATTCCTGCACGCTGCTCTTCGCTAAAACGCCACAGATCGGATGTGCTGATATCCGTACCGCGATATTTCCCTGTAAGCATGGGGCCGCCGCTCACCACAATTGTAGGTATGTTCACACTGCTGGCGCCCATCACTAATGAGGATGTTGTTTTATCGCAACCGCAAAGTAATACCACGCCATCCAGCGGGTTTGCACGGATGCTTTCTTCCACGTCCATGCTGGCCAGGTTACGGTATAACATAGCCGTAGGCTTCATTAAAGATTCACCCAACGACATTACCGGAAACTCTACCGGAAAACCGCCAGCCTCGTAGATGCCGTTCTTAACGCTCTGCGCCAGCTCCCTGAAATGCGAGTTGCAAGGGGTCAATTCGCTCCATGTATTACAAATGCCTATCACCGGTTTGCCATCAAACATGTGCGCCGGGATCCCCTGTTTTTTCATCCAGGCCCGGTATATAAAGCCGTCTTTACCCTCACGACCAAACCAACCGCTGCTTCTGAGACTATCTTTTTCCATATGAAACTTATTGCTTAAAATAAAACAGGTTATAATTGGGTGTAATTTAACAAGTGATTTTAATAATTACCCTATAGCTTTTTGCGGCCTCAGGAATTTCCACACCTTTATTTTATGTCCGTAAACGGCATAATAAAATATAACGGCGTATAATATAAATATGAGGTATAAACCTGTTTTAACGCCGCCCCACTCATTTAACTGGGCATATAATATAGGTAACACGGCATCGCCCGCAATAGCCATGATCAGCATGGCCGATGCTGTTTTGATGTAGCCACTTAAGCCGTCAATTGCCAATGGCCAAATACAAGGCCAGTTAAAGGCATTGCAAAAACCCATCCCCATCACACAGCTCACCGATACAATCCCAGTGGTGGTGATGGCACCAATGGCAAAACAGATGCCCAATATAGCACTTAAGGCCAGGGCTGTCCGTTGCAGCAAATATTTTGGAATAAGGACCATGCCGCAGAAATAACCGGCCAACATTATGTAGATAATATAATCAACAAACACCTGTGATGATGCTGTGCTGAAGCCCATGCTTTGTCCGTAAGGTATAATGTAATAACTGGTGATGCTTTCTATGCCTTCGGCGCAAAATAAGGCTAACACGCCTAGCACCAGGTTGGGGTACAGCCAAATCGAACTTCTTTTACCCTGCTGGATTTCTTCGCTGTCATCATCCGCAACCGGAGGCAGCTTTATAAAATAGATGACGACTGCCAGCAGGATCAGAAAGATGGTAATGATCCAGTACGGGCTAATAACTCTTAATGACATTTCGGTCAATATAGCTTCTTTATCAGCTCCTGTAACTTTCTTTAGCCTGAGCAATAATACATCGGCATTTAGCAGCAGTATAGGCCCTACAAAACGCTGGCTTACTATACCCGCCAGTTTATTACAAAGGCCCATAAAGCTGTTACGCTGACCAGCACTTTCCATTGGCCCCAGCAGGGTAACGTATGGGTTGGCCGCTGTTTGCAGAAGCGCCTGACCCGATCCCATCACGAATAGCGCGGCAAGGAACAAGCCATACGTGCGGGAGTATGCGGCAGGAATAAATAACAAGCTGCCTAATGCCAAAACAACCAGGCCCATAACGAGGCCGCTTTTAAACCCCACTTTTTTAAGCACCCATGCAGATGGCAGCGCCATAACCACATAAGCAATAAAAAAAGCGAACGTAACCAGGGTGGTTTGTACGGTACTGAGCTGTAATGTTATTTGGAAAAATGGCACCAGGATGCTGTTAAGCCAGGCAGCAAAGCCAAATACCCCAAATAAAACGCCGATTATTAAAAGAGGAAAAATATAATTCTTCATAAATTGTTACGATAACTATTAGTTAGGCGTTTGCATCACGCGAAGTACTTGTCTACAGTAAGTCTATCCTTTTATATGTTTACAATAATATAACAATTTTGTAAACATTAAAAATTATCAGCAAATTTATTTATTGTTATGTTAACCGGATGCCGTCTTTATTATCCTACTCGACAAACTTCTATTTTGAACGCATGCCTGGGGTTGTCCCTTACAATCATATCAAATTCAAGTGCTGATACCCCCTGCTGCAGTAAGGCCGGCTTTAATATGGTAAATACGGAACCGTATGGTATAGAATTCCCATTCTGGTACTGGTTAAAAATGATGTCGCTGTCTTTTTTTTCCACCGAAAATCCATCATCATGAGATAGTAATACCTTATTTAGCAATCCTTCTTCCTTTAAGTTTTTTATATAGCGGCAATAAGTGGCAAGTTCATCTTTATTGAATCCGTCAAAGCTGATATAGCATCCTTTCATCGCTAATGCTGTATGAAATTCTCCCTTACTGTCGTTTTGTGCATGCACCCAAATTAAGGCATCAGGCCTTACCCCTTCGTTTATTAAGAGTTCCGTATATGTAACCGCGGCAGTACCATCGCCTGTATGGATAGCGATCTTCAATCCGGTTTTCAAGTGCACTTTTGCTGCAGTGCGGATCAACTTTTGTTCTACAGGCTTTAAAGCTCCCACACCAACACCAAGCTTAATAAACCCGGGGCGTATACCATTATCTTCAATTCCCTGCTCCCATTCCTTCATCCACCTTGCGGCCAGTTGTTCACTACTTTCGGTATAAGCATGTGCAGGTAAATATTTCTGATCAGCGGCGGCATAATAACCGGTATTGGTTATGATATTTAACCCTGTAGCTTCCGACAATTGTTTTAGTAGAATTACATCGCGGCCAATATATGCGGGTGTACAATCTATAAAGGTGTTCAGGCCGCTGGCCTTAGCGGATAACAAATAGGGAAGCATGGCTTTAAAAGCAGTTGAGCGCTGATATTGCGGCTGTTGTATTTTTTCGGCGCCGGTAAAGTCGGTAATAATGTGCTCGTGAGGTAGGGTAACGCCCATTTTATCTCCGGGCAACTTCCCACCTACAGTCATTACATACCCATCACCCATCTCCTGGCTGCCGAAAGTAATAAGCGTATCAGAACACAGCGTGATAGCACCCGTTAAACAAGAAACAGAAATAAATTTACGACGATTCACAGGATCACCGATTTTGGCATATAATTGTTTTGAGCTACAATATACCGTATTTTAAATAAACCTCTCCGGCTTTCATTCCCGACCGGATAGCATCACGGCTTATATTTTCGGCGCCAACTTTTTCAAATGCCCTGCCTATAACTTGTTCTTCTACCGAAGCAGGTATTACAACAATACCGTCCTCATCTGCAAAAACCAGGTCGCCGCTATTAAATACAACACCATCTATCTGCACCTGCACGTCAACATCAATAATCCGTTGTCTGTTCAGGCTGTCGTAAGGGCTTTTATCTGTGGCAAAAACCGGGAAATCCATTTCAGTCATCTTTCTGATATCCCGTACAGCCCCATGCACAATAACACCTGAGCAACCACGATTAGATGCTGCTGTAGACAGTAATTCCCCCCAAATGCCAGAGCGTACTGAACCGCCAGCCGCACATATTAAAATATCGCCCGGAAGGCATGAGTCCACAGCCTGCAGTTCCAATTTATAAGGCTCTTCGTCTATATCGTAAACATCGGCCCATAAAGTTGTTTTGCAGCGCCCTACTATCTTTTCAATACCAGTATAAGCGTTAAACGATATGCCTGGTGATTGATTACGATACCCCAAACTGTCTAAAGCATCACTGATCACAGCCGAATATAAACCATCCTTTAATTTTTCAAAATAACTCATAGATAAAATTGTAATAATGTTTACAAATATAGCGATTTAGTGTATACATTATAGTAATTCACATTTGTTATTACGATATTTAAATCTAAAAGGCTGAGGCTTGACTTAAAAAATAAAGCCCATCTTTTAGGAAGGGCTTTATTAAAGTAAGTTAAAAGTTATTACAGCAGATCAAGAACAACAGCCTCACCACGTGCAAAGTGCTTGACAAGAATATTCTCGGCCGCAATTATATCCCTATTCCTCAGGGCCTTAACTAATTCACGATGTTCAAAATCAGTTTGTTCATGATCATCATAACTTATTTGGGTGGTACCCAGCTTTTGATGAAACAAGGGAATATGTGACATTAGATAAGTATGCAGAAGGTTTTTATTTCCGCCAAGTTCAATCAAGGTTTCGTGAAATTTCATATCAGCCTCTAAGGCGCCATGATAATACTTATTGCTTACCATGTTAGAAAAATCATCGCAAATCTTATCCAACACTTCAAACTGTTGCGTATCCAATTTTCTGATGGCCAGCCGTAAAGCGCCCAGCTCAAGTACTTCTCGCAACTCCCGCAATTCGTGCACATCATCAGGTGTCATAGGTTTAACGTAATAGCCTCCTTTTTCTCCTAATATAACCAGGCCTTCGCCTAATAGGCGGGTCAAAGCTTCGCGTACAGCCATACGGCTAACCTCAATGCGCTTTGCCCATTCATCTTCTTTGAGGCGGGTATTAACAGGAATTTGGTTGCTGAGTATTTTTCGGCGAAGTTGCGTATATACTTTATTTGCCAGAGAATCTATTTTCATAAGCGAGATTGTTTACAAATTTAGCATATAAAATATATAACCAATATATTTTTTACATGTAAACTTAGCTTATGCAGTTCAAAATGTCGATTGCACTATTTTACCACAGGAAATTCGATGTATGTTGCAAACTGCGAATTGTGATATACACGCTGGGTTGCTTTTTTAAAGTCGCTTACCTTTGCATTGAAAATATTAGGAACAAACGTTTGCGGGTTGCGGTCTATCAGCGGGAACCACGTGCTTTGCACCTGTACCATCATTTTATGGCCTTTTAAAAATACATGATCTATTTGATGCAGATCGATCGTAAACTCGTTCACCTTGTTCGGAACCAACGGCACGGGTGCGCTAAAGCTTTTACGGAACCTGCCGCGGAACACTTCACTAGCAATCATCAGCTCATAACTGCCCATGGCCGGATTCTCAGGATACAGGTCGGGATAAACATCTATTAGCTTCACTATCCAATCGGCATCGCTGCCGCTGGTGCTGGCAAACAGGTGTGCTATGATACTGCCGGTTACCGATTGATCTTCCGTAAGTACATCCGATTCCCACGAAAGTACATCTGGGCGGCTTTGCGCGAACCGCTGGTCCTCGGTAAGCCATGCCCACCAGCGTGAATCTTCATCATAAGTTTTCGCTATTGGCCGCTCGCGATAGGGTACCGGTTTTGCCGGGTCGCTTATATATTCGTCAAAAGCATCTGCTTTGCTTTGCGGCTTGTTAAACGACAATTTACCATCTACCTGCACATATAGTTTTTTTATTTCCGTATTTTTCGGCGGCCATGTGGCATATTTTTTCCATTGGTTACTTCCTGTTTGAAATATATCTGCTTCAGCAAAATCATTTTCGCCTATGCCTTTAAGCCAGTAATCAAACCAATGCTTTTGTTTTTGATGAAATGCGATTGATGTATTTTGACCCATTTGATAATTACCATTCTTGGTAACAACTGCGTTGGCCCATTGCGCATGGTGCCATGGGCCTAACAAGATAAAATTCTGGTTGACCTTGTCGAGTTTTTCCATATGGCTGTACATCAGTTGCGGTCCCATAACATCTTCGGCATCCCACACGCCGCCTACATGTAAAATAGGCACCTTGGTTTCTTTTATGTATGTCAGCGGCGATTGTGTTTTCCAAAAGCTATCGTAGTTTGGGTGTTTAACGTAATTGTTCCAGCTGGGTATGCGGTTAAAAAAGTATTTGTTGTTAACGTTGCTGAGGGGGCCCAGTTTTAAATACCATTCGTACAGGTCGTGCTTTGGGAAATTAAAACTCGTATCCTTTTTAGCAATCTCCTCGCGAAAGGCCCACTCAAACGCGTAACTTAATCTAAACGCGCCGTTATGATGGAGGTCATCGCCCAAAAACAAATCACTAACACAAGCTTGGTCAGACACTGCCTTTAGCGCCGGGTGTGGATTACCGCTGCTTACCAAAGCCGTCCACCCAGGGTACGAAACGCCTAACTGGCCAAATTTCTCGTTGGTACCGGGCAAATTCTTTAGCAGCCAGTCAACTGTATCGTAAGCATCAGTACTTTCATCAACCTGCGTACCATCATTATTGATGATGGTTGGCCGTGTCATAATAAACTGACCCTCGCTTTGATGTTTGCCGCGTATGTTTTGATATACAAAAAAGTAGCCTTCAATAGCCATATCCTGTATGTAAGGGTCTTTTTCGGGGGATAATGTACCAATATTCCAACCGCTGTAAGGTGACCGCATCATTAAAACGGGCAATTTCTTATTTACATTAAGCGGCCTATAGATACGGGTAAACAGCTTTACGCCGTCGCGCATGGGTATCATTACCTCCATCTTTTCGTATTGAACGGTATCGGCGGCAGCGTAAACCAAACCATATTGAAAGCACAGCAAGGTTAAAGCAAAACATAAAAACCTTATCAGTTTCATAACCTCAACGTTGGTCAATTCTCAAATCCTTTGTACTTAGAACCAGTTCTTCTAAGGCCCCGTCAACCGCAGTTAAGGCGACATCCACATCCTGCTGCGTATGTGCTGCCGAGATATACCATAGCCCTCTTCCAATGATCCTGATCCCTTTGTTGTGTAGTAATGCTACAAACTTGCCCAGCTTAGCTTTATCATATGAAAGCGTATCCCGATAATCGTTCACCTCTGGCAGATCTGTAAAGCCGGTATGTAGCATGGGGCCAAGGCCCTGTACAACCAGGTTCTGATTATGCTTTACGGCCAGTTGTTTTATACCATCGATCAGATACCGACCTAAACTGTAGATCCTTTCGTAAGGGTTATCTTCCTCCAGCACCTCCATAGTTGCCAGTGCGGCTGCAACGGTAGGGTTGGATGAGTTCATTGTTCCGGCTTGTATCACCTTACCTTCAGCTAACAGATCCATCCATTCCTTTTTTCCAACAATGGCAGATAAGGGGTAACCGCTGGCTAATGCCTTTGCAAAAATTGACAGATCAGGTGTGATGCCGTACAGTTGCTGCGCGCCGCCAAGCCCGGTTCTGAAACCAGTTATCACCTCATCAAATATCAGGGTGATGCCATAATCATCGCAAAGCTGGCGTAAGCCTTCTAAAAATCCGGACTTAGGTTGTATGCAACCATTATTACACATTATGGGCTCGGTTATAATAGCGGCAATTTCATGGTGATGCTTTTGTAGTAGTTCCTGCACCAAAGGCAAATCGTTCCAGGGCAATACAAATAATTCATCTTTGGTGTTTTCAGCAATACCCTCGCCCCATGATAACAGGTTAGGGTGTTCTCTTTCGCCCAAAGCTTTTGGGGATGAACCAGAGATGCCCCAGGTAACATTATCTATCCAACCGTGGTAATGGCCCTCGAAGCGTAAGAATTTTTGCTTCCCTGTTTTTGCCCGGGCAACCCTTAACGCCGTTTGCACGGCTTCTGATCCGTCCAAACAGAACCGCACCAATTCGGCGCTAGGGATGTATTTTTGCAATTTTTCAGCAAGCTCAATCTCTAATATATGCTGACCGGCAAATAGCTGACCGGTAGCCGAATAGTCGTTCACCCGCTTTAATACATGCGGATGCGAATGGCCAAGGATCAACGGCCCCTGGCTCAAGGTGAAATCAAGATATTCGTTACCATCAACATCAGTTATACGGCTTCCTTTTCCGGATGCGTAGAATAATGCATGCGGGTACCCGCTCCTTCTAAACTCAGATGATATGCCACCGGCTAAAGAACGCTTTGCCCTTTCTAATAATGAAGATGATGTTTCGTAATTAAACATAATAGATAGTTATAAGATTGTGCGAACCGCAAGGGTCCGCTTTATAAAATGCATCAGGTGGTATATTGCTATGGTAGTGTAATCACCACCACTGCGTGAGGCTGCAACTCAACCACAGATGAGCCCAATACTTTTGATGCTGGTGGTTTGCTTCCGGTAGATAGGTCTACATATTCAATTTTGGCTTTATCTGCGCCCGGCACATCCACCTTGATAGCACGGCCGGTTTTGTTTACTAAAAGCACTTTGCGCAAACCTTTGGTTGTGATAAAGCCTTGCGACAGCAGTGCCTTATTTTGCACGCCCGATGCCATCAGCTTATCGCCCACACCAAAATTATCGTGCAGCAGTTTCATTCCCCAATAGCGGGCATTAGGGATGCCGGTATCCCAATTAACAATGGTTGTACCGGCAAACTGTCCGGGATAATCAATAAGCTCTGCAATAGCCAACAGGTCGATACCTTTTTTAGTAACACCTACATAGGCATAGGCAAACATGGCGCTGCTTAATACCCAGTAATCTTCGGTAATAGCTACTTTTGGATCAGCCGGGTTTCCGGGAGGCAGAGTCCCCAGTTCATTGATATAGGTTTTTACGTTAGGCGCCAGGCGCTGCTTAATTACATTCAGGCGGTCAACCACTTTCAGAAAGTTGTCCGCTCTTTCAAAGTAAGCAAACTGTTGTTTTTCAAGCTCATTCGGGTCGGTTTTCCATTCCTTTCCATCCGAACCTATGTACTGATGAAAAGAAAACATATCTACAGGGATGCCGGGTTTATGATTTTTAGGATCCAGAAAATGCTCCACATAAGGCTCACCCTTCTCCGGGAATGCCAGGGCTAACCCGCTAAACTTCATATAAGGGTTCAGCTTACTCAAATCAGCTACTACAGCGTCGTAAATTTCAGTTAGCTGCTCCGGGTTAAACAAGTGCTGTGTATCCTGGTCATTCTCGTTCAATACTTCCCAATAATCAATTTTATAGTGATAGCCGGATTGATGGTATTTGCCATACTCATCTGTAAAGCCGCCTTTAGTGTACCAGCTTAACAGCCTGTGGTAATAATCAACCAGTTCTTTTAATGTGGTATCGCGAAATCTATTACCGGGGCTGTAACCCCAATGGATAGCGTTAGGATCTTTAGGGTAAGTAACCGGGTTATCCGTAACGATCATCCATTGCGGTATGGTTGAAAAATCTACCACTACCGGCCTGCCTTCTGATGCTTCAAAAAAATCAACCACAATGGGATCTATCACAGTAAAGTCCCAGGAAGTTTTCCCATTTTTTGGCGCTTCAAGTTCGGCCACGCCAAGGCGGGGGAACGGATACCATGGCTGCAGCCTGGCATAATTTACTTTGGCATCTTTTAAAGCCTTATAAATGTTTTTACTGGCCGGGTGCCCGCGCCGCATTGGCGGCTCGGGGCATATCTGGATAGAAAGCTGTGTTTTAGACACCGTTTCCATTTTATCCCAATCGATATCTGCCTTATAATCTGATGCCGGCCCCTTACCTGCTTTATCAGAACTGTTGCAGAAAGCTAATGAAAGCACCAATGGAAGCAGCGCAAGCGCCCGGCTGTATTTTCTTCTATTACCTATCATATTATTTATATAGTAGCTGATTGTTTATTCTACCGAATGATTAGAAATTTGGCATATCAATGTCCCACCATAACCTTGTACCACCATTATCAGGCCCGCCTAACAACTGTATGGCCTTTTTAACTTCCTCCGGATTAGAAGCAACCTCTGTATCCGGATAGATCATCCTGCGTATTTGTACAGTAGTACTAATGGTACCGCCGCTGTTGTTGAGCACCACCGGGAATTGTTTAGGATAACCGGTTCTCCTGTAGGTTGACCATGAAGTGGTGCCTTCCGGGAAGATAGCTATATATTTTTGGGTGATGATCTTTTCCAGTTTCCGTTCGTTTGAACTAGCATCATCCCATTTAATGGTTACGTCGGTTAAAGCCTTAATGCTGTTCGCAGGAATTGCCGGGTCAACGTAATCTTCCGGCTTGCTTGTAGCATCGTTAATATAAGCAGCGGCATCCCCCGATAAGCCCCATTGACCAAACGAAGCACTGATACCGGCTTCATAAAACTCTTTTGCTGTGCCGCCCATTTGCCAGCCCCTTAGCGCGCCTTCTGCTCGCAGAAAGTATACTTCGGCAGTGTTCATCCATTCTTGTTTTGAGCTTTGGGTGTAATTGGTTAATGACACATCAGAGAAACCCAGGTAATTATCCCTGATAATACCTGTAGCACCCTGGCGCACACCAATATATTTACCCGGTAATACGGTAGAAGGTTCAAAATAACTGGCACGGCGCGGATCGTTATAACCATTCATGAAAGTGATGAGGTTTGCACCGGTACGAAAATCGCCCCATTCATGGGTAGGTACCCAAAGGCCGCTTAAGCCGCCAAACGCATTGTCCGCATTCGTTGTAAAAACACCGCCGTTAGCCGGGTTTACCGCTTTTTCAGCTTCCAGTTTTGCTTTTGCCGGGTTAACCTTTACAATTTGCAAAGCAAGGCGCAAGCGGGTGGCATTGGCAAATTTTAACCATTTGGTATAATCGCCGTTATAAATTTTATCAAACTTTTTAAAAGGCGTTGCCCCGGGATGCGCGGCTATATACGCTTTGTAGTTGGTTACAGCGGTATCCAGCTCTAAAAAGAAAGTATTGTAAACTTTTTCCTGGCTGTCAAACGGAACGGTTGTACCACCTTTACCAAACTCAGTGTAAGTAATAGGCCCGTAAATATCGGTTACCTTTTGCATGGCTGCCACTTTTAAAGTTAAGGCAACGGCCCAAAAATCGGGCGCCGTTTCTACCGCTTTCCGGCGTTTAACCTCGTTTACCGGCGACATGATGTTGTTATAACCCTCGTTAAACAGGCTATAGGTACCGCCGTACAAATAATAATTTACAGGATCAGCCCCCGGGTAAATATTCATAAAGTACCCGGCCCAGGTTCCTCCCTGGCCAAGGTCGCCTACTTCCAGTGGGATGGCGCTTGAGAATGGATTTTGCATGGCGGCAAAAAAGGCGCCTATGCTGTTAAAATCCGTTTGCAGCTGCTCTTCGCTTATACCGTTTGGATCGGTATTATATTTTTCAAAATTTTTAGTGCAGGCATTTATCACCAATAGTAGGGGCAATATTGCTATAAGGGCACTGTTTTTAAGGAAAATTTTAATATTTTTCATCATCTTATATTAATAACAGATACTTAAAATGTAACATTAAGGCTTAAACCGAAACTGCGTGTAGCAGGTAAGCTAAATATCTCTAGCCCGGAGTAGCCGTTCCCTGTAGAGAAGGTAGTTTCCGGGTCAAATGGTGCTTTCTTGTATAAATATGCCAGGTTCCTGCCGATAAGGGAAAGCCTTGCATTTTTAACGAAACCATTTTTAAGGATAGTTTTTGGGAGACTATATCCAAAAGACAACTCCCTTAACCGTACCACAGTAGCGCTATACACATACTCGCCTGTTACGTGGGCAATACCGCCTACCGTGTGGTAATATTTATCTGCATCAAGTTTGGTAACGGTTTCGCCGGTGCTGGCCATTACGCCATTTACACTAACACCGCCATTGTTACGCGCATCGCCTGTAGCTTTTGATACGCCCATTCCATCTAATATCTGCTCGGTTAACGACATCACTTTTCCACCAAAGCTGCCATCGAACAAAAAGCTCAATGAAAAATTCTTATAAGTGAAGTTATTGTTCCAGCCCAACTGGAACTTAGGATTTGAGTTACCTAAAAGGCTTGGCTCACCTGATTTTACCTGAGGGGTACCATCATCAGCAACCAATAACCTGCCTTGTTCATCATAATCTAACACACGGCCATAAATATCACCATAGGATCCGCCAACTTTAAGGATAGAAAAGTAGTTGTTCAAATCATTTGATAATATAAACTGATTTATATCTGTCGCCAGTTTTTTAACCACGTTTCTGTTGGCTGTAAAATTTACAGTAGTGCTCCATTTAAAGCTCTTCTTTTCTGGCAAGCTATAGCCTGCAATTATTTCTATACCCTTGTTCTGGATATCGCCTCCATTTACAAACCGCTCGCTATATCCTGTGCCCGGTGGAACTGAAATTGAAAAGAACTGGTTAATGGTATTGGTTTTATATAGGGTTACGTCTAAACTGATCTGGTCTTCCAGAAAGCGAAACTCGCCGCCAAATTCCAATGATTTTGATTTTTCAGGTTTCAGATCAGTAAATGGTGCGGTAGTGTTGAAAATGATTTCACCGCGGTTGTTAATTGTATTTTGTGGATTGGTTACGTAAAGCGGAACCGTGTTACCCACTATTGCATAAGAGCCCCTTAATTTGGCGTAACTAATGCCTTTAGGCAGGGAGAACGCTTCGTTTAAAAGGGCGCTTAAACCAAATGAAGGGTAAAAATACGATCCGTTTGGTGTAAAGCTCAGGTTTGACGACCAGTCGTTCCGGCCTGTTGCACTAAAGGACAACCAATCGTTGTAAGTTACGTTTACACTACCAAAAGCTGCCTGCAATTGCTGATGCTGCTCTGAAAGGCTAAAAACAGGGTTTATCCCGTTTTTAATATCAAAGTTTTGAATGGCGAAATAGTTTGGAATAGTTAAAAAAGTAGAATTTGCTATAGTTCCCTGAACTTTTGAATCGGTAATACTTGAGCCTAATACCGCGTTAACGTTTATTTTATTGAATGTTTTATTCATGCTCAGCAAAGCATCTCCATAATATTGTGTGGTGGACATATCTGTTACTCCAAAACCACCATTAACACCCGAATAACCAGGGGCTGTACCCAAGTAAGATTTGGTGGTATTGAAATCGGCAGTGCGATCCATATTACCACGGAGCTGAAAGTTAAGCCAGTCTGTAATATTATATTTAGCACCCAGATTAAATAAGGTACGGGTACGTTTATTTTCAGTTAATACTTTGTTGATCATCCAATATGGATTTTGGTTAGATGATGATATAAAAGGCCAATTTTGCGTGTTAACATTACGGATAGGATCAAAAACTTCGTATTTTTTATACTGATCAAAATCCAATCCCCTTGGAAAGGTATACAAACCATATAAAGGCGTATTTTGGAAGCCACTGCCTGAAGGATTGTTGACTGTTTGGGTAACTATATTAATGTTGGCATCAATACTTAATTTATTATCAAAAAAGCGTGATGTTTGGCGAACACTAAAATTATGTCTTAACAATTTATTCCCCTCAATAACGCCCCCTGCTTTGGTGTTGGCGTAGGATACATAGGTTTGCATTTTTTCAGTACCGGATGAAAATGCCAGCGCGTTTAACAAGGTGTTACCTGTTTTGAAAAAGTCTGAAATATTATCTTTTGCGTTATCTATTTTAGGTCCCCAGCTTTCCTGTGACCCGGCAACCGTTTGCCCGTATGAGTTCTGCAGTTCGGGCTTATAGGCAACTTTGTCCAGGGTTAAGCTGGATGAGAAATCAACCTTGGTGGTGCCTGCTTTACCTTTTTTGGTAGTGATGAGGATGGCACCATTAGCAGCCTGGCTTCCGTAAAGCGCGGCGGCAGATGCCCCTTTTAATACACTTACACTTTCAATATCATCAGGGTTTAAATTTGAGATACCATCTCCGCCATCGGTACTATTAAATGATTGATTGGTGGAGCTTTGCACTATATTAACCATGGGGATACCATTGATAACATACAAAGGCTGGTTATTGCCTTGTGCAGATTTATTACCCCTTATTAATACCTTAACCGAACCACCAACGCCTGAAGCGCTTTTAGTTATAGCAACACCCGCAACTTTACCACTTAAATTATTCATAAAGTTAGTTTGTGGCACCTTATTAACTTCCTTACCGGATACTTCCTGGGTTGAATAAGAAAGTCTGCTGGATTTACTTTCGATACCTAAAGCGGTAACTACAACTTCATTTAAGCTGTTAGCCGTTTCGGAAAGCACCACATCTATCTGTGTTTTTCCGGCTACCGGTATTTCCTGGGATTTAAAGCCGATGAAGGAAAATACCAGGATGCTATTGGGTTGGCATTTAATGGTAAAAACACCATCAGCATTTGTGGTTACCCCGGTGTTAGTACCTTTAACAAGTACGGAAACCGCAGGCATGGTGCTTTTATCAGATGCGGCGGTTACCTTACCGGTAACCGTAATGCTCTGCTGGGCAAATGCCATTGTTGTAAAAAGCATTATGGCAAGCAAAACCTTCAGGCCCCTATACCAATAATTAGTTTGTAAAAGTTTACAGTGCATAGTTTTTGGTTTTATGATTAATAGTTGGTTTATAGATAACTTAACTCATTTGAATAATTTGTTTACAATTATATAAATTATTAGTTTACAAACAAATGTTTTGAAAATATATTTTTAAACTTAATCTATATACCGAATCATGCTAAGTCGTTGAAATATTGCCTATAACAAGGAAAAAGGCGCAATTAAACAATCCGGAAGGTTAAATGAATTGAAATTACCTAGAATGTAGAAGAGGTAAATAAAATGCAGTTAAGTTTATAACAACTGCAATATGTTTACATTAAAGCAAAGGCAAGCAGGTCAATAAAACATCATCTTCATGCCATCGATCTTTCTATAAGGCTTTTTAAAGAAGCCATCGATAGTAGCATTAAAAAGATTTTTACTGTTAAATGGGGTAAAATGCCCGGAATCAGGCAGTATCCATAAGTAAGATTGCGGAATGGCCTTTGCTATCATAAGGGTATGTTCCGGACGGATAACATCATGGTCACCGGCTATAATAAGCGATGGGCATTGTATTTGGTGCAATTCCTCAGGCTTTATGCGGGGTTGATAAGCCAATAAGTTTGCAAGCTTAAGTTGAGCTTTTACTGAAGGGGTACTTTTAAGCTTACTCAATGAATCGGCACCATCAACTGCCATTTTTACGATGTATGGCTCTACTGCAGTAGTATCCGGCCATAAATTTGCTCCGGTAACGGCAAGCTTCTTCACTTTATCAGGATGGCGCATAGCTAATAATAACCCATTTATGCCGCCATCGCTCCAGCCTATTACATATACTTGTTTAAGATTTAATTTTACTAAAAGTTCATCAAGATCGTCAGCCATCATTTCATAGCTTAAGGAATCCCGGTCGTCAACTGATTTGCCCTGGGCGCGGCTATCGGCTATAATTACATGGTAATTTTTTGAAAAGTAAGGAATCTGATTTATAAAGCTTTTTACTGACCCGCCATTGCCATGAATCAACAGTAAAGGTTCGCCTTTGCCATATGATTCGTAGTACATTTTGAACCCACGGATATGTGCAAACTTGCCCACCTGCTTATTTTCACCAAACTTTCTGTTATCGGCCATCTGGCCGTATGTTTTAGTTCCGACGACAGTGAGAAGTATAAAGAGTATATTAATGGTGATTTTCATCTGAAAGTTTATAATTTACGATAACATTGACATCATTCTTGACTATAATCAGCCAGTTCGAGAATCTGTATAATATACTGACTAAAAAAGCTTCCGCCCGATTACAAATTCAAAGATACTATAGGGCGTTTGCCGCGACTTTATCACTATGCCATTTATGTCCCAGCAAGAAACGTCCAGCTTAAATTCATTATTTTCAAGCCCTCTTTACGCATCCGACTCGTTTCTTCCCTTAAACATTTTCGGGTTTAATAGGCGTGGCCGTTTACGATCCTCTTCATTTCCAGTTTTCAATCACCAGATTACTTTTAAGTTTAAATTGGAGGTATCAATTCATCCAATGCCGAAAATTCGTTTTCGCGGCATTGACGCTCTCTTAATCTCTACCGACAGCATTCTAACAGGTGTTGTTATGACATCCAATGGAGTCAATTACTGTAAAAAAATTCAGTATAACAACACTTTAGAAATTCTAAATCGAAGTGTAAACTTGCATGTATTAGGTTCTGAACGTTCATTATTATTACCTTTTATATTCCTAACTAAGATGGCTAATTACCCTAAAGCAAAACCTTATTCTGCTTTTAGTGGTAAGTCACCTTCTCAAGTATCTAACTATGTTTTTTTGCTTGTAAAAGCATCTATTATATCCATCAGTATTACAGCCTCCTGAATCGAACATGGATTAGGAAGCTGATCATTGAAGTAGTTAACTACATCTGTAATCATCGGCTGCTCAATGTGCAGCGGATGAACAAAAGTTTCTGTTTCAGAACCGTATTTGTCTTTTACAGTAACGTAGTTACTAAAAAATGAAAAAACGATTGCTCCTTCGCTTCCGATAATTTCGCAGGTATCTGTTTGCAAATGCTCCGCTACATTAAAACACCAGGAACCGCTAACCACAATATTATTATCAAACAGCAGTTCCCCGCTTACATGATCATCCGCGCCCGATTGCCCTGACTGATTCATTGAATAGCCACTATAGCTTACCGGCGTACCGAAATAAAACAACATAAGGTCGAGCTGGTGCGGTGCTAGGTCGTGAAAATATCCGCCCCCTGAAAGCTCCGGCTTTAAGCGCCAGTTGTCCTTTGTTTTAGCAACCAGCCCCGCGCTCCTGCTTTGCCATAATCGGATTTGCACAGTTCGGATCTCGCCTGCAATACCGCTATCTATTAACAATTTGATTTTTAGGAAAAGCGGCAGCCGGCGGCGATAATGCGCAACCGTCAACTTTGCATCACCTTGCACCACCGCATCAGCCATTTGCCTGGCCTCGGAACTATTTAGTGTTACCGGCTTTTCTACATACACATTTAAGCCTCTTTTTAATGCAGACAAGGCGTAAGGCAGGTGAAAGGCCGGCGGTGTTGCTATGTAAACCGCATTTATACTAGGATCATTCATAAGCTCGTTCGCATCAGCGTACCACCTGTCAACGCCATGCCTTAATGCATAATCGGCAGCCTTTTTAGCATTACGCCGCATTACTGCTATCAGGGTGCTGCCGGGAATTTTGCTAAAAGCTGGGCCACTTTTAATTTCCGTCACATCGCCACAGCCAATTATACCCCACTTGATCATGTTATCCATTTATTTAAGTATTCTATATTTAACGGTAAAAGCGCCGGCTTTCATCAGCAATCTGAACACGTTCCTTCTCTCATATTCCTGCTTTGATTACTTTTCATGAGCCTGCTTATAAAAACTGAGTCTTATTTAACCTTAATTAATTTCCAACTCATCTTTTGAAGGTAATTTCCGAAATGCGGTGTGGGGCTCCAACTGATACCAAAACGCGACAGAGATAATATCAGATCTTTGTGCCAGGTACCTGCCGCCGGATTTCCAACCCAGATCCTGAACAGTTATTTTTAAATCCTGATCAAAACGTACCGGGTCCTGTATATGCCATCGGTACATTCCAAAACGTTGCATAACCTGGTAATGACTGTCGCCACCAATTACCTGGTGCAAGCCATTATATGCCGTAGAGTATTCTGTATAATTGGTTTCTTCGTTATTGGTCGGTATATTTTTATGGGTATCAAAATCATATGACCCGCAAAAGTAGTCTTCCGTACCGGTGCCGACTATGGTAGCAAATTTCGAGTCGCCGTCGATATAAAATTTTATTTCGCCTTCACCCCACCATCCGTTGTTTTTAGCTTCTAAACCCATGTAAACGCCTACGTACTGCCCCTTCCCCTTAATTTTATCCGCTATAGTGTAAACCGATGTACTATCGGGCCTGGCCATACGGTATTGCGCATGAAAATAAGCTTGATCTGCTTCAACCTGCGTAAGGGTATAATCAACCTGGTAATATAGGCTCATAGCATTCACGTCAATATTCTCCATCGTTATTTTGCACTTCTTTCTGAAGGGCATAGTCCAGTAGCAATTGAATGCGCTGCCGGGATTTACAATTACCGGAAGGGAGTTTAAAGGCGAATACCTGTTCCAGCCCATTCCAAAAAAGGCGCCCACAGGCGACTCAATTGAAGGTTCTTTTTCATCATCCCAGTAGACCCTTAAAATTGAATGTCGCCAATTACCTGTAGGCGTCATCCAAATATGCTGAATGGCACCGGGGCCTTCCATTTCGGCAATAGTGATCATCTGGCCCGGATCAATAACTATGTAAGGATTAACCTTCCAACCCCGCCCAAGTTCAGCAGCAGCCTGCGAAGCATTGGCAATGTTACGTTTACCTTTATCTTTTACCGGATCGGCCATACCGCCTTTCCCTTTTTCGCCGGTAAAATTTTCGGGGCTTATTGATCTTGTTTTTGCATCAGACACTGTTGCCAAGTTACCTAGGTTCATATTTAAACCGTTAAATGTAGCCGGCTGCTGGCCATAGGAATTAAAAACCACACATAAAAATGCAATTGATAGTAGAGTATTTTTCATTAATGATTGGTTTATAGCAATGAAACAATTGGTTAAAATTTTGAATTTATTTCAAGGTAATTTCAACAACAAGTATATGATCCGGTACCGAGAAATAAATTATCTTTTCATTTTTTAAAACAGTAACAGGGTCCACTCCATTTCCATCGGGCAACTGATTAAATGATGGCCTGTATATTTTAATAGAGGATGCATTATGTGCCAGACTAAGTTTAATTTTAGCTTCTGGGTTCTCCACATCGACATAGTTCTTTTCTACTGTTCCTTTGGCAGATCCGTCTACACCCTGCCATAATAACAACATATATTTGCCATTCCTTTTTTGGAAAAGCATTTGATGAATATTTTCAGTATTGCCTTTTAATGCATAGCCAAGCGTTCCGGTGGCAAAAGCGGAGCCCTCATGTTTCATTAGGCTTATAAAGTTTTTTATAGATGTATAATGGAGACGCGGTGTTCCGTCATCATTCAGCATTCCAAAATCTTCGAGGGCATTTATCAACTGATAAAAATAAACGCGGCTTACCCCCGACCTTAATCTTTCCAGCACAAGCCTTGGCGAATATTTTGCGGCGTTTCGCTGAGACACCGCGGGGAGGACATCCATACCATCGGCCATCTTATAACCCGACTCCGATTCTACAACGGGCTTCCCCGCGCTTATCGCTTTATACCGTTCAATAGCATTTGTAAAACTTATACCCCAGCCCCCCGAAAACCGGCTTTCCGGATACAAACCGCTGTACGCATGTAAATTTGCTATATCCATCTTGTCAGAAACGCTTTTACAAACATTCGCTAAATTAACAGCGCTGCTCTTGGTATCAGCAAAGGATGGTCCAAGCAGCGGTATGGAAGCAGTGGCTTTATCTCCTTTAAAAATTTGTTTATAATCAGTTAAATAGGTACACAACTTACCCCAGTCTTTTTTCCATCCATTGTCCCGCTCATTAGCAGGCTCAATTAAATCAACAACGGGTTTTTCAGGGTCAAGGCCATTCAGTCTTTTAACTTCATTTTTTACATCAACCAGGTCTGTTCCCTCATCGTTATTTATTAAAAGTAGCTTTATGCAGTAATTGTGGGCCAGTTCAGCATAGCGGCTTTCCGCCGTTGCGTCACCAAAATGATCACGAATATGCTTAACCCCTAATTCAATCAAACGGGGTTTTATAATATCGTCATAGTGGGAATAGTAAAGCGTCCACTTAAAATTTAGGTGCGTATTTACCCCTACCGCATCTGCAGCTAGGTTACTCATTGTAGCTTTTACTGTTAAAAAAGCTAGGGCCTTTTCGCCTTGGCTCCGAGCATTACCGTAACCAAACAGCAAAAGAACAACAACTATAATTGTCAACAATATTCTTAAAGTTAAAAAATTATATTCTCGCATAAAACAACCATAATTTTTTTCTCATTCCAAATGTAAACATTTTAGTGAATATGCTACAAGTAATTTAATGTAAATTTGTTTACATAATATGAGAGATAATAGATAGGTTGGGATAAGCTAATTAATGCAAAAGCTTTCTAGAGGCTATTCAATCAAGAAGTGGAATTCCCTTGTGAATACCTTGCTTAAGATATGGCTCCAGGGTAACTACGCACGTTCTAACTTTACCGTTTTCAACATGCCTGAACAGCAGCGCCCTCTTAGCGTATCGTTCGTGTAATAGAGCACAGATAATTTAAAATAGTTAACAAAACACTTGCTAAAACACCACTAGGGAACTAAGTACTAAAACACATTGAGACTTCAGGATTATTTGTGATTTGTGTGAAGACCCTTTCATTACTGAATTTGCTTGAGATTCTTAATCCTTCCGCCTTCCCTGGCAGTACGGATATAGCCAGGGAATAAAAAAAAGATAAATACCTTTTCTAGTTAATCTAATCAACGTAGCAGCACTTAATCTAAAATTTTGAACAAAATTTTGGTTTAGCTAAAAAGAAAATTAGTCGCATTTTTTTTTGTTTTTCAAAGAAATTACAGATATTAGCGTATAAGCATTAGCGATAATTGAACTATTTTTAAGGTGACCTATTCGGTGACCTGGCAAGATTTAAGATATATAAGGCATTGATTTAGAGCAAACAAGGCAATCGTCTTTGTTCCCTAGCTCTCCGCTGATTACATTAACAAAAGTCAAAAAAGCCCCTTAATTGTGAAATTAAGGGGCTTTTTCTTTTACATACCTATCAAAACTCGCAAATAATCGCAAAACTCTATTGCGTCATTCGTAGCGTCTTTTCAAAATCGTTCTTAAAAACAAAAAGACGCTACGAATGGCTTGTAACCATTTGAACTACAGCATGTTCGCGACACGCGCATCTTGTGAAAAGAATGGTTGAAACGTAATTTTGTTTAACTTTTATTTATGTTTTATGTTAGAAAAAACGTTTGGGCTATTGTTCTTTTTAAAGCAACCCAAAAACAAAGAAGAAGACAACAGGTTCATCTACGTGAAAATCACCGTCGATGGCAAGGCGGTCGAGCTATCTACAAAGCGTAGGTGTGAGCAATCGAGGTGGAATGCCCATGCGGGCCGTGCGAACGGGACAAAAGAAGCCTCAAAAGAATTAAACCAATTTCTGGATTCTTTTGAACAGCACGTATTCCATGTGAAACGAAAGCTGAACTATTCTGACAGTCCAATTTCAGCACAAGCTATTAAAGACATCTTAACCGGCAATATTGAAAAACCGAAAAAGATCCTGGAGATATTCCAACAGCACAATGATCAGATGAAGGCATTGGAAGGGATAGACTTTGCTGCCGGAACCATTGACCGTTATCATGTATCGCTGGAACATACCCGCGCTTTCATCAAATGGCTGTATAAAGCAGATGATAAACCGATCAAAGAGCTGGACCACGAATTTATTTCACAGTATGCTTTCTGGTTAAAAACTGTACGGAAATGCAACCACAATACAACGATGAAGTACCTGGCCAACTTTAAAAAAATTGTTTTGATCTGTGTAAAAAACAGGTGGCTGCCAGCAGACCCATTTGCCAACTTCAAACTGACCAAAAAAACGGTCGAAAGAGTGGCATTAACAGAGGCGGAATTGTTAAGAATAATAGAAAGGAAGTTTATTTCGGAAAGGCTGGATATTGTCCGGGATGTGTTCGTGTTCAGTTGCTACACGGGCCTTGCTTACGCAGACGTAAGAAATCTGAGGAGGTCAGACATTAAAAAAGGCGTTGACAATAAGGAATGGATATTTATAAAGCGGCAGAAGACAAACTCGCCATCGAATTTGCCATTGCTTGGCCAGGCCAGGCAGATCATTTCCAATTACAGGGAACATCCAAAATGCGCTGCTTCAGGAATGGTTTTGCCGGTACTTACCAATCAAAAGATGAATGCTTACCTGAAAGAGATCGCTGATCTGTGCGGGGTAAAGACGGAACTCACGTTTCACATCGCCAGGCATACCTTCGCCACTACGGTAACGCTCAATAATGGCGTGCCGATTGAATCAGTATCGAAGATGCTGGGCCATGCCTCCATTAAGCAAACACAGCATTATGCGAAAACTCAGGACTACAAGGTGAGCAAGGATATGCTCCAGCTGGAAAAGAGCCTGGTGAAAAAAAGGGGAATAAGGTGGCGGATCGTTATTGATCCGCCATTATGATTTCGATCTTACTGCCTTTATAACAGTTAAAGGTTGGGCTATAGCTGATGTAGCCCAATTCGATCAGCTTTTTCAGACACTTGTGATAGGTGCTGGTACTGGCAAAATGGGCCTTGGCCATTAGGATCTTCCTGGTGACTTTGATTTGCTTTTTAAAGCCGCCTTGCTCCCATATGTTCAAGATGGAATTATATAAGCTAATATGCCACACCGTTACCCTTGGGTCATCCGCTATAGCAGCCTGCAATTTTGACGAGGTTAAGAGTTCTGACATAACTATTTGTTTTTGCCACTGATCATATTTTCTACGTCAGTGAGTTTGTAAAAGTGGATCCCTCCTACTTTCTGTGATTTAAGCTTGCCGCTGATTCTTAAATTTTGTACTGTGCCTGTTGAGATTTTAAGCATTTTCCTAACATCACTGCATCTAAGCCAACCCTTATTACCATCATTTTGATTGGTAGACAACAGCAGTTTTATATCATATAGCAAAGTTTTACGAAAGGTTTCGAGATCGTCTTTCGTTATAATTTCGATAGACATTGGATTCTATTTGAGGGAAAGTAATTAGTGACCCAACTGGGACACTATCAATCGAGAATATACCGCAGGAGAAGCGGAATAATCAAGAATAATGGTCTTCTAAAATAGAGAAAATCGGTGCGCTTACCCCCGGGACTTAGTCACAAATTTTCTCAACCCACGGATAGCAGCGCATCCTTCGTCAGAGATGTAACGAATAGCCCGACCGGAGGGACCGTATTATTTACCGCTCATGCGGCCCGTTTTCTTTTTTCTTCCCCACCAGATCAAAAATCCGCTTACGGGAAGAAAGGCGCAAAATAATGATATCAATGTAGCCAGTATCTTGGTAGGGAGCCCGTAAATGCTGCCGGTATGAATCGAATAATTACTTGTTCGCCATTTTTCTCCCAATTTCTTCTGAGATTGGGTAAGAGCGTGGTACATTTCACCACTTTTTGAATTGTAGGCATACTCGTCCCATTCATCCCAGCCCGATCCGGAATTATAGCGCACAATATTGTAAACTATCTGAGCAGTATCCGTCTCCTGTTCTTCAAATGATAATTGCAGGTTTTGCCATGCAGGAACCCGCTCAGCCCCATCCTGAAGAATGTATTCGTAAAGGCCTGCTCTTTTGCTGACCCCTTGCCTGGGTTTCGGCGTTTCAGCAAACAGCTTAGCCGAGTCATCACCCAATAAACGGTAAATGCCATTTGTCCACCAGTCAAACGTCCAGACCAATCCGGTGGCAGCAAAAAACAGAATAAATATCCAGGTATAAATGCCACCAATATTGTGCAGGTCATAATTCTTACGCCGCCATTTCGTTGTCTTTTTCCAGCGGAACCAAATTCTCTGCTTGAAAGCGGGCTTGTTTTTCGGCCACCATAATACGATCCCGGTAAGCGCCATGACAAAGATAATGAGTGTAGCACCGCCGACAACGTAATGCCCGAAATCGTAATTCAGATACAGGCAGATATGTATGATATACATACAATTGATCCAGTCGTACCGGGTATCTATCAAGCCGATGACTTTGCCGGTATACTGATCGACGTAGATTTTGTATTCATATTCGCTTCGTGAATCAAACGTCCAGCCTTTAACGGCGCTTTCTTTATATGCGGAAAACACATAAGCTTTTCTTGGGTCGTTGGATATACTGACATAACCAACAGGCCCGTCTTTTACAACACGCCGGGCAGCATTCAGTAACTCACTGACCGGTTTCTTATGTCCTCCGACCGCTTTAACATATACAGCGTCATGATAATACCAATTGGTCAGTTCCTCCTGCCAAACGAAAACCGAAGCGGCTGTGAGACTAATAAACACTACCAGCCCGGACAAAAGCCCGAGCCAGAGGTGTGAAAAAGATGCAGTTTTTTTAAAATTCACAGCAAGGATTAGAATCTGTAACTTACGTTAGCCGAGAACGATCGGGTGCGTTGCGGGATTACAAATGGTCCCCAATAATGCTCATTGGTTATATTATCAAGTCCAAAACCAACCCTGTATTTTGGGGCATTATAAAATATAGTAGAGTTCAGTACTATATAAGAAGGAACCGTAACCAGGTCGGTATCATCTACAAAACTTTTACTGGCATAATTTCCACCAGCGCCCAATCCAAATCCTTTTAATGAGCCGTTTTGAATGGCATAGCTTAACCAGGTATTCACTAAATGCGCAGGTGTTCCATAAGGCCGTTTACCCTGGATCTCAGCATCTGATTTAGTATAAATATTATCATTGTAGCCATACCCTAACAGAATATTAAATCCGGGTATAGGATTAGCTACAACTTCGGCTTCCAGTCCACGGCTTCGCTGGGTAGCATCCTGTATGGAGAAATTAGTGTTTGCCGGGTTGGTGCGGAGTTTATCTTTTACCAATATGTTATAGTAGCTCAGTGTAGCTGATAATTTGTTATCTGCCGTCTCTAATTTCAAACCGCCTTCATATTGAAATGCCTGTTCGGGCTTAAATAATTTTCCGTTCTCGTCTTTGGCATTAGTATAATTGAATCCGTTCATATAATTACCGAATGCCGAAAGCTGGCCTTTGATCAATTGGTAAACAGCCCCGAATTTTGGTGACCAGCTCGTCTGGCTGAATGCACCGTCATAAGTATTGGAAGTGATATCGTGGAAGCCCTTATCCTTGTAGTGGTCTACACGAATGGAAAGTAACACATTCAGGCGGTCGGTTAAATTTACAACATCTGCAAAATAAGCAGCGCTATTGTAAGTATTCTGATCCGAGGCAGGCTTAGCCAACGTGTCCAACGCTCTATTAATTGCCGCAGTATTTACAAAGAAATTACCAGGCTGGGTATAATTGATCTTGTCAAAGGCAGTACCCGCATAATAGTAAGGGTCCTGGCGGTAAGCTACAAAGTCAAAACCCACTAACAAGCGATGACGGATATTACCGGTGTGTACGTCTCCGTTAAAATTTTGCTGTATTTCGGTTTGGTGGTATTTATCAGATAATACGCCAACATTGCGTTCCATTTCAGTTGCGCTGGTGATGGTTTTGTTCAAAAATAACTGATGCGGTGCGTAAACGCCATTTAGCGTAAACAACGTTTGCGACTTCCAACTGTTGCTGATCTGGTAGTTCGCCTGGACGTAAAAATTATAATTGGTCAGCTTCGTATCGATATCATTTCCCTGGTAACTGCGTAAATAATCAACAGGAAGATCTTTCAGGCTTTTGCCCGCCCAGTATTCGTTATCAAGACTAAATCCGTTTATAGAACCGGTATGGCGCTGGTAAAGCTCTGCTTCAACATTAAAGTTCAGTTTGCTATTAACTTTATAAGTCAAGCTCGGGTTTACAAAATAATTGCGTTCAAATCCGGCATCCTGAAAACTACCTTCACGGTGGTAAGCACCGTTTAAACGTAAAAGAACAGTTTTGCTGTCATTTAGCGGCACATTAACATCTGCAGTTATTCGGTTTAACCCAAAGCTTCCGCCTGTGTAGGCAACTTCGGTAAAAGCACTGTCCACCGGTTTTTTGGTAACGCGGTTGATCAAACCTCCGTAAGAGATCACTGATGAACTGAAAAGTGTACCGGACGGGCCTTTGATCACTTCGATCCGGTCGATATTGGCAGGATCTATAGCTGAATACTGTGGTGCTACCAATCCATTACGAACAAAGTTGCCCGTAATAAATCCACGCATAAAGGTATAGGAACGGCCGTTTCCTGCCTGAGCAAGCGTAGTGGTTCCTGAAGCATTACGCAATGCCGATTTGTAATCGGTTATATTCTGTTCTTTTAAAAGCGTACTGGGTATGACTGAGTAAACCTGCGGGTTTTCGAGGTTGGCCAAAGGCATCCTGGCCACCATGTCAGACTTTTTATCACCGAATTTCAGGCGGCGGTTTGTATTGATTACCACCTCTGATAGTTGTTTTGCGTCCTGGTTCAGGGTGAAATCTATTGTAGTGGTTTCTCCGGAGGCTACTGTCACGCTTTGCTCCAGGCTTACCAGTCCTATAGCGCTCAATTTAATTGTATAAGTACCTGGCTTAACTTTAGATAGCTGATAAGCACCCTTGTCATCCGTAATGGCTCCCTTGGAGGTTCCTGATAAACCTACCGTAATCGCGGCCGCTGGTTGACCGTCCGCTGTTTTGACAATACCTTTGATGCTTCCAGTCTGGGCGTAACCGGTGATCGATAATATCAAGAGAAGAAAAGTGAAGTAATAGTTTTTATTGCATAGTAAAGAATTCATAAGTTTGTTTAAATGATTAATGGGTTGAAGGATCTGTTAACATGGGCCGGTGTGATGTTTGGCGACGGATCACCGGCTTTTTTATGGAGGTTATTTTGAATGCATAGGCGCTAATAAAGTTGTGACGCCGCAAAGTAAAACCTTATTTAGAATAATTCCAAATAAAATTATACCTTATTTCTTAAAGAAAACAAGAAGCTCTACGGGTTTAACAACCCAGATTCTTACCTTCAAATCATAGGGATTATGTAACTAAGATCACATGAATTCTTATTTAGTAGATGACGAGTGACTGCTGTCAACCCATTGATTGAATATTCGTGGGTGATACGATTTGAAGTTGTCGGCTGGACTGTACGACCAGAAACGTCCTTTGCAGATATTGCGAGTCTAAAAAATGTAGATATCGTTTTTACAGATATCATATGCCTGAAATATAGGATTTGATATAATTAAACAATTGCCTAAGCACTTAAGGTTATTGTCTTAACTGTAAACTCATATTACCTCATTAGTTTGATTAACTGGTAAAATAAAAGTCCCCAAACACTCGCTGCCGGGGACTTTCAACCTAAACCTTATCACAATTAACCGGCGGATCGCCGGTATGTTGAGATCGCAAAATAGAAATTATTTTAGAATACTTTAGTATCAGTTCAATAATGCCTGTTGTACGCAGTGTTGCGACTATAGTCGTTAAACCTGCGTCTGTACTCCCGCTCTTCATTTAATCTTCTATAGAGAACATTGCACCTCCAGGCACAGGTACCACAAGCAATAAAGGCAACGGCTAAGCAGGTTAAGGTTTCCTTTCTTGCTTCCGCCTTTTGAGCTTCTGTCATTTCAGCCTTGGTATGCTTCCTTCCAACAGCCCCGAAAAAGGCAAACGTGGATATGATACAGGCTAATAGGATGTTACGTACGATAGCTTTCATTGGCCTTCATTTATTAATTAAATTTACTAATTAAGTTAGTAAATTACAAGTACTTACTTAATTTAATTCATAAATATTATTGCTTATCCGGGCTGCCAAAACCCTGTCCCGAATAATATCCAATATGCCTGATTCCGGGATACCCTCTAAACGGATAACCTTATTTTCTTCATCCGTGCTTTTTAAGGTCAGGTATATCAGCTTACACATTTGCAAAATGAATGGCTGGGTGATAATGTAATCTTTCACACGAAACATCTCCACCTGATCAATACGTTTAAAAAATATGCCCTTAATGATCAAGATATATTCCGCGCTGACCAGATACTTAAAGCTGCGAACGTATAAGAGCCTGTACCAGGCAACTCCGCATACGGCGAGGCTAAATAAAACAAAATAAGGCGAGAGGTACCAGGCCAGCAGTAGAAATGTCAGCGCTAACAGGATAAGCGGAAATGCTTTGAAAAAGGCGAACAGCATGGCCGGTCTTAATAAAATATCATCGTTCTGAGTCATATTTTAATTGGTCTAAAAAGGTTAATGCTCGAACCGGCTTTTCGGTTCGGAAACGGGGACGAATGTTAAAGGTTTCCTGAAAGGTATGAAGAGAAACCTGATCCTGGTTAAACACCTGCAGACACTTTCCACGGTAAATATGGATTTCATCATGGTTAGAAATTATCCTGAGCGGAATACCTTTAATAGCCGCAGCTAATTTGATATCGGTAATATGCCCGATCAGGTCTTTGCCGAAAACCAGGGTTACTTTTCGCCCAGGAAAATGCTCCCTGATCCAATCACTTTGTTCTACATGATGCCTGTTTCCAATAGCAACAAATGTAATTTGTTCCAGCCGTGGAAAACGGTGGCGGTTAAGCGTAATAAACGCCATCGCTTCCATAACTGAATAGGTAATGATCAAATGGAGAGCATTAAGTAGACCGGCAACCCAAATATTTTGAGTTGAGGGCACAATATGAAATCCGGGGCCATAACGTTCATACTGATCGCCGTAGGAAAAGGAAAGTTCGTCGGTCACACCAAAAAAAGTCTGGATTTCCAAAGGGATACCAAGTTCTGTTAAAAGAGGATTCATTACCCCTAACGTCCTTTACGGGATTGGCCCCTTTCGAACTCGTGCGGCTTGAATCCATGCTGGTTTTCGATATCCTTAAGTGCCTGGTAATAACCGGGGCTTAATTTCTCAGCAGCCTTTTCGTCACGTTTCTTGTTGAATAAGGAATTAAGGCCTTTGTAAACCATATAGGATAAGCCACCATCCATCAGTATAGATGCCACCAGGGCCAATTTATTTGAACGGATGCCATGTTTGTCTGTTGCCGAATAGCTGAAGCGAGTGCCGTCAGGTATCTGCACTTCCTTGCCCTTACGGTAATTCTCCTTTTGAGCCTGGGTCAGGAACTCATTATTGACCATATCAGGGGCTATGATCTTCTCTGTATCCGAAACGATAAACTCCTTCGTTTCCGGATCGTATTCGACCAGCATCTCTTTTTTATTGCCGTGGTTATCGAGTGCGATCCTCAACACGCTACCGACTTCACCCTTTTGTAATTGCAGGGCTTCGTTCTTGGTTAGCAGATCAGGCACCTCCGCATCCCGGTAGATCGGGTGGATCAAAAGATCTAACTGGCCCTTTTCATTTGGCTTCAGTGATATCTTGGCATTGATCGATTTGATCTTGACATTTTCGGCTTCGAGGTCATGCAGTTCCATTAAGCCTGTACGGCGACCTGAAAGCAGTGCTTTGAGGTCATCGACATTTAACAGGAGCTGGCCACCTGAGGCCAGCCCGATGGTCTCCAGGTCCTTGACCGGGAGATCATTTTCGTGAAATGTTATCGGGTTCATGCTAACGCCCTATTTTCTGAATTTGTTGCTGTTCCTCGGACTGGCCCTGTCCTTCCTCCAATACCATCTCGGCTTCACGAGGGTTGGTCTTTGCCTCCAAAAGGGATTTATAAAGTCCAAAATTCGGTTGTAACACTTTGCGGGTACCATCGGCATCTTCCACCTTGATACTTTTATTCTTACGGGTTTCCAATACTTTGTAGGTCGTATCCTGATAAGAGATCTCGTCACCTTCCTGGAAACCTACAGTTTCAGCTCCCTGCTTTTGCTCCCGTTTTTGGGAGACACCCAAAAGCAGGTTAGCTATTTTTTGCGCGTCACGGGAGGCTTTGACAATTTCAAAAGGTTCGTCCTTTAAGATCTTGGCAAAATTGTTCATGTAGGCAGCTTGCTGCCCAAAGTTATGGCCGATCTTTAACTCTCCACCGATCAGGATACCGGCAATGGCGGCGCGTATCTCTTCACGGGCATAATCAAGGGAACCAAATTTACCCTCCATAGGGCGGTTCAAACGGTCTTCATGGCCTGTCCAGTGGGCCAGTTGGTGAATGGCAGCCTGCAGGTATTTTGTTTCGTTCTCAAAATGTTCAGGCTCGGGCATGATGATCGCATCCCGTTGCTTGTCATAATAGGCTTCCTGACCGCCGTGAATGATCACCGCCTTGCTGTCTTCGATCAGCTTTGCCACACGCTCGTTTGGTGAGAGCGTTTGCCCTTCATCTTGCTTAGCCAGAAATTCCTCCAAAGGTTCTATATCCTTCAACTGGCTGCCATTGAAAAGGAAAGCCTGGCCGCGCTGCGGTTTTTCAAATTCTACCTTTTTGGTTTGGGTAACACCTGCATCATCTTTGATGACTTTACCCTCGGCTGTGCGAATAGCCTGAATGTCGCTGGTTTTTGGAAACTCGATCAGGGTACCGGTTTCATCCTTTTTTACCCAATTCCCTGCATACCGGGCGGCATCAGCCGACATCCAGCGTGGATCATCATGACGCTGCATACCAAGGATCAACGCATTCATGGCGCTATAGCCCTTTCCGGTTGTTGGGTTGATCGGTTTAACAAAGGCAGGCATGCCATTTTCTTTGACCGGTTTTTGAAACAGGGAATTACCCTCTTTGATTTCAGCGATCAGCTTGTCTGAAAGCTGGATCGGCAGTGGTTTGAAATTTTTGCTCATTTTCTTGTTTTTTTAGCAGTTCGTATAAAAATTTGATTGGATTGATGTATTGTTGCCTGTAGCAAATACTGAAGTGCAGGTGCTCGCCGGTCACATGGCCGGTAGCCCCGGTGATGCCGATAGGCTCACCGGCGGTTACGCTATCGGTGGTTGTTACAAAAATTTGGCTGAGGTGACCGTATATGGATTCGACCGCACCATGGATCAACCTGATATTTACGCCAAGGCGATTATCATAGCCGGTGGACCTGACTATCCCACTAAGGATAGCAAATACGGTATCATGCCGGGCTTTGAGGTCTACACCCGCATGCAGGGCGTATTTGCCGCTAAGCGGGTGGATACGGTAACCGTATTCAGAATTTATTTTAAGGTGTTTAAGGGGCAGGCAGACCAGGCAGAAGCTGATCAGTAGCTTCATCGGCCGTAAGATTTGGCCAATTCCTGTTTTTGAGCAGGGCTGATCGAATCCAACACTTTATCCTGCAAACCGGGATGATCTTTGGCGATAGCTAATGCGGAGAATAAAGCCTGCGAAGTGCCCCTGTCCTGCAATAGCATGATCTTGTACATGGCCTTAAAATCATCCAACGGCATGGATGAGCCATTGTTGGTCAGGTCATTGAAGATCTCCTGCTTATCTTTCAGCATCATGACCTGCGCGGCAGGATAAAAGGCTTCCCCACCCTCGGGGAACCATACATAATTCTCTGTTTCAGACCTGGCATAGGTTAACACGCCGATCTGGCCCCGTTTTGCTTCAGGGTCAATTTCCAAATCCGGCTTCACCAAAACGAGTGTACCGGCCAAAGTTTGATTTTCCATAATGAATAATTGTTTTAATGTTTACCTGCCAACATTTCGAGTTGGCGCTAAGTCCAGGACCTCGTTTAACCGGATGGTTGCTTCACGGTGCAGCTCGGGGTCGTCCTGCACTAATTCATAAGCTTTCTTTAATTGCCCGGCGGATCCGGATGCTTGCAGCATAGCTAGGGTTTTCAGATTTTGAGAAACGGGTGGCCATTGTACGGATCTGTATTTTTCTGATAATTGCATCAATTCCTCGCTGCCTCTCAGAATGAATAGTAACTTAGGGCTGAAGTGATCGACCTCTTCATCGTCAAATTCTACCCAGGCCTTGTTATCCTCAAAGTTTGTAAATACAATTGTGCCGATCTTACCAACGTGGTCGGACCACCATATTACCGGGCTGATCTGAACCATTAAGCCCATTGCATCTTCCTCTTTCATGCTATTATCTGTTTGGTTTTGTGATAGCCGATGGTCAAATAGGGCTTATCTTTTCACGCCCCTGGCTTGATCTATTCCAAGAAACTGGTCCAAACCAATGGTCACCGCATCACGGATGTTGCCGTTCTTTTTTACCAGTTCCATTGCGGTTCGAATATGTTTTTCTGTTCCATGATCCAGTAAGAGCGCGATGTTTTTCAAGTCTTTAAAATCATCAACTGAAAGCCTTAGCGCATTTTCATGCATAAAATCATAGATGTCGCCAGGCTCTCTGAAGGTGAGCAGGGCATCAGCGCCGTAAAAGCCGACTTCATGGTCGTCAAAACCCACATAAAATTCATCCGTGTTGAGAATTGCGGCCGTAATAAAACCGATCTCACCCTGTTTATTTGCCGGGTCATCTTTCAGGTCAGGGTGTACCAACAAATAGTGGGGCAACTGTATTTCGTTTGCTTCTTCTTTCATTTTCTCATGGTGGCTTTAACTGGTGTTGCAGGTGTTGGCGGTTTGAAAGCCAATACCATTTCCTGTATTTCCTGGCTGATGTGGTTAAAGTTCTGCCGGAGTTTTTCATCCAGCTTCCCGCCGAAATCATAAAAAGAAGGCAAAGGCTTATAGCCTTTTTCTTCCCTTTTAATGGCCTCCATATCGAGGTTGATCCGGCAGTTTATGGCGGAGGTTTCAAATTGGCCGGTAAACTTTTCTTGTGCATCGGCCGCAATGACGCCAACCATCTCGCCGGAATTGAGTGATGCAATCTTCCCTGCAGGGATGAGGGCTTCCAGTTTTTCGTTCAGTGAGGTAGAAGTTTTATTGCGGTCGATAGACAGGCCCTCGCCAATCTGTTTGGATTTACCAAAGAGGCGTTCCAGCCATTCCAAAGTATCCTTATTTCTGACCGAGCCGGAAAGTACAGTACCCACTACCGCTGTAATGGTTGCAGCGGTATCTTTTCCATATTGTTGATTGAATTGTGGCAATTCCTGTAAGCCCATTAATACGGCTACCTTATTCGACCTGGCAGTTGCTATTAGATTTTCCACCCGGTGAACAAATAAGGTTGGCACCTCATCGACGATCAATGCAGAGGGCAAATTACCTTTGGTATTAATCAGCTTGGTCAGGCGGTTGATGATAATAGAATAGCAGGCCGAATTGATATTCTGGGTGTTCGGGTCGTTTGCCAGTACGAGCATCCCTGGATTCTCCTTCGCGGATATTTTTAGGTCAAAGTCATTGCCGGAAAAAACCCAATACGTTTCTTTTGTCGCCAAACGGCTGATGAAGATCTTCAGCGTACCGATCTGCCCCTCTAACTGGTCGAACGCTTTTGCGTTGTAGGCCGTCATAAATGGCGATAACAGGGAACGCAGTTCAGGCTCGGACGTCAGCGCATTAAATATTTCCTCGTAGGAGCGGTTCAGCAAGGCCAATACATGAGGGAAGCTGGAATAGATACCCCCTTTGTATTTGCTCATGAAATAAACACAGGATGCTAAGAAGTTAATAGCAGATTGCGTGAAGAAATGGAATAATTGGAGGGGACCCTATGGGGAGGCAGCCGTTTATGCCGGAAATCTTTTGCAAACCCCACGACAGATCCGGGCTTGATTTTAGCTGCGCTTTTTACCCGTTTCGCCTAAAAATATTCATTGATTAAATAAAAAAATGCCATTGGAGCCGCAGGCGATGATAGCCCAAAAGCAAAGGCCAGTGTATGCCCATGCCCTTGGCGTATTGATCCTGCGAAAAAAACAAGGCAATCTTTATGCAGAATAAGTATTATTGTGTCTAAATCTTATCAGATGCAATTGTGCTTTATTTGGATATCCAGTTATCGAAACATTGAAGACCAGGGGTTTAACTTAGGGTCAGCGTTTCACCTGATATACGACCGAAGAAAAAACTACTTAAATATTCATGATAACCCCAAGTATATCCCGAATTTTTTCGGGAAGGATGTAGTGAATGTTACACGTATTGTTGGGGAAAATGCGGCCGGAAAAACGAATGTCTTAGAGTTGATTAATTACATGATGGACGGAGGCAATACGCGTGTTGCAGCACCTTTTATCATGGTTTTTGAGGATTCAGGAGTTTTTAAGGTGGTGGGTAATTCAATTCGGAACCTGGAATCTAATATTATTGTCGAGTTTGAGCCTTATACAGGCGCTAAACTTCCAATGGAGTCTGTGTTTTTTACGAACATTTTCGATGGCCGACGATATGAATTCGGGGAAAACATTCATGACCTGTCTACCAACAGGATCTTACATAACCAGTTCGGCGAGAATATACAAACCAATCTAAAGCGGGAGGTACAAGGACAGATCAGGTTCCTTCAAAGCCAAGCCTTCCGACATTTGCAGGAAATTGAAAAAATCGCTTATCCGGAAACTGCATTGGACATCAAGCCTGCGCATGTGCAGTTTATTTCGCCTGCCTGGGAAAACATCAATAACCGGGCCCGGAACTTTGACCGGCTGGTATCGAATACGATCGGTGAGAAATTCACCAGTCTTAACGAGTTGTGCCAATCCTTTCGGAAGCAAATCACGATGCGGCATACGGAGCGTACGTTCATTTATTTCACATCATTCCTGTTATTGCTGGATTTTTTGAGCAACGAATTCGTTCCGGACGCCAGGGAAATCGGCAAGAAACCAACTGGCAGGGTGGTATCGGCGGACGATTTACGTAATGAGTTAAGCCAGCTCGGACTTAGGGAATTGAAAGGCTTGCCATTACACGATTTGCATGAAGCGATCACCGGGCCAATTGCTCTGTTTATCGATAAGAATTACCCCTATACATTTGAAAAGTTCAAGTTTCTGTATGAACTTGACTCCTACTATTTTCCGGCTTTAGAAAAACAGACAGAAGGAACTTACAATCGAAGGAAATTTCAATTTAGTTGTGAACTCAGCTCCGATGTTGAAAGCTTTATCCGAGGTTATATGGAAGCCACTACCCAGCTCAATTTAAGCTATACGATTGAATGGCTTGGCATCAGTTCCGGACAAAGAGCATTTATGAATATGCTCAGCCGTATGTACAACATCGCCGGCACCGTGAAAAATGACAACTTGTTGATCACCATAGACGAAGGTGATCTTTATTTTCATCCGCGATGGCAGGTTGAATATCTTTCCCGTTTGATCAGGATATTGCCGTTAATATTTACAGGTAAAAAATTGCAGCTGATCCTGACCACGCATTCGCCATTTCTTGTTTCAGACCTAACCAAAAGCCACCTGATCTTCCTTCGCAAGGACCGCGACCAGCGTTGCATTGTGCTTTCCCCAAAAGAACTGCAGAAAGAGACTTTTGGAGGGAATATCGGTGAGCTCTACCTCAATGCTTTCTTTTTAAAGGGCAGCCTTATCAGCCACTTTGCCGCTGAAAAGATCACCGCAATGGCAGCCCGTATCAAAGAAGCAGGTAAAAATTATTCACTGGAAGACGATCTTTTATTAAGCCAACTGGGTGACAGGGTAATTCAGACACAAATTAAAAAGTTTTTGAATGATCCTGATTGATGACCATACCCCCACTGACCTGGACCAACTTGCCGAAGTTCATTATACACTCCTTACGTTACGAAATAATCCACGGCCAGGGCGGGCGCTGGGTGAATTTAAAGCTAAGTCGTTGGTTGGAAGAATTAAAGCTCAAAAAGCAATTTCCGTAGCCGCCAATGAACAGCGCCAAATAGCATTTTGGGATTATTTGCTCAATAACAATGAAGCGAAACTTCACGAATTGGTCGTCAGCAAGCCAAGGCGTTTGAAACAGCTTATCGTGGAGATCGATCAACAATTCACGAATGCATTGTTTTCAGTGAATAATAGTTATTCAGATGCAAGTTTAACCCCGTTTGGCGCCATGGTTGCCGAAGCTTTTGCTTACAAGCCGATGTACCGCGATAAGGATCAATGCGTAATTGCTTTTGAACAGCTTCGGCTTCGCTTTTGCCCATATTGTAACATTACGCCGGTTGAATGCCTCACTTACACCCCAAGATTATCAAATGAGTTAAAAATGAAAGCTTTGCACCAGTTAGATCATTTCTACCCGCGGTCACGGCATCCTTATCTTGCACTTTCTTTTTTTAATTTGATCCCCGGGTGTACGTATTGCAATGGGCAAATGAAATTAGAAATGGATTTTGACATTGATACACACTTTAATCCGTACGATAAACGGCTGGATGATCATTTCCTGTTTGAGGTAAATTCAACGACAGCGGACAGGGCCGATCTATTGGAATTTACCCATATTAACCGACAGGGCAGTGCTTTTGTAGATCATGCCCTGGTTGACCTTGAGGTTACATCCAGGTATAACCAGAGTTACAAAGATCTTATCTATGATATGATGAATTGCATCAGATTTAACGGACCAGAGGTTGGATTGTCTCATATGCTGCAAATGCCCGATATTTTTACGACACCGCTTGCCGCCCACGATAGTTTACTTAAAGGAATGGGCGTGCCCAGAACGCGTCAGGAGATCAATAATTACCCTTTAGGAAAGCTGAAAAGAGATATTTGTATGCAAATGGACATGCTGATACCTTAAAAAGTTAGATAAAATGCGACAGTGGGCTCCCTTTGTTCCGGTAAGAGGGGAGCATGGTTGCACCTAAGCTGGTTAACAAATGCCAAAATGACTTAGTGATAAGCTAAAAAAGCTTATGGAGATTGCTTGGATAGCTTTGCTTAGGAGGATGTCGAATGCTAATCGAGGTTCAGAACTTTTCGGCCCGTTGTTATTACACAATAACTTTTACCCGCATTGAGGCTTTATCTATTTGCGAAACAACTGAACTGGCGAGGAAAGGAAAGTAAACATCAATTGTAATTCGCTCTGAATTCCTGAGGAGACAAGCTAGTTTTCGATTTGAAGAGTTTGCTGAATGATTGCGGATGTTCAAACCCTAGTTGAAAAGCAATTTCACCAACAGTCAGATTACTGATCGTCAAGATCTCTTTGGCCTTTTCTATTAGTTTTAGGTGTATATGTTGTTGCGTATTGTGCCCGGTAAGTGCCCTGAGCATATCTCCCAGATATTTTGGTGATATATTTAACTGCCCTGCTAGATATTGAACGGTGGGTAAGCCTTGCATCAACGTCGTTTTTTCATTGAAATAAGCTTCCAATATTCTGTCCAATCTTTCCAATAATGCGTTGTTTATGGGCTTTCTGGTGATAAACTGGCGTTTGTAGAAGCGGTGACTGTAATTTAGTAACAGTTCAATTTGCGATATCAGCACATCCTGGCTGATTTCGTCAATCGCTGTTTCGAGTTCATCACCTATGTTCTTGCCGATCGCGCTGATGATGCTTTTTTCCTTCGCGGAAAGGTGCAATGATTCTGTGACGGAATAGGAGAAAAAGCCATACGTTTTGATCTTGGTGTCCAGTGTATAATTTCGCAAGAAATCGGGATGGATGAGTAATGTAAACCCTGAAGTTGCTACAGCGGACTCCAAACCAGTCAGGGGCTGACCCGGTGAGGTAAAAAACATTCCCCCCTCTTCAAAGTCATAGATGGTCTGTCCGTATTTCATCTTACATCCTGCTGACTCGTTATAGGTAATATTATAAAAATCCATTACAAAGGGATGTGATAGCATTTCACGCGTTATCTCCACTTTACTATAATCAAGCATGCTGATCAAGGGGTGCAGTGGGCGTGGTAAACCGAAACTGCGATGCATTTCAGTGATTGAATGAAATATTTGCAATCTGTTTTTTTCGTTCATAATCAGCTTCATTTCAATTATTAGCCGGTAAATATGGCTAAAGATATCTACCGGCAATGTAATTTTCAAACCATTATACGGTAAGCATTTGTTTGATCCCTGCTCTGAAGGCCTCATCACCAACCGCCAGTCGCTGAGCATACAAGTTTTTTGCGTCTTCGCCGCATACATAACGCAGGGTATCTTTTCCATCTGTAGCAGCTCCATAAACGACATCTGCGATCTGCTCAGCCGTCGTAACGTTTTCGCCATGTTCTATCAGCGCCAAGAATTTAGCCATCAAACTTTCATAAGCCGGATGAGGGACAATTACTGAACCTTTTGCAATGTCCGTTGCTACCAGGCCAGGCTCGATGGTTTTAATGCCTACGCCAACTTCACTTAATTCATACGACAGGCTTTCGCTCCAGCCTTCCAGCGCCCATTTACTGGCGTCGTACATAGAACTCACCGGGAATCCCATCAAGCCGGCCGAAGAACCCGTGGTGATGAAAAGCCCTGTGCCTCTTTCACGAAAATAAGGTATGAAAGCCTGTGTCACGCGAACTACACCGAAGAAGTTCGTTTCCATCTGTTCAACTAATTGTCTATCAGTGATAGCTTCCAGAACACCCAGCAAAGCATACCCAGCATTATTAAATAGCACATCTATACTACCTATTTCAAACGCTTTTTGAGCAGTTTCTTTGATCTGCTCAAGATTGGTCACATCCAAAGGCAACAAAGTCACATTGTTTAATAGATTCAGTTCCTTTTCATTTTCAGGCTTACGCATGGTAGCAATTACATTCCAGCCTTTTGATGCAAACAGTTTTGCTGTTGCCTTACCAATACCCGACGAGGCTCCAGTTATAAAAATTGTTTTTGACATATTTTAATATTAATTAATCGATATGCAAATGTCCGTTTCAAGAAAATATCCATTGTGACTAAACCGGAGTATCTTGTAGCCAAAATGATAAGTGTACATTTAAATTGGCGTTCCGGAGGGGTTTCCATGCGTGACGTGGCAACCGAATATTTAGTAATTAAATGACACAACCTTCGCAAGAGGGATAGCAGCGGCATCCTGCAAAGCAGATACAGCGTATAGCCCGGCCCGGAGGGCTTGCCATCATGTTATTTGTGGTGGGTTTTATACTTGACAAAGAGGAGTGGCAATGCTTATATTTACAATAAGCGGGGCTTTTACTTTATTTGAAGGCAATGGGATTAATAAATTTTTTATTCAAGCTGTTTAAGATTAAACCAGGATTTAACGGTACGCCGGAGATGTTCCTGGCGATGGTGATGGAATTCCAGTCAAGGAATAATAAAGAATTTGTGGTACATGAAGTATTGCAATGGGGAGATGTTATGCAGAAAATGATGAACGTTGACCTCAAACCCTATAGCGACTTTGCTGATCTGCTGCAAAACGGTGTGCCCGATTATACCATGGTAGAAAAAGTAAGGGGTAAGTTTGACGAAATACACGGGAGGGTGGAATTGAAAAAAGCAATCTACGGGGAAAATGCTGATCTGGGCGATGACGACGTGATGAAAAGTAAGGAGGAGGGCGCGGTTTTCGCGAGAAGATTTGTTAAAGACCTATCAAAATATGTAGATTTTCCGGAGGAAGAGCAAAAGAAGATCGATCAGATCAACGATTAGGTTTTGCATAAATTGTAATTTTACTGCTTATTAAATTTTAAGCACATGGAAAAATTCACTCAACTGAAAGCGCTGATCGAAAACGCTGAGAAAGATGCGCAAGCATTTTACGAAAAATCAAATAAAGCCGCAGGTACGCGGCTAAGGAATGCACTACAGCAAATCAAAGTTGCAGCAACGGATATTCGCAAAGAAGTGACGGAAAAGAAAAATTCATCAAACTAAAATAAACGAGCATATTGTTTGGAAGGCCCGGCTCCTATGCCGGGCTTTTTGTTTCCGGACGTGGAATAACGCCTGCTGTTAGCTTTGGAAATTTTGTGGCTTGCTTCTTGCCTTGTAAATGCTGATGAGGGTGATGAAGCAGAAAATATTGGTTTTGGACGACAATCCGGATATCCTGGATATTATTTCCTACATATTAGCAGAAAAGGGCTACGAGGTCATGTCACTGGATCATGGTGAAGATATATTTTTAGTTATTCAGCAGTTCCACCCGGACCTGGTGCTGATGGATGTGATGCTGGGCAGTATGGATGGGCGGGCGATCTGCAGCCAGCTTAAGCACGGTTCGGAAACCTTTGCGCTGCCGGTGATTCTTATTTCGGCTTCCCATGACCTGGCGCAATCTTTAAAACAGGACGGCGCACCGAACGATTTTATCGCTAAACCATTCGACATCGATCACCTGGTCAAAAAGGTGGAGTGCCAGTTGGCTGCTTAAGCTTTACAGGTCACGGTTTTCCCATAAGCCGGGATTACTGCGGAAATCACTGAGAAATTCGATCAGCCGTTCGACTTGTTCCGTACTCAGTTCCTGTGAGCCGTCCGCGGTATAAACAAAGAGCTTGTCCGGCAGTTCAAAAGTAATAAAGCCGTAATAGTCCGGGTCTTTGATCTCTCCCAGATGCAGCATGCTTTCCCGGTTGCGTTCCTTTTCAGGCCCGTTATCGCCACGGTCACGAAAAATACTATAAGTGTGCGTAATAACGGCATGGCCATTCAGGTGCGCCAGCGTATCAGGCAGAATAATAAGGGACAGGTTGCCCATCTGGCAGTAAAGAGGTATCATAAAGGATGCTATCGTTATTATAGCCGCCCAAAGCTGATGCCCCCTGTATAGGTTAGTAATTAGTCTAACTGTTATCTGCGGCGATTGTTTTCTTTTCCGATGATTCTATCCAGGCCGGCGCATGGTCGCTGGAATGTTCCTGCCTCCGGATCTATTTATTGACGCCTGCGGAAACCAGTTTTTCCACTAAAACCGGGTTCAATAAAAAATGGTCACACGCAGGCTGGCGTCACGGCCATAGGCATTTTAGTGATAATCCCCAAAAGTGTAAATTCGCTCATTGGGATACAATTTCCGGAGGGCGTCTGCCCAGCCGTGCTTCAGCAACGCGGACCAAAGCCTCCGCGCGTCGGGTCCGAGCAAAGCATTTTAGATATACTTTTCCAGCTTATAGGAACCCTGCCCTGTCGGCATGATATTATCATCCTTGATCAGGACCACCGGCAAACCAAAACTCTGCAATTTATTAGCATGTGCCGTCAGACGTTCGATTCACTTGAGCCGGTCCAGGGATTCTTTACCGCTTATTTCACCACGTGGTCAGCAACTGCTTTCAACGCTTTCTTTGAAACTTTGGTCTTTTTATGTACCGCTTCAACCGCTGCATTTTTTGCGATCTTTTTGATCTGCTTTTTAAAGCTTCTACGGGTGTCCTCGCCTTTATCGGTCAGGAACAAAAATGCGGCCGCACCGGCTGCTACGGTTAGTATGGCCGCAGCCACGATCAGGGTCGTATGGTTATCTTTTTCAAATGGATTTTTCATGGTATGTTTATTAAAAAGGCCCGCACGGAACCCTGGAACTTCAACAAAACATTTGCTGTATTGTTCACCAGTATTGCTTCGGCTTAGCCTTTCGTCTTTATTATGATAACAAAATCAACCATTGCGTGTTACAACTGTAGTCTCTGAAGAACTACGAGTACCTGCTGGTTGCCAGCCGGTCAGCGCAACTTATCCTTATGCACGCTGGTACTAAAATTATCCCTTTACCGGACGATGCGCCGGTTATGGAAATATATCTATATAAAAAACAATCATATGAGCAAAGACAAAGGCAGTAAGAACGTTAAGAAAGCGCCGGCTACCGAAGGTAAAAAGGCCACATCCGATTACCAGGCCGGTAAGAAAACCGTTTCGAAAGACGATGCGGCTATAACCAAAAAGAAATAAGATGAGCGAACAGACCGTTGAATTCCAGGCCAGGATCTATGTCTACGACCTGCAGAACTGCGCCCGGGAATTCGGCTTCAAAGCCGGCGAGGCCTGGGAGGTCGGCCCTGTCTCCAGTGAGGAAAAGGCAGCGATCGAAAAGAAATATTTTCCCACGCTGTCGGCCAGGGTACTGCCCGAAATGCTCACTGAAATGCTGGGTTCGGTCATATTCAAATTAAGCCAGCAGCCGGCCGAAAAAGAAATGGACATGACCCACATCCGGCAGCGGAGACTGGAATATCTGGTCGCTTACAACCCTGATCGCCTGCGGCGTTAAACCTGCCTGGTTATAAATTAAATCATACATGATAGGTTTCAACATTAATTTAAATAAGGCCACAAACCAGACGCCGGTTTCCATTGAAGTAAGTGCCAGCTATGAAAAGCATATCCTGGAGCACATCAGGAAAATTGTCCCGGTCAGTGATCAACAACTGGATAGAGTCAGGGAGCAATATAGTGCAGACGGCTTTACGATGGTGCGCTTTAACCTCCCGGATGTCTCCAATGATCAGCTTTCGCAGATCGCCTGGCATATCGGAGAATGGTACAGCCGGATGGCAATTTTGTTGAATCCGAACCTTAATTAAAGCGCATGTAATCGCTATCAGGCCCTTTTAACAAATTCAGATTTGAGCGCCATAGGGCCGAAACCTTCGATCTTACAGTCGATATTGTGATCGCTGTCCGCCAAATGAATATTTTTGACCTTGGTGCCGGCCTTGATCGTTTGAGAAGTGCCTTTTACCGGCAGGTTTTTGATCGTTACCACCGTATCGCCGTCCTGAAGGATATTGCCGTGGCTGTCTTTAACCACCAGTCCCGCATCACCTGCCGGCTCTTCCGCAACGCTCCATTCATGGCCGCACTCCGGGCAAACCAGTAAGGTTTCCAGTTCATACGTATAAGTTGATTGGCAGATCGGGCAGGGTGCAAGTTCAGTCATAGTCATATTGTTGAAGGCGCAAAGGTAACAAACCGGCTTGAATATCTGGCTCCTGGCAGCTTTCAATGGATACGGCGAGATTCATCCGGCGTGTCATCCGCGGCCCGTCACTTTCCAGCGACTCCGTGAACAAATGGGTCTCATCACCGAACGCGTCCAAGTATCTGCAACAGACAGGGGCGCTTTACGGCTAACTTTTTTTAACGCGGATTAAATTTGATATGGGCCAGGTAAGGCGTTAATTCCCTGGTGTCTTCAAACGCCCGGTAACGCAGGATCTGATTGGCCTGCCGGTCATAATAGACCTCCCCATAGATCGATCCAAGGCTGTACAATTGTACCATGAGCCCGTTTTCTTCCCGGTCTGCCAGGAAATTCCCCTGCGTGATGGCATCGGCTTTTTCGGGTTCGCTCAGCGCTTCATATTGTTCCATCGTCAGCATACTCAAATTTAAACAACAAAGTGCGAAGTGGGTAGCCTGCCGCTATCTTTATTCTTAAATCGTATATTTGTTGATATGCGTGCAGGTTTAGCCTATATTTTTATGGTACTGGTCAGCGGCTTTCTGGCTTCTTCACCGGCCTTTGCTGTAAGCGCAAAATCCTGCCAACCTGCCAGGACGACCGTAGTACAGACCTCATCGGCCATAGAACAGCAGCGCCAGAGTCCGCATTGTGATCAGTTAGAAAATACCGAAGTGATCACGGCCGCCTTCAACCAGCAAACTGCTTTTGGGCCTGTAGTAATGAATAGCTTGTCCGGGTTTAAGGCACGGACATACCAGGTCGTTGTTAGCCCTTTGCCGGCCGGCCGCGACAACGCGCGAAGGCAGCCTTTCTACCAGCTGATTCTTTTTCCTTTCCACGGTTTCTGGTAATATTTGAATGGCTGTATCCCGCCTGATTTGTCATTATGCTTACCCGGTAAGCATAAACAGCTATTTATTGCACACTAAAATCTATGACATGATGAGTAAACACGACTTAACTGCTCAAATCAAAGTGATCTATACCGGCAAATATTTCGAAAATTTCCGCAAAGAATATCCCTCTATGATCTTTTTGGGTTACGATTGCAGCGGCTGGTCAACCAGTTGGTTAGGCTATCCCGATGTTTTGAAATTTGTCGCGCTCAGCGATGTAAAGCTCGCAGAAGTGTTATGAATAAAGCAACCGCAAAAAAACTGCACCTCCAGGTAGCCTCGCTGCTGGAGAAAGCCCTCCTGCAGGAGGCTGAAGTGAGCTATCAGGACGGTATAATCAAGGTCGTCATAGGCAGGGAAATTTTTGAGCACCGTTTCGGCACGCTGCTTCACCGGATCCAGCAGTTGATCGATGAACAACATCCCCACAGAACGGAAGACATAGCCATCCTGGTCAGGGATTCCGGCAGCCGTTTCGAGCACGTTTTTAAAATATGGAAGACATCGGAGCGTAATTATTAAAATAATTTAATTGTTAACCATGGTAACCGCAAGCCAGATCAAAAAAGAGATCTATACCCTTATCCGTAAGGGTCCCTATGAGCCGGCGCTTAATGACATAGTCAACGAAGCCGCTTTGAAGAGTTTGTTATTCAGCAGGTATGCTTACGACCTAACGGATGATGAATTTAACCTCATTGGCGACGAACTTGCTGATTCAGGAGATTTTTACTGGAATAATGACGGTAAATTAGCTTTGAATACAGGGGGGATCGCCTACCTTAACCGGAACAAATAAATTATCGCAGCATCGGACAATGGTACCGCCCAAATCCTATTACTATCGTTAAAACCCGTCGGGAGCGATCAGTTCCACGGCTTTTCGCATTTCGTTTTGATCATTGGCGATCAACATCAGCTCGTCCATGGCTTCGATCACTGTACTACCCCGGGGCGTAATGTATTTTCCCTGCCGGTTGATCATCACGATCAGGACGCCTTTCGGCAGTCGCATATCGAGTATCCGCTTACCAGCCGTTGTTCCATCTTCGCTGACAATGACCTGCTGCATTACACTTTTGTCTTCTTCGGATAATTCTATGTCGATCGCGAAGCGCCGCTTTGCTTTTTCCGGAACGGTCAGCTTCAGCCATTTTCCCACCGATTTCAAAGTCGCTCCCTGCACTAGTACCGAGCTGGCCGAAATAAAAAAGACCAGGTTAAATATCATCCCTGCCTTATCTATACCCGCCAGCAGTGGATATGTCGCAAATACGATTGGTACAGCGCCGCGAAGCCCCACCCAGGATAGAAACAGTTTTTCCCGTCGGCTCATTTGGAAAGGCAGCAAGCTCAGAAATACGCCTAGCGGCCGGGCCGCAAACATCAGGAAAAAGGAGATCAGCAGACCCGTGCCGACCAGCGGTATGATCCGGCTGGGGTAGACTAGCAGCCCAAGCGTAATGAACAGGATGATCTGCATCAGCCAGGCCTGGCCATCATAAAAGCGGATGAGGCTTTTTTTATGGGTAAAATCAGCGTTACCCAGGATGATCGCTGACAAATACACCGCAAGGAAACCATTGCCCCCGATATAGTCCGTGAAGCTGAAGGCAAAGAACATCAGCGCCAGTGCCAGAACCGGATAAAGCCCTTCAAAATGAAGCCGGATGCGGTTCAGGATGCGGATATTCACGTAACCCAGCAAACCACCCATCAGGGCGCCAAGCGCCATCTGTTTGGCAAATTGCCAGACCAATTGGCCGGCGGAAACATCCTTACTAACCACCAGGGCGGTTAATGTGATCGTTAAAAAATAAGCGACCGGGTCATTCGAACCGCTTTCGAGCTCCAGGGTCGGCCTCAGGTTCCTTTTCAGGCCAATGTTGTTAGAGCGCAGCACTGAAAATACCGCAGCAGCATCGGTCGAGGAAACGATCGCGCCCAACAGGAACCCTTCGGTTAGGCTCAGATCCGTAATCCAGTGAACGAATAGCCCGACACTGGCCGCGGTGATCAGTACGCCTGCGGTCGACAGCATGATGCCCCGTTTCAGGATCGGCCGGACGTTGACCCACTGGGTTTCCAGGCCGCCGGAAAACAGGATAAAGTTCAGGGCGATCACGCCGATCAACTGGGTAATAAAGGGGCTGTCAAATTTGATCTTACCGATCCCTTCCGAGCCGGCCAGCATCCCGATACCCAGAAAGAGGATCAGCGTAGGCACCCCATAGCGGAAACTGGCCTTACTGGCGAGGATACTCAAGAAAAGCAGGATGGCAATAGCCAGCAATATTTGTTCAATGTGGAAATTCATGATCCTATGTTGTAAGCTGTTTTCATTTGACCAAATGTGAGTTAAGCAATTCGTGCCAGTTACGGCATTGTTTCTCGATCTTTCGCGGGTTGCTGTCCCGGCCCTGTTTGTACAAAAACAGGTCATAAACCACCCGGTTGTGCCTGGTGGCAAACAGCAAGCGGATGACTTTTACCGTTTTTCTATCCGCTTTCTTGATCACATAACATTTGTCAGCGGCTTTCAGGCTGATCATCAGTGGCGCTATATCATGGCGCTCTACCACAAGAAGCACCTGTTCGGAATGGCACCAACCCACAAGCCTTTCACTTATCATTTCATAGCGGGTAAGTGCCAGCTTCTCCTTAGATAGCGTTAGGTTCAGAACCGAATGAAGCCGCAGGTAATGTCTCCTTCGCCTATATATGCGGATAAAGGCGGTCGTGGCAGCGAACACTAACATGCTTACCACGAACAGCCCTTTCAGGGTTATATCCATAGTGTTGATCTCAGGAATAAAGAATAAAAAGTTAGCGCAGAACTATCGCAAAGGCCTCGGTCTACCAGAAAACGTGAAAGGGAAAGAGTAACTTTTTATAGGCACACAGAATCGCAATGCAGCTGGTAATGCCGGTATTCCGCTCACAGCAAAAAGTTCGCATATCAGGCCACATGGAGGTTATTGGTAATCCGCCATGGTAAGTCGAATGTCTGCCGGCCGCACCGCTGGCATCACAGAGGCTTTCTGACTCTACTGAAATTGCTTGCTGGTGACCTTTCAGGGAAATACACGTCGATTGTCTAACCACACCAGGGGGCCTGGGAGCCTGCTTTGCCATAGCGTTTCCACACGGTAACGCAAAAAACACCAGGCATAAAAATAGTGATCTTATATTACGTGCCAACACACAATAAAGGTACGGTTTTTTTTCATGCCCGGGACTAACTTGCAAATGTGCTTTTATTATTGAAAGGTGTTGGATTTGATGAAAATTATCGAAAGCTTGGCACCCGTGACCGATGGCGGGAAAAGGAAGGTGCTTACCCGTCTTTTTTAACAAAATTGTTTAAAGGTATCATCAATCTTTGCTTAACACCCAGACAGCCTGTTTTAAAGACGCTTCAAAGGTCTGCTTGATATTGCCTTTCCCTATCCCGAATAATAAACGGGATTTTTTCAGTTCTTTCATCACCTGCGTACTGCTCACTTCGGAAAGGATAAGCTGAGTTCCTTGTTTGATCGCGGCCGCATGCACATCCCGCAATACCCGGATACCGGTAGCGTCGATCACAGGCACGTTGCGCATCCGGATGATCAGTACCCGCGCCGGATCTCCGACCACCTGCATAGCATCCCTGAACTTATAGGCCACCCCGAAAAATAAGGGGCCATTGATCTCAAAAACATCTACTCCTTTAGGGATAGCCTCCTGGTCAAACAGCTCAGCGGCCGGAACCGGCGTTTGCTGCACGGAACTTGCCTGCATCATCTGCCGCAGGAACAGGAAGGCCGCCAGTACCATCCCTGTTTCGATAGCTACGGTCAGGTCAACAAGCACCGTCAGGGCAAAAGTGACCAGCAGGATCGCCGCGTCGCCTTTTGAGCCTTTGAGCACCAAGCGGAAACTCTCGGTTTCACTCATGTTCCAGGCTACCACCACCAGGATACCCGCAAGCGCCGGCATCGGGATCAGAGCGGCCCATTTACCCGCGAAAGACAGGATCAGCAGCAGGGTGAGCGCATGGATGATACCGGCTACGGGTGTACTCCCACCGTTTTTAATATTGGTCGCCGTACGGGCGATAGCCCCGGTAGCGGGGATACCGCCGAAAAAGGCGGAACAAATATTGGCCAGCCCCTGGGCGATCAGCTCCGTATTGGAACGGTGTTTTCCCCCGGTCATCCCATCCGCTACGACCGCCGATAACAGGGATTCAATACTGCCCAGCAGCGCGATCGTGAAAGCAGGCCGAATCAGCTGCTGTACAGTGGACAGGCTCAAGCCCGGGATGGCAGGCCGGGGTAAGGACAAGGAAATGGCGCCGAAGCGGCTGCCTATAGTTTCGACCGGTAAATGAAAAAAATGGACCGTCAGTGTGGTCAGAACGATGGCGATCAGCGACCCGGGCACCTTGCGGGTAACCCTTGGCCAGAGCAGCACCAGCCATAACGTGATCGCGCCGACACCGGCCGCGTAAAGGTTGGCGGAGCCGATATGCCGGCCATAAGCAATCCATTTGTCTGTAAAATCTGCAGGAACATTACCCATCCTGAGGCCAAAAAGGTCTTTGATCTCGGATGAAAAAATGATCACCGCGATACCGGTCGTAAATCCGGTGATCAAAGGATAAGGGATAAATTTGATCAGATCGCCCAGCCTGACCATGCCCATGAGCATAAGTAGCACCCCCGCCATAAAAGTGGCGATCACCAGGCCGCCGGTACCGAACTGCTGGACAATACCATAAACGATAACGATAAAAGCTCCTGTCGGCCCGCCTATCTGCACCCGGCTGCCGCCCAGGGCGGAAATAACCAGCCCGCCGATGACCGCTGTAAATATCCCTTTCTCGGGCGAAACGCCCGAAGCGATCGCGAAGGCGATCGCCAGTGGCAAAGCCACGATGCCGACGATGAGACCGGCGACGGTATCTTTTAAAAACCGCTCCCGGGAGTAGTCTTTTAGCGTGTCTATGAGTTTGGGCCTAAACATCTTCCTATCTGAACCATTTATATTGATTACCATCTACCGGTGTATCCGTATCGAGCTCCGGCTGGTAGTGTACTTTTGGCGACAGCCAGTAAAGCAGGATCACCCTGGAGTACCGGAAATTCAGTGGTGACAGGATCAGCAGGCCGCCCAGTATCGTGCCCAGGTAAAGCCAGGGGGAATCGGAATGGGTCAGCAGGGCCGTGCCCACCCAGAGGCATCCCCCTTCTGCGACATTCATGGCGTAACTCACATACATCGCCGCGTAAAAGTAGCCCGGCTCAATCTCAAAGGTCATCCGGCAATGCGGGCATTGTAAATTGATCCGGTTAGCCCCAAAGCTATATACCGCGCCTTCGAACATATCGCCCCTCCGGCAACGCGGGCACTTGGCATGGCGCATAGCCCACGATTTTGGTGTTTTTGCCATCTGTACTATTCTTTGATCCACATTTTCAAGGTCCTGCTATTTGCATGAGCGACCATTTTATAACTTGGGGGCACCTGACCGTCGGTGCCGTGATAAGTAACCAGCCGGGTTTCCGGCGGCTTTTGATCCAGCATCTCATAAACCAGGCGGCTGTAACGCTCGTAGAGCTCAAACGATATTTTTACCGCGTAATCTATCCGGCAATCCGGCTCAATATTTTCATAGAAAGCGTTATAGAAATAGAAATGATCGTAACCGCTAAAATCCAGATCGGTCAGGTTCCCATGCGTGAAATGCACATTGGGTAAATTAATCTTCGCTTTGGCGATCTCGGCGAAGGTGTAGAGTTCCCCGCGCTGCTCGATGCCGCAAAAGGTCGTTTCCGGGTGGAAGAACCCGGCCACCAGACAGAATTTCCCGACACCACTGCCTATGTCCAGCACCCTGGCGCCGGGTATGGCCAGGAAATCTGCCGCTTTCCGGGCGGTACCGACCGAGGTCCAGTGCATCTGCGACATCGCCTGGATATGCAGCGGGTATAATTCGTCAAAGGCAACATCCTTCCGGAAAATTGCGGGCTCGGTTAGTTCGTTCAGCATTCGTCTTTCTTTTATTCGGGTAATCAAATCCCTTAAACGGGACCGTAAAAACCTGATCACTTCCATCTTTTATTCCTTTATCCACATTTTCATCAAACCACCACAGGTGGTATCAGACAGGCAAAAACCCGGCGGGACCTCCTCTTCGAAACTTTGATAGGTCACCAGCCGCGTTCCCGGGGGCGTCTTATCCAGAACCGACCGGAGGTATTGGTTATAGTAGTTAAAAAGCGGCACTGATAGTTCAATGCTGTCGTCGATGCTGTTTGCCGGGTCGATATTTTCATAAAAGGCGTTATAGAAATAGAAATGATCGAAGGCCCCGAAATTCACCTGCGTAATATTGGCATGGACGAAGTTCACATTAGATAATCCGGCGTATTCTCTGGCGACCTGCGCATAATGAACCAGCTCATGTCTTTGCTCCACTCCGCAGAAATAACTATCGGGAAAATGATAGGCCCCGGCAAGGCAGAATTTACCGATGCCGCTGCCAATATCCAATATTTTAGCGCCGGGCGTGGCCAAAAACGCAGCCGCCTGCCGGGCGATAGCCAGTGGTGTCCAGTGTTTCAGGGACATCAGCTGGAAATGTTCCGGGTACAACCAGTCAAAAGCGGCATCATTACAAAACAATGCATCGTTCAAACAACCTTTTTTTTCTTTGCCTGAGGCAGCTTCCTGATGATCACGAAAAAGCGGCGGGAAACGGGAAAAGGGATAAACTTTCATCAGCCGCAAATTTACTGCCGGCAGTGAAGCGGTCCGCCGAAACGCATCAGGGTAAAACCTGATCTTTATCAGTTTTTAAATTACGTACCTTTGCTTTTATGAGCCTGTCCGGAATTTTTCCCATCGACCGGTGGAACTTCACCACGCAATCCATCCTGCATGTGCTTTCCGAAGCAGAGCATGCGGACCTGCTGGCGCATCACAGCGACCAGAAATACCGTAAAGGCGATGTGATCTTCCGGGAAGGAACCGTACCCGCCGGAATTTTCCTGATCCGGAGCGGCAAGGTCAAAAAATACAAGGTGGATAACCTAGCCAGGGAACAGATCATTTATGTGGCCGGCCCGGGCGAACTGATCGGTTACCACGCGGTATTATCAGAAGAACGCTACCCGGATTCGGCCGCCGCGATCGAGGACAGCCTGCTGAGCTTTATTCCCAAAGAAGATTTCATCACCATCTTACACCGCTCACCGGTCTTCAGCTCGCGCTTGCTAAAAGCCCTTAGCCATGAATTTACGGTTTACGTGAACAGCCTTTCCGTGATCGCCCAGCGGACAGCAGCGGAAAGACTGGCCATCGCCCTGATCGTCCTGCGCGAGAAGTACAAAGAGGAAGGATCTAAAAGCCGGGATATCGTACTGAACGTTTCCCGGATGGACCTGGCCGGTATGGCCGGCATCGCACAGGAGAACGTCATCCGGCTGCTCAAAGAATTTAAGGACGAAGGTATCCTGGAGACAGATGGTCGTAAGATCCTGATCAAAGATATCAGGCGCCTGGTCAAAAAATCAAATTATCGCTAAAGCCCGTATGATCTATTGCGATTTGCAAGATGGCAAAAAGGGAAATAAAGATCTTATCTACAAATTAATCTTATTCAAGGATCGTTAGAAGCTCCGGTAATGATAAGCCCAGCATAATGCTACTTTGCTTAGCAAGATGCTCCGTCTTAGTCAATTGTCTTCGTGAATTAATGTTTTTAATAAACCTGTGGCGTTTACGCTGCTATCTTTCTTTGATGACCAGCAAAGAGACCCGCATTTTCCCGGCGGCCTTTAATGTTCCGGTGAATCCCTGAAGTAGATCATAAACTTACTGCCCTCGCCCGGTTCACTTTCTACGATAATATTTCCGCCAGCCGCATTCACTATTTTCTTAGCAAGGTATAAACCAATTCCGCTGCCTTCAATGTCCTGGTGAAGCCTTCCATACATATCAAAGATTTTGTTAAGGCCATTTTTCGGTATGCCTTTACCGTTGTCACTTACGGTTAATACAATATCGCCCCCTTTACTAACGGTCTGAATATGAATGACCGGGGATTCATCCCGCCTGAATTTGATCGCATTGGAAACCAGGTTAAACAAGATACTCCGCAGGTTTTTTCTGGAAAACAATAGCTTATCCACCTGGATATCCCGGATAATGACAGCGCCGGACTGGTCAATTTTATCTTCCAGGCTCCAGGTAATGTTGTCGATCAGGTCATCCACATGCACCGATTCCATTTTAACCATATCGCCTTCTACCTTAGCAATGACGGCGATATCCGTGATGAGCGACCGGTAGGTCTTGATAGATTTATTGATCATATTTAAGAAGTCGAGCAGCTTTTCGTCGGATAAGGCTATCCGGTTCATCATATTGATGCTGGTTTCGATATTGCCCAACGGTGCCAACAGGTCATGGGAAGCGGCATGTATAAAATGGTCAAGATCGGCATTGATGCGCAGCAGGCTTTTATTCTTGCTGTGAAGCTCCAGCTGCGTATTTTTCAGTTCGGTAATGTCATTAAAAGTAATAATAGCACCGGTATTCCTATGTTCCGCCTGCTGCACATAAGGCATCGTCATGATCTGGTACCACTGCCCGCTGTTTGTTTCAATTTCCTTGGTGATCGCGTTGCCTTCAGCGATCACCTGCCTGATGTCCTCAATGATGGTCTCCAGCTTAATATTTGTGGAAATATGGCTAAGCGGCCTGCCGATATCGCTTTCCATCAGATTGATCTGCTTGACCGCTCCGGGAGAGAACCGCATGAGCTGCAGCTCGTTATTGACAAACAACTGCCCGTTAAGATTACTTCTGAAATAGTTGTTCAGGTCATCGTTGACCTCGGACAGTTCTTTGTTCTTGAGCTGATAATCTGCATTGATGGTATGCAGCTCCTCGTTTACCGACTGCATTTCCTCATTGGTGCTTTGCATTTCCTCGTTAGCGGAGATCAGTTCTTCATTGAAGGACTGCATGTTTTCATTGGATGCATCGAGCCTTTCATAAGCCGTATGCAGTTTGCCCCGTAAGTCCTTCAATTCTTCTTCCAGATTAGCCGTATACCGGTCATAATACACCTGTTCATCAAATAAGTTGCTTTCTGCCAATATTGTCCGACCAACTTTATCTTCACTAAATGTGACCATTAACAGGGTTTGCTCTCCTTTTTTTTTGATCAGCGGGGTAACAGACAGGCTGATCAGTATGGCCTTTTCGCCATTTTTGATTTTTATGCCGCTTGCCGCGGCTACTGTATTTGTTCTTAATGCGTCTTTGCTTAATGTATGGAATGCTATGGCTAAAGGTTTTTGTAACAGTTGATCCAGATTGGTATTGAAACTCTGCTGTATCAGATATTTACCTGTATCTCCGAAAGATTTCAATACCTGGTGATTTTCATCAACGCAAATGGCCAGGTATTCCCGTTCCTTTGCCAGTGCGGTATTCATCGCCTCGGCCAGCGTGTGATTGGTGGAATTCAAGGTAACTGCCGGGGACGCGTTCCGTTTAATATCAAGCAGTTCGGGTAAAGAAAAAACATCGAAGCTAACTTCGCGCTTAGACTTTACGCTTTTATAAAGCCGCCATTTCTTATCAACCACTTCCAGGCTGCCCAGGATCGGGATCGGGTTTTCGCTGGCCCCTAAAAACAAACAACCGCCTACTTTAAGCCCAAAGAGCAGCATGGTAAAGATCTTTTTCTGGAGCACCGGCGTCATATAGATCAGCAGGTTTCGGCAGCTGATAAAATGCATATTGCAGTAGGGCGGGTTTTTAACCAAGTCATGCTGGGCAAAGATCACCATCCTGCGAATGACCGGAGCTACCCGGTAACTATCACCCTCTTTTATAAAATACTTTTCCAACCGGTCAGGAGAAATATCTTTGGTGATACCCCCCTGGTAAATCCCTTTGCCGGCATGTTCCATTGCAGCGCTGTCAATATCCGTCGCAAACAGCTTGACCACGGTGTCCTTAAAGTCGCCTTTCAGCTGCTCGGCAATAATGATTGCCATCGTATAAGCCTCTTCGCCGGTGGCGCAACCTGCTACCCATAACTTCAATTCTTCACCGGGCGTTAGTTTAGCCAGCAGATCCGGTAGTATTTTGTTTTCAATAATGGCGAAGGCTTCCGAGTCACGGAAAAAAGAAGTGACACTGATCAAGAAATCCTTGGCCAGCGCTTCGACTTCTTCCGGTGTTTTTTTCAGAAATGCCAAGTATTTTTCAAGGGTGTCAAAGTTATTGTAACCGGCTCTCCGTTTTGTTCGCCGGAGTAAGGTGGTCAATTTATAATCAGAAAAATCAAGCGGCAGTTTCTCTTTAATAAAGTCGATGATAGCGGTGATGTGTTTGTCATCCGCATCATCTTCCGCAACCAGTTCGCCTGCATATTGGACATAATCTTCTATAGCATCCGGCATCAGTTCCGGCTCCAATACAAAATCCACCATGCCGGTTGCGATCGCGCTGGCAGGCATGCTCCCAAACTCTGTAGTTTCAGGGTTACGGGCAATAATCATTCCGCCTGCCTTTTTGATCGCCCTGATCCCTTCGGTACCATCGGCACCCAGGCCCGAGAGAATAATGCCAATCGCTTTTTTTCCGCTATCTGCTGCAAGGGAATTGAAAAATGTATTGATGGTCAGGTGAGGGCCTTGCATATGCTCTTTCCCGGTCAGGTACAAACGGTTGTCCTGAATGGTCATGAACTTATCATTGGGAATGAGGTAAACCTGGTTGGATTTGACGTTCATCCCACTTTCGGCCTCTATAACGACCAATTTACTGTGGCGGGATAACAGTTCCACCATGCGGCTTTTAAAATCGGCGGATAAATGCTGCACGATCACATAGGAAACACCATCTAGGGGAGTATGATCAAAAAAGGAATTGATCTCTTCCATACCGCCGGCAGACGCGCCGATGGCAATAATATATTGAGGGTCGGCTGATGGCATGGAAAGAGTTTTTAAAAGAGCAGTGATATGGCCAGAAAACCTGACCATAGGAATTGTGATTAAAGATACAACTATAATGAATAGGAAAAATAATTTGAATCATACTATCATAAATAAAATCAGTAGCCATTCTGTTATCGTAGCGTACTATTTTGGTTGGGCATCGATCACATCGTGTACATAAACAGGTTGATCCGCTAACTTCATTTATATCCGGATCTTTTCTATTATGATTTCAGCGGGTAACATCCTCTCTAAAGAGATCGGACACCGCGGGGTAACTGTGAATTCGATCATTCCGTTTGCCGTCGATCACTCATGCATCTTTGCCGAAGAAGGCTCTAATCCGCGCCTGCGCCAGCAATTGCTCAACAGCTGTCCGATGGGCCGTCTGGCCGAAGTGCAAGATGTGGCCGATGTAGCCGAGTGCTTTGCCAGCGACCTGTCGTCTTTTGTTAACAGCCAGCACCTGTTAGTAAATGGCGGCGCCACCAATTGATAAAGGCGTGGCTGGCGATTCGACTCTGATAGCACTCAAAGTGAATGGTTTTCGTTCCTTTTGCATTAGCTCTTGGCCAAAATTTGAGGTTTATAGCACTGGCGTCACCCTGGCTGGTCGCCAGACCGCAGATCCTGGTGCCAAATTTAGCTTAGCCGGGCTGATGTTACTGCTGGCTGGCTTGCCGCTGGCGCTTTCCGGCGGCGGCGGGACATAGCTCATGACAATGGGCTTATTCGCACCGGGCTCCTTACCCGCGGCGCTGAATAAAGTCCGTCCTCTTCACTTTACCATTATACGGCAGGTATAAGAGCAATGAATCCGAACCATCCAGGTGCTGGAGTTTTATTTCAGCCCTGACTTGTTAAAAAACAGTTTGACCTGGTCCGGGATGCGGAGATGAAACTGAGATCCTATTTCGAAAGCACGGGTGCCTGTCACCTGTTGCCGGGCAGGGAACTTGAAGTGATCGCCTTTAATAAGGTCGTAGCTGATTTTATTGCCAAAATAAATGGCGTCCGGCTATATGAAAGGATCGGGGCCGATGAAATACTGACCGATAGCAGCTGGGACCGCTTTATAGCCGGATGCCGGCAGGCGCTGGCAGGCCAGTCGATCGATTACGAGCGTGAGGAGGATTATGACGGCACAACGATCTGGTGACACATCACTTTTGAGCCGGGTTACGATCCGGAATGGAACATGATCAGTATTTCGTTCAATGCCACGGATATTACGGAAAGGAAATTAGGGCTGCCGCTGCTCAAGGCTGCTAATCGCAGCCAGGTATACGATCGAGAAATAATTTATTCTTTATAGTTTTTAGTGGTATCGCTTGAACGCATTTTCGCTCTTTACGGATCTTCACCGGCATCACGGAACGCCCGGCGCTGCCGCAGCAGGTCCCAGTACTGATCCAACCGGGACCGAACTTGGTGAATTTCCTGAACTTCTTCGTCTGTTAGCGCTTCTTTTCCGTATAACTGCTCTTCTTTTTCCGTAAGGCTTTTGATGTACGCCATCACCGAATTATCCTGCTTTGCGCTTTCCATATGTAGTTGTTTTATCCTTCGTCTAAATGATCCAGGAAGCTAACAAGCTGCAAAACAAAGCCTTCATAGGCAAACCTCCGTTCAAATGTGTCCAGGTCGCGTTATGTCGCATGACCGTAAAATCTTTACCTGAGTTTTCGATCCTCAAAGTATATAAGGACCGCCATTCTGGTTATTTGACTTACCGATCAGCCGGCAGGATTGACCGTTCCTTCTTTATCGGACACATTTGTTTTTTTAAAGCTTGTCCATGTTCACTTCAGGTTATTGTTAACCGGCCTGTACTTCCAGGAAACCTACCAGGTGTTCCTGCAGCAGGTCGGTATTGTAATCCGAACCGCTGGCCATTACCGTAACGGTCAGCTCCTCATCGTTTACCGTGATGGTCAGCGCGGGTCCTTCGATAACTTCGGGGAACAATATGTTGATCACATCGTATACATGCGCGTATTCAATGGCAAGGTTGGAGCCCAGCTTGGTATTTATATAGTCCGCAAATTCCGTTTTTAACAGGTCAAATAGCTTTTCTGCGCTGAGGGGTTTTACATTTTTAATGGTTTCCATAGGTACAGAGAAGCGTTGGAGGCGCATTAAGTTTGATGCCAGGTCAAAAATATTTTTCCGGGAGCAGTTTAAAAATAGCCGGTCGTATAGATGACCAGCTATCTTATCGAAAGTTTGACGAACAATCGGTTGGAAGTACCTGTACAACCTTTAAGAATGCTAATTGTTTGACTGGTCCTTTCCCGGTGCTTTCTTCAGCCGCGATCACGCCCTTTGTCGCCCAGGGAATATTTAGTCACTTCATTCCTGAATGCTTCTGCACCGATCTCTAAACTTCGGGCGATAGCATTGCGATGTCAGATCCGGGGGAGCGGCTGAGCCTGGGATGTGCTATTATTGCTGACCGTCATACTGGGTTTTGCCGCACCGGGAATTATTTCTTGGTTGCGTATTGCTATGATCGGGGCGTTTTTTATTTATCAGAATAGTGATGATATGATTGGCCTATACAATTCTGAGCGGTTCTTAATAATTAACTTTATATTTACAGCGCAGATGATTCATTTACTTATTTTTCTAGCCGCTTCGCCATTATTTAACTGCAATTACTCCTGGCTTGACCTTACACATGGCAAAAACTGTACTCATCATCGAAGACGATAAAGACATTTTAGATATGATGGATTATATCCTGGCTGATGACGGGTTTGACGTGGTCAGTTCACAGGAAAGCGTTACAGAGGCCTATGTCGAAACGCTCAGCCCCGCGCTGATCCTGCTGGATAACCGGCTTGCAGACGGGTTTGGTCATGATATTTGCGCCAGGCTCAAAGCAAACCCTGCAACCCGGCATTTCCCGGTGATCCTCGTGTCGGCGGTTAACCAATTACCGGTCCTGGCCGATGAATGCTTTGCGGATGCCTATCTTTCCAAGCCGTTCGACCTGGAAGAACTGGTCGCGCTCGTCCGAAGGTTTACCTGAACTTCCGTAAACTATTTGTTAAATTTGGGGTTTAACGTCCAGCCATCTCATCGACCCGCCTATGCATTCATCTCCCGCGACTTATCCATTTTTTGCCGGCGGCGGTGCTATGGGCGAATTGATCCGGTCGACCGACTGGGCAAATAACCCGCTAAAAGATCCTGCGGTCTGGCCGGCCGCCTTGAAGTACAGCGTGAGCATGATGCTGGCCAACCCTTTACCTGTATTGATCTGCTGGGGAGAGGATTACATCCAGTTATATAATGATGCCTTCCGCCCGATCAATGGCCGGGACAAACACCCGCAGGCGTTGGGCGGCAGCGCAAAATATACCTATGCCGAGATCTGGGATACCATCGGCCCCATGTTCGACGGCGTGATGAAGGGCCGGGCCGTAGGCTTCCCCGATTTTATGGTTCCGCTGGAACGGAACGGGCAGCCGGAGGATTGCTATTTTGACTTTTCTTACAGCCCGATCAGGGACGAAAATGGCCAGTCCCAGGGCGTCCTGGTGATCTGTATGGAAACGACCGCTAAGGTGAACGCGCTACGGCAGTTAAAGATCAGCCAGGAAAATACGGAGAATATGATCCGGCAGGCGCCGGTCGGTATGTGCACGCTGCTCGGTCCGCAGCATGTGATCGCCATCGCCAACCCGGTGATCATTGAGCTCTGGGGCAAGCCGGAAAGCGAGGTGATGAACAGGCCCGTATTCGAAGCCCTGCCCGATGCCCGCGCGCAGGGCCTGGAAGAGGTCATGGCGGAGGTGTACCAAACCGGTCAAACTTTCCAGGCGAATGAAATGCCGGTTAACCTCATCCGCAACGGCAGGCCGGAAACGGTCTACCAGAATTTTGTCTATGAACCTTACCGGGACAGCCAGGGAAAGATCATCGGGGTCATTGCCATCACGGTCGATGTGACCCAGCAGGTTTTGGCACGCCGCAAGGTGGAGGAAAGCGAACACGAATTGCTGGTTATCAAACAGCAGCTGGAAAAAGAACTGGAAGCCGGCAAACAATTGCAGCGCCAGAAAGATGAGTTCCTCTCCATTGCCAGCCATGAGCTGAAGACCCCGCTAACCAGTATTAAGGCATTTAACCAGTTGATGTTGCGCGCGGCCGACCCGTCGAAACTTGGCGATCTCGCCAAGCGGTCTGAGGGACATGTCAAGCGGCTGGAAAGACTGATCGGCGACCTGCTGGACGTGACCAAGATCAATTCGGGTAAAATGAACTACAGTTTTGAGCCGTTCGATTTCGGAGCAATGCTGCATGAATGCATCGATCACCTGCAATTCACGACCACACATCAACTGGTGGTGGCGAGCGCGCCGAAACTGACCTTTACCGGCGACCGCGACCGTTTGGAACAGGTACTTAACAACCTGCTGGTCAATGCGATCAAATACTCGCCAAAGGCGAACCAAGTGATCATCAGCAGTTACATTGAAGGCGATAACCTGATCGTGACTGTGCAGGATTTTGGGATTGGGATCGCGCCGGAAGACATTGATAGGCTTTTCGACCGCTATTATCGCGTAGACAATGCCGGTATGCGGTTCGATGGGCTTGGCCTGGGCCTGTTTATTTCTTCAGAAATCCTTAAACGCCATCAGGGGACCTTCTGGATCGAAAGCGAGCCAGGAAAAGGTTCATTATTTTGTTTCAGCCTACCATTGTCACCCGGGAAAGCGCCGGAACCGGTTATAAAAAACGAGGATCATTACCAAGACAGCAGCATTACGATCCGGTATCAACGTGAACAAAGCTGTCTGGATGTGGACTGGACCGGTTACCAGGATCTGGCGTCCGTCCAGCGCGGCTGCCTGCTGATGCTGGATTATTTGAGAGAACATAGATGCGACCGGGTGATCAATGATAATACCCGCGTGCAGGGCAACTGGTCGGAAGCGGTGGATTGGGTCGGCAACACTTGGTTCCCGATGATGGAGCAGGCCGGCCTGCGCTATTTCGCACATATTTTCTCGCCGAGCACTTTCAGCCAGCTGTCCGCCCGGAAAAGTATCGACATCATGGCCGGGATCGTCACCACCCAATATTTTACGGATTACGGATTGGCTACAGAATGGATCAGCGGATTCCCGCAATAGCCGCAGTTTTTAAACGGTTTATTTAGCAGAAATATCTGTCATGATCGCATCCCATAAGCCGATCCTGGCTTTCAACGCGTCTTTAGCCGCCGTTGTAGCTTGTAACCAGCGCAGCGGGTCGCCATCGCATAGCCGGGCGGTCATTTCATAAGCCAGGTGGGAATGGTGGTCACCGTCTACCTCGATATGCCGGTTCAGGTAATAGCGCAGCAGATCAGCCTTGCCCGCATGCGCTGCGGCCAGCCGGTCGACCAGGCTCAGGAACATCGCCGGGATGAGGTCTTCCCGCCCGAATGTAAAGACAGCGGCCTGGATGTAGGTCTCTTGCTGGCAGCATTTGAACGTATGCCGCATGAACCGGGCCGCGCCTTCCGGCACTTTCGCTTTAACGATGGCCGTCTGCAGGTCGAAGCCTTGTTCCAGGAAACCGATCAGTTGAGTGATCGCGGTTGTATCACAGCCGGCCTGCTGCATCGCCCGAAGGTAAAGCTCAAAGTGGCTGGTGTAGTTACCCTCGTCATCGACATCGCTTTCCTCGCCCAGCACGATCTCATTAATCAGGTAGCGGGTCTTCGCATCGCCCACCGGCAGCCAGGGCAGGATCACCGAGGTCAGCCGCGTTTGCAGGGATTTCAGCAGCGACATAAAATCCCAAACCGCATAGACATGGTATTGCATGAATTGCTGCAGGTCCTCCAGTGTTTGCAGCCGGGCGTAAACCGTGTGCCCGGTCAGATCCTTGCGCAGCGCTTCGATGTCGGTTTGTAATTGTATCAGTGCATCCGGTGACTCCGTCTTGATCATGGTGTAAAAATAAAATACTATGGTATTATTTTTGTGTAATGACCATTAAAATTTGGCAATAATTTTTGCTTATGATTTAAAATGGTTACTTATTCAAAAAAAGTGCTGGTGGTGGACCGCGCACGAAAAGCAGTGCGGTGCAGATGATTATATCGTCAAGCCTTTTGATATGTATGAACTGATTGACCGGGTGCGCAGGTACGTCGCTTAATCAGCTAAAAACCTCTCCTGCAATTATTGTCATGTAATACTCAAAAGATATGGAACGGGCCGGACTTTATTTACGTATAGCTGAATTGTACAGCACAGTGGAAATGACCATACCTATGGTTTACCAGGTATGGCGTTCCCCACAGCCGGACCTACGCTTGGCTGATGAACTTATTACCTTTCAGCTAGAGGTTTACAACGAGATCCGCTTATTGCTGGAACAGTATGCTGGCACGGATTGCTTATTACTGGAAAAATATGATGCATTGCTTCACCAGCTTAAAACCGACTACCTACTGGTCGCCTGCGGTGTCAGCCGAACCCATGCGGCATAATAATCCACGAGGTAATCAGCCAGTGCATACTGAATTTCATATGATGCTTTCTTCAGAGACTTCAATGTTAATACTCGTTTTGTCAGAAAACTGGGAAGACCAAAATATACTTTCCCGCCACACCTAACCAGTCACCAGATGAAATAGATATTTGCTTAGGAAACTCTACAGTCCGAAAAAATAAGTAAGTGCCGAAATGTGTTAGTCTCTTGGGTGACCATTTCTCTTAATCGATTAACCTGGGCTTTCTTTTCCTCATCGATCATAATCTAATGACAGAAACATCAAGTTTGCCTCCGTGGAACACATCTAAAAATATGATGCCGAATTCACCAAAAATGTGATAAGCTTGGTCAAATACGGATTTATTGAAATTCAATAATCTCTTGAGCCTGCACATGATAAACAATTTATAACCGAACGGCAAACAACCCAAGATAGTGAGGTCTATTTCTAAAAAATTTCAATAAGTTCATCAGGCGAAAGTATTTTATCATACAGACACTTCAAAAGGAACGAATAAATATCAGCCTCTTCGATCACGTCAAGACATTTAGTTACTTCATCTTTTCTCGAAAACAAAAACTCATCAAATAGCAATTGGCACGGCGGCGTATCCTGATCGGATGCAAACCTGTTATGTAGTTTTTATCGTCTGTTTGTTTTAAAAGATATTCCCGCTCAAATTTTTGAATAATAACTTGTATTCCTAGTAATGCTTTTAATTTCCTGGCATCTATTGTTGTTCCGCTATAATCACCAAGCGAAATCATTCTTAGAATCGCAATTTGATCAATCTTGTGTACTTTATTTAGCTGAGCATTTTGATCAAATCCTGCACGGATTCTTCCGTTGGCGCGGCAAAGCCGCTGATACCCCCGATCGTTTCTTTACACAGTGGCGCGGCTCTGTCAAACATGATCTTTTCGTAGGATGCAATGGCCTCATCAAGGTTTGTAAAACCTATATTGGTCAAACTATTCGACAGATCCAAGGCATCCAGCATCGCCAGGTTAACACCTTCACCATTGGGTGGCATCAAATGTGCGGCATCACCAATAAGGGTGATATTATCTTTAGTCTCCCACCTGTTCTCTAAAGGATAGTAATTCAGCGGTCGGGGAACAAAATGAGTGCAAGCTTTAAATAAAGCATAAAACACAGGGTTCCAACCTTCGTAATGATTGATCAGGTAGTTTTGTACATCTTGAGGGTTACTGAAATCAATACCGCTGGTTTTGACCCAGTTTTCCGGATATAACGATGCAGCGTAAAAAGTTAAGCCGCCGTCGCCACGCGGTTGTGCGGCTATGGTTGCTCCGTTCCCCATGGCCATCAGATTCGCGTGATTAACTAACTGGTAGAAATCCGGACAAGCTGTTTCCGGTTGGTCTATTTCACCCTGGATGATCGTCGCACCGGAATATAATGCTTTTACGTTAGTGAGGTAAGGCCGGATCAGGGAGCGGTAACCGTCTGATCCGATAACAATATCTGCAGTAGCGGTCGTTCCGTTCTTAAATTGTAATTCCCACGTATTGTCAACCCCCTTCATGCTTACGAACTGGCTGTCCCATATTACAGTACCGGGCAGCAACCCGTCTATTAACAGATCTCTGAGGGCCCCTCTGTCTATTTCAGGCCTGAACTGCGGATTACCGAAATTCGGTTCGCCGGCTTGGTTACCTTCATCTAACAAAATATTCCCTTTTGGATCAAGCAAGCGGTATTTATCCGCACCCGCCATGTAATTTGCTTTGAATGCCTCCATGAGGCCGGTAGCTTCCATAGCTTTCAGACCGGAGTCGAAGTGCAGGTCGACAATTGCGCCCTGTACGCGTGCTGCCTGACTGTGATCCCGCTCATAAACTTTAACCTGCACACCTTTTTGCTGTAAAAGCCTGGCAAGTGTTAGGCCACCCGGGCCACCACCAACTATAGCGATATTCTTATGAAGTAAAAGTTCAGGTGTTTGTATCATTCCCATGCTCTAATTTTTTATTACCACAAAGGAACGCCGGAAATTAAGTGAATACAATGGCAGGAGGCTGTAAGTGTAGGACTATTCGCGGTTTTTGTCCCGGAAACCAATGGGTGTCATGCCCACCACTTTGGTGAACAGCCGTGTAAAATAGGAATAGTCATCGTAACCCAGTTCGCCGGCGATCTCTTTTACAGATTTGCCTGAATGATAAAGCAGGCGTTTCGCTTCCAGCACCACACGCTGCTGAATATGGGAGGAAACGGACTTTCCGGTAGTAGCCTTCACGCATTCATTCAGATATGAAGAGGATATATTTAACCGGGCGGCGTATGCTGATGGATTTTTGGTCGACTTATGATTTTTTTCCAATGCAGTTTTGAATTCCCTGGTTATATCCTCAGATCGGGTATAATTATCAGATGGTTTCGATAATGCAAGGTAATGCGAAATGATCAATGCGACCAGCGTATTAACGCTTTCCTTTAAAATGGAATGATAAAGTACCCCTGTTTTCTTTTCAGACAGTTTCATACATAATGCTGCTGTTTCCGTAAAGACAGCCAGTGTTTCTGGAGTAACCGGCAACACCTTCACCGGCGCAAGACCTTCCAGCAGACTTAAATACTCAGGGCGAAGGTTTTCCTCCGTTATGATCCAGGTACTGATCGTTGCGTCTTCGAAGGCTATAACCCTGTGAACCTGATGAGGGTGAATAAAGATAACAGCAGGTGCGTGGATATGATGAGTTTGAAAATCAATTTCGATAAAGGTTTTCCCCTTTTCCTGGATAATGAAGGTATAACCCCCATCCCGGTGAGAACGTTCAACATGTTCGGAGTTGGGTGATCCGTTAAATGATTTCCGCATCATCATGATCCCCCGGCAGCTTTCGTCGGGCAATTTATTTACAGGTATATTATCGGCTTTCTTGGTCATTTTATAAGTGGTAAAGGTAAGTATCTTAAAGGAACGAGGTTAGCAGCTGAAAGGATTATTGTTGATGATTTAGTTTTTACATCGTCAAGCGTATACAGGAATATTGATAGTAATCCGCTAAGAAATTTTGTCGCGGTTCTATAATTCACCCATACGGCATTTTGACTGAAACAAAACGCAATTCGGTTAAATCAATGCCCTTATACCGCCGCATTTTTGTGCTATCAAAACATTAAAGATGAAAGCAATAAGAGTACATGAATTTGGCGGACCTGAAAAAATGCAACTGGATGAACTGCCGATCCCGGTCCCGGCAGCCAACGAGCTATTAATTAAAGTTTATGCGAGTAGTGTCAACCCTGCTGACTATATCATACGCGAGGGCGGCAATAAAGTGCTGCGCTCTTTTCTTAAATTGCCCCTTGGCTTGGGCCTCGACGTAGCCGGCGTGGTCGAAGTAACCGGAAGCGAAGTAACCAAGTTTAAAAAAGGCGACAAAGTATACGGGGTCCCAAATTTCCCGGGCGATGGAAGTTATGCCGAATACATCACAGCCAAAGTCGACCAGTTTTTTTTGATGCCGAAAAACATTTCTTTTAACGAAGCGGGTGCCCTACCCTCTTGCGCCCTGATCGCCTGGAACGGCATTCTAGATATGGGTAAAGTTCAGCCTGGCCAAAAGGTGCTAATCCATGGTGCCGCGGGTGGCGTAGGTAATCTGGCGGTACAATTTGCCAAGGCAAAAGGAGCGTACGTGATCGGAACCGCCTCTGCCCGCAATTTTGAATTTCTGAAAGAATTAGGTGCCGACGAAGTGATCGATTATAAACATCAGCAATTTGAAAAATTGTTGGGCGATATCGACCTAGTGTTCAATGCAAGCCCTGTCCGTGATGAGAGCGTCCGGGTCAAATCGGTGGAAGTGATGAAGACGGGCAGTATCTTTGTTTGCACCCATTTGGATTCGCCTTTTAGCATTGATTTCGAAGAAGCCATAAAAGATAAGGGAGCCGGCGTCACCATGGTTGGCGGCGGCAGCGTGACTACCTATACTTCTTCGCTGGAGGGTGTAACCCAATTAATTGAAGCAGGGAAGGTAAAAGCGGTTGTCAGTAAGGTTTATGAACTCAAAGATGTAGCCGTTGCGCACCGCGAGAGCGAAACCAAACATGTGCGCGGTAAGATCGTTTTAGAGATAAGAAAAGAAAAATAATGAAGCGCTTCAGCACTATCGGGGAATTTCTGACTTTCAGGCACCTACCTAAAGCGGCGCACCCGCTGGTCTATGTGTTCAAAGTGGAACCTGTAGAATTTCTGCAAATTGACGAACCGCAAAGCTGGTATTACGATTTTTATGCCATCGGTATCAAAAAAGTGCCCGAGGGACAAGGCATTACACTCAGATACGGCCAGCAAACCTATGATTTTAATGAAGGAAAGTTATCATTTATAGCGCCTGGTCAGGTCATGAGCTTTTCTACGGGAGATCATTTGAAAGCAATCAAACAGTCTGGCTGGATGCTGCTTGTCCATCCTGATCTGCTCTGGAAAACGCCCTTGGCCACCCAGATCAAACAATATGATTTCTGGGATTATTCGGTCAGCGAGGCCTTGTACCTTTCCGAAAAAGAAGAAGCGGTGCTGGTACACATCCTGCAAAATATATTGCAAGAAAGCCAGGCCAATATCGATCAGTTCAGCAAAAGCATAATTGTCTCTCAGTTAGAGTCTTTCCTCAATTATTCCGACCGCTTTTATCATCGTCAGTTCCTGACCCGGGAAAAAGCTTATCATCAGATATTGGAACGACTGGAAAAACTTTTGAATGATCATTTCAGAAAAGATGAATTGATGGCCCAGGGCCTGCCCACCGTTGCCGGCCTGGCCGACTCCCTGAACCTGTCGCCAAAATATTTAAGCAGCCTGCTGAAAGCACTGACTGGGCAGAACACACAGCAACATATTCACGAAAAGCTGATAGAAAAGGCCAAAGAGACATTGTCGACTACAACATTATCAGTAAGCGAGATAGCTTATGGCCTAGGGTTCGAACATATTCAGTCATTCAGCAAACTCTTTAAAACTAAAACTAACCTGACGCCGGTGGAATTCCGACAATCCTTCAATTAGCTTAGAAAGTTTAAAACTTAATTTAATTTTGGCGATGGATCATATACAAGTATTTTAATTTCAATACAATAATCGCACGTTAACACATATTATTTACTTCGGGTTTGCGTAATTCATAGAGTAAGAAAAAATCCGAACCGTAATTGTCTGATTTCTAAGCCCTAAAATACAAAGTTCCGAACTCTCCCTCTCCTCTCCTGACTTATAGCATATTGCAATATTAGTGGTTCGATCCCATTCTCTGGAGCAAATGCCATCAATTAAATTTTGATGGCATTTTTTTATTTATTGAGAATTTTCGTTGCGAGAATAGTTAAATTATTGAAAATAATATAAAATATCTACGAGAAACGGTTCGAGCCCGGCTTGGTTGGAAATGAAAGAAAGGTAGTTATGGTTTATCAGATACGGTTGATTATATCCACTCCGAAAAGTTAATTAGGTGCCGGCCGGATAGTTATCGGCATTATTTAATCTTTTTTACAACCACCCAGTAGCAGTACAACAAGTGCTATGATGGGCATCATGCAGTTCGTTTGCTTTTCCGTTGATATAAATAAGTAATGGGTTTGACATATTCTTGTTCGCCACGTTGATAGCCATAACTTATTGATGTCCAAAATTTATCTAATTTTGGGAAGGAAAATAGATCTACAATTTTCAACTACAAATAATTAAAATGTATGTTTATTTTAAATAATTTCATCAAACTTCAGTGCGTTACATTCACCTGCTTATTTTCATTGACTTATGGCCAAGTTGCAAGTAGCCGGTTGAGGTAAAAATGGTCAAAGTCACTATCGTCCATGACCGGCGTCACCTTTTTTTAAAGTTTATACCCAATATTTGCAGGGGCTATCCCGGCGCTTTGTTAAGAAGTCCGGGTTTGCCAATTTGATTGAGGAGCTGTATGGACGGACTTAAGATTAGGCGCATCGGGATGATTATGGGCCCGGAACCAGGAAATGAGCTGGAAGTTGAAGGGGTCTTGAATCCGGCAGCCATACGTGGCCCTGACGGCGGCCTGTATTTATTTCCAAGGCTGGTCGGCAAAGGGAATTACTCCAGGATAGGCATTGCCAGGGTGCTGTTTGGTGAAAACGGTGACCCTATCGGGGTTGAACGCCTGGGTGTGGTGCTGGAACCGGCCGCCGCCTATGAAAAAAGTCCGGAAGGCGGCGGTTGTGAAGACCCCAGGGTAACTTATTTTGAGCCGCTCCGGGTCTATATCATGGCCTATACCGCATTCTCTGCCGACGGGCCGCGTATCGCTCTAGCCACCTCCAAAGATCTGCTGCACTGGGAGCGAATAGGGCTGGCGGATTTTGCGAACTACAAGCAGATCACTTTCAATGATGTTTATAACAAAGACGCCTGTATCTTCCCCCGCTCACTACTTAGCCCCGCCGGGAATGAGTCCATGGTGATGCTTCACCGCCCCTTATTTCCCGGTACTACACCGGAGGATATCATGTGCGACCCGGAAGACAGGCGTATAAGGGACCACCACGAATGTATCTGGATCTCTTATAGCAGCCTGCTCTTCAATGGTATCAAAGCAGAACATCTACAGGAGTTTGAAGCGAACAGCCCGCTGGCCCTGCCCGAGGCGGACTGGGAGAAAATAAAGATCGGCGCAGGCACACCGCCCGTGATGACCAGGCATGGCTGGCTGCTGGTTTATCATGGTGTGCATCAGATCGAAACGGACGAAGCCGGACCTCATCACCTGGTATATTCGGCAGGGATCATGATACTGGATGAACACCGGCCGGATAAGATCTTATACAGGTCCAAGTCTCCGATCCTGAAGCCGGAACTACTGCAGGAATGGCTTGGTATTGTGCCGGGCGTCGTTTTTCCTACCGGGATAGACCGGCGGGACGATATCGGACAACCGGACCGGTTTGATATTTATTACGGGATGGCGGATAATTGTATTGGTGTAGCACAGCTGGATATACCGGAGGTATTGCCACCTTATGCTGTTTGATCAAGCAGTTGCAGGAGGCTTACTTTTTTGGCCATCGCTGCTCGGTAGCTGAACTCGAAGATTTCGTCGGCATATTTCATTTCGAACATATTGTAAGGCGTAAGGATAGGCTCGATGAGTACATCACAAAGCCTGGCCTGGGCGGTGACCTTTTCCGCAGCCGCCAGATGCAAACAGCGTTCCAAAACCTGAAGCCGGGTTAAATTCATCCCTTCGCTTCTTAGTAATTAATAATGTGTGAGCCAATGATCTTCCTGCATTGCCCGGACAGGCAATCTACCGGAAAATCATTAAGCACACCTCCATCTACCAGGAGGTAATGCTGATGGAGGATCGGCTCAAATACCGCCGGGACCGCAGCTGATCCCACGATCACATCGTTTAACAATCCTTTAGAAAAAAATACACTGCTGCAACTGTTCAGATCGGTAGCCGTAACGTATAAAGGGATCTTCAGGAATTCGAAACCGTCATGCGGCAACGCTTCGGCCAGCACGTCTTTTAAAACTTCCGGCGAGAATAACCCGCCAGCGGTAATGACCGCAGCAACGACACTCATCGGAGAGTGTTCTTTGGCCATATGCAGTATTTGCGCGGGCTTGTAGCCGCCTGCATAAAGCGCGCCGATCACTGCACCGGCGCTAACGCCGGAAATGACCTGCGGCTTGATCTGCAATTCATCCAGCGCCTGTAACATGCCCAGATGGGCTACATCTCTTGCGCCGCCGCCGGAAAGCACCAATCCGATATCTGCCATGAATACTAACGGTCTTCGAAACGGCCGGTTTTTTTATGAAGAACGATCTTGTACATGATCAACTCCTTTGTAGTTCCGATATCGCTTTCCTCGTCCACGAAACCATGCTCACGGGTAACCGAATCGTCCATAATGAACGGGCTGATCCGGTCCGTCAGCTTTTCCAGTACCTTTTGCTGCTCGTCCATTTCGGTGATCTCTTCAAACTTTCCCCAGGCAATAACGCTCTGCCAGGTGGTGATATCTTTGATCTTGTCTACCTCGAAACAAACTTCAGGGTTCTCCCGCATCATATCGATCTTCATGCCTTTAGCAGAATGACAATAAATATTCGTACCGTCGTAAACGTAATTTACGGGCACAATATAAACTACCCCGGCCGCCTGGCAACCGATCCGGCCCGTTAGTTCAGCTTTTAATAAGGCGTCTATTTGTGTATCGTTGAGTTCTCTTAACATCTTGTTGTATTTTATTTGATAATTTGTGTTGATCGTATTGATGATCACTTAGGCTAACAGGAATTTATTTTCGCGCATTACGCTCTCAGCAAGTTTGAAAAGTTCCTTTTTAACGGTATAATAACCCTGGGTCAGGGCGTTGATCTGGTCGGCTAAGGAATAGTTCTCGACGGCCAGGTAATTGATATCTTCCGTAGATTTATTTTCTGCGATCAAAGTCAGACGGTCCAGTTGCATACTGCATTCCATGTGGGCGGCTTTCATATCTAACTGCAGTTTTAAAAGCCTGTTCCCGACGTCCTTCAGTTGTTCCACATCTGTCGGCTCGAATAAGCGTATAAAGTAGTCGTATTGCAGGTGGCGCAGAAAGTCGGTTTCAATTTGAAAAAATTCCAGGTCAGATACCCAGCGTTTAGTGCTGATATAGTATTGTTCAGCGCGGTCGGACATTTCAGTTACGTTTTCCATATTGGTTTTTTGAAGCTACCGGCTGGTTGTCGGTAACTGGTTTATTAATGAGGTAAAGTTCGGCAAACCCGCCGGAAGCACCGATGATGCCGGTCAGGGAAAAGAATGATCTTCAACACAAAAAAGGAAGCTGCCTGGGCAACTTCCTTTCCGAAAAGGTTTTAGCTTTTCCGTCTATCGCTACCTCACTAAAACGGATCGGCATATTCACTAAACCTGATCAGTTTTTTATTGACGAATTCTTCCACGCCCAGCGCCGATAATTCGCGGCCGTAGCCGGAACGTTTGGTGCCGCCGAAAGGCAGATCCGGCTGTGTCCAGGTAGGGTGATTTATAAATACCATGCCGGTATCGATCATCGCCGCAACATTTTCGCCTCTTTCTTTATTCGCTGTAAATACCGTGCCTCCCAGACCGAAAGGCGAATCATTGGCCAGCCTGATCGCATGAGCCTCGTCTTTAACGCGGTAAAATGATGCCACGGGGCCGAATAGCTCCTCATGGTAGGCAGCCATGCCAGGTTCAATGTCGGTCAATATCGTGGCTTCCATGAAAGCGCCGGGACGATCCACACGTTTACCGCCAAGAATAACCTTTGCACCGGCATCTACTGAACGCTGTACCTGATCGGCAAGCTGTACCGCTGCACCTTCACTGCTTAATGGGCCAAGTTCGGTTGTGCTATCCATCGGATCGCCTACTTTCAAACCCGTTAATTTTGCTTTAAATTTGGTCAGGAACTCGTCCGCGACCGCCTCTACCACGATAAACCTTTTGGCTGCCACGCAACATTGACCGGTGTTATTCATTCGTCCGATAATGCCCCAGGCTACCGCCTGATCAATATCCGCATCTTCCAGAACGATGAAAGCATCGCTGCCGCCCAATTCCAGTACAGATTTCTTCAACGCCTTTCCGGCAGCAGCGGCCAGGCTTGCACCCGCCAGTTCACTTCCGGTAAGCGAAACGCCTTTAATGCGCTCATCCGCGATATAGTTGGAAACATTGGAACCCGAAATAAACAGGTTCGTATATAAGCCTTTTGGCGCACCGGCTGCGATGAAGATGTCTTCGATGGCTTGTGCACATTGTGGTACGTTTGAGGCGTGTTTGACCAGGACCACATTACCGATCATGATATTGGGTGCCGCAAACCGGGCGACCTGGTAGAACGGGAAATTCCACGGCTCTACGCCAAGCAGCACACCAATCGGGCTTTTCTTAATGTAGGCCTCACCAAATTCCGGCTTTAAATGTTCGTCAGCTAAAAACTGCTCGCCGTTGTTGGCGTAATAGTCAATGATGTCTGCGCTTAAGGCGATCTCGCCCTGGCTTTGCGCATACAATTTACCCATCTCCAAAGTGATCAGCTTAGACAGCTTATCCGATCCTTCCCGCATCAGCTGCGCAACGCGGTGCAATAATTCTGATCTGCGGGAAAAAGGCCGGGTCCGCCAAGTCTTAAAAGTATCTTCGGCCTGAGTGATGGCGGCGTCAACGGCTTCCGGCTTCATCTCTTCAAATGTTTTAACAACTTTGTTGTTAAAGGGATTAATGGTTGCTATAGGCATAACGAGTTTTATATAAATGGACCGCTGGTATTAGGGTCCGGGATTCTCTCTGCAAATCTGCTGATTACAGCTTGTACGGGCGATGACAACGGTCACTCGGTTAACTGATCTTCATCAGCTTTTTCGCTTTCTTCCGCGAGGAGGTAATTGTTCAGGATCACGACAAAATCGCTGACCCCGTCTTTGATCTTGGTCAGGTGGCCGAATATCTTTTCTTCGTTGAGACGATAATAATAATGCTCAATAAGGGCTGCGGAAAGTTGGATACTGGTTAGCGGGGAGCGCAACTCGTGCGAGACCTTCGCAAGAAAAACACTTTTTTGTTGATTGATATCGATCTGCTTTTGTAAGAGCTGATGCAATAAACCGTTTTCGGTTTCCAATGCTTCGATGCGCTGATCTAAACCCTGGTTTTGTTTAACTGTTGAGATGCGCGGTTCCATGCGGAGCAGGTTTGATTGATGGTTGACCATTATTTGCCGATCCGGGCCAGGCTGTCCTTTTTATGTTGCTTTTCCAAATTTTTGAAATAGCCTTTGAAAAAGAAATTGTGTTTCAGGGCTTCCATATTCTGATTGAAGCCATCCGTGCCTTTTTGTACATTATCCAGGCTGATGCTGATCTTTTTAGCCATAGCAGAGTCACGCAAAAGGGCATGCAAAGGGCCTTTGCCGTTGTTCAGCTCTTGGTTGACGTTGGTTACCAAGCCGTTCAGTTGCCCGGTCATGCGGTTGGCATTCTCACTGGCGGTCCGGATATTACTCACCGCTGCCTTCAGGTTACCCGACATCGCGGTATCGCTGAGCAGCAGCCCGGCAGTACCCTTACCCTGTTTAGCCTGGCTGACCAGGTAACTCAAGCCGCCGGTCATTGCATTGGCGTTGGCGCTGGCCTGGTTGATATTTTTGAGCGAGGATTTTAAGCTTAGCCCGATCGTTTTATCATTCAATACCTGGAAAACCGCGCTGCTTTCAATGCCTAAGACCGCATTTTTGAGGCTTTCGGAGATCGTGGCGATGTTATTATTGGTTTTGGATAGCGTTTGCAGCATCTCATCGGTATTGATCATTTTTTGCGCCGCAAGGATATCTCCCGTAACTACCAGCGGGCTGCTGCCGCCCTTCGCCTGGATGTTAACCACCTTATTACCCATCAGCCCTTCCGTACCGACCGCAGCCAGTGCATTCTTATGGATAAATCCGCTGGTTTTACTATCGATAGCCAGCGTCACCTCGATCAGCGTATCGTTGATCATCGTGATCTTTTTTACGGTACCTGCCTGGATACCGGAGAATAGCACATTGTTACCTTCCATCAGGCCGTTAAGATTGTTGAAGCGGGCCCGGAGTTCAAAGCCGCTGCCGAAAATGTTACGGTTCTTTCCGATCATATAGAAAGCGGCCATGAGCACCAGCAGGCCTGCCAGTACAAATCCGCCCAGTTTGATATTATTCGTCTCTTTGTTTGCCATGATCTTATGATTCAAAAAATTGTTTGATCTTCTGGTCACCCGAACTTTCGAGTGACTGGTAAGTGCCGTCCGCGTAACATTTGCCGTCTAACAGCAATACTACCCGGTCGGATATATTTTTCACGCAGTTCATATCATGTGAAATAATGATAGATGAGGTATGGTATTTTCTTTGTAAGGTCAGGATAAGCTGATCGATCTCACGCGCGGTCACCGGATCGAGGCCGGTCGTCGGCTCATCATATAAAATGATCTCCGGTTTAAGGATCATCGTACGGGCCAATGCGATCCTTTTCAGCATCCCACCGGATAATTCCTCCGGCATCATTTCCGTCGTATGCGCCAGATTAACGTTCTCCAAACCCTCTTTGACCATGGCATCCACTTTGGCCTGCGTCAGGTCTGTCCAGTGCCGGCGCAAGGGGAACTCCAGGTTCTCCCGCACGGTCATCGAATCGTACAGCGCGTTGCCCTGGAAAAGGAAGCCCATTTTGGTCCTTACCTTATCCAGTTCATCGTCGTTCAACACGGTCACATCATCCCCTAATACGGTAATGCTGCCTTTGTCAGGTTTCAGCAGGCCGATGATGCATTTGATCAGTACCGATTTGCCGGAACCTGATTTGCCAAGTACAACCACATTCTCTTCCTTGTTGATCACGAGGTTAAAGTCCTGCAGGATCGCGTTCGGGCCAAAGCTTTTAAAAACATGGGCGATCGTGATGACCGGCACTTTGGGTCCCGTATCTTTAGCGGTTAATTGTTCTTGGGGCTTGTCCATATATTTAATTTAAGCCTAATAAGTTGGTAAACTGTACTGCCAAAAGGTCGAGAACGAAGATCAGCACGGAAGCCAGCACCACCGCTGAATTGGCGGAACTGCCGACACCTTTGGTACCCTTGGTGGAATTAAAGCCTTTATAGCACCCGATGATGCCGACGGCGAAACCAAAAAAGATCGTTTTGATCACAGCCGGCAGCACGTCACTAAAACCGATGCTCTGGAATACCTGGTTGAAAAAGAATTTTAGGCTGGTCACCGAATTAATGTTCACGCCGATGTAAGCGCCGATCATCGAGATCGCGTCGCCCAGGATCGTTAGTATCGGCAGCATTAAAGTCGTGGCGATCACGCGGGTGGCCACTAGGTATTTCGTGGGGTTGGTGCCGCTGACCTCCATCGCATCGATCTGCTCGGTCACCTTCATAGAACCAAGCTCAGCACCGATACTGCTGCCGATCTTGCCGGCAAAAATGAGCGCGGTGATCACCGGCCCGATCTCGCGGACGATGGCGATCCCCACCATCACCGGTAACTGCGATTCTACCCCGTAGCTGACCAGCGACGGCCTGAGCTGCATAGTGAGCACCAGTCCCATGATGAAACCGGTCAGCCCCACCAGCGGCAGGGACTTATAGCCGATGATATAACACTGCGCCATCAGCTCTTTGAGTTCGTATTTGGGTTTCATCCCGTGCGAAAAGAAGCGCCCGGTGAATTTTGTAATACTGCCGGTCTCGTCCAGGAATTCCCGGGAATCTGTTAATAATGCCATATATATTGTTCAACTCAGGTCGCCCTGATCATTTCTATCTCAATGATCTTTTTTCTTTCATGGTATTCTTCTTTGCCGATTTCCCCGGCAGCGAAGCGCTGAAGCAGCACATCCAGTGGCCCTGCCTTTTTATTTCGCTGCCCCGGGATGTTATAAGGGAGAACAAATATCCAGATCAGCATGATGAACCAGGCGGACCACCATAAGGGGTCCATGCCCCAGAAACTATAGTTATTAAACATGTCGGATGATTGATTAAATTATAAAAGCGCGATATCGCGGTAGTTTTTGATCAGGAGGGAGTCGATCACCATCTTGACCAGCATGGACAACAGGTCTGTCGGAGCGCCTTATATTTCCGAAATTTTGGTTAAGGACGCTATTTTCTGATCACAGGTTTTTGCTTCCCAATCGGCTATTCTTATTTCCGCCCGGGCTAATTCATCAGCGATCAGTGCCGCCGGAATATCCCTGCGAAATTTCAGTTCTGATGTTTGCTGTAGCATGATATTTAGTTTTCGTAGTAGTCGATGAACAACTCATTATCTACAATGGTAACGCCGGGGGCGTTCCAGGCGATCCGGTCCGCCTCGTCTTTTTGATAGAGCGAATGAACCGAACCGGTCAGGGTCACACGACTGCCTTCAACTTTCACCAGGATACCCTGCCCGCTGATCGACCAGTTCCGCGCCAGCGCTTCCTGTATTTCTTTGGTTTCAATCTCATCATGCGTTTCGGGTTGTATGCTGATGGCATTGGTTACCCCGGTAACCCCTGCAATGGGTTTGACGGAATGCTCGGCGGCATCCTTTTGAAATTTCCAGTGGAGCGTGCCCTCCAGTTTTACCCAGCCTTTTTCGACCTGTACCTTGAGCTTTCCATCGGGCAGCCAATTCGCTTTGAGGGCGGTGATGATCTCCGCAGCGATGTCGGTATCATTTTTAGCCAGATCACCGGGTAATCTGATAGTAATCTCCTCGGCTACGGCTTTGACACCCGCCACGTTCTTGGCCGCGTTTTCCGCTTCCTTTTTTTTAAGATAGCTATCAACAGATCCGCTAAGCGTGATCACGCCATCTTTGGCGGTAACGCCGATCTCGGCCGCGTTTAATAAAGGCTCCCACTTGATCGCATTTTGAACATCCTGTTGTAATTCTTCGTTGGTTCTCATTTTCGGTTTATCTGGGGCTTTATGGTCGCGCCTTTTGATAGTACAAATCTGCGTAGAATTAAACAGGGAGGGAATGACAGCCGTCACCCGGATAAATGTTTGGGGACAGTTCTTAAGGCGTAGTTTTGCCGGCCTGTTCATTCAGGCACTTGATCTCCGCTTTCTCTTTCACGATATCCTGGCGGATCAGCCCGAATAAACTCATATAAGCATTGGCCACATAAACCAGGGCAAAACCCCCGATCAGGTACCCCCGCCAGTCGGCCATCAATAAGTGATAGCTGGTCAGCACAAGGAAGAAGATCGTCACATAATGACTGAAGCAGTATTCACAGGTAAACAGGTAAAAGAATTTCCGGACGAGCAGGGTTTTACCTTCCCTGCTGCGTTTTACGCAGTATTCCCTGGGTTCCCGGAAAACCTCTTCATGGGTCACCGTCCAGGCGATGCAGGCAGTAGGTATCGCCAGCAGTAGCAGCCAAATGATTTGCAGGTAGATCGTCATGATTTGATGAATTATTCGTTGAAGTCTATGGCGATCTCGTTATCCACCGACCGTACTCCTGGCGCATTCCAGGCCATCCGTTCCGCTTCATCGCGCTGGAGGTACGACCTGACCACGCCGGTCAACGTGACCTTATTCCCAAGGACGCTGACATTCAAATGCGCCTCATCGATGGCGGCGCTGCGCCTGAAAGCGCTTTCAATAGCGGCTTTTTCCACTTCGTTAGCGGCTTCAGGCCGGATGGTGATATCATTGGATAGTACCTTCACGCCGTTCAGATGCCTGACCGCTTTTTGTACGGCCTGTTTCTGGTAGTTCCAGGGAAATTCACCAGCCAGTGTAACCCAGCCGTTTTCCACCTGGACCTTGGTCAGGTCAGCGGGGATCTGTGGGTCTGCTTTCAAAGCTGTCAAAACCGCTTTAGCGAGTTCCTGGTCTGAAGTTTCATCATCATTATCGTATTTGACCTCGATCGTTTCCACGACTGCTTTAACGCCCAGTACAGTTCGGGCGGTATCTTCCGCTTTCGTCTTTTTGAGGTTGGTATCTACGGTACCGCTTAGGGTGACCACGCCATTATCGGCGATCACGCCGATAGCTGCCTCGTTCAGGATCGGTTCCCAGATCAGGGCATCCTGTACATCTTCTTCTAACTCCTGGTTGCTTTTCATATCCTTAATGTATGCGGTGTTCTTTTAATTAATTTTAGTATTTGCCGTTGCCTGACAGGATCATACCTGTCAGTTTGTTGTCGAGTTGGTAAATGTCTTTTCGAAAGTTGAGCCGGCCGTTACGGTCGGTAAATGCCGTAAAATAAGCGATGAATACAGGAACCTTATGGCCGAGGTTGATATAGCGTTCTTTACCACCATGCATCGCTGCCGTTATCTTTTCCATGTCCCAATTCCCATTGCCTTTTAACAGGAAATCCGCCAGCCTGGCCGGCTCGCTTACCCGGATACAGCCATGACTAAAGCCCCGGCTCGTTTCGCCAAACAGCGATTTGGAGGGTGTATCATGCAGGTAAATATTGTAACTGTTAGGGAAAAGGAATTTAACCAGTCCCAGGGAATTGTCCGGTCCGGGCTTTTGCCTGATCACTGGCAGACCGCCCTGGGTTCCCGTGATCTCCATCCGGTGCTCGGCGATATATTGCGGATTTCTTTTGATGCCCGGTAGCAACCTCATAACGGATGATGCCTCGCGGCAGATTCCAGTAAGGACTGAAAACCACCTGTTTCACTTCGCCGTAAAACACAGTGGTCGGATGTACGGTCTGGCCGACAACTACCTTGCAGCTCCACAACAGGCTATCGGCGTGATAGACATGCAACTGGTATTCAGGAATATTGACTGCCAGGTAATCGCCCGTCAATTTGACCGGCAGCCAGCGGCTGCGCTCCATATTCACCAGGATCTGTTTGATCCGGTAAGTTAAAGGTACATTCAACCCGGCCAGCGTAGCTTTATCCGGTCGCCCGTTGGGCTGGAAGCCGTGCCGCTCCTGGAAAACCTTCAAGGCGGCTACCAGTTCTTCGGTGTACACGGTGCTCGAAGTGTCACCGTGGTAATCTTCCAGTTTGAACAAGCGAACTTTCAATTGCCTGATGACCGCAGATGAATCCCCTCGTTTCAGATTTTGTTGGCTGAATTTAATGGGGAGCCATTGGTCCTTCTGATCTAATGCCCGGTATTTTCTTAAAAACACACGCAACAATTCATATTGACGATAAACCGGCTCGGTGGTCGTAGGGTTAGTATCGGATTCCTGCAGCAGGCTATCCAGATATTGAGGATAGGCTATTTTCTTTCTTGGTACGAACCAGCCGGATGATTTACTGGTTGCGGTATTCATACCCCGCCAGGCCAGTTTCGCAAATACGAAATATTGAGTGGTCAGCATAATTTCAGTTTCCACATCCTGTGGGCCGTCTTTTGCGTTACCGGACCGCTCATGGAGTAAAGAGTCCAGCACTCGCTGATAGGGTATCGTTTTATAAATGCCGTCCTCATCCAAGTTCATGACCCGGTTGGCCAGGTTACTGGCTTGCTCGATCAATTGCCCGTCATCAAACCAGGCATAAGCATATCGCCTTTGCCGGTAAAATGTCCTGACTTCCGGCTCGTAAGTTTTTACAGCGGGATAGCGTTCAAAGAACGAAGCGATCTGCGTACTGTCAAACACAGTTTTAGATTGCCCGCTGAAGTTGCCCGGAATGGTTTGATCCCAGTCATTTTTCAGGCTGTCGGTCTTTGCTGTTTTCTTGACCTCCTGGCTGCAGCCGCTCATGGCACTGCTGAAGAGCAACACCATGGTCAGCCAGCCCAGCCTGTGCAGCTGTTTTTTTACGTTGGCCATCAGGATTATCTGAACATGGTTTCAGCAGCGTCAAACAGCACACCCGGATGATGGCCGCCATGGTACATCTCGGTTGGTTTTTTATCCAGTTTTAATAATTCGTATACAGCGATCTGTGCGGTACGAACAGAATATTCAACCGTGAAAACCACGTCATCCGGCACCTCCGCGAACTGCCCGATAAAGGCGAGGTTTTTGGAACCAGCGGGCACTACCTGCGGGCGGTCGCCTTCAGCGCGTGTCAGGAACTGGCTGGTGATATAGGGCAGCATACAGGGAATGCAGTTAGCTGATTCAAGTATCTGATCGCGTACCGCATCAAACCTTAGTAAGCCGATCAGTTCTGTCAGGATCTCTTCACCGCTGCAGTCCGCCATGCGCTTCTTTACAAAATTACCTTCCCGGTCCGGGAACAGTCCGTAGCCCCAAAAAACGGTCACGTCATCGGGCTGACCGATAAAGTGGGGCTGATACGCCAGTACGATAGACATCAGCCAGTTGGAATCTTTAAAAGTGACCAGCCCGCCGGTACCGGCGGTGTTGCCCGAAAATTCCTCCATCAATTGGAAGAATAAATGGCCTTTAGAGGTCACTGTGAACGATTCCCATTTGGACTCGTCCACCCGGTTGTCGAATACAAAAGGCCTCCCGAATTCCGGGCTGTGTTTGGCGATAGCTTCCCACAAAAGCCAGCTGCCGTCCCGTTTATCGGTGATCAGCTCCGGGGCGGAATGCATCGAGCCCATACTGGAATCTGCTGTCATCGAACCGATGGTGACCAGTACCAGGTCATCTGCGGCCAGATTCGTTTCCAGGGGCTCCTCATTTTGCAACATATGCAGGCGGGCCGCAACTTTTTGTTCGCCGGAATCCTTAAAATAGATATTGGTAACTTTGACGCCCATTTCGAAATGAACACCCGCTGCTTTAAGCCAGTTGATCAGCGGCAGGGCCAGGGAATCGAACTGATTATAGGGCGTTCGGTCCACGCCGGCGAGCGTGTTAATTCGCTCGAACTCATGAAGAAAACGGTGCAAGTAGCGCTTGAACTCTACTGCGCTGTGCCAGCGCTGAAAGGCGAACATGGTATCCCACATGAACCAGAAATTTGTCTCGAAGAATTCCGGTGCGAACCATTCGTTGACCCGTTTGATCCCCAGGTGGCTTTCGCTGACGGCCATCAGTTCGAGCAGGTCCAGCCGGTCACGGTTACTAAATTCCATTGAAGACACATCGAGGATCTTTCCCGCTTCGACGACCCTTGCCCGGGAGTGGGTATGGATCTTTTCGTTAAATGCTTTGATCTCGTCCAACACCATGACCGACGGGTCAGTAAGCGAAGGGATAAAGGAAAACAGGTCGTAGGTGCACAGGTAGCTAAAGTTGAGCATCCGCCCGCCACGCATGACGTAGCCTTTCTCCGGCGAGCCGGAACTGTCCAGGCTGCCGCCGGCAACCGGCAGTTCTTCGTAGATGTGGATATTGGCCGCCGGAATATGACCGTCCCGGATAAAGTAGGCCGCGCTGGCCAGGGAGGCGATACCGCCGCCTACTAAATGTATTTGACGATGGGGAATGATTGGATCTGTATTTTTCATAGGAATGCGTTTTGTTGTCAGCAAACCTACGCTGGCGAAGTACATTAATAAATGTTGCCCGTCAGTATATGGTGTGCCATTGGTTACGTTTCCGGATGGCAAACAGAGCTTGACAGGAATATCAACCTTTTTTTCCTTCCTCGGGTGACCAGTTACCGCTTAGATGCCCCATCCATTGGTGGTACATTTCGTCACCGGCGTGCTGCGTAAATTCTACGTTCAGATCATTGACCGCAAGCGCTAATTGTTCATTACAAACAGCTATCAGTTTCTTAGCAAGCGCCTCACGAACCTCCGGAGGTCTGCCTTCCCTGATATCGCAGGTCAGAATGGCGGCCTGATGCGGTTCGCCCTCGCTACATCGCCAGACACTGCCTTCACCAAGTTCACGAAAAGTTACAGTGACTCTTTTAGGATCGGTCATCATGACACTTGCATATATTTCACCCATCGTTTTAGCTAACAGCTGCTTCGTCGGGGTCGGATAGAATCTATTGATCTCTAATTGTAAGTAGGGCATGGCTTTCGTTTATCAGGATTTTTGCCATTATTTGGCGATGATCAGCGCTCTGTTATATTCATAATTCATCCGGGCAATGTGCAATACGGAGATCTCCTGCGGGCATTCTACCTCGCAAGCTTCTGTATTGGTACAGTGGCCGAATCCTTCGGCATCCATTTGGTCTACCATCGCAATAACTCTTTCCGTTCGCTCCATCTGGCCTTGCGGTAACAGCGCCAGTTGGGTGATCTTAGCCGATGTGAACAGGTCCGCGCTGGAGTTTTTACAAGTCGCCACGCACGCGCCGCAACCGATGCAAGCCGCCGCATCAAACGCCGCTTCCGCGGTCGCATGTGATACCAATAAGGCATTAGCTTCGGAAGTTTCACCGGTAGAGGCGGAAATAAAGCCGCCGGCCTGAATGATCTTATCGAATGATCTCCTGTCGACCTTCAGATCCCGGATGATGGGGAAGGCTGCTGCGCGGAACGGCTCAATGCAAATGGTGTCGCCATCCTTAAAACTGCGCATATGCAGTTGGCAGGTGGTGGTATGGCTGAGCGGGCCGTGTGCCCGCCCGTTGATCATCATGCCGCATTGACCGCAAATCCCTTCTCTGCAATCGTGATCAAATTCGACCACGCGTTCGCTTTTTTGTATCAGGGATTCGTTCAGCAGGTCCATCATTTCCAGAAAGGACATATCCGCGGACACGTTATCCAACTGGTAGTCTTTCATTTCGCCGGCCATAGCCGGACTATTCTGCCGCCAAATTTTCAAATATATTTTCATTCGATGTTGCTTTATGATTATTTATAACTTCTTACCGTCAGTGAGACATTTTCAAAAACCAGCTGCTCTTTATGCAATTCATGTTCCGTATTCGCGCCTTTCCATTCCCAGGCGGAAACGTAGCAGTAATCCTGGTCATTACGCAGGGCCTCGCCATCCGGCGTCTGGTATTCTTCCCGGAAATGGGCACCGCAGGATTCTTCCCGGCTCAGGGCATCTTCACACATCAGTAGCCCCAGTTCAAGGTAATCAGCAACCCGCCCGGCTTTTTCCAGTTCGCTGTTAACAGTATGGTCCCCGGTAATTTTCAGGTCGCTGTAAAATTGTACGCTCAGTTCTTTGATCGCCGCTATAACTTTCAACAGACTCTCTCTGCTGCGTGACAGGCCGCAGCCATCATACAGTAATTTGCCTAATGTTTTATGGAAATGATCGGGAGATAAGTGCCCGTTAATGTCCAGGAAGTGTTGTAATTGGGCTTTCACCGCATGCTCGGCTTCAATAAATGCCGGATGGTCCGTAGTGATCTTTTCCGCTTTCAGCTCGCCGGCCAAATAGTTGGGGATGCTGTACGGTGCAATGAAATAACCATCTACGGAGGCCTGCAACAAAGAATTTGCGCCTAAACGGTTGGCGCCATGGTCGGCAAAATTAGCTTCGCCTAATGCGAATAAGCCCGATATGGTCGTCATCAGTTCATAATCAACCCACAAACCGCCCATGGTAAAGTGGGCCGCAGGCGAGATCAGCATAGGTTCCTCATAAGCATTCACCGCGTTGATCTTGTCATACATCTTGAACAGGTTACTGTATTTTTCCTTGATCTTTTCCTTGCCCTGCTCTTTGATCGCTTTGGAAAAATCGAGGAACACCGCGTTTTTCATGACGCCGACACCACAGCCTGCATCAATACGTTCCTTTGCCGCCCGTGATGAAATGTCACGCGGGGCCAGGTTGCCGAAGGTTGGATAACGGCGTTCTAAATAATAATCTCTTTCTTCTTCCGGGATATCGTTCGGCTTTCGCTCGTCATGCGCTTTTTTGGGTACCCAGATCCGCCCGTCGTTCCGTAAGGACTCTGACATCAGCGTCAACTTGGACTGGTGTTCGCCCGATTGCGGTAAACAGGTCGGATGGAACTGTATCCAGCTCACGCCTGACATATAGGCCCCCTTTTTATGTGCCCGCCAGATCGCTGAAGTATTACAGCCCATGGCCAGGGTGGACAGGTAATAAACTTTACCGTAACCTCCGCTTGCCAGTACGACGGCGTTAGCCGCGTGACGTTCAATATCGCCTGTAACCAGGTCACGGGTAATAATGCCCCTTGCTTTTCCGTCGATCACGACCAGGTCAAGCATCTCATGACGGGTATAGGTCTTTACTTTTCCGGCACCCACCTGGCGCATCAGCGCCTGATAAGCGCCTAACAGCAATTGCTGACCGGTTTGTCCGCGGGCATAGAAGGTGCGGGAAACCTGTACGCCGCCAAAGGAACGGTTGCTGAGATAGCCGCCGTATTCCCTGGCAAAAGGTACGCCCTGAGCAACGGCCTGATCGATCAGGTTAGCCGAACATTCCGCCAGCCGGTAAACATTGGCCTCGCGGGAGCGGAAGTCGCCGCCCTTAATGGTATCGGAAAACATGCGGAATACGCTGTCGCCATCGTTCTTGTAATTCTTTGCGGCGTTAACGCCGCCCTGCGCGGCTACACTATGCGCCCGGCGCGAGGAATCCTGAAAGCAAAAAGACTTGACATTGTAGCCCAGTTCGCCCAGGGAGGCCGCGCAGGACGCACCCGCCAGACCGGTACCGACCACGATCACATCCAGTTTTTTGCGATTGGCCGGGTTAACCAGTTTTACCTGCTCTTTATAATTATCCCATTTATCGGCGAGATCGCCTGCGGGTACTTTTGATTCTAACATGATGGTCAATTATTATTAAAATAAACAACAATGGGGATCAGCATAAACCCGCCGGTGATCAGCGCGGTATACAGCCAGCCGGTATACCGGACCAGGTTCACATATTTAGGATGATAGATACCCAGTGTCCGCGCTGCGCTGAAAAAACCATGCAGCAGGTGAAAACCTAAGGCGATGAATGACAGCTCATAGATCAGGATATACCACCACTGGTGAAAGGTCAGCACGACTACCGAATACATATCCTTGTATCCCTGTTTATCGACACCCATGGTCGTAAAATCAGATACGTACCAAAAATCTTTCAGGTGGATCACCAGGAAGATGAGGATCACCGTACCCAACAAGCCCATATTGCGGCTATTCCAGGGGCTGACATCGCTGCGTTTATCGTATACATATTTGGTCCCATTGGCCTTTTTGGTTTTAACGGCCAGTATCAGGCCATAGATACCATGCCCGACGATGGCCAGCAGCAACACCCATGAGATGATCTTAATGAACTTATTTCCGGCCAGCAAATGCGAGTACCAGTTAAACTGATCTTTCGCTTCTGCAGCCGGTAACAGCAATTGCAGGTTGCCGAGCAGGTGGATCACCAGGAAGAAGCAGAGGAATAACCCCGTACCCGCCATGACGAGTTTGTATTGAATAGTTGTTTGTTTCATATTGATATGCCTGATCTTTGAATAATTTTAAAGCTGACCGATGCTACCATAAGCCGATCACTTTCCACCATAAACCGCCGACAACGAACCACACCAGCAGGAACAGCACGCTCATGAAAAAGCCCTGTTTCCACCAATCCTTCATATCCACGTAAGTACTCCCGAAAAATATCGGGGCCGGCCCGTGGGCATAGTGGGTCAGTGAACCCATCAGTGTCGCGCAGGCTCCCAGGAAAATGGCCAGCATCGTTCCGGGAATGCCCACGGCGATCCCCACGGTCAGGAATACCGAGAACATGGCTGCGCATTGCGCCGTGGCGCTGGCGAACATATAATGGCAGTAAGAGTAAACGATAATGATCAGCGGGAAAGCGATCTGCCAGCTCAGATGGCCGAGCTGTGCGCCGACCAGATGGCCGAACCAACCGATCAGGCCCAGTGAATTCAGGTATGAACCCATCATGACCAGCGAAGAGAACCAGACAATGGTATCCCAGGCACCTTTTTCAGATTTAACATCATCCCAGCTCAGCACACCGCAAAGGAGCAGGATACATAAGCCGATCAGCGCACCGGTAGTCGCGTCGATGGACATCAGGTTACCGAAGATCCAAAGCACCAGCAGGATGATAAACGTCGCCACCATCAGCCATTCCTGGACACTGACAGGCCCCATTTTCTTCAATTCCGTTGCCGCGATTGCCGGGGCTTCCGGGGTCTGTTTCAGTTCAGGCGGATAGACCTTGTATAAAAACAGCGGGATCAGTAAAAAACAAACGAGTCCGGGGACTGCAGCAGCTATTGCCCAGCTTCCCCAGGTGATGGTAACCCCCAGGTCCTTGGCAAATTTCTGCGCCATCGGGTTACTGGCCGTAGCGGTCAGGAACATCACCGAGGTGATCATGTTGGCGTTGTAGCTGCTTAGCGTCAAAAATGCCCCGATCTTCCGGTGGGTTTCCGGTTTTTCCGGAGTGGAACCCATATTAACAGCGACCGATTTCATGATCGGGAAAATCACACCGCCGGCACGGGCCGTATTACTTGGGATAGCCGGGGCCAGGATCAGGTCGGCAGTATTCAGGCCGTAAGCCAGGCCCAAAGTGCTTTTACCGAATAATTTAATAAAATTATAAGCCAGCCGCGTGCCCAGTCCTGTTTTGATAAAGCCGCGGGCAATGAAAAATGCCAGCCCGATCAGCCAAATGGTGGAGTTTCCAAAACCGCTAAGCGCGTTTTTGATCGATGCAACCGGATCGCCGGGAGCCAAAACCTGCGTACCGGCGCATAGGGTAATGCCCAGCATCGCCATCGTACCCATTGGCGCTGCCTTCAAAATGATGCCGATAATGGTGGCTACGAAAATAGCCATCAGGTGCCAGGCATTAGGTTTGACCCCTTCCGGTACCGGAATGAACCAGATCACCAGGCCAACCACCAAGGTAATGGCCAGCATTTTCAAATTAATGTCTTTCATGGTCGTATGTTAAAAGCGCACCTGTAATTGCAGGTAAGCCAGATTATGATTATTGGCAGTTGTTAAAGGGATGGTGTGCTGATACATATCGATGGAAACCCCCAGTTGCAGGGCGGCGTAGAAATCATCGGCGAAGATCAGCGAGACGTTGGGAATGATGGTCTGCCGTGAATTATGATCGAGCTTATAGTTCTCGTTGAAATATTCATAGCGCGAAGAGAATTCGATCGCCCTTACCCGGCGCATATTGTAATTATAACGGACGATAGGAAATATGTAAAAGCCCTGCATCCGCACATCTTTCAATGTGGGCTTGACCGTTAAAGTATTGTAAAGCGCGAAATTCGTTCCACTCTTGTACTCACCGCCAAGCGATACCTCCCAGCGTTCGTTCAGCGCAACGCGGCTTTTTACATCTACGCCCAGTGCATTACCGTTGCCTGCACCCAGGCTGCCCTGCGCGGCATTTACACCGAGGGTCAACCCTTTAAGCAGGTCAGCTTCCACCCGGCCGTAGACATTTTTGGTATTATCGTTATCGTTCGCCTGGTTACGGTTGTTGCCGTTATAAGCGCCCGCATAATAGCGGAACCGGCCTGCCGGATCGACGTTGCCAAATACCGCAATGCCGGTTTGAAAACTTTGCCAGCCACTCGCTCCGAAAGCATAATATTGATTGGAATAGTCCAGCGTACGGATGATATCGTTCGGCACTACATCTTCGATCCCGAAAAAAGGACGGAACTGGCCCGCCTGCACATTGAGGTATTTGTTCAGTGTGTATTTAACAAACGCGTTCTCCAGCACCTTGTTGGAAGGGTCGCTGCTGAATTCGGCCAGGTTCATCAATAGATTGGCAGAAAAGTGGTCGTTCACGGTACCCTTGGCGGCAAAGCGCACGCGCTTTAACATAAAGGTATTGGTGATCTTCCCGGTAGTAGCCCCCGGATCAAAGTTCTTGCCGTTGACATCTACGTTCGGTGTCAGCGAACCCAGGAACCGGGTTTGCAATAGACCCGAAAAGGTGATCGCCCGTTTATAAGTTGAAAAATTGGTGATCGTATCCGTATTGACGGCCTTGCCTTCAGCGCCCTGCTGGGCGGATGCGCTTAAGCAGCCGGCCAGTAACAGGAGCATCAGGGGGAAATTTATGTTCTTCACAGGGAATGGTTTAAAAACGGTGATTGGTATGGCAGCCTATAAGCTGCCTACCATATGAGCCGGGTTGACCCATTGATCAAATTGTTCATTGGTCACCAGCTTCAGGCCGATAGCCGATTCCCGCAGCGTCAGGTTCTCCTTCATCGCTTTCTGGGCGATCTTAGCAGAGTTCTCATAACCGATATGCGGATTTAGCGCGGTAACCAGCATCAGTGAGGCTTCCAGGTGCTTTTTGATACCCTCATAATTCGGCTCGATCCCGCGGGCGCAATGTTCTTCAAAAGAAGCGCAGGCTTCGCCGATCAGGCGGGCGGACTGTAAAAAGCTAGCGGCCATCACGGGTTTGAAAACATTCAGCTGGTATTGGCCGTTCGATCCGGCAATGGAAATAGTGACATCGTTCCCCATCACCTGGGCGGCTACCATGGTTACCGCTTCATTCTGGGTAGGATTGATCTTGCCGGGCATGATCGATGAGCCCGGTTCATTTTCCGGCAAGTGGAGCTCGCCGATACTGCAGCGCGGGCCGGAGGCCAGCATGCGGATATTATTGGCGATCATCATCAGGGACACGGCGATCTGTTTCAACGCGCCGTGGCTTTCTACGATGGCGTCATGCGCGGAAAGTGCTTCATATTTATTATCGGCCGTGCGCAAAGGCAGGCCGGTGAATTGCGCGATATAGTCCGCGACTTTTACATCGTAACCTTTAGGGGTATTCATACCTGTGCCTACTGCCGAGCCGCCCAAAGCGAGTTCAGCTAAATGGTCGAGCGTGTTTTTCAGTGCCTTTAAACCGTGGTCCAATTGCGATACATAACCGGACATTTCCTGGCCGAGGGTAAGTGGCGTGGCATCCATTAAATGGGTACGGCCGATCTTCACGACATCTTTAAAGGCGATGGATTTGGCTTTTAAGGTATCCCGTAATTTTTCAATACCGGGAATGGTGACATCGATCAGCATTTGATAGGCCGCGATGTGCATGGCCGTAGGAAAAGTGTCATTAGATGACTGTGATTTGTTCACATCATCGTTCGGGTGGATCTCTGTTTTGCCTTCACCTAAAGTATGCCCGGCCAAAACATGGGCTCGGTTAGCGATCACTTCGTTCACATTCATATTGGATTGCGTGCCCGAGCCGGTTTGCCAGATCACTAAAGGGAATTCATCAGGCAACTGGCCCGCCAGGATCTCATCACAAACGCCGGCGATCTCATTACGTTTTTCAACGGTCAGTACGCCCAGGTCGGTATTCGCATAAGCAGCCGCCTTTTTTAATTGCGCAAAAGCGATGATGATCTCTGCGGGCATCGAGGCATTCGGCCCGATCCTGAAATTGTTGCGCGACCGTTCGGTTTGCGCGCCCCAGTAACTTTTCAGCGGGACCTGCACATCGCCCATGCTATCATGTTCGATCCTGAAGTCCGTTGTTGCATTTGGAATTATTGTTGTCGTTGGCATACCCTTACGTGTTTGATTTGTATGTCGTAAAGGTGGACTAATCCTGCCCGGCAGCTATGACAGGCGGCACTTCCATAAATGATGTTCATCATTATAAACGATGATCAGCTACCGTTTTCGCGGCAGCCGATCATCACTCACTTATTTTTTCCACTTCCAGTTCATTATCTCGGGCATATCCTTGCCGTGCGCCCGGATATAGGCTTTATGCTCCGTCAGTTTGTCCTGTAGGTGTTGTTTTAGGTAAACACCTCTACTGCCGGTTTGCGGCAGGCGGTCGATGACATCCATCACCAGGTGGTAGCGGTCCAGCTGGTTCAGCACGGTCATATCGAATGAGGTCGTGATCGTGCCTTCTTCATTATAGCCCCTCACGTGCATGTTACTGTTGTTTGCCCGGTTATAGGTGAGGCGGTGTACCAGGTAAGGATAACCGTGAAAAGCGAAGATCACCGGCTTGTCCGTGGTAAAGAGCTCATTGTAATCTTTGTCAGGCAGGCCGTGCGTATGTTCCGAACTCTTCTGCAGCTTGAACAGGTCTACCACATTGATCACCCTGATCTTCAGTTCCGGTAAATGCTTATGCAGGATAGAAACCGCAGCAAGGGTTTCCAGGGTCGGCACATCACCGCAGCAGGCCATCACTACATCCGGTTCGCGATCCTGGTCGTTACTGGCAAAGTTCCAGATACTGATGCCCCGCGTGCAATGCTCCACGGCTTCGGTCATTGTCAGCCATTGTGGCGCGGCATGTTTGGCCGCGACAATGACATTCACATAATGATAACTGCGCAGACAATGGTCCATCACTGAAAGGAGGCAGTTGGCATCGGGCGGTAAATAAACCCGTACGATGGCTGCTTTTTTATTGACCACATGATCGATAAAGCCGGGGTCCTGGTGGGTAAAGCCATTATGGTCCTGCCGCCATACGGTAGAGGTCAGGAGGATATTCAGCGAGGCGATCTTTCTCCGCCAAGGCAGTTCCGAACTGGTTTTTAACCATTTGGCATGCTGGTTGAACATCGAGCCCACGATATGGATGAATGCCTCGTAACAATTGAACAGCCCGTGCCTGCCGGTTAGCAAATACCCTTCCAGCCAGCCTTCGCACTGGTGCTCGCTCAGCATTTCCACCACGCTGCCTTCCGTGGCCAGAAATTCATCATGTGCTGTTACCCGCGCATCCCACTGGCGGCCGGTCACCTCAAATACGGCATCCAATCGGTTGGAAACGGTCTCATCCGGCCCAAAAATGCGGAAGTTCCTTTTTTCCTGGTTGGCTTTGATCACATCGCGTAAAAATCTGCCGCATACATAAGTATCGCCTTCACCTAATGTTCCGGGGCTTGCTACGGACACTTCATAATCGCGGAAATCAGGCATACGCAGGTCACGCAATAATTGCCCTCCGTTGGTGTGCGGATTCGCGCCCATCCGGCGGTCACCTTTCGGAGCCAGTTCGGCCAGTTCAGGTATCAGTTTTCCCCCGGCGTCAAAGAGTTCTTCAGGCTTATAACTTTTCAGCCAGTTTTCCAGTAAAGCTAAATGCTCAGTTGGTGCAGACGCAGAGACCGAAAGGGGGATCTGGTGCGCACGGAAATTCCCTTCGATCTGATAGCCATCTACGATTTTGGGACCTGTCCAGCCTTTGGGGGAACGCAGGATGATCATCGGCCAGCGGGCCGGTGCGCCGCTGTGGTTCTCTGCTTCGTACCTGACCTGGTTGATCCGGTCTACCGCATGATCAAGCGCTTTAGCCATATCCTGGTGCATGGTTTCCGGGTCATCGCCCTCCACAAAAATGGGGTTCCAGCCATAACCGCTGAACAACTGGGAAAGGTCTTCATGCGGTATCCGGGCCAGTACCGTGGGATTGGAAATTTTATAGCCGTTCAGGTGCAAGATGGGTAGGACGGTGCCGTCGGTCAGCGGGTTCAGGAACTTATTGGAATGCCAGGCAGTAGCCAAAGGGCCTGTTTCGGCTTCGCCGTCACCGACCACGCAGGCCACGATCAGATCCGGATTATCCATGACCGCGCCAAAGGAATGGCTCAGGGAGTAACCTAGTTCACCACCTTCATGGATAGAACCGGGAACCTGCGGCGAGGCATGGCTGGAAATACCGCCCGGATGTGAAAACTGGGTGAACAGTTTTTTCAGGCCGTCCTCATCCTGCGAGATATGGGGATAGATCTCTGTATAGGTCCCTTCTAAGTAAGTACCGGAAACAACTGCCGGCCCGCCATGTCCCGGCCCGGATACGTAAAGCATGTTCAGGTCGTATTTATTGATGATCCTGTTCAGGTGGGTATAAATAAAATTTTGGCCCGGCGTGGTACCCCAATGGCCCAGGAGCATATTTTTGATATGTTCCAGTTTCAGGGGTTCTTTTAACAGGGGATTGTCGCGCAGGTAAAGCTGGCCGACTGAAAGGAAATTGGCGGCACGCCAGTAAGCATTCATCTTTTTCAGCAATTCCGGTGAAAGCGCTTCGGTTTCTATATTGATCAGTTCGGTTTCCATAATTTAATTTTGATTGGTGTTTATGATTTGATGTACCGCTTTAGCGATCATCAGCTCTTCATGGGTGGGTAATGCGCGTACCGCGACGCGGCTTGTATTTAAAGAGATAGTTTCCTGGTTTTTGAGATTTGCCCGCGGGTTCAGTTCGATGCCGAGGAAATTCATATCCCGGCAAATATGTTCCCTGATGCCAGGTGAGTTTGCGCCGATTCCGCCCGTAAAAACGAGCAGGTCCAGGCCGCCCAGCGCTGCCGCTAATGCACCGATCTGCTTTTTTGCCTGGTAACAAAATACCTGTATCGCCAAAGCGGATTTGCTGTCGGTAGCTTCCTTGTCCAATAGTTCTTCCATATCCCCGGTGCCGGCAATGGCGGTCAGTCCGGATCTGCGGCTCAGTAGTTCGTCCAGATCAGTAACGCTGAGCTGATATTGTTTAAGCAGGAAAAGGATCACGCCCGGGTCGAGATCGCCTGACCGCGTGCTCATGACCAGCCCACCCATCGGGCTGAGCCCCATCGTGGTATCCAGGCATGTTCCCTGGTCTACAGCCGCCATACTGGCCCCGTTACCTAAATGGGCAATAATGACCTTTTTGCTGTTCACAGCCGGATCTTCTTCGCCCAGCTTTTGCAGGATATAAGCATAAGACTGCCCGTGAAAACCGTATTTAAGCAGTCCTTTATGTTGATAAGCGGCCGGTAGAGGATAGTGTTTCACATAGGCCGGCATATCCTGGTGGAAGGCCGTATCAAAACAAGCCACTTGCGGGATCGTTGGAAATGCCGATCCGATGGTTTTGATCGTAGCCAGTTCATCCGGCAGGTGATTAGGTGCCAGGTAAACGAATTCCGCCAACTGTCGCAACAGGTCGCCGTTGATCAGCTCGGGGTCGCGGTGATCGGGGCCGCCCTGTACCAGCCGGTGCCCGATAGCAGCGATTTGGAATGGCTGGCTTTTTAACCAGTTGATGGTTAGTTTAACTGCGCTACCCATCGTAGCACAATGGCATTGCTGATCAATAACTTCTAATCCGTGCTGATCGCTTACTTTGAACCTGCACGAACTTTCGCCGATACCGCTGATACTGCCTGAAATTAACAGCCCGGTAACAGCGGGTCCATACAGGCTGAATTTCAGGCTGGAAGAACCGCAATTGATCACTAAAATACGCATGTCCTGTCGGTCTGTCATCAAAACAAACCTACGCCGGGAAGGCACTTTTTTAAATGACGACCGCCTTTATAGAAAATGACCTTCGTCATTAATTGACATTTGTTGTAACAAAAGAGCATTCGATCGCTTATTAGTGATGAGCATCATTAATTTCCATGCGACTTGTCAGCGATAGCCTTATCGATTAGCTGACATTTGTAACGGCGATCATATAGTCAGGTCCTCACCAATTATGGAAAACACCGCGCTGTTAATCGCTATCATACAAAATGCCATTGATGGTATCATTACTATTGATGACAAAGGCACGGTCGAACTGATCAACCCGGCCGCATGTGCCTTGTTTGACTACCAGCCGGACGAAGTGATCGGGGAGAATGTAAGGATGCTCATGCCCGATCCCGATAAAGAACAGCACGATGATTTCCTCTACCGTTACCAGGCCACCGGCAAAGCTAACATCATGGGCGTTGGCCGGGAAGTACTCGGGCTCAGAAAAGACGGGACTATCTTCCCGTTTCGGTTGGGCTTGAGCGAGGTGCAGTTTTCAGGCCGCCGGATATTTACCGGGTTCATCCATGACCTGAGTAAGGAAAAGGAGGCCGAGCGTAAACTGAAAGACTATGCGGCGCATCTGGAGGAGCTCGTGGAAGAACGTACCCTGACCCTGAAAGAAACGGTACAAGCCTTACAGATCGCCCGCGATGACCTGAATACCCTGCTCCATAAAGAAAAAGAACTCGGCCTGCTCAAAAGCAGGTTCGTTTCCATGGCCTCCCACGAGTTCCGTACACCGCTCACTTCTGTCAAACTTTCGGCTTCCCTCATTGAAAAATATGCAGAACCGCTTAAAAGTGACCATATCACCAAGCATGTGGGGAAGATCAAAAACGCGGTGGGTAATCTAACCACTATCCTGAACGATTTCCTTTCCCTGGAAAAACTGGATGCCGGCAAGGACGAAGTGAACTATACTGAATTCGACCTGGTTAAATTTTCGGAGGAGATCACCGAGGAAATGCAGGTCATGGCTAAAAAGAACCAAAATATTATCTACCTGCATACCGGCGTAAAAAGCATGGTCAGGCTCGACCAGAACCTGCTGAAGAATTGCATCAATAACCTGGTCACCAACGCCATCAAATATTCCGGCGAGAACACCTTTATAGATTTTAGTACGGAGATCAACGACGAGCAATGTATCATCACGGTGAAGGATAATGGTATAGGCATACCCGAAGCCGATCAAAAACATCTTTTTGAAGCGTTCTTTCGTGCGCATAATACCGGTACGATACCCGGCACCGGCCTCGGCCTGAACATCGTCACCCGTTATGCGGGCCTGATGAACGGCGAGGTCAATTTCAAAAGCGAAGTTAACCAGGGCACATTATTCACCATTTCATTTCCAAACCATGAGTAAGACAGTATTGATTATTGAAGACAACGACGACATCCGGGAGAATGTGGTGGAAATATTGGAACTGGCCGCCTTTGAGGTATACCAGGCCGGTAACGGTAAAGCAGGTGTTGAGCTGGCTATCCAGCATAAGCCTTCTCTGATCCTTTGCGACATTATGATGCCGGAACTGGATGGCTATGGTGTGCTATACCTGCTGAACAAGCACCCTGATACGGTCCATATTCCCTTCATTTTCCTAACCGCCCGGGCTGAAAGGCTTGACCTGCGCAAAGGCATGGAAATGGGTGCGGACGATTACCTGACCAAACCCTTTGATGATATGGAGCTATTGAACGCCATCGATGTGCGCCTGAAAAAACAAGCCGCGCAGCAAAGCTTTTACAGCAAGTCGCTCGACCAGTTGGACGCCCTGATCAGTAAAAGCGACGGACTGTCCGAACTGAAAAAAATCATCAAAGAACGGCGCACCCGCGAGTTCAAAAAGAACCAGGTCATCTACTATGAGGGCGATAAAGGAAACGCCCTCTATCTGCTGCTGAGTGGTAAGGTCAAAGGTATCAAGATGGCCAATGACGGACGGGAACTGATGACCGGTATTTATGCCGCTGATGAATATTTCGGCATCAACGCGATGCTGCTCAACGAAGAACATTCCGACACCGCTACAGCGATGGAAGATTCCCTACTCTGCCTGATCCCGAAAGAATTGCTGGAGCAACTGCTGAGCCAGTACCCGGACGTTGCCAGGGAGTTCATTAAACTGATGGCCCATGATATCAGAGAAAAGGAAACCCAGCTATTGCAAATGGCTTATCACTCCGTGCGCAAAAAGATGGCGGAAGCAATGGTCAGGCTGCATGAACAGCAGACCGGAACGGATGAGGGTTTCAAAATATCCCGTGAGGACCTCGCTGCGCTGACCGGCATGGCGACGGAATCCGTGAGCCGGACCCTGTCCGACTTCAGGGATGAAGGCTTGATCGATAAAAAAGGAAGTGTGATCAGTATCCTCCAGTTGGATGCGCTTGCCAAAATGAAAAACTGACGAAGATCACATTTGCAGGCAACGCAGCGCATCCTTTATCTGCCTGGCGAAGGCTAATTTTGTATATTAAAACATACTTATGAAAGCCGTCGCTTATAGTGTCCGGGCTTTAGAGAAAGAATATTTCGCCAAAGCCAATGAAAAAAAGCATGAGATCACCCTCATCGCCAATCCGCTGGGAATGGACACGGTTCATTACGCAGGAGGAAAAGAAGCCATCATCATGCCCCTGGGTGCGGTGATGCCCGATGAGGTGACCAATGCCTTGTGCGGCATGGGCATAAAATATATCATCCGCCGCGCTGCCGGTGATCAGGCCGGGAAACTCAGGGAAACCGCCGAACAAATGATCAAAGACCTCGATACAGCAGGTGAAAATGACCGGCTTTGGCCGGTTGCCTGATTTGCTATAAAAATTTAATTTTAATAATTCTATGAAAACCATTGCCAACGTACAGCCGGTAAGCGCTGAAAAATTATTTGACCTGTTAAAAAAAGAATTCCCGGACTATATCAACACCAAGCTGGATTCCAGCCTGGCGATCGACTTTGCCCATGTGTATGATGTGATCAATGTCCTGTTCCCGGAAGTCATCGAAGGGGTCGCCTTTACCTTAACCGTAACGGATGAAGAGATCACCGTTTCTAATAACGCGACCGATGTGGTGTACAACACTACCTTATTGGAAGAGCAGCTGGTTAGCTTTATTACGGAGCATTGCAGCTAAATATCTTTTATTTCCACACAAAAAAAACGATGATCAACTCATCGTTTTTTTTGTGCTTGATATTTGCTATAACCTGTTGCCTGATCAGCGCAGAGGCCTTTCGGTAATTCCCGGTTTGATCTTTAACAGCTTCATGGGTTTAATAGCGGGCCGCCCGGCAAGCACATCCGGAGCCTGATAAAATGCTTTTTCCAGCAAACGGTCAAGACCGTAAACATCCGGGTAACGGACCAGCCCCCATTCACCTACTTCGCAGGTGAGGTACGTCACCCTGACTGGCATCGGCTTTTTCAGGCGGATTAACTTACCTGCTTTGGTGTAACCGGTACTGCTGAGGTCTGCAACGGTCGGGTCGGCCTGGTTTCCTTTCAGGACTAATGCCGCTAATTTCGATATGCTTTGTATTTTGACCGCGCCGGGGCGCTGGTCGCTTCCGGCCATACCGGTGAGGATCAGCGTATCGTCCGCAAGGTCAAACGTCACTATCCCGCGGTTGATTGATACGCCTGTAATGCGGGTCTGTATCACCGGCGTTGGGGCGGCAGCGGTACCCACCTGTGCTTTGAATTGGTAGGTCGTATCTTTTTGATGGAACTTTAACAGGGCCGTAGGCGGGTTAATGCTGATATACACGCTGTCACTGCGCTTGATCCAGCGCAACCGCTCCATATTGATCGCCATGATCTGGACATCGCCTGGTGGTATTTCATAGCAATCGAGGGCCTGCTGGCCGGTGATCATTCGCATATGGCGCTGCAGGCTGTAATATGCCTTGGAGACCGGCTGCGTTTTTTCAATAGCGGTCATAAAATCTTTTTGCCTCAGGCAGTTGATCAGGGCGTCCACCGCCCTTAGGTCTCCTGAGTTACCCTTATCGAGCACGGCAGTCGTATAGACCGGGTTCAGCTTGCCGAAATGCAGGTTGTTGATCATCGAGATCATCGCATCGGTTAACAGGATATCATAGTTCGCTTTCTGCCGGATACCAACCTTTTCATTTTTAGCCATCATCGCGTTTAAGCGCTCGTATACTAATTCTTTGGGGTGATAGTCATTCGGGCTTAAGCCGTAATGTAAGGCGCAGTCCAATAACAGCATGGCATCCCAGGCATGGGTCTTTACCGTATCTGGGGCGATGAAGGCAAGCTTGTAGCGGGTTTGCTTATAGAACCGTTCAACGGAACGCGGGTACTTCAGATAGGGATGGCGGGCCAGCTGGGCTTGCAGGGTCGCCGCAACCGAGGAATCCCGGCGGGGGACCGCTGCCTTCGCATTGACCGTCAGGGCTAAGATCAGGAAGATAACACCTATGACGATGCTGACCTGCGCAAATATCCTGCAGCAGGGGATCAATTGGATTGGCTTTTGCATAATGGGTTTGTTTGTCAGCAAATTTCCTGAATAGCGATCGCCCGGGCAATGACAACGGTCAGCCGGAAAAATGATCCGACCCCGTTTAGGCGGCGATCACGAGCAAAGGGATAGCGATGTGGCTCACCATATGCTGCTTATGACTGCCGGAAAATAAACTGTCAAAAAACCCGTACTGACGGTGCAGCATAACCAGCATATCCACCTCGCCGTGCTCACAGAGCCATTTCAGGCCTTTTTCAGCATCCTTGCTGCTGACGATTCGGTAAAATATATTATCGTAATCCGCTTTATTGGAAACCTCCTGCAGGAACTGGTCCATCCATTTTTTAAATCCCGGCACCGGGGACTGTTCCGTATGAATATGCGTGATCAGTATCTCCGCGTGCAGCGCTTTGGCCAGCGGGATCAGTTTGTACAATTCTTCCAAGTCATTTTCGGCATGTTCGAGATCGATAGCGAACGCGATCTTTTTGACCGGGACGAATTTAACCGCAGGTGGTACGAGCAGTAAAGATTTTAAGGACTTATCGATCATTTTGCGGCAGTGGTCACCCAGTAGAAAAGTACTCAGGCTGTCATTGCCATGGGTGCCCATAATGACCAGGCCGATAGGCTGTTCGGCAATGATCTGATCGACCACACCGGTCAGTAACCAGCCTTTTCGATGAATGTTACCGCCGGCCGGAATTGTTCGCTTCGGTCATGCTGCTGCATCCCCGCCTTTAATTTTTTTAATTCTTCTTCGCTGTCAATGAGCAGCAGTTCCGTTTCCTCCATCGGCCATACCAGCAGACCGGCCTGAGGCGCTTCGGCGGGTACGGTTACTGCGTTACAAAGTACCAGGCCAGCATGCAGTTGCCCCGCCAGCTGGTAGGCGTATTCAGCCGCGTGAGTGGCGTTGGCTGAAAAATCTGTGGGAACAAGGATTTTTTTCATGCTGTAAAGCTGGACAAATTAAAGGGCACGGCTAATGACCAGTATCAGGGGATTTAATGCGCTGTATCACCTTTCGCAGGCGGGATGTTAGGGATATTTGCAGTGTACCAGTTTTATCAATAGCAGCATGAAGTTCTTGAAATTCAATTTTAGCCATCCGTTCAAAGGCCGGGCGAACCTGATGCAGTTAAATACCCTTGCGCCAAAAAATCAAACGATCCTGATCGATAATGACGGCCTGCTGGAGATACCGGTCAGCGCCTGCCAGGCCGGTAAATGGAAGCTGGTCCTGGACTGGCAATTTGAGGATAATACCTTTTGTTACCAGGAAGACTTCGAAACGGAAGGCCTTTTGGGCTTTAACTCCTTAATTAAATGTTAAACCATTGATAAAAAAGTTATTAATGGTTAATAGTCGTACATTTGAAGTGCACCTCCCTCTTGTCCGGTTTCATATTGCCATTTAGTCATCGTTCCTTAATTCTTTTTCATGCAGAATATCGTCCCTCATCATATTATTGCCATCGGCGCTTCTGCAGGAGGAATGGAAGAGCTTAATTCATTTTTCGATCATACGCCCTTAGACGGGGTCGCTTATGTGATCGTCCAGCATCTGTCAGCTGACTTTAAAAGCCGCATGGTGGAGCTGTTGGCCAAGCATAGCAAGCTGGCCGTACTGGAAGCCGAGGACGGCATCGAAGTGATCAGTAACCAGGTCTACCTGGTCCCCAACGATAAATTTATGACCATCGCTGACAGACATTTACGCCTGAGCGATAAGTCCAAAGTAAAAGGACCGCATTTAACAATCAATGTTTTCTTTAATTCGCTGGCAGAGGATTTTGGTGATAAGGCCATCGGTGTCATTTTATCGGGCTTAGGATCGGACGGAACCGAAGGTGTTAAACATATCAAAAAAGCGGGCGGCATGGTGATCGCCCGTGACCCCGAAACCTGTGAATTCAACAGCATGCCCTCGCATGCGATCGCCACCGGCCTGGTAGATTTCATATTGGAACCTTCAGCGATGCCGGACGCCATCGAGGATTATGTCAAACAAGGTTTGGAATTGCTGACGGACCATCCCCATGATGAAAAGCATATCAAAGCGATCATCGAATTGATCAAGGACAAATCGCCGCTTGATTTTTCTGATTATAAGTTACCGACCATACTGCGCCGTACCAAAAGACGGGCGAACCAGGGCAACTTTCTCAGCCTGGAAAAATACCTGGTTTTTATAGAGAATAACCACGAAGAAGTGGAAGCGCTGGCCAAGGATTTCCTGATCAGTGTCACCTCTTTTTTTCGCGACAAGGAAGCCTTTGCTTACCTGCAAAATAAAATATTACCGGTATTGCTGGAAAGGGTAGCTGTCGGTGAAGAACTGAAATTGTGGGTGGCCGGTTGCGCAACCGGGGAGGAAGCTTACTCGCTGGCTATTTTAGTGGCCGAACAACTGACCGGAAACTACAAAGATATGGTCGTCAAGATCTTCGCGACCGATATCGATAGCGTAGCAGTGGACTTTGCAGGTAAAGGCACTTATTACAAGGATATCGAGAAGCACGTATCGGAGCAACGGCTGGTTAATTATTTTATTAGGGAAAACGATTCCTTCCGGGTTAAGCCCGAAATACGTAATATGGTCATTTTTGCCCAGCATGACCTGGTCAAAAATCCGCCTTATTGCAACATGAATTTTATCAGCTGCCGGAACCTGCTCATCTACATGACGCCGGTCCTGCAGAAGAAGATCTTTTCCATGATGTTGTTTGGGCTGAAAATGTATGGTTATTTATTCCTGGGATCCAGTGAAAACCCGATGCCGATCATCAAAAACCTGGAGGTGGTCAATAAAAAATGGAAGATCTATAGAAATTTAAAAGCGCGGCGGGAGGTGAGTTTTGACGCTTTCACCCTCCCTGAGCTATTGGATATCAAACGTATACCGCCTGTACGGCGTGAAGAGAATACTATGAGCGCCAATAGTACCATAGCCGAAGCCATGAACACCCAGCTGGCAGAGCAGCAGGATTATTTAGCGGTATGTATCGATGAAAACAATTTGGTCGTAAAATCTTATGGTCATACGCAGTACTTGCTCAGACAAAATTTTAACCTGATCCTGACCGAACAGCTGCCCAAACCGCTCGCGGTCGCTTTTAGTACGCTTAAGCGTAAGGTAGACCAAACCGGTGAACTGGCAACTTTGAAAGGTATCAAACTCAGGCACGATGGTGAAGTGGTAAAGGTCACGCTGGTGATCAGCCCGCTGAAGGTAAATAAGAACGAGCAGAAGTTACTTCTGGTGACCATCTGCAAGGATGCGCAGCAGCAAACTGCAGCTGCGGACGATACGGTTTTTGATGAGAAAGTTTACCATGACCAGTATACGCTGAATCTGGAGGAAGAACTGAAAGAATTACAGATCAAACTGCATTCCGCCTATGAAAGGCTGGACGCCTCTAATGAAAACATGCAATCCTTTAATGAGGAACTCATCTCTGCCAATGAGGAAATGCAAAGCACGAATGAAGAAATGCAGTCGGTGAATGAAGAACTGCATACCATCAACGCGGATTACCAGGTGAAGAATAAAGAGTTGCTGGAGATCAACGACGATCTGAATAATTATTTTAGGAGCAATGTAAACGGGCAACTGTTTATTAACAATGATTTGCTCCTGATGAAATTTTCGCCCGGGGCCGTCAAACAGATCAACCTGCTGGAAACCGATATCGGACGCCCGTTAAGCAATATATCTACTAATATCAAGTTTGAAACTATCATTGAGGACATTAAACAGGTTTTGAATGAAGGCACTGTGATCACCAAAGAGATCGAAACCAACAATGGCAAATGGTACCAGATCATGACCATGCCTTACATACAATTGGTTGACCAAAAACGCAACGGCGCTATCGTTACCTTTAATGATATAACGGAATTGAAGTCGGCGCAGGTTCAACTGGACCGTAAAAACAGCAGCTTGGTGCGGATCAATGCCGACTTGGATAATTTTGTTCATACCGCATCGCATGACTTGCTGGCCCCTCTGGCCAATATAGAAGGTAGCATCGGTGTTATGAACCTGATCAAAATAGCCGATCCAGATCTGTCTAAGTTTCTGGCGATCATTAACGCCTCCGTTAAAAAATTCCGCAGGCTTATAAATGACATTTCGGTTGTGGCCCGGATCGAAGGCGATATGCTCTCCATGGAAATGGTGGATATGGAAGAGGTCATCTCCAATATTGAATGGAGCCTGGAAGGCCGGATCAGAAAGACTGGCGCGGTGATAACCAAAAACCTGGAAGTTAAAAATGTCCTGTTCTCTAAAAAGAACCTGCGAAGCATTATTTATAATCTTGTCGCCAACGGGATCAAATTCACGGGAGATACCAGCCCGGTTATCCATATCTCGGTCACTAAAAATAATGATAACATTATGCTGTCGGTTAGCGATAACGGTATCGGGATCGCTCCACATCAGGTAGAGATCATTTTCAGCATTTACGGACGTTTAAATAAGGAACTCGAAGGGCAGGGCATCGGTTTATACCTCGCTAAAAAGATCATCGATTCAGTAGACGGGCATATCGCGGTGAAAAGTGAAGTCGGTAAAGGCAGTACATTCACTATATTTTTACCGCTGCCAATTTTTATCGATAATTGATTCATTTTTTAGTGTTTCTGAACTGATAAACAGTTGAATAAACCTATTTGGACAATTTGCTAAGGAATAGAATCATAAGTAACACAAATTAATTTACTGTAAGTGTAGGATTTCTTTAGGAGTGACAGCTATACTATGCTTGAAACGTTAGAACAAGATAATATAGCAGCTAGGTGCATTCATGATTATAACTTTTTATGCCACTTTAAATTCGCTTAAAAGCTTCAATTGTTCAACAAAATGGTTCGAATTATGTCCAGTCTGGGGATTTCAAATCCACCTCAACTTATTTCAAAACTAATAATTGATCGGTTAACTCTCCCCCAAATTTTAAGATTTTCCAAGGGAAAGGCACTGTGATCGTATAATTATACATCAAACGAACTATTAGAGTATTTGTTTTTATTTGGATTGATTCTAAATAATATCGATATTTGCGGCGCATGTTAATCTAATCGCCTATGTAACAATTTCCCACATAAAAAAGCCGGTGATCCATCGCCAAACTTCACACCGGCCATGTCAACAGATCCTTCAACCCATTAAACATTTGAACAAACTTATGAATTCTTTACTATGCAGTAAAAAGTTTTACTTTACATTTCATTTTTTATTTAGTTCGGCGATCCTGTTCGCCCAAACCGGTACCATCAGGGGAACGGTTAAAACCTCCGACGGCAAGCCCGCCGAGTTCGTAACCATCGGCCTGCATGGCACGAGCAAAGGTACCGTTGTTAATCAAAAAGGCAATTATACACTCAATAAGGTAACTACGGGCACTTATACTTTAACCGCAAGTTTTATCGGTCTCGTGCCGCAAAGCAAACAAGTGGAGGTAAACGCAGGTGAAACCACTACCGTGGATTTTATGCTTTCTGAAAACAACGAGCAACTTCAGGAAGTACTGGTTAAAGGCAGTAAGGGCAGTAAGTTCACCCGTCAGTCAAGTACTACCGTAGCCAAAATGCCGCTGTCAAACCTGGAAAACCCACAGGTTTATACTGCTGTCACTAAAGAACTGATCCAGGAACAGCAGATCACGATGTATTCCGATATCATCAAGAACGTACCGGGCGTAAGCCTGCAATTACCCAATAACGCTAACGGACCAGGTGGAACAGTCGCTTCGAGAGGTTTCTCCTCTGCCGCCACTTTACGGAACGGCGTACCGGCAATGGCGGCCGGATTAATCGACCCCAGCAATATCGAAACGCTGGAGGCCATCAAAGGCCCGTCGGGCACATTATTTGGCGGACCTTTGAGCTCTTTTGGCGGTTTATTTAACCGGGTAACTAAAAGGCCTTTTGACGATCTTGGCGGTACGATCTCTTATTCTGCCGGTAATTATGGACTGAGCCGCTTAACGGCGGATGTGAATACGCCTTTAAATGAGGACAAAACGCTCTTATTCCGTGTCAATGCCGCCAAGCATTATGAAGGCAGCTTTCAGGACGCCGGGTTTTCCAACTATACATTTGTAGCGCCGGCACTGACTTATAAGCTTGATGATAAAACAACACTTTATATGGACGGGGAATACATGAGCGGAAAATACAACAGCTTTTACCGCTTGTTCGTGGATGCATCAAATGCTACCGGTGTACACAGCATTAAAGATCTGGACTTTGATTTCAACCGTCGTTTTGTGCTGGATGATATTGTTACCGAAACTAATAACGGCGGTATCTACGGTCAGCTATACCGCCAGTTGTCCAGTCAGTGGAAATCGCAGACCAATTTTTCTTATTACGCGATCAACAGCACCGGCCCTTCCGCTTATATGAGTATGGGACTTGGTAACAAAACATTAGTGCGCAATGTGAGTATGACCGAGTATGCCCGTAACGCCATGACAGATGTACAGCAAAACTTCAACGGAGATTTTAAGATCGGCGGCTTACGCAACCGTTTATTGGTTGGTTTGGATTATTACCACGTAGAAGCCAAGGCTAGCACCGCTTCGGGCGTATTTGATGTGCCGCCACTGGATGCTGTTAATCCGGGAGCCAATTACAACAAAATGACCCGTGCGGCGCTGACTGCCTTTTTTGCGGGTAGTACCTTTAACAAAACAAGCAGCGAGCAAAATATTTACAGTACTTATGTACAGGACGTGTTGAGCCTTACCGATCGTTTGAATGTACTGGCGGCGATTCGCCTGGACCGTTTCTCCAGCATGGGAACCTTCAACCTGACCACCCGTGCAACTGCCGGCAAATATGCGCAGACCGCCTATTCGCCAAAATTCGGTTTGGTTTACCAGGTGATCCAGGATAAGGTATCGCTATTCGGTAATTATATGAATGGTTTCCAGAATGTAGCGCCGGTAACACAGCCGGATCAAAGTATCAGTGTATTTCAGCCGCAAAAAGCCAACCAGTTGGAAGGCGGTGTCAAATTTAGTGCGATGGACGGCAAATTAGCCGGTACGGTCAGCTATTACGATATCAAAGTAAGTAATATCGTGCGCCAGGACCCTGATCATGCCGGCTTCAGTATTCAGAACGGCAGCCAGGTAAGCAAGGGGATCGAAGCAGATGTCAACTTTAATCCTTTTCAGGGTTTTAACTTGATCGCGGGCTATGCTTACAACGATAGTAAATATACCTTATCCGCGCCAAGTGTGGACGGTCTTCGTCCGCCAAGTGCCGGGCCGAAAAATCTGGTGAACACCTGGGCCAGTTACCGTTTAACCAAAGGCGACCTGAAAGGCCTGGGCCTGGGCTTTGGCGGGAATTATGCCAGCGAGAACATTACAGCGTTGAGTACGACCAGTTCGTTCATCCTGCCTTCGTACACGATCCTTAACGCTTCAGTATCATATGATAGACCTAAATACCGTCTTGGGTTGAAAGTAAACAACCTGACCAGCAAAAAATACTTTATTGGTTGGGGTACAACCATCCCGCAATTGCCAAGAACCTTTATCGCGGAGTTCGCGCTGAAATTCGGCAGCATTAAATAAATTGTTGGCCTGATGACCTTTAAAAAGACTACCCTATTCATTCATCGCTGGCTCGGATTAATTTCCGGACTGGTGGTGCTGATTGTCGGCCTGACCGGGTGTATCCTGGCCTTTCGTGAAGAAGTAGAAGCTTACACCAAACCTTATTTGTTTGCTAAGGTTAAATCTGCACCTTTGCTATTACCTTCCGCTGTGGAAGATCAGGTAAAACATTTGCCAGGGATCATTCCCGATTCGATAATGCTAAGCAGCCTGCAATATCCGGGACCAGGCCACGCGCTTATCGTTAACTACCATATCGGCAAAAAGCAGTCGGGACAGGCTTACCTTGATCCTTACACCGGTAAAGCCCTGAAATTCGGCAAGCCGGGATTCGATTTTTTTGAGTTTGCGGAACATGGGCACCGCTGGCTATGGTTCCCCTTCACTATCGGTCGCTCGATACAAAGCAGTTTTATACTGGCATTTTTTGTGCTGCTGATCAGCGGCATCATCCTATGGTGGCCCAAACGCTGGACCACAAGAGAACGCAGGCAAAGCTTCACTATTGAAACGCAAAAAGGTACCAAGCGCCTGAACTACGACCTGCATAATGTATTGGGCTTTTATATGAGCCTTGTAGCGCTGATCATTGTAATTACCGGTCTTTGCATTAGTTTACCTTGGTTTCAGGGAGGTATTTACTGGCTGACGTCTGGTGGTAAAGCGGCCAAACCATTTAAGCCGGCTCTTTCGGATACAACGATCGTCAACCCTACGCCGCTCACAACACTGCGGGTAGATAGTTTATTTCGTTTGCATCAGCATCGATATGCCAGCGCTTATTATATCTGGCCAGCTACTAAAAAAGCTGCATTGCTGGTGCTGCTGAATACCGATCCGGAGAAAGATTATAAAAGAGAGTTCCGGTATTACGATCAATACACCTTACGCGATATCTCCGCACAAAGTTCCTTTTACGGCACTTATGACGGATCCGGTATGGCTGATAAACTGCGGCGCATGAATGTGAGTATTCACATGGGCACCATTGGCGGGGTCACTACCAAGATCATTGCCTTCCTCGCCAGTTTGATTGCGGCCAGTCTGCCAGTCACAGGCTTTATCATTTGGTGGGGCAAACGCAAAAAGAAGAAAAAATCTAACAACAAAAAATTGATAATAAAACCATGAAAAAGATCACATTAACCCTTTTACTAGCGCTGAGTACCAGCCTGCTTTTTGCACACTCTTTATGGATTGAAACCGCCGCTAAAGGCAAGATTGGCCAGTCGCAATCCGTTAAACTTTATTTTGGAGAGTTTGCCCAGGGTGAGCGGGACGAACTGAGCAAATGGCGCTCGGATCTCCCGTCATTAACCTTATGGTTGGTTGCGCCCGATGGCCAGAAAACACAATTGGCGACCAAACAAGGCAGCAATGTAGTAGAATCTGCTTTTACACCTCAACAGGATGGCGTGTATACCTTATTGGTGAGTCATAAACTAAAAGATCTATCAGGCGGAACTGGGCTGCTGGAATTTTCCGCCAGTACAAGCGTAAAAGTAGGCATTACTGCTGAGCCGGAGGCAATCGTTAATACCAATGAAATCAAAGCCTTACCCGTTGGTCCTACAGAGGTTAATTCCCCATTGAAGATCAAAGTTTGGGTTAAAGGCGAGAACAAGGCCGGTGGTACCGTTCTTGTTTTTTCACCGAATAAGTGGGCTCAGGAACTAACCACCGATGCTGATGGTAGCGTAACCTTCACACCGCTATGGCCCGGCAAATATGTAGTGGAAGCCACAAATTTCAATAACGTTCCTGGTAGCGTAGATGGAATTAACTACAAAACTTTTTGGCAAGGCGCTACTTACAGTTTTGAAGTAAATAAATAAAGGAAAGTCCTGCTTGCCTGTTTCGGAGTTTTATCCGGGCAGGCGGGCCAGGCACTACTTTTGCAGGAAAATCCGCAACCGATACTCACCGAATTATTATCTAATTAGCTGTTATTTCCAAAAAGTGAGATTATCGGGTTTGGCCGATCCAGCAAAGATTAGGCAAAATCTTCATCTTTCGATAGCTCTCTGTCAGCAAATGGCAGGTTCATTGGATATCCTGAGTAGCTAGACCATCCCATTCCATGCGCCTAGAGCATTGAGTTGTGTTTGTAATTTGGGAAATCGCAATTAACACACGGAGCCCAATACGCCATTAATTGATGCGATCAATTCTTGGGTTACCCTGCTACAGGCGATAGTAGAGAATAAGGATACGGAGCAGGATTTAGATTTTTATATTTCTGCTGCATTTCGTGCAAATAACAATACTATCAACGATATCGTCAACGTCTGACTGCCATTAAACCCGGAGATCAAGCTAACATATTGGGAGGAACTGGACTAATGGAAGGCGATATTGAATAAACGAAACAAAGCACAACTACGGGACCTGTAGGGCAGAGCAATGTAACGGTCAAGCTGCATAAACCACAATACGATGACCCCTACAGGCCATTTTGGATTGACCACTATTAATATTCAGCATCAATTGTTTAGAACTGTCAATCTAAATGGCAGAGAATGGTCAACCATGCTGGTTCTTCCATCCTGAAGGCGGATTAGTGCCAATTGCCTAGGATTTTACAACATCTGTAAACGCCAGTCTGCAACAACGTTGTATTAGGCGGTTAGGAAACCGCCTAAATCTAATTTTGGCGGTTTCCTAAATGAGGGAAATTGCTTCAGGAAATGAAGTTGGAGTCAATCTTTTGGATCGAGATCATAGCGTTCTTCATGCAGCGCTTTGACCGATTGATCCGGGGCTAAAGAAGCTGTGCACTGAATCCCCGCTTTCTTGAAGATCGCGATGGCTTTTTGCTATACGTCTGTCATTAAGCCCCCGATTGAAATATAAGTGATCGAAGGACATTGAACGGAACGTTGCCGCTTTCACGAATAATTAATTACAATTCACTGAGTAAAAAAGGTATAAGGCTCATGGGATGGTTAATTATCTCTTGTCCAGCAATTTCTTGCCCAACACCCTTTCCATAACTTGGTCATGAAAGGTGCGGCTGACGGGAATCCGGCTGCCGCAAATAAAAAGTTCCGCCGCCTCTACGCCGTCGATCTTATTTATCGCCGCCAAAAACGATTTATGTACTCTTATAAAACCAGTTGCAGGCAATTTTATCTCCAGGCTTTTCAGCGAAAGCAAGGTCATGTATTTTCCTTTTGTGGTATAGATCGTCACATAGTTCTGCATGGCCTCCACATACAGGATCTCTTCAAAAAACACCTTTTCATACTTACTGCCGCACTTGATAAAAAAGTAATCTTCTTCCCGTTCCGTTAATTCCTTATGCAACAGCTTATGGTAATCCCTGGCTTTGGCAGCCGCCTTAAAAAAACGTTCAAAGGTGACCGGTTTCAATAAATAATCAAGCACATTTAATTGGAAACCTTCCAGCGCATAAGAAGGATAAGCCGTCGTGATCACCACCATCGGCGGGTTTTGCATGATCTTCAAAAATTCGATCCCGTTCATTTTCGGCATCTGGATGTCCAGGAAGATCAGGTCAATGGCCTGCTGATCCATGAGCGGCACCAGTTCCAGTGGATTTTCACAAACCCCGCAAAGGTTCAGGAAATCCACCTCCCGGACATAATTCGCCAGGCCCTCGCGGGCCAGCGGTTCATCATCGACTATTACACAATTGATCATCATTAAATTTCTGCATATTCGAAGGGATGGCTGACCGGTAATTCCGCCAGTTCCAGGTCCAGTGCTATCGTAAACTCTGCTGCCGTTTCCAGGATATCCAGCCTGTACCTTCCGGGGTAAAGCAGGTCAAGCCGGCGCTGCACATTTTTTAAGCCGATACCACCGTAATGGATAGCCTGCCGGGAATCCTCATCCGCCCGGCTATTCGCCAGGCGCATGGTTAAGTTGGGGCCGTTGACCGCTAAGGTCATGCTGATCCAGTTTGGTCGATCCTTATGTTTGGAAACGTGCTTGAAAGCATTCTCCAGGAAGGTCATCAGGATGAACGGCGCGATCCCCACGTTTGTCGCATGCCCCTCATCCAGGTCAAACGCCATTTTCAGCTCCGGGCTTTGCCGCAATTTTTCCAACCCGATAAAGTTTTTCAGGTAAGCAAGCTCTTTAGTTAAGGAGATCAGGCTATCGTTGGATTCGTACAACTGGTGCCGGAGCAGTTCCGAAAACTTGGCCAGGGAGGCGGAAGCCACGTCCGGATTTTTGTGGATTAGGAAAAAGATAGAATTAATGCTGTTAAACAAAAAATGCGGGTTGAACTGGTACTTTAAGAACTTCAGCTCTGTTTCCAGCTTTTCCTTTTCCAGCGCCTGATGCCGCCGCTGCGTTTCCACCCAATTTTTGGCCAGCTTGATACTCATCCCCAGGGTGATGGCCGCCAGCGTAGATTTTAAAGGTTCCATTTTAGCCGCCCTGTAAAAACCCTCCAGATCGGCGCTAAAACCAAACATATCCTGTTCCTTTCGGCCGCTTAACCAGGCCGTCACAAAATAGCCCGGAACGATCAAAAACGAAGCCGCAATGATCACTAAACTCAACCATAAGATGTACGCGACATAGCGGCCCTTTTGCAGATAGCGGGGAATGAGAAAATACAAGTTGAAGTAAACCGCGAACGCCGGAAAGATCGTATAGAACAAGCATTTGGCCCAAAAAGCAGAAAAGTACATTTCCCGTGCCGCTTCGGAAGCACTACCCGTATATAGGGCCCACAGCAGATAGTTATACACCATCCAAAATGGAATGTGGTACAATTTATACCGGATGAACCAGTTTTGCTGAGCGGGCAGGAACGTCACCATCTGATAAAGTTAGGTTAATCCAGAGAATATCCGAAAACCATTAAACCACCGGTGGCAATTAATTGACGAAATACACGAAATAAAGGACGAAAGGAAAACAAGGCGTATATCGCGCCCGGAATTAACGCTAAAGGCTGCGGCCTGCATTTCGTCAATTGCTTACTGTCGTTCGTCAACCGGGTTTCTTTGATTCCCCGCTACTGGGTTCTTTTGGGCATGAAATCATTGACCATACTCGTTTGCACCTGGCTGATCAGCCTTGCATCTTATGGCCAGGTAACCGGCAAGCTTACCGATGACAAGAGGAATCCCGTGCCTTTTGCCAGCGTGGCTTTGATCCTGGCGGCGGACAGCACGCTGGTGCGTTCGGGCTTGTCCAATGACAGCGGCGCTTTCCACTTGCTGGCCGCGCCGCGTGGCCACTACATGTTGAAGATCACCTGCCTGGGCTACGCCAATTATCTGTCGCCGCCATTTGGCGTCGATACGGCTTACGACGCCGGAACGATCCCCTTGCGGGCCGCAGGACAGCAACTGAACGAGGTCGTTATCCGTTCGTCCAGGCCGCTGGTAGAGCAGACCACCGGCGGCCTGATCGTAAACCCGCAAACCAGCATCATGACCAGGGGCAGCACCGTATTGGAAGTATTATCCCGCTCCCCGGGGGTGATCCTCGATCACCAAACCAACGCTATCAGCCTGAACGGTAAAAGCGGTGTTATGGTGATGCTCGATGGCAAACTATTGCGTCTGTCCGCCGACCAGCTAGCCACCCTGCTCAATGGTAAAAGAGGGGAAGACATCGACCGGATCGAACTTTTGACCACGCCGCCCGCCAAATATGATGCAGACGGCAATGCCGGCCTGATCAATATCGTCACCAAAAAGAACAAACAAGCCGGTACCAGCGGCTCCGTCAGCGCCTCTGCTGGCTATGGCAAAGGCGCCAAAGCCTACGCCGGCGCCCAACTCAATTTTAACCAGGGCAAGGTCAACTTACATGGGGAATACAGCTACAGCCATGGTAAAAGCTATGCCTTATTGCTGGCTCAGGGAAGCAACGACCACACCATCCTCGGCGGTCCGTCCAAATTTCATTACAATGGCGAAAGCGATCCGTTCTACAATTACCAGGGCTTCAGCGCGGGAATGGACTACCGCGCCAGCACCAACACGACCATCGGAGGGAGCATAGAATACGGTATCACCACCGAGCACACTAAGAGCCATAACTTTGGTGATTACGCGCTGCCGGACACCAGCCTCACCTATGATTCGCAATTGAGTGGCACCAACCACATCCACTACCTGCACCCCAACCTTTATCTCGAACAGACCATTGGTAAAACGCAAAAACTGTCCGTCAACCTCGATTATTTCCGCAATCAAACCGATAACCCCACGCAAGTGCAAAGCAACTCGAGCAACAGCGTCTTCGCCGCCACCCAGCGTAACCATGCCTTTGCCAATATCCAGGTCAGTGTCCTGCAAGCGGATTACACCCATACCTTTAGCAAAAAACTGCAACTCGAAACCGGCTTAAAAGGAACCGGCACGCACAGCCAAAGTACCTCCGCCATTGAAAACCTACTGAACGGCACCTGGGTACCCGCCAGCGCAGGCACTTCCAACGACCTCACCACCCTCGAACTGATCGGCGCGGCTTACGCGGTCCTGAGCTGGAAGCCCGACAGCCTGACCAGCCTGTCCGCAGGCATGCGTTACGAATATTCCAGCAACACCACCGGACACTCTTTGAATGCCCAATACAACGTGGACCGAAAACTCGGTAAACTGTTCCCGGACATCTTCCTCAGCCGAAAACTCAACACGGCCGATCAGTTGCAGATCTCCTATACCGAACGTATTACCCGTCCGTCTTTTGCTGATCTCGCGTCTTACGTTGCCTATAATGACCCGACATCCGTTTTTACCGGCAACCCCGCTTTAAAACCCACCGTTACTCACAACTTTAAACTTGCTTATAACCACGGGGATTACCTGTTTTCCATCCTCTACAGCTATGACACCGATCCCATCAAAGGCATCCAAGGTGTGCCCGGCCTAACACCTGGCCTGGTCTACCTGATGCCCGAGAACGCCGACTGGCAAAACAACCTCACCGGGCAATTCAACGTCCCCGTCAAAATAGCCGCCTGGTGGCAGATGAACTATAACCTTAGCGGCGGATGGCACCGATACCGTATCAGCTATTTTCCCGAACTGCTGATCAACAGTTATTTCAGCTATTCCCTCAACTTTACAGAAAGCTTCCCGCTGCCTAAAAAATATGCTATCGAATTGTCCGGTAATTACAACTCCGCCTCCTACGAAGGCAATGTTCGTAATTATGGCACCGCAGTGCTCAACCTGGGCATTAAAAAAGGGGATTTCCGCTTAAGTGTTGCTGACCTCACCCGCAGCGGTAATTACCGCGGGTTTAGCGGCGCGCTAATCATTGATGCCTTTGCTACCCGCGTGAAAATCGATTACCGTCCGGAATCATACTTCCGTCCCATCATTAAATTGTCTTACAGCCATTCCTTTGGATCCGGCGGCAAAACGGCGGTTAGTAAGAACGGAACGAAAGCGGAACAGGACCGGTTGTGAAAGATGCAATAAATTATGATAATAACCAATTATCCGGTCAACCATTTCATTGATCATAACAGCTTCCATATTAGCCGCGTTTAGCACACTGTCGCCTATAGGGCATTTAACATCATTTTTTAAGCCTTCTTTGTTGATCGTGTACCTGCAGAAGGCTGATTGATTAATAATATAAAACCGAATAAACTAACATCAAATATATATTTTGAATCTGCAATCGACTGTAAATCACATAAAAACTTAAACAAGTTACAGCGTCCTCCTACCTGAAGAAAGCGCTCGGCACCTCCCTACTAGGTTATAATAATTCCTAATGCGTCATTCGTAGAGTATTAAATGTTCAAGCCTCTAAATTATTGAAAGTCAGTCCATAAAAAATTAATCTTCGAATTCGCCCTCTCCTCTCCTCTCCGTATTAAAAACAAATTTTAGTAAAATAAAGAACCTTCATTATCTTACTAGTGTACCTAATGAGAATTAAATAAGTGAAGAATACACGATAATGTTCAGTTATCCTTTATTGGTTGTATAAATTAGGCCATTCTCAAGCCGGGATGAAGCTTTGAACATAGCTTTAAGTAAACTAAAAATGATGTTTACTGCTAAGATCGGTTTTAAGAGTACCACCAATTATAAATAGGATATGATCCTGAATACATTGAAATAAATTGCTGCCTGTAAGCAATATGGTGCAGTGATACTTTTTTGAGCGGCTGTATTAATTAATCTTACATCGGAACGATTTCCGCGCTGCCGCGGCTTTTGTCGTAACACTGCAAAAATAAGCTTGCATATTCCTCATCCGACATTTTTGAACGCTCATCTATCGCATTAAAATTAACGTCGGAAGATTTGTAGCCGGCCTTTCTTAAGATATTATAAATAGGTTCAGGGTCTATTAATTTGGTGATGCTTTCGTAAGTTTTCTCAGAAAATGCCCCCTTATAAACCTCTTGAGTACCGTCGCTACTCCAAGTCATGATCGAAGGGATGAATACTTTGATTAGCCGGATCGCTTGTGTTGAATTTTCTGCCAAAACTTTTTCAATATCCTTGCTCAATCCATCAGGGTCATGATCATTGCACCAGATCAGCATGCGCCAAAGATTACCGTCGGACATGATATTAAAAAAGGTATCGATACGTCCGACTTCCCGAAAACGATCGATGAAGTACTTTTCAATGATACTTTCGTCAACTTCGGAAAGTATCTTTGGCTCGGCTTTTTGGTTTTTGTACATCAGCCAGTAGTGGATCTCCATGGCAAAATCAAAGCTGTCCGTACCGTCATAAATATCCATCGCCCGGTAGACCCGTTTGTCTTTTTCCTGATTAACGATCAGTTGCGCGATGATCTTCGCTACTTCGGCACGACTGGTATAGGAACTGAACTCGCCTTCCTCAACAGGTAATTCAGCACCCATACGAACGAGGATTTGGGCGAGCTTTTCGGATTGCAAGGGGTTCATCCGATCCTCCCAGATCCGTATCTTAAAGATCGTATCTGCGATCTCAGAGGACTCGAATACCGTTTTCATTTTTTCAGTGGCTTCGTTCAACGACAACACCATCAGGTCGCGCAAAAACTCCTGGAACGTGTTATCTGAAATGTCACCGGTAATGACAGCATAGGTAAAATAGCGCTCGAAATATTTGCCGGAGCAAATGCGTTTATCGAGGTACCAGTCACGCCAGCTATCATCGGCATAACCCATATTCGTGTTGATGTATTTATACTGCGGGAAAAGTTCTTCCCAGACATTGGTGATGCGTTGCCGGTCTTTTTCCGAAAACGCAGTCAATAACGCTTTGATGTCACTTTTTACCTTTTCCTTATCCGGGGTGTCTTTACTTACCCGGACCCGCTCCCGCGCATTATCGGTCAAAAAGTGGACGGAGTTGGTGCGCATGAAATCATAGGCCTGCGGATAAAAAACTTTGAGGGCCTCGGTCAACATGAGGTCGGTCAGCGAAACTTCGCCCTGCAACAAAGGCAAGGCGAAAAACAGGGAGTTGGCATACCGCAACGCGAGCCGGGGATTGACCATCGCGGGGATAAAGCTTTCGTCAAATACAGCCCTGAAGCGGTTAACTTCATCTTGTGTCAATTCTATTTTCACCTGCCTGATCGCGTCGTCGATCAAATCCATAGCATATTTGATCAACGCCCTTTTGGTCGCTTTAGGAATTACGAGCGGCGCCTGGATGATCTTTTCCAAGAACTGGTAGCCGGTATTTTTCTGGCCGTCGCCGTAGAGCGGAGCCAATGCACTAGCCACCATTTCATCATCAAAGGCAAGAACATAGGTGGTGTTGTAAAAATCACCAACGAGTTTAATCAGTTTAAAAAGGTATTGCACTTCATTTACGTCCAGACGGTCTATATCGTCCACAAAAACAACGATCCGTTTCCCAGAATCTTTAATGGCTTTGTTTACCCGTTCTTTGAGTTGCTCTGTGGTTACATTATTCAGCTTTTTACCAAAATTAACTAAATTAGGTAAGCCTATTCCTGCAAATTTAATGCTGCCGATCAGATCACCGTAGTCGCTTAGCAGCTTGCCGATGTTCTCTTTTGACTTTTTGATGGAAGTGTTCAGCGCGGCTGCGATAGTGGCGAAGAATGCCTTTAACAGATGCTCTTGATCGCTAAAAAGCCAGGGATTGAAATCAACGATTACATTTTCTTCCGGGGCCATCTCCGCTTTAATAAAATTCATTACCGAGGTTTTTCCTTCACCCCACTTCCCATAAAGTCCAATCACTAAAGAAGATTCGGCGGCATTAAGAGCGACGATATGGGCGATGCGCTTGGCAAAATCATAGCGTTGAAAGCGGTCTTCGGCTTGTTTAATTTTAGGTTTATCGGAATTGAAGGACATGAAATATTGGGCTTAGCTTCACTCAAAGTTACCAAAATCCTTCATTGGAATGACAACCAGATCTGCCGGTGTTATTTACAATGGTAGCTGGTGTTGCGATGACGATCTTTTAATAGCTACACTGGAGATTATTTCCCTCTATTCTCATCTTCAATTTGTCGTTTGACAAAGTAGTACAGATCCTTGTAGCTCCCGAGATTATCCAAAGACCAATCAAAGATTTTTTGGAACTGGTCATCCCAGAGCCGGAATGCCAGGGCAGCGATACCCCACATCGGATCATTATCGCCGGGCTGGACAAGAGTTAGCAAATTGTCAATACGGTCATCTGCATTTGGATGGGTCGTGCTTTTGGCGGTGCTTCTTAAAAACAACAAACTACAAAGCCCTACCAGGATGCCGACATGAATAGTGGCTTTGTTTTCTTCAGTAACTCCTTCCAACATCCAGTCAATAGCAGCATTATCGGCCTCTCTTTCCCTGATCAGTATCTCGCTGGCCACCATATTTCTCGGATCTTCTTTAGTGTGTCCTAAATAAATATGCGCGATCTCATGGCATAAGATAAAATTTATCGCCTGCAAATACAGACCATTGGATTTTCCGATATAAAAACTTTGTTCCGCAGTGTATAGTTCGGGATTAGGCAGTTTTCCGTCGATAAGTGACGAATAAAAAACGTAGAGGGATAAACCATGCCTATAAACGCTTTCTGAGCTCCTAATCTGTTCGCGGTCGATCTCATTGATCTCCTTACCAGCGTGTAGATTTTGTGAAGGCTTTGCTACGGCTTCATCGTAAAGTGTCCAAAGACTGTAAGCGATGCACCAAACATAGGATAAAAAGGTTTCGTGGATAAATATCTCTCCATCACTGTTGACATAGGGAGTCTGTATATGGCCGTCAATAAAAGTACTGATGCCATCGAGGTTACTCATATATTTTATACCTGGTTGTAACAATTTTTTTGCGACCAATTCTTGGGATAGCTTTAAAAATCCGCCATTTGTGTTTTCCAGGGTTTGCGCGAGATTAAACTGTAATACCCTCACAGGCTGATAACCGCCATGATTAGGGCTGAGCCGGTCAATCTCCGGGAAGAATGTGTTGGCGAAATCATTTGCCGCAAGTATGTAATCTTCAAGATTTGTCAGGCTTAATTTATTATCGAACCACAGGCGTACCGTATAGAGACAGCGCTCAACGGATTCTTGGGTCAAGACAAGTGAAATTACTAGTTCATTGACTTCGGTATCTTGCGTAAAGCGAACCAAGCTGCGTCGGTCAATCCAGGCATCGAGGATAAGCATATCAGGAAACTGCTCAAGTTCTTTGGGATCGACCTGAACGATACGCAAAGCTTTGTGCTTATCCTTTGCGTAATAAGTGAAGATCGGATTTCCGTCATAAAAACTTTTTCCTTGCTCGTTCTTGTTTTGTATCGGCTGTTCCGTCAGTTCGATCTTTTGGGCCAGGGCATTTTGCAACTTTCGTCGCCAATATCCTACATTCAGATTATAGGTGTTTTTATTCTCTAAAAATTCATTGAATAAGATCTTTCCGGTGTCTTTCATTCCGCAGCCTCCCCGTCATTTTTAAATGCCCACCCGGCTCGGATCTCCACATCAACCCTCACTTTTTTGCGTTGTCCCGGATTGTTAAATGTCTTTATGATCTGTGCTTGTATGCCTAACGGCGGAGCATCGTTAACAAAATTCCTGGCTTTTTGCAGCGCCACGTCGCGGACTTCCAATTCACGGCGGGTGAGCTGAGCTTCCAGACTATTTAACAAGGCTAACGCTGCCGTCTTATCAATGATGGTCATTTGCGCCCAGTGTTCTGACTTTTCAATTTGAGCGTCTTGTGCCTGAAATCTGCCTCTATGATCCATTAGGTTGAATTTTGTTAAATTTAAGAAGAAAAAAGCGAAAGCGTTTAAACCAAAAAGCGGGTTTACACCGGCTTAAGATTACTTAATAGAAAGTCTCTTTATTTTCGCTCAATTCCCTTAGCTCTGCTTCGGTAAAGCCCTCATCAGCGGACACTTTGAGTTTGGTCAGACTATCAGCAGGTGCCAGTTTAATCAGCTCCTGGGTTTCACTGTTAGGATACACCAACATCGATGATGCGAAAATAGCTAAATTAAGTATTTTCGGCGCAATTTAACTTTATACGCTGACTGTTATTGGTTTGGCTTCGGCGAAAAATGGATATAATATTCCTTAATCTGTTTGGGCGCCCGCCCGCCTTGGCCTTTATATTCATATGGAATCTCAAAAGATTCCACTGAACATTGCGTTTTGGCCACCACCTCATAAATGATCTCCAAACAGTCAGCCGCGCCACTGTTTGAATAGCTCCAACCGCAGGAACAGCCATTTTCGAGTAAAACGGTAAACATGGCTAAAAACTCTCGCTTGAGTTTGCCCACATCCCTCGTAAAAAAATCGGATCTGAAACGGGCTCCGGTTTTTTTATCAGGTATCCGCCCCAAGCCGGTGAGGTTATAGTATTTGTAATCGACCAGGGTTTCCAGCACATGATAATAGCGGCTGTATTCATCACGTGTATAAGGTGCATCAATATATACGAACTTGTCCAGCGTTTTGAATTCCTTGATGAAACCTGCTACCGCATTCGGCCAAGGGCCATCAATAGGCTGGATCACCGATAATTGTTTAGATTTGCTTTCATGTGCAAAAGCCCGCAGCCTTGCTTCAAATTCACTCAGAACCGAAAGACTGCGCTGTTCGATCAGGCGGATGAACTCATTGTCGGACAAACTTGCTGCATCCTTATATTTCGGTTGCGCAAAATGACCGGCATAGGTATTGCCAACCGCACTTACCGTTGCAATCATGGCGCCTAATGCCCAAATCCGCTCTCCCGAATCCTGCAATTGTTCGATCGCATATCTTAAACTATCGATCTGCAGTGCCTGCTTGACCCCAAAAAAGATGTTGCTGTAAGCGATTGAGAAAAGCTCAAATGGCAGGTCTTGCCGTTGGCTTTGTTTTGCGCGATAGCGTTCCTGGTATTTGCGACTGTCAAAGGCGTACTGCTGGCAAAACTCACTATAGGCCAATTTATTCTCCGCGTTAATACGCCTGTGAAATGCATCGTCTTCGGCGGTGAGAGCCGGCTGGTACCGCTCTTCCAGCTCCGCCAGGTTCCGTGTTACATAGGGCCTGAGTTTTTCCAGTACGTCCTCGGCTTTAGCTGTAGAGAATCCGTTTCCCTGTACTACCGCTAATATCCGGCTGAAACTCATCGCGTCAGACACCCAAGTCGGATATCGCATCGCTAAGATACTGGACACGGCGCCCGCGCCGCACATCAGGTCCAAAGCCACGTACGAACTCGGCACGAGGCATTTGATTGCCGCGAAAAGGAAATGGCGAAGCGATTTTTTGGAACCCATATAAGAGGCGGAATTCGCAAAAATGGTCGCCCGTGCGGATTCGATGGACAGGTTGTCCGCATTGGCTTGTTCAAACAACTGCTTAAGTTTAGCCGAACGGATGGTCACCCGAACACTTTCGCCGATAGGCAAATAGATGGGACTGGTATTAGAACGATCATCATCATTATGGATCAACAGCGCAATCAATAGCGCCGGATTGAATTCTTCATGAGATAACCTGTTCTCTCTGCTGAATTCAAGCCGGATGCCGCCGCAATCCAGCACGTAGATCTTATCATAAAGCTCTAGGCTGCCGTATTCCCAGGTAGCTACTGTTAAATAGCAAAAAAAAGACTTTAGACGCACTACATCTGCTTTTAGGAACACCAGCAATCCTTCCAATTCGTAACTGGGCAGCAGTGCATAACGGATCAGGTATTTTAAAAGTTGTCCAATCTCGATGTCCGTATGGAGCAAACCTGCGATGATGTCTTGCGTCTCTGCCTGGCTGATAAAGGGGCTGGCCGTTTTTCGAAATAGATATATTTCACTTTTGCCATAGGTGGCTAAAAGTGCAATGTCGGCTCTGACCGATCCGAAAAATTCCAAGGCGTTTACCAAACCGATCTGCTTGTGAAAGTTGGCAATGACGATCCCACCTATCCGGAGTTTTTGCCAGATCAATTCATAAGTCGGGCGCCCCTTAATGAAGTGAAAGCTATAAGATCCGAATACCGCATCAAAATAATAGTCTTCATGCCGGGCCAAGGCCCGGGCATTTAGCATTTGCAGGCCTGCCTGTTTGGACAAGCGCTCCATATGTGGGCTGATATCATGGCCGTAGAGGCTGATCCCTGACCAGGCCGGATTTTCTTTTTTGACAATTGCCGAGATCCCGGAACCTGAACCCAAGTCAAGTACCTGGAGTAAAGTCTTTGTTGGGAATTCGGCTTCGATCCGGGTGAAATACTGGGAGATCAGTTCGCTGTTCAATTTTTTATCAATGAGGCGCTCATACCTCGACGAGATATAGTCAAAAAAAGAGCGATAGATTTCGTCTGTTTCTTCCCCGTAATCAAAAAGGTAAAAATCATCCATCACCTTCATGACTAGCGGTAGGGTCAGATTAGCTATAAAAGCTTCGATCTCCCCAGCAGGTAGCTGAATGACTTGGATGGATCGATAAGTAACTACACGGCCATCCCCCGCAGTGATCTCCTTTTTGTTTAAAGTGTAACCGGCTGGCAGGATGAGATAAGCGTAAGAATGATCAGATACTAGCGTCATTGATAATGCTTTTAGCGATCGCCTGACCTTGTTCATCCATAAAAATATGCAAACTACTCGCGATATAGGAAACTTTATCAAAAGTAATATTGATCCCCTTTGCGTTCACCCTTTGTTGGAGCAGGGCCAGAATATGTTCGCCATATTTGACCGAGCCATACAAACTGTAAGGAAAGCCGACCAAGGCTTCCACCGTACGCCAGGTATAGCTAAAAACGAGCCCTACTGACTTCGCGTTCCTTACCCGGGGAATGATTCGCACGGAAACTAGTCCGAGGGGCTTCAGGTCGTCGGGCTTGATCTGGCTCGGAATGATTAGAATTGCCCGCCTGGTGGAATATTGCTTGTGAATTGATTCTTCGATGTGTTTTATAACGGCGTCCAATTGTTTATTTAAATGAACGGCGAACAGACCATCCTCCTGAAGGAATAGCTTGTCAAAATAAGTTTCAAATTTTTCCTTGTCGGCCCGGTAGTAAAAAGGGATCAAATCCCTTGTTGGATTAGATAATTCCACCTTGAAATCGATCAACTCGCCTAGGAATCCACGTGCTTGGTCCCGAATACTGTTACTGGCTGTAGAGAGCCTGGCTACCTCAAGCATCAGGGGGTAAGCTTCCGCCAGGGTCTTGACCTTAAAGCCATCTTCCGCTGTAAGGGAATAATCCTTAATGCGAACATCTTTTTGCAAAAATGCCGGCGGCTTGTCATCTGCGGGCGTTAGCTGCTGTGTGACGATATCCTTACCATCGGTGACCAGCGCTGAATAGGCTTTGGCGATCTGCTCTATCGAATCATATAGTTTAACTGCCTCCTTCAGTCGGGTCCTGGTATTATCGATTGCCGAATGCGTAGTGCGAATCTTATAAGTGATGGTTTCGACGCCTTGCTGATCGAGCTTACCGGCGGCGATTCGCTCCAGCCATTCTACTGTATTGCTACCATACTGCCGTTCACCTATGATGTATACAAATTTGATGTTCGGGTCAGCATTGACCTGGTTGACTACTTTTGCCAGCGCCAGTTCCCAAAAATCCGGCAGGCCGCCGCCCATGCTTGGGCGGTCATCTACCGTAATGATATCACCAAAAATGCGTTCAGGGGCATTGAGCTCATTATGACCTATCCTGACCAGGATAGCCACCGGCACGATCTCGTTTTGGAAGAACGTACCGATTTTCAATTCGATGGCCGAAGCCGAAGCAAGGCTTAATACCTCATCTTTATCCGAAAATAAGGCCAACGCGGTGACGGTGTTCCGAATTTCGTAAAAATGCTCGTCACGTCCGGCGGCATTTTGCATGATGATACCGCGATTGACAGCGATCAAGACATCAAAGGCCGAAAAGTCTTTGGCATAATCCGGAACGTCGGTGTACTCATGAAATGCCGCACAATTTTCAGTATAGCCTGGCTGAATCCAGTCCAGTATCTCGCTAATACTGCTTAACGGCTGCTCTGCCGAAAGGAGGCGTACTACTTCCTCTGTAATCAGATTTAACCAAACATTTCTGAATATCCGGTTGGCTGGTGAAACTTTTAAATTCAGTTTGCTGGCATTTGCTGTAAATTCATTGAGTAGCTGAATATCCAGTGTTCGATGCGCCGCATTATGTAGATTAGCGATCCGGTAACGTTTATTGCCGTGCTCGTCTTTAGCAGCTTGTTCTGCTAACTTTATTTCCGAACTAAAAGAAAGGTCATCATTGGTTTGTGTATACCTGATATTGATGCCGACCGTGATCTCTGATTCCAGCTTCTTATTTCCTTGGTCGGTAGGGATTTCAAAAGAACTAGACTTGAGCGTTTTTTGGAAATCATAGGCAAAAGCCAGCCCTTCCTCAATGTACATGGTAAAAATCAAAATAATGAATTCGTCACCCTTGTCATGCAAAAGTATAGCAGGTTTGTCGATCACAAACCCGGTAAAAAGTGCGGCCATTTGCAATAATACCAAGTCTCCCGCAGCATCGCCATGTGTGCGGTTGAGCTCATGGAACTGGTCGAGATCACAATATAAGATCGTGATATAATGGCATTTGGTTTTATAGAAGGATAAAGTGGAATTGATTAGTTGCCCAGTCCCAGGTACAAGCTTAGTCCAGATACGTGTGTTTTCATCACGTGATGAAGATTTCCAGAATGCCTCAATCAGCAGTCTAACTAAACGTGTGACCTCGTCCTTATCCGTACCATCCTTCTCGATATTCTTTCTATACCAAATGGAGTATTCGTAGCGGAACCAGTTATGACCGTCCAGGTATTGCGTATTCAGATTATCGGCTGCCTGTCCTAGCGGCACCTGTTCATATTCATAGATCACACTGTCCTGATCATTAGACTTGATTGTGAATTTAAGGCCAGTGATCTTCGAATTGGGATGACCGATCACTTTGTCAAGAATGACCGCAAAATCGGTGTATGTAAATAGTGCGCTTCTTAAAAAGCCGACAACCTCCGTGACATAATCATGCCACTTGCCAGCACTATGTTCAAATACAAAATCAGTTAATTTATTCATCGTGATAACGTTTAGATTGCTTGATGAGCCTCAGTACTTCGATCACACCGGAGGCTACGTTGTGACTACACACATATTTCGCGGCGCTGATTGCGCTGGGGGTGCCATTGGATACTGCGATGCCCGTACCCACCCAGCTAAGCATCTCGACATCGTTATTATTGTCACCGATGGCGGCAAAGTCGGTAGCAGAAAGTTTGAGATTGTCGGCGACAAAGCGCAAGGCCTCGGCTTTATTACTGCCTGCCGGACGGATCTCCACATAAGCTAAACCGCTGGATGTAACCGATATTTCGGGCATAACCGCCAATCGCTCCAAGATGCGATCTTTATCACCAGGAATGATGTTACGAATATCGATCAGTATAGCGGACGGGGCATTCACCAGGTATGAGGCGTCGAACTCCCAGATGATCGGCATTTGGTTAAACTCTGTAACCAACGAACGGTCACGGCCAAATCCCAATACATATTCTAAACGACCCACGGTGTCAAAAAGATTTTTTTCCTTACCCACGTAGTAGTAGGCAAAAACATTGACCGCAAACAGATCGCTCAGCGCGGCGATCTCGGCCAATACCAGATTCGGGATTGTCTTCTGGTACAGCACTTCATAAGTATTGTTATTGATCACCAGCGAGCCATTATATAAAATGATGGGAAGTTCACGGGTATGGTAAAGTAGCCTGATGGCCGGTTTGGCGCCGGTTAAGGTACGCCCTGTAGCAATGATCAGGCTGGTTTTATTACGTCCGCGGTTCAGGCGTTTGATCAGCCAGATAATATTCTCCCAGATCTCGAGTACAGCAGAACCTGACATGGTACCATCAAGGTCCACGGCTATCATCTTGATTCTTGAAAATGCTTGAAGATGACTCAGGCCGGCTTGGGCTATATCACGCAGGCCTTTGTTCATTCTGGATCATGTACAATAAAGTGGATGACTTGCGCTCGGCCCGTTTGGTAGAATAACCCAGACTCTGTATATCAATGCGCGTCGTTGAATCATACTGCTGAAACACCTCATCCAATTTGGATTGTGGGATCAGCCCGTTCGGGCAATAGTGGAAAAGTAGTAAATTATAATCGGCATGGGCCAAGATATCTTCCAGCGACCGTAGTGCGGATGAGGCTCCATAAAAGTCTGAGGGAATGTCCAGATCGAAACGGCACACGCCGGCCTTGCCGGTCACCTCAGGTGTGATACCGCGGGCAATAGCCTCCGGCAAATGGTAATAGCCATGATACCTACGGTCGTTGTATGGCGGATCAAGATAGATAACGTCATAATGCCTCCGTTTGATCAGTTCCAGCGCATCGCCAAGGTCAGATTCGCCAGCAAAAGCCCCATGCACCGGCGTGATGAACTCAAACCGGAATTCCTTAGAGGCTTTGTTCGAAAACTTTTTCAAATAAGCGTAATAAGTGCCGGCTGTATTCGCCACTCGGTCCATCGATTCTATGAGTGAGGCCATCAGGAAGGCATATTCCTCGAAGGCGATCAATCCCCTGTCCTTAAACGAGATGATTTGTTGCCAGCAGGCTTCGATTCTGGCCGCGTTCGCCAGTGTAAAATATTGCCGTTGAACGGCAAAGTTTTCAACGAACCAGCCCGATGCGCCCAGGATTTGGTTTAGATAGGTTGCTATACCCATCGCATCGGTAACGCTTAGGGCCGTTTTGACATCGTTAAATAATGGCGGCTTATTGAACGCAAGCTTGGCTACCTGGATATAATGAGCGAATAATAAAAGGTCACCGGTGTAGACATGGAACCCTTTTTGTTTGAAATAAGCACCTACTGTCGATGTCCCGCCAAAAGGATCACAGAAAGTGCCGGCCATCCGGTATGGGGATACCGAACGGAAGATCTCTTCGATCGAACTATACTTTGAACCAATGTAGCGCATTTTTAATGGTTAAGGACGATAGGGTTAAATTAATTTAAAAATTCTTTATTGATTTCCAGTTGATGCTTATGCCATAAATCACGACCGATGTCGGACAAATATGCTAACTTCCTGGGTGACGTCTCATCCAGTTCAATCTTGGTTTTGCTGTTCATCTCAGCGTCGGCACGAATGTAGGTAAAACTGTCGGGATCGCTTTTGCCCAGCCCATTTTTCATAATGCTGATTAGGTTTTCCACCTCTTGTGCCTGCGCCTGTAGGAATACTTCGATCAGTCGGCTTTTTCGCATCCAGTAAAATAGGCCGTAGTTGGACCGCTGCTGCTGATCGAAATGCCGCAAATGCCCGGTTCCTAGAGACAACATGCTTATGTCTTTTAACGGCACGTTAAAGGAACGCTGTACTTCGATCAGACAACCCAAGCTTGGATTATTGGCAAAAAGTCCGCCATCGATGTTGTGCAAAAAATCTATTTTTTTTCCGGTAAAATTTCGATAAAATGCAGAATAAGGTTCAAAGAACGTAGGTGCTGCGGACGTGGCCATAGCGGCCATGTAAGCTGGTAATTGATGGTCACGCTCCAGTAAAGGGTGATAAGCCGACTTTAGAATTCGCGGACAACCCGTGTTCAGGTCATAGATAGGAATAGCGACATGTGTCTTGCAATCCCCAATTAAGGGATCGGCACCACCGTGATATTCCGCAAAAAGATCCCTAACGATCCGCTCCAGGTCCGCTCGCTCGTGTTTGGCGTAAAATAAGCTGCCGGCCCATTTTTTGTTCCCGAATATAATCTTGCTTTTTGTTAAATAAAAATCCAATACTTCTTTAGCTGGTATACCAAATGCAATAGCAAGCGCGATAATACCGCCTGTTGATGTCCCGGTGATCAAATCAAAACATTGCCATAAAGACTTGCCCGGGTATTGCGTCTGCAGTTGTTGTTCCATTTCGGTCAGCAGACGGGCGGGTACAATACCACGCACCCCGCCGCCGTCGATTGACAGAATTCGTAAAGGTTTATTGCTAAAGCTGTTGCTTGGATTTGGCATTATCTAGGTTGACAAATAGATAAAGATATAAAACCAATTGGTTATTCTGTAATAATCTGCCGGATTATATCCTTGATGTTAGCAGATAGCACCTATTGAACAATGGATAACTATTTATTATCCCGCCCCTGTTCCATTCATATCAAGTTCTGACTACATCATCCGCGAACATATTCAAAGATGTAACCATTGTAGAAATGAACCCATTCTGGCCTGCATAGGTGCAAAATATCTTAACTTGGATATATTATATGTAGCAGTTTTAAAAGCGACTTTTGCTAACCTCTATCCTACCGTTTAAAAAACATATTTATATGAAGCAATCTTAGGTAAGTAAAATAACACTAAATTCTGTGAAAATTTAATGCTAAAAATACCTCATTGAGTAAATGCAAAAAGATTATTTAAAATGCTCAGTACGTTTGATTAAATATTTATTTTCCTTAAATTTGAATTAACAGTTAGAGTCTATTTGCTATTGCGTTATTCGTAGAGTAAAGGACTTTTGCTAATGTAAGATACTGATTACCAACATACAAGAGGTAAGGTTCACAAACCTAACTCTCCGCCAAAGGTAAAATGAGAAAAACGCGCTATTCGTAGCGTTCAAGTTCAAAACTTACCAAAAACAGCATCAGTGAAGCGGAAACGCAATAGGTTCAAAACCCTAGCTCTCCGCTGATAACATAAACCCTGTAAATCAAGTATTTACAGGGTTTTTTTATAGGTACAAATCTTCCGAACCTAACTTTCAAAAATGAAAAACCCTCTAATTTCTCTAATTAAGGGGTTTTTCATTTTTAAGTTTGTTCAAATGCATGAAAAAACGTTTAATATCACAAAACTCCTGAGCGTCTTTTGGAGCGTTTTTTAACCCTAAAAATAACTCACCAGGTTCTATTTCACAAAGCAAACCGATTAAATAAAATGTTCCTCATCTCTCAAGTTATACCCCGGAATTAAGATCTAAGGATGTAAAATACCTGTTCTTTTAATTCAATATAACCTTTGTCAGCTTTGCCGAAATTTAAAAAGAACATATGTTTAGAAAAGAGCTTCGGTTTGCTTTACTATTTAAAGCAAACCAAAAATCAAAAAAATGAAAACAGATATATTTATTTACGTATCACAGTAGACGGAGAGCGTCGGGAAATATCAACCAAAAGACAATGGGTACCTGATCAATGGAACGCACAATTAGGCAGGACTGCACCCACGATCTCCAAATGGCTGAATCTTCGGTGGCGATATCCATTAGCATATCGTACTTATCCGGATGCGGCATTTTGGCACCAAAAGCCTGGGTGAAATACTGCATGGCGGCTGCAAGTTCGCCGTTCTCTCCACCGAACTGTTCTAATAACAGGTTAGCGAAAAAAGGGTCAGGGCGCGAAACCCTGGCATTAAATTGTAGATCTTTTACATGGTGAAATATAACAATAAGCTTAGTTGTGATTGGTAATGTTTTGAGGATCTGCTAAGAATGAACCTTCGGCTCATAGATACAACCGCAGGTAGTGCAGGTGCATTTTCAATTAATTTAATTATTTATAAAGAAATATTAAAAACAATATTTAACTGAATGTGGTTAATCACTTACTTTTTAAGCCGTTACTGTTTGTGCGGACGTCAGCGACGACCACCAGGGAGTAATTAATCGATTGCTAAACCATAAATCTTTAAGATGCACGCAACCTCAGCCTGGCTTTTAACGGCCAATTCAAGATTAAATTCCCCGGAACTTACCCCGGTATATGAACGGCAGGCGGCTGGGTATACTTTCAAAGTTTACCTGATCGATGATTCTTGCTGGCTGTTAGCGGCTTGGCCGAAGGGTAGTAGGATCGCATTTCGCCTGACTTATTCGCCGAACGACAAACTGGAAATCAAAAATATTATAGAAGACGATAAAGCGGTGACGTTTAAGATCGCTTCTTTGATGGGTGAGTATGAAGCCGTCATGCAATTACCTGACGGACAGATACCTGTCATGCGCTTGACTACCACTCTGCATACTGCCGCCCCCGTATTATTCCCTTACTGGCCGCGGGACATAGTACCGCTCGGCGCGGCCGGCAGCAATACGGTTGCAGAGGGGGAGATCAAAGTTAGCCAGGTGGGCACCCGCAGCGGACAGTTATATTTTAACTATACCCGGCCAAAAGCCGGTTCGGTGCTCTACATGCAAAACCTGACCGCGCTTGCCGATTATAACCAAACTACTGAAACCTCAGCCGGGGATACCGTAGGCGGGGAATGGCCGGAGATCGGCTTCGCATTGCCGCCGACGTTAAAGAACAAACCGCTCGAAGCTGGCATAAGCTATGCATTAAGTGATGCTTTCATAGCTTTTTCGGAAGATGTGCCAGCCGACGAATCAGCCATAGTGCGACAATACCTTGACTTGCTGGCCGCTATTTATTTACGCCTACCAAAACCGGACACTACCTATAAGCACTGGCCGAAAATACTAGAAAAAGGTCTTTTTGACCTGCAGGACAGCCCGGGTTGCTGGGCGCAGGTCGCTGGCAACCATTATTTTAACGCGTACGTTTGCGACTATGCTACACCACCGGAAATAATGGTACAGCTTGCTGTTTTGCTTCCTTTACTGGATTATGTAGAATGGAATGACGCGCAATTGGATGTTATGAAAAAGATCAAGGACGGATTGCCGGCATTTTATAATAAGGAACTGGGTACCATTATGCGCTGGCACCCTAAGGCAGAAAAGAACCTAAAAGGAGACGAGGAACAGAAGCAGCCCATGGTGATGGATTCCTGGTACCTCAATCATCCTTTGCTTAATCTGTCCCGCCTTGCCTTAAAAGGCGACAAAGTAGCTAAAAAACTTTTCATTGATTCGCTCGGCTTCGCTATCAAAGTGGCCCATCATTTCGATTATACCTGGCCCGTTTTTTACAAAATGGATACGCTGGAAGTAGTTAAGGCGGAAACGAAGCCGGGCAAAGGCGGCGAAAAAGATGTACCCGGTTTATACGCGCATGTAATGCTGCAAGCCTGGGAACTGACAGGGAAAAAGAAATATCTTGCAGAAGCCGAAAAGGCGGCACAAAAATTAGCCGGCCTTGGCTTTGAGCTTTTCTACCAGGCTAATAATACTGCCTTTTCGTCTGGCGCATTATTGCGTTTATATAAGATCACTAAGAAAGAAATATATAAAGAGTTAAGTTACCTCTGCCTGGCCAATGTGTTTAAGAATGTCCGGTTGTGGGACTGTAATTATGGTTACGGCCAAAACTTTCCATCGTTTTTCGCGCTGTTCCCGTTGAACGACGCGCCATATACTGCGGTCTACGAAGAACAAGAAGTTTTCTGTGCGCTGCATGACTATCTGCGCCATGCCGAGGGTGAAAAAATCCTGCCGTCGTTAAGATTATTGGTAGCTGAATACATTCGCTTTTTGGTAGACCGGGCAGTATACTATTATCCAACGATGCTGCCAAAGGAAATGCTTTCGGAGGAAGTAAAGACCGGCGAAGTTGACCCGAATCTGTGGATCGCGCTGGAAGATATGCATGACGGCTGGGAAAAAAGTGGCGAGGTTGGCCAGGAAGTGTATGGTGCCGGTAACGCCTTCGGTATCCTGCCGCGCCATTACATGCAGGTGGAAGGCCAGCCTTTTATGATCTACACAGATTACCCGACCTACGGTTTTTCTGCCAAAAAACGCAAGCCCGTTAAATTTAAATTGGCCGGTGACGCCAGATTGAATTGTCGCTTGCTGCTGGTAAAAACCGATAAAGGCAAACTCCCAATTTTCAAAGTCACGGTAAACGGTCAAGAAGAAATACTGCAAGGAAAAAAGACGAAGGATGGCCACCTGGAATTTACAGTTCCGGGGGACAGTAATATTATCATTAATTGGTCATGAGCAAGGCAATTAACATAACCGCGATGGTGGAAAGCCCTAAAGGGTATAACCAGAAATTCAATTTCGATGCTAAAGAAAATCGTTTTCGGCTGAGCAAAATATTACCTGCCGGCCTGGTATTTCCTTTTGATTTTGGAATGATCCCGGGTACTAAAGGCGATGACGGTGATCCGCTGGATATTATTGTCATAGCTGAAAGCGCAACATTCCCGGGTTGTCTAATCGAATGTCGCCTGATCGGCGCAATTCAGGCGGAGCAAACGGAGCGAAACGGGGAGACAGTTCGTAATGACCGGCTGATCGGCGTTCCCGGCGTATCTCAGCAATTTGCGGATGTGCGATCACTGGACGATCTGCCGCAGGCGATTCTAAACCAGGTAGAAGCGTTCTTTAAAAATTATAATGAGCAGGCCGGTAAGCAATTTAAAGTGACCGCCCGGCTGGATGCCGGGGAGGCGGCGGCATTATTAAAATGAAGAAAGAAGTTATAAAGTTTGTAATTACCCTGATCGTTGCTTTGTTGTTATTGCTGGCAATCGTTTTGGGTTATGCCTGGTTTGCCGGCAGATCAGCTGCCGCTCAAAAAAAACCTGTTGCTGTCTGCGGAGGAACAAAAAATAAGTGAATCGATATGGAAATAATGACAACGTTATTTGGTGAAGGAAAGGACCTGAACGCATTGCAAATGAGCGACCGCGGGATCATCATGTTTTTTATAGCATTAGCCCTGATCCGGATCTCGGGAAGAAGGTCTTTTGGCGTACGTTCGCCTTTGGATAACATCATCACCATTTCGCTCGGCGCGGTGATGAGCAGGGCTATAGTTGGCGCATCTGCTTTTGTTCCCGTGGTTGTATGCTGTTTTGTGATCGTTTTATTACACCGGCTGTTCGGTTGGTTGATCGCGCACAGCAAGGCTTTCGCAACATTTATAGAAGGTGACAAAATGGTGCTTTTTGAAGACAACGCTTTTCAGAATGAACGAATGAAGGACGCGCTGGTATGCCAGGAAGATGTGATGCAGGGCATTCGGAAATCGGCTCTAACAGAGGACATGTCCGGGATCGAAAAAGTTTACATGGAGCGTAATGGCGAAATCAGCGCTATCCGCAAAAAATAAAAAATCTATCATTAGGGAGACAGGTTGGAACACTTCTTGATTTTCTCATAAGACAAAATAATATCTATTAATTTATATAACATCTATTATCATGCCTATAAAAACAAACAAAAAGGCTGCAGCAGCAGCCAGCCGTACCCCTGAAGCAGAGAGCGCGCTGAAAGAATTATTTATCGATGAGATCAAGGATATTTACTGGGCTGAGAAACACCTGGCTACCGCCTTGCCGAAACTGATCAAAGGTGCTACATCTGAAGATCTGAAGCAAACGATCACTACGCACCTGGAAGAAACCAAAAATCACGTTACCCGCCTGGAAAGTGTATTTGAGTCCATCGGGGAAAAAGCCGCAGCTAAAAAGTGCCTCGCTATGGAAGGCTTGTTAGCTGAAGCTACCGAACTATTATCTGATACCGATAAAAGCACAGAAGTAAGGGATGTGGCGATCATTTCGGCTGCTCAAAAAGTGGAACATTACGAGATCGCTTCTTATGGCACACTGCGCACATTAGCCGGAACGCTGGGTTATAGTGAAGCACAGGAACTGTTTGATCAGACTTTGGCGGAAGAAAAGAATGCCGATGCCCTGTTGACGCAGGTTGCAGAGAACTACGTGAATGAAGCTGCCGCTGCCGAAACGGAATAAAGTTATGAAAGCTATTAATAAAAGGGGATCATTACAATCCCCTTTTATTACTCAACTTATGGACAAAAAATCCATACACCTTAGTGATTTGCATCGCATCCTGTTCGGCGACGCTCCGGCAATTTATATAGTGGAAGTATTCATCAGGACTCTTTGTACATATTTTATACTCCTCGTCGTCATCCGCTGGCTCGGTAAATGTATGCGTGGCCAGGTGACCATCCTAGAGATGGCGGTCATGCTGACGCTTGGTGCCATCGTATCAATAGCGATGCACGTACCCGAGTGCGGGATATTAATGGCGGTATTGGTACTATTGTGTACACTTACATTTGAACGGGGCTTGAGCTGGCTAGAGTTTAAAAGCACACGTGTAGAGCGCATCACCCAGGGCGAGTTAACAATATTGGTTAAACACGGCGTTATCCAGCCGAAGGAGATGGCTGCGGTCCGTATATCTAATCCCCGGTTACTGGCAGATCTGCGCGGCAAAGGTATTTATAACCTGGGCATAATCAAGCGGGTCTACCTGGAGGCCTCGGGGATGTTCATCATCTATAAAGCGAAAGAACAACAACCGGGCCTGTCCACGCTTCCGTCAGAAGATCCGGAGATCCATCGGAAATGTCAGCCGACAGATCTTTTCAGTTGCTCTTTTTGCGGCCTGGTCAAACCGCAGGACAACCGTTCGGCGTGTTCGAATTGCAAAAACGAAGAATGGACGAAGGCTATTACTACTAAAGCAACCTGATATGAAAAGCGAGGATATCCACTTAAGCGATTGGCACCGGATTTTATTGGGCCAAATACCGGCAGAATTTTATGTAAAACTTATCATCCGGGCACTCGTGGTTTACGTGATCCTCTTTGTATCGATCAGGGCGATGGGTAAGCGAATGTTCTCACAGCTCAGCCGCAATGAGATGGCGGCGCTCGTTTCTCTGGCAGCGGCGATAGGCGTGCCGCTGATGGCCTCCAACCGGGGCGTACTATCAGCTATCGTTGTAGCTATGGTAGTCGTAAGCATACACCGGTTCATCGCATCGAACGCAACAAAGAGCCGGGCTTTTGAGCAGATTTCACAGGGCAGGCCCGGTATCGTGATCAAAGACCGCGTTGTTGATATGAAGGCGCTTTCTGCCATCGGCCTTTCACGTTCACAATTGTTTCCCCAACTCCGCAGGCAAAACATCACCCATTTTGGTATGGTGGAACGTTTTTATATGGAACCTAATGGTACTTTAACGCTGATCAAAAACGATGAACCCCAGCCGGGCTTATTGATACTGCCGGAAACGTATCCGGAATTCCGGGATGAATTTGCTAAAGCCGACAGTCAGAAAGTTTGTGCGAATTGCGGCCTTGATCAAAACTTGAATAAAAGCTGTTGCCCTAATTGCGGCCACCGTGAATGGGTAGAGGCTGTTTCTTAAAAACACTAATATGGCAGAACCAAAGATTTTAAAATGCAGTAAACGATTGGCTGAACAAGGACTTACTATTGCTTTCGCCGAAAGCGCGACGGCTGGCTGGTTATGTTCTGAATTTGCGCTGGCACCGGAATCCGGAAAAGTATTAATGGGTGGTATTACCTGTTACGACGCTTCGCTAAAAGAATCTTTACTAAAAGTGCCGCATGATGTGATCGAAAAACATACTCCCGAATCTCAGGAAGTGACGGATGAACTTGCCAGGCGTCTGCCGGTGCTAATCCCGGCTGATATTTGTGTGGGCGTAACCGGCCTCACTACGCCTGGCGGCAGTGAAACACCTGAGAAACCGGTAGGCACGATGTTCGTATCGGCTTTTATTAAAGGGCGCCTAGCCAGCCGGCGCTGGGTATTTAAAGGCAATTGCGAAGACATTATCCATCAAACCGTCGAAGCAACTGCTCAGTTTTTGACCGGTGAGTTATTGCAACTTAAAACATTGTAATTGTATTTAAGTTTACATTAAAACCGATTGTCATGAAAAAACACGGCTTTTTCTACCGTAATGGTCTGAGCATCGTTTTCCTCAGCTTATTCGTCATTACCCTAATAGCACAAGCGTTTAGCGGCTGGAAAACCCATAATCAGGAATTACAGGATGAACACACACCGGCTATCGCTTTGACCACTTACCTTACCACCGGGCATTTCATTTCCGCCACATTTGAAAATTTTCAAAGCGAGTTTTTGCAGATGGCCTTGTATGTATTATTAACCGTTGGCCTGCGGCAACAGGGTTCTGCCGAATCAAAAAGCCTGGACGAGGCCGAAGAAGTCGATCGTGAACCGAAAGTCCGGAAAGATGCACCAGGAGCGGTGAAAAAGGGCGGCTGGTTGCTGAAACTATACAGCAATTCTTTATCGATTACTTTTTTTGTCTTATTTTTTTTCAGTTGGGGCATGCACCTATATGGCAGTTGGCTCGATTATAATGCAGAACAGCAACTGAAAGGTAAAACAGCACAAAGCGTTATAGCTTATTTAGGCGAACCGAATTTTTGGTTTGAGACATTTCAGAACTGGCAAAGCGAATTCCTTTCCGTGCTATCCATCGTGGTTCTGACGATATTTCTCCGTCAGAAAGGATCACCGGAATCAAAACCTGTTGACGCACCTCATTTAGAAACCGGCAAATAAAAAGATGAACAAATCAATTAAAATATTACTAAGTGGTTTTGCTGGCACTACGGCCATGACTGGAGGCAGCGAACTCATGTCTCTCCTGCTAAATGAGAACTACCGGGAGCCTGAACACCTGGAAACGTTGATCGCGCGGCTCGCACCCGGCTTATCTGTGCATGCAAAAAAAATTGCGGGCTGGGGGGCACACTACGCTATGGGTTTGGTTTTTGCTGCAGTGTATGTAGAACTCTGGGAAGCTAAAAAAATCAAACCTACGCTGAAAAATGGCCTTATCCTCGGTGCATTAAGTGGATTGCTCGGCCTTCTAATTTGGAAAGGAACCTTTAAAGCACATCCTCTACCGCCTTGGTTGAACTATGACCATTTTTACTTGCAACGTATACCCGCACACATCATTTTTGCGGTTATAGCAACTTTAGCTTATCGCCAGATCGACAAGACGGACAAGAGAATATAATAAATTGCCCTCGGGATCCAGCTCGCCTAGCCCATTTTTCCACTGTAAAAATTAATAGCGGTTGGTATTGGTTTTTGTCGTAAGTACTGTTTATACTAACCGGCTTTATCATTTAACATATTGTTTGCTGATCCTCCCGTGCCTGGTTGTAAACGTATGGTTTTATTCCTTCGCATATTATTTACATTGGCAAAACGACCATATACAACGCTATGATGATTTAGGCAGGATGCAGATAGAATGGCTGTTTAGAGCTTTAAACTAATTGCAACTTTAATACTTTTGACTTAAAACACAATTTATTTAACGTGAGTTCGGTTTAAGCAGCTAAAAGTAATTGATTGTCGTTAGTTTCAAAAACGATATTTAATGAAGGTTTTTTAGGGAAGAAGTGATAAGCGCAAAGCACGCCCATCATGTTCATTAAAAAGTTGTTTACAGACCGGTGCCTGGTGTGCTGAAGCTTGCAGATATTTTTCAGTTCATCGTTCACGCATTCGATAAGAGCTCTTTTTCTAAGCATGATTTTATCAGCCTGGGAGATATTAAAGTCCTTCATGTTTTTGCGTGGCTTGGTTATCATTTGGATGCCGTTGCCCCATAACAGTTCGGCTAAAGCCTTCGATATATAGCCTTTATCCCCGAATAATTTGCCGAATATTTGTTCAGTCATTGAAGTCATCAGTTTGATATTGCGGTCATCAACATTGCCCTTTGTAAGGTAAAAAGATAATATTTCACCTTTATCATTAATAATCAGATGCAGCTTAAACCCATAAAACCAGCCAATGGAGCATTGTCCTCTTTCTGCCACCGAAGCAAATACCCTGTGGTTATGAATGCGCCTGTTATGGCAAACTTTAATGTGGGTGGAGTCGATAAAGTTGATTCCCTGTGATCGTCCCAGGCACCGTGTTTTCAAAAACAACATCATGGGCACAGCCACTCTTGGCTGTAATTCAACAAAGCGGTTATAAGACACCAGGCCTGGAAAATCACGCTTATAATAGGCACAGATATAGCAAATATAAAAGTGCTTAAGATTGGTAAAATGACCGCTATGAAAGGTGATCAATATGGTAATGATCTCGCTGTCGGAAAGTGAGGCTTTGCGGTTTCTAAGCTTCGTATTGGTTGTATCGAGTTGATGCCTGGTTATTTCGGTTTCAAATTCCTTGCAGAAGTCGTCCACTTTAACGAAAATTTCGATAATTTTATCAGGAGTAAACATATGAGTTATGGTTTAAATTCGACACTTAAATATAACAAATTATGCTTGCTTATTGAGAATCAAATAGTTAAATATTTTCTACCGAACTGATTATTCAAATCCTTATCCCGAACTCACGTTATTTATTAATCAAATAAATAAATTATTTCTCCAAACTATAATTCCCTATCTGCGTTTTAATAGAGTTGCGTATTTTATACACTATCTTAAATTCAAGCAGATCCGCCGCAACGATTTATTAATTAAGTATTAATTATTAAACCAACACGGATGTATACATTGGGTATCAACGCGGCATTTCATGACTCGGCCGCCTGTATCGTAAAAGACGGCATTTTACTTGCCGCAACAGAAGAAGAGCGCTTTACACATTTTAAACACGGCAAACGCCCCGTACCTTTTTCAACCTGGGAACTCCCCTTTCATGCAATTGATTATTGTTTAAAAATTGCCGGCATCCACATCAATGATGTCGATCATGTAGCTTATTCGTTTGACCCATACCTGATCGTTGGCGAAAAGTACCGGGGCAAGGAAACAATCGAGATCCCATTTGAGGAAGGCCGCTCTCACCTGAATGAGGAATTTGGGAACCCCTGGGAGCCATTGTTTCTATCATCAATCATTAACGCCCCCGGGCAATTACGGGATGGATGGCCACACCATTTACAGCAGCGCTTTGTAGGCTGTAATATAGGTCGCGAAAAATGGCATTTTGTAGAGCATCACGTGGCACACGCAGCCAGTGCATTTAACTGCTCGCCATTTAAAACAGCTGCAGTGATGACAGTAGACGGCCGTGGTGAACAAGCTACCACTACATACAATATTGGCCATGGCCAGCAACTCGATAGGATTGGCCAGGTAAATTTACCACATTCGTTGGGCTTGCTTTATGAAGACGTAACCACCCACCTAGGCTTCCTGCACTCGTCGGACGAGTACAAAGTGATGGCCCTTGCATCTTATGGGAAACCTGAGTTTGCTGATGATTTTAGAGACATCGTTCAGATTGGCGCTAAAGGCCAGTATACTATCAACAATCAAAATCTTACCGGGCGCTTTGGCCCTAAACGCCTGCGCCACGAAGATTTTACTGCCTTTCATTTTAATATCGCTCACTCCCTGCAGTTGGTGTTGGAAGAAGCTATGCTTGAACTTACCGGCTGGCTACAACAGGAAACAGGCGAAGAGAACCTCTGCCTTGCCGGTGGCGTGGCGCTCAATTGTGTAGCCAATGCCCGTATCCGCGATAAAGGTTTCTTTAAAAACATTTGGGTGCAGCCGGCATCTGGTGATGACGGTACGGCGTTGGGCGCGGCACTATGGGTAGATGCGCAGCAACGTAAAAGCAATGAGAAAACCTTTGTGATGGATCATTGCTACTGGGGACCGCAGTACAGCGACGCTGAAATTGAAAAGCAACTTAAACTTTGGAAAGTACCTTACCGCAAAGCCGAAAACATTGCCGAAGAAACCGCTGATATATTGGCTCAGGACAAAATCATTGGCTGGTACCAAGGACGTATGGAGTTTGGGCCGCGGGCATTAGGCAGCCGCTCTATATTGGCCTCTCCTATCAATCCTGCTATGCAAACAAGGTTAAACGAGGTAAAAGACCGGGAAGATTTTAGGCCGGTTGCCCCGGTTGTTTTGCAGGAAAAAGCACACGAATGGTTTAACGGTGCGGAGTACTCGCCTTTTATGTTATTTATTTACGATGTAAAAGAAGAAAAAGCCGACCAGATCCCAGCTGTTAGGCATACCGATGGCACTGCACGCATCCAAACTATTAACGGACAGCAACACAAAGATTATTACGATCTGCTAAAAGCATTCGAGCGTAAAACAGGTGTGCCTGTACTGGTAAATACATCCTTTAATACCTTGGGCAAACCAATTGTTTGTACGCCGAGGGATGCTGTGGAGTGCTTTTGGTCGTCGCCGTTTGATGCGCTGATAATAGGTTCATTTATAATTGAAAAAGAAAGTGGAAATGATAACGGTATCTATAGTAGTGCCAACGTACAGGCGGCCCAAGCTGTTAACTAATTGCCTTAAAGCGCTGCTACTGCAAAAGTTTGATAAATGGCTTTATGAAATAATTATAGTTAGCGATGGGCCTGATGAGGAAACAAAAAACGTTGTTAATAATTGGGTGGGATATGAACATCCACAAATGCGCTACATGCCATTACCGGAAAAAAAAGGCCCGGCGGCCGCACGGAATTATGGTTGGTTAAATGCAAGAGGTAAAGTTATTGCTTTTACCGATGATGATTGCACGCCCGACCCACATTGGTTGCGCGAACTGGTAAAAAATTGCAACCCAAACCAGGATGTTGCTTTAACCGGCAAAACAATTGTACCCATTAGTAAACACCCTACTGATTATGAACAAAACACAGCCCATTTACAAACAGCTGATTTTATAACTGCCAACTGTGCCTGTACAAAAAATGCTTTGATAAAGGCCGGCGGCTTTGACGAGCAGTTCAGCATGGCCTGGCGCGAAGACAGCGACCTGGAATTTAAATTTATTGATAACAACATTCCTATTAAAAAGGTGGAAAGCGCAATAGTGGTGCATCCTGTACGTAATTCGCCGTGGGGCGTAAGCATTAAGGAGCAAAAGAAGACAATGTATAACGCATTGCTTTTTAAAAAGCACCCGCGGCTGTACCGTAAAAAAATAAAGCAAACCAGACCTTTGTTGTATTACTGTATCATAGCAGCTTTTGCAATAATGTTAGTGGGCATAATAAGCAGGGCACATGGTGTGGCTTTTGTGGGTTTCGCCGGTTGGCTTGGCTTAACATCATCGTTGATTTTTAAACGGCTTTATGCAACCAGGTTATCTGTAAGCCATATCTCCGAAATGGTGGCAACATCGTTCGTCATCCCATTTGTGTCTGTATACTGGCAGTGGTACGGCGCTGTAAAATATAGAGTGTTATTTATTTAAACGAACAATGAAATTACCCTCATCTGAGATCAAAAAGATCGCTGTTTTCCGTGCCTTGCAATTGGGCGATATGCTTTGTGTCATCCCGGCAATTAAAGCCTTACGTTTTGCCTACCCCGACGCCGAAATTATTTTAATAAGCCTGCCCTGGGCAAAATCGCTTACCGAAAGGTTTAATAAGTATTTTGACGACTTTATTCATTTCCCGGGCTACCCGGGTTTGCCCGAACAAAAGTTAGAACCGAAAGCGTTTACTGCATTTTTGACCGATGTACAAATACGGAAATTTGACCTTGCGATACAAATGCAGGGCAATGGATCTATCATAAATCCTATGGTAGAACTTTTTGGGGCGAAGCACACCGCCGGATATAGTATTGAAGGCCATTATGCGCCGAAGAACGGTTTGTTTATGCCTTACCCCGATCATGGGCACGAGATTGAACGGCATTTGAGTTTAATGGAGTTTTTAGGCGTCGAAAGCCAGGGCAGCGATTTAGAGTACCCGCTAACCACCCAAGATTATGATGATTTAGATGAGTTACACCTCAACATCGAGCCGAAAAAATATGTTTGTATCCACCCGGGCTCCCGCGGTGCATGGCGCCAATGGCCCGTTAAATATTTTGCCGCCCTTGCCGATTATTGTATTGAACAGGGTTACAAAGCCGTGCTCACCGGAACAAAAGATGAGGCTGATATCATAGATGCTGTGATAAATAATATGCGTTACGAGCCAATAAATACAGCAGGCAAAACATCAATGGGTGCGGTTGGCGCCCTGATACAAAACGCTGCCATGCTTATTTCAAACTGCACAGGGGTATCGCATGTCGCATCCGCATTTAAAACGCCGAGTATTGTGATTAGTATGGATGGCGAACCTCAACGCTGGGGGCCATTAGATAAACGTGTACACCGCACCATTAACTGGCTGCAATCTCCCGATTTCCATTTAGTATTTCGGGAGACGGTTGAGTTGGTGAGTTTGGCAAGTTAATCAATTCGTTTACAGCGCTAACAATTTCATTGGCAATCGGTATCGGCGCAGTCCCATCATAATGCACTTTATTTACGTAAGCGATCACTTCGTTTTTGCTGCGCAGATGTTCGGGGATTCCAAACTCCAACACCTTATTAGGAACGCCCCATGGGGTATGTTGCGGATTTGTTTGGGCATAAAGCACCACCGTGGGCGTATTAACCGCGGCAGCAACGTGTATCGTACCCGTGTTAACCGATACCATTATGGGGGCATATTTAACAAGGCTGATAAACTCGGCGATGCTGAATAAGCCACCAGCTGAAAAGCTGGCCGTTCCTATTCGCGCTTTCAGATCATCTGTCAAATTCCGCTCTGCGTCAGATCCGGTTAATATCAATTGATAGCCTTCTTTAACTAACGTTTGTCCTGCTTCGGCCCAAAGTTTCACCGGATATTCACGCTTCACTTCACTTACGCCCGCGTGCAATAGCAACCATGGCTTATTTGTATCAATACCAATTTCGTATAATTTACCTTTTACAGTAGGCCAAAGGCTTTCATCAACTTCAAGGTTGAGGTTTGTATTTGCGGTTGATGCGCCAACTGATGCCACCAGGTCAAGATCGCGTATTACCTGATGTTTTATCAATTTATAAGGTTCTTTATCTGGCACCCAGCTATTAATAAGATGATAAGGGTTTTCGCGGCAGTAGGCTAATATTTTAGGGATGCCTGCAAGGTATGCCAACATAGCTGTAGGCAAAGGGTTTTGACTGTAAACGGTAAATATTACTGCTGCATCAAAATGCCGTTCTTTTATAGTCGTTACAATTTCAGCGAAAGCTTGCGGATCTGGTTCCTGGGCGGTTTTAACCCATGGCAAGTCATAAATAATGGCATCATCAATTCCGGGCATGTGCTTAATAATGCCCTTGGCCATTGATGATGTCAGTACAGTTATTTTAGCACCAAATGATTCTTTTAGAGCACGTATCGCAGGCCCGCTCATGATAAGGTCGCCCATATTATCCGGGCGGATGCAAAGGATATTTTTACAGTCCTGCCAGTTCATACGCTTCAATACTTAACAAAACATCTGCCGCCTCATCAATGGTTTTACAAATAACGGTAGGTGTGCGGTAATGCCCTTCAACCCATTCCGTTTCATTACCATTATCAACTAAAACCGTTTTGCATCCGGCGCGGTTTCCGGCCTCCACATCATTCAGGATATCTCCTACCATCCAGGAATTAGTCAGATTAATGTTATGATCCGCAGCTGCCCTAAGCAACATACCTGCTTTGGGTTTACGGCAATCGCATTCTATATTGTAATGGAGCACTGTCCCCTGTGGATGATGCGGACAATAATAAAAACCATCCAATGCTAACCCATTTTGAGCGAATAGCGCTTTCATCTTTTCAGCCACACCTAATAATTTATCCTCGGTGAAATACCCTCTTGCAACACCGGATTGATTAGATATGATGATAAGTTTAAACCCATCATCCTGAAGTCGCTTAAGACCTGTAACTATATCATCCTGTAAGGTTATTTTTCCGGGATCGACATTATATGGTATATCCGGTATTAGTGTACCATCCTTGTCTAAAAACACTGCCTTATTCATCATTATGCAGCTTGAGATTTTTTAGATGCTAATTGGGCCTCCTTAGCCGTCGGCATCAGTGAGCTATATAAATTCAGCACCCGTTTGGCAACTTTTGCCCAAGTAAAATAAGTGTTTACGCGATAGATGGCATTCTCGCCCATGCGGTTCAACAAAGCTTCGTGATTGATCATCTTGCTGATCTTGTCTGCAAGCATCGCCGGGTCGTGTGGGTTTACCAGCATCCCGGTTTCGCCATCGGCAACGCTATATTTAATACCGCCAACATTTGCGCCTATTACCGGGGTACCACAAGCCATTGCTTCAAGGGGGGTTATACCAAATGGCTCATACCAAGGTGTAGTAATAAATAGGTCAGCAGCCGAATAGTAGAACTTTAACAATTGCCTGTCCTTACGGCCTGTGAATATTATTGAGTCCACTACATTATGTTCCCGCGCGACATTCATCAGCCGGGCAAATTCAGGACAGCAGTCTTCGGTTAGTTCTTCTTTTTCGCCGCCTACTATTAAAAGTTTTATGGGTTTATCAGAGTTTTTAAGTTTGCTTAAAGCACGGATCACATTATCTACACCTTTACGGGGCACCATGCGGCCAAGCTGTAAAATTATGTGCTCGTCCTGTGGCAAGCCTAATATCCTACGTGCGGTTGCCTTGCCAACGGGATAAAATTCCGTTGAACTAAAACCGCAAGGTATAATGCTGATCTTGTTTTCGGGCGCATTGTAATATTGTATCAGGTCATCCATATCCTGCGGACATTCGGCAATTATATGGTCGGCTTCCTGTACAGCTCGTTCTTCAATCAGTAAACGTTCAGCGGGAAACCTGTCCTCTTCGGCCTGGTGAATTTTGCGCACGTGGCCCAGGGCATGGAAGGTAACTACAAACGGTATATCTAGTTCCTTTTTAATACTCATTGCCACATAAGCCGACATAAAAAAGTTAGCATGTATCAAAGAATAATGCAGATGCCGATCGATGATAAAAGCAACCATGTTATCTTTAAACTCATCCATGTATTGCAGCAACTCCTCTTTAATAATATTTGTTGCGGGCCCTGCGTCGACATTTATAACCCTTACGCCGGGCACCCAGTCAACAACCTCTTCGAGTTTCTGGTTATCCTTACGGGTAAAAACATCAACTTCATAGCCTTGCGCGGCAATGTGTTTAGCCAACTGTGCAACATAAACATTTTGCCCGCCGGTATCTACACCGCCGAGGCTAGCCATGGGCGAAGCATGTTCACTTATTAATGCAATTCTTTTCGTTTTGTATTTCATATCAATTTATACTATTTGGGCAGCAGGGGCTTTACTTATTGCCGTCACTTCATTAAACAGGGTTTCCCAATCGTTGGTAAAACGCTGAATACTGAAGCGCTGCAAAGCTACTTCCCTGCCCCGGGTGCCAATTTCACGGGCCAGTACAGGCTCGTTTATTAATAATTTCATTTTCTCTATCAGGTATTCTACATCGGTATGTATAAAACCTGATATGCCATTTTCGATAACTGCCGATAGCTCTGTTGTAGCAAGCCCCACTACGGGTATGCCCATCATCATGGCTTCGCAAATGGCGAGGCCAAGGCTGGTATATCTTATCGGATTAAAAAAGAAACGGTAACGGCTTTGAAATTTTGGCAGTTGCGGGTGCAGCACCTCTCCCAGTCCAAGTTCGCCTGTACCCATGCCCACCAGATCAAGCGGGACATGTTTGCGGGCGTGCATAAATATATCGTGCCCCAGCAAACGGCCGCGGGCGGGTAAATTATTAATTACTACAATACCACGCGCAATATCGCCTTGGTAGCGCACGCCGGTATCGGTTACACCGTGCTCTATTACACGGGTTGGGGTGTTATTGCTATCCCACATTAACCGGTTAAAATGGGTAACATGTACCAATGTTATTTCAGGGTTGTCAACCACATGTTTAGTATCTGTGGGATGCTGCCTGGGGGGATCGTGTTCTATATATATCCGTGGCAAGGCGCGTTGTTCATCGCTTAATATCTCATATTGATCTGTAAGGTAATTGCTATTGGTTTGGAAAACGATACAATCAAACTCGTGGTTTTTAACTTCATTGGCGGGTATCTCTATTACATTACTTCCGAATGGGAAAGTATCGCCGCGGCCGTAATAACCCTCTGTTTTTTCGGGCTTGGTTGGAATATAGATGTCGTAATTACCCTGTGATAAATAGTAAAGGTAACTTCCGTGGATATGCCAGGTAAATACTTTTAGTTTGCTTTGCATGAGATAATGTGTGGTTAACACTGTCAGATTAATCAACAACAAAGCCAGACAACTATTAACTTATAAATAATTTAATATTGTTATAAGATTTATAATTTCAAGATAAAAATTATGGCACTTTTTGAAAATTTCATAAAAATTTCATCTTTTGGCATAGAGACAGCCGTTCGTTTATTATTACAACGGTGTCCACTTCTCTTAACAATCCATCATCAAATTATGGCTTATTTCACCCAAACTGCATATTTATGTTTAAACATTCACAAAAGGACTGAATATTTGGGGAAGCGATTACCGCACCTGCTCTACAATTTGTGGAAGCGGTTACATGACTTTTTTGCGGTTATTATAATTATGTACAAGTAGTCGTAATTAACTTTTGGTTAATTAACTGAAAATCAATAATTTATAATTTAAGCCGCTTTTAAAATACTAAGGCCTGCTTTTTGCAGTTTGTAAAGTGCAGACTGGTAATCTGTTCCCTATTAATTAAACTATTTTTTAAACGCAACTGCTTGTAGCTTAGTAGCTACTTTATTATGAATTTACGCCCTTCCGAGAAAATCTCTAACAAAGAGTTAAACACAGGCCTTAATTATGTAATTGCCGATGGCCTTTCGGCTGAGGCAATGGTAGTATTTACAAGCGGCACCTTCCTTACGGCGATGGCCATCCATATGGGTGCTACTAACTTCCAATTAGGTTTATTTGCCGCACTGCCAACCTTTACCACCATTTTTCAGCTTGCATCCATATGGTTGGTGCAGAAATGGAACAACCGTAAAGTAATCACCTCGGTTTTTAACCTGTTGGCCCGTTTCCCACTGATTGCCATTGGCCTGATGCCCTTGCTATTTAGCGGCAGTACTACTATACAGGTGCTATTGGTATTGCTTTTCTTTCAGCATATTTTTGGTGACATAGCCGGCGCCAGCTGGAACTCGTGGATGAAGGACCTTATCCCCGGCGAACGCCTGGGCAGCTTTTTTGGCAAACGCAGCCGCATGGCGCAAACGCTTAATGTTACCCTAAGCCTTGCAACCGCTATGGGCATTGATTATGTAAAGTCTCATTATCCGGCCCATGAGATTACCGCGTACACTACTTTATTTTTGGCAGGCGGCAGCTTAGGTATGTTAAGTGTATTTCTATTATTGCGTACACCGGAGCCAAAGCCCACCCCTATTGAAGGTAAAGTATTTGCCTTACTTGGCCGCCCGTTAAAGGACAGAAATTTCCGCAACCTGCTTGCTTTTAATTCGCTTTGGGCATTTGCTTTGAATCTGGCTACGCCTTTCTTTTCGGTATTTATGTTAAAAAGTATTGGGCTACCCTTATCTTATGTTATCGGCCTGGCCATTATTGGCCAGCTAAGCAGTATTGCCTTTATGAAACTATGGGGCAACTATTCAGATAGGTTAGCAACAAAACAATTATCAATATTTGCGCACCGTTATACGTTGTTTCTATATTAGCATTTGCGTTTACAGCTATTCCAACGTCAAGATTTGCAGCTATTGCTATACTGATAATTATACACGTAGTAAGTGGCCTTTCTACAGCAGGTATCAACCTGGCATTAAGTAACATTGGCATTAAACTGGCGCCAAAAAAAGAAGCTATAGTTTATATTACGGCTAAAAATATGTCGGTTGCTTTTTGCTCAACCATCGCCCCAGTTGTTGGCGGTTTAATGGCCGATTTTTTTGCAAGTCATCACTTATTGTATCTCATCAGCTTTGCCGGTATAAGCATACGCATGGTTGACCTGCAGGGATGGAATTATTTTTTTATCATAGGTGGGACTTTGGCGTTGGCCTCATTAAAACTTTTAAGCAAAGTAAATGAGCAGGGCGAAACCCATCGACGAAAAGTGAGGATGCACATGCGGGCTGCCTTGCGTAACAAAATGCGTAAAAACTTAGGCCGTGAACTAACAAACAACTTGTATGCGCCATCAATAGCGATCAGAAAAAATATTGTAAAAATGATGCAATTGGCAACTGATATCAAGCCCCCAAAAGCTGCATGATTTACTCATACACTATCACGTGGCAATTGAAACGTGATTAGGCGCCTTGGCCATAACGTAAAATTTGTTAACGACGACACCCATATCATAGCGTTTGATGCCCTTATCATCGATACTTGGACGTGTATTTATTTTCCCTTGTATAAAGAGCTCACATCATTCTTCCATTTCAATGAATGCATTGCGAACAACAGATTCAAGTATCCTCCTAAATGTTTGGGCTTCCCCAAATTAATAAGCAATTAAGACGTGATAACTTAGATTTAAACCAGCTTCACAAAACCGACCAATTAAGGCATTAAGTTTGCTTTGAAAATTTAAAAGAGCTTATGTCACCTATATTTTTCACGCTATACAACGACAAGCACCTAATGATCATTCCGGACACATTAGCGCATCTTAACGGACATGAGATCATTACTTTTACGTACAGCATTTATAACGATAAACAAGATGGATCTACTAACCCTGCCCAAGGCAAGGAAAGTACACTCCATCTTGAAAACAACCCCGACCCGGATTATTACGGATTTATCACATTTGAAAAGCCTGGTTCGCTTTTCACTTATACATCTGACGGTATACTTGAACTAACCGCAGAAGAATCAAATGAAGTCATCGAACATTTAAGCCATATCAGAGACAATGGCAATTGGAAAAGTGGTTCATCTACTCCAGGTTAAACAAAAAAGCCGCGGTTCAGCCACGAATGGTCGGAAGATTAATCTTCGACTTTTTTGTTCTATAGTGCTCAGTTGATTTTATATAAACAATTGATTTTCAATTATTTATCTTGTTTTTATCATATTGATTTGCTATATTAATAGCTGATAATCAATATGATATGGCCATATTTAAAGAACATAACGT